>Ga0224534_1001896_pt1 | contig 10426 bp, 9 predicted proteins | sample 714E12024metaG_FD_172012 | JGI IMG/M metagenome (GOLD analysis project Ga0224534, IMG submission 172012) | Peat soil microbial communities from Stordalen Mire, Sweden - 717 E1 20-24 | ecosystem: Environmental > Terrestrial > Soil > Wetlands > Peat | place: Sweden: Norrbotten County, Stordalen...
TGGAGGCCCAGCTCGGTGAGTGGGGCAAAGAGATTGACAAGTTGCAGGCCAAGGCAGACAAGGCAAAAGAAGATACCAAGAAAGGTTATTACGATGAGATTGACGCCTTGCGCCCCAAACAGGCAGCGATGCAGGCGAAACTACAGGAACTTAAAACATCGAACGAGGGTGCCTGGGGGGATCTCAAGGAAGGGGTGGATAAGTCTTGGAATGAAATAAAGGATGCCTTTAACAAAGCCGCCGACAGGTTCAAGTAAACGCGATCATTACAGCTCAGCCTTAACCAGAACAGAATCCGTTGGAAAATCTGTAAACAGCCTCATGAACAAACCTCTCATTTCGTGGGGTGTATCTTCGCATTGGACATCCATCACAACAAAATAATAAATATAAGGAAGGATGATGAAACATGTTATGGACAATCGCGATAATTCTCTTAGTTTTATGGCTTCTTGGTTTGCTTACAGCGCATGCTTTTGGAGGATTAATCTATATTCTGCTCGTAATTGCTGTTGTTGTGATTGTGATACAGCTCATTCAAGGCAGGCGTCTTTAGTTGCAGCCAACAATTACTTTTAATTAGATTAGGATGCACCCCCCATCGCGATAATAAGGTGCCCGTAGTTTACGGATGCACAATTTCCACGGCTGCGGCACACCTCAGCAACATTACTGTGACCCCGGTGTCCAAGATGATACTGGGGTCTTTTTGCCTTTTCCATTGAAGCTTAGGCAGGGCTTGCTGAATAACCAAAATATCTAGTCGTAACAAGGGAGCAAAGCCGTGCAGGTTGGACACGCTGGCGTTCGCTGGTGGCAGCCGCATTCTCGGCTTTGGCCGAAAAAGGAGAATTCGGCGAGGAGACAAAGAATCATGGATCAAATTCCTGAAAACACACAACCTACAATGTGCCCATTTTTGAGCTACCAAGACGTTCCTGTAGCCATCGCCTGGCTTTCTGCCGCGTTTGGTTTCAAGCAGGGCGCCTTAACGAAAGGCATTATGGGGCGCCCCGGTCAAATCTCCGGCCTGCTCGTATTTCTGCGCTTCTTTTTTCTCATAGTCTGCCATCCGCGAAAATGCGGCAACCCACGTGTCGGGACGGTTATCTTCGATTTTGTTCAGGCAGTTGTAGATTTCTCCTGGGGACAGGCCGCCGATCTGGCTGTAGCCAAGCAGCCAGCCGGCTGCAAAATCCATCATCCCGTTTTTGAAATAGAAATGGTGCTTTTGTCGTAACCCAATGTCTTTCTGCTCCTTCATCCCGTATGCCTCCTGTTATGTAAATTCATAGTGGTTATTACCGTCCGCCAATCAGGTCTGTTGCTTTAACGGGGCCGATGGCAACCGCTTGTTGCAACAGGCGATAAAATAGCTTGCCACGGGACTTGGATGTTCGCCTGTTAAACCGAAACGTGTACTCATTCCTGCAGAAAGGAAGAAGAGATCGGGTCTCTTGAAATGGCCCTGAATAATCAGTTAAGCGTGGAAGAGAAAGTCGAGCGCATAAAAAGTTTTCAGAGCACCTGGGCGCTTGCTGATATTGAACCGAAGGAAAAGAACAGGCTTCTGAGGCAAATAATTGACACAATATTTTACAAAAGATTAGGAGACGATATAGAAGTAGTGGTAAGATTTCTTTAGGCATAACAAATAACTTTACTCTGGAGGGATCGCAGTGTCGCCATTTGAGAAGCAAAATAGAAAGCCTAACAGATTGATACACGAAAAATCTCCGTATCTGCTGCAGCACGCCTATAATCCCGTGGACTGGTTCCCCTGGTCGCCCGAAGCCTTCCAGAAGGCAAGGCGTGAAAATAAGCCGGTATTTTTGAGTATCGGCTATTCCTAACTAGGCTATAGGGAGTATCGTTTATCAACTTGCCATTGGTGCCACGTCATGGAGCGGGAATCCTTCGAGGACGAGGAAGTCGCCCGGGTGCTGAACGAGGGGTTCGTCGCCATCAAGGTCGACCGGGAGGAGCGGCCGGACCTGGACTCGGTTTACATGGCCGCAGCCCAGAGCCTCACCGGTGGGGGTGGTTGGCCGCTGACTGTCTTCCTGACTCCCGACAAGAAGCCTTTTTTCGCCGGCACCTATTTCCCCAAGAGAACCCGGCAGGGGAGGCCCGGTCTGCTGGAAACCCTGAGGACATTCCGGGAGAAGTGGCTGGCGGAGCGCCAGATCTTCGATCAGGCCGGCGCCAACCTGGATGGCCGCCTGCAATCCTATTTCCAGCGGTCGCAGCCGGGTGATCCCGGATCGGAGTTGCTGGATCGGGGTTACAAACAGTTGGCGAAGAGCTTCGACACTAAATATGGTGGATTTGGCGATGCGCCCAAGTTTCCCTCGCCCCACCAGTTGCTGTTTCTGCTGCGCCACTGGAAGCGCACCGGTTCATCGAATGCGCTGCAGGTAGTGGAGACCACCCTGCAGGCGATGTACTGTGGCGGCATCTATGACCACTTGGGATTCGGCTTCTCCCGCTATTCCACCGACCGGCGCTGGCTGGTGCCCCATTTCGAGAAGATGCTCTATGACAACGCCCTGCTGGCCATCGCCTACCTGGAAGCCTGCCAGTTGACCCACAACCAGTTTTATGGCTGGGTAGCCAGGGAGATCTTCAGTTATGTGCTGCGGGACATGACCTCGCCGGAGGGGGCGTTTTACTCGGCGGAGGACGCCGATTCGGAGGGGGAGGAGGGCCGGTTCTACCTGTGGACTCCGGACCAGGTGAAGCAGGTGTTGGGAGATGAGGAAGGGGAATTTTTCAACGAGTTCTACGACATCAGCGCCGACGGGAACTTCGAGGGACGCAGCATTCCCAACCTGGTGTGCCGGTGCTCTGAACTGTTCAGTCTCGGCAGCGACCATAGCATATATCCCACCCACCATGCGCCCTTGCTGGAGGGGCGCCGGAAGCTGTTTGCCGCCCGGGAGACCCGGGTGCATCCCTATAAGGACGACAAGGTGCTCACCGCCTGGAACGGGCTGATGATCGCCGCCCTCGCCCGGGGGGCCCGGGTGCTGGACGATCAGGAGTACAGCAAGGCTGCAGTAAGAGCAGCGCAATTCTTGCTCACCCACATGTGGGATGCGGGGTACCCCCCGAAAGGGTCGGGGCGCCTGCTGGCCCGCTACCGGGACGGCCAGGCTGCCTACCCGGCCTACCTGGACGACTATGCCTTCCTGGCCTGGGGCCTGATCGAGCTTTACGGCGCCACCTTCGACCCGGTCTGGCTGGAGCGGGCGCTGTCCTTGAACCGGCAGATGATGGATCTGTTCAGGGACGAGCAGGGCGGCGGCCTCTTCTTTACCGGTCAGGACGCCGAGCAGTTGCTTGCCCGGCCGAAGGAAATCTACGATGGGGCGATGCCGTCAGGGAACTCGGTGGCCGCCCTGAACCTGCTGCGCCTGGCCCGCCTGACCGGTGACGACGGCCTGGATGAGCAGGCTGCGGCACAGCTTGGCGCCTTTGCCGGAACCGTCTCCGGCTACCCGGCCAGCTATACTTTCTACCTCTGCGCTCTGGATCTCGCCCTGGACGCCCCGCTGGAGATCGTGGTGGCCGGGCAGGATGGCGCTGCTGACACCGAGGCCCTGCTGCAAACCCTGCGGACTGTCTATCTCCCCGGGGCCACAGTGCTGCTCAAGCCGACCGGAGAAGCCGGCAGCCGGCTGGCCGCCCTGGCGCCATTCACTGCTGCCCGGGAGCCGGTTGACGGCAAGGCGGCGGCTTATGTCTGCCGCAACTATGCCTGCCAGGCGCCGGTGACCGATCCCGCAGCCCTGGGCGAGCTGCTGGAATGAAAGTCGCATTCCCCTGTCTTTCGCTTGTTTCCTTTATTTCACAACGTTATAATGATTCTGGACAAAAGTGAGAGCGGGTGATTGCCGGTGCTCCGGAACAGGCGCCTTGTTGCAGTGGTTGTACTGATAATCCTGATCGCCATTCTGGTCACTTTTATTGACGGTTGGTCGGATTACATGTGGTTTGCATCCCATAACTACGCCAGTGTCTTCTGGACGCTCTTGCTGACCCAGTACGGGGTTGGCCTGCCGATCTTTCTGGTGGCCTTTTTCTTCTTCCTGCTGAATTTTTGGGGTGTCCGCCGCAACCTGCCCCAACTCGGCCTGCTGGGACGGGACAACCAGGTGATCGACCTGGTCCAGAATCCCTTTCGACAACTGGCGGCGTCATGGGTGGGCTTCGGGCTGATGCTCGTCCTGAGCGCCTTCCTCGCCCTGGTGATGGCCATCCAGGCCGGATCCCAGTGGGAACTGGTACAGAGGTTTTTCCACGCCACTCCTTTCGGTCAGACCGACCCGGTCTTCGGCCTCGATATCGGCTTCTATATCTTCAAGCTGCCCTTTTACGAGTTGATCCAGTCACTGCTGGCGACTGCCCTGTGGTTGGCGCTGATTTTCAGCGGCGTTGCCTATTTCTTCCTCGTCAGCAGGGAGTTTGTTCAGGGGGGCTGGCGCCATTACTCGCCGGTCAAGCTGCACCTGGCCCTGCTGCTGGCGGGACTGCTGGTGCTGCAGGCCTGGGTTTACTGGCTGCGCACCTACCTGCTGCTGTTCAACCAGCATCAGTCCTACTGGGGGGCGGGCTACACCGACCTCATCGTCATGCTGCCGGTACTGAAGATCATGATGGTGTTGGCGCTGGCCGTCGCGGCGCTGGTATTCGCCGGGATCATTCTCGGACGGCTGCGCCCGATCGCTATCGGCCTGGGCGTCCTGATCGTCGCCTCCCTGCTGCTGGGCGTGATCTACCCGGCATTCGTGCAGAATTTCTCGGTCAAGCCGAACGAGTTCGACCGGGAGCAGCCATATATAGCGCGCAACCTGACCGCCACCCGCGCCGCCTACGGTCTGGACAAGATCCAGGCGCTGCCCTCGCTGCAGGAGATAGGTGACCTGCAGCCGGGACAGGTCAATCAGGCGGTGCTCGATAATTACCAGACCACCCTGACCAACCTGCGCCTCTGGGATCCTCGCCCCCTGACCCAGGTCTACACCCAGTTGCAGCAACTGCGCCAATACTACAGCTTTCCCGACGTGGACATCGACCGTTACCACTTGGGGTCGGGCTACCGCCAGGTGATGCTCTCGGTGCGGGAACTTGATCAGACCAAGTTGCCCGCTGAGGCCCAGACCTGGGTGAACACGCGCCTGCAGTACACCCATGGCTACGGGTTGGTGATGAGCCCGGCCAACGAGATCGACGCCACTGGCCTGCCGACCTACCTGATCAGCAATATCCCGCCGCAGTCAACCGATCCGGTTTTGAACATCACCCAACCCGGGATCTATTACGGACAGATGACCGTGAACATGGTGGTGGCCGGTTCGAAAGCCGGCGGGACGGGTGAGTTCGACTATCCGTCCGGGGGCACGAACGTCTACACCAGCTACCGGGGTACCGGAGGCGTGGTGCTGAGCAACTGGTGGCGGCGCCTGGCCTACGCCGTGCGCTTCAGTGACCTGCAAATGCTGCTCAGCTCCGACATCACCCCGAGCAGCCGTATCCTCTACTACCGGACGGTGCAGGATGCCCAGCGCCTGGCGCCCTATCTCCAGTACGACGCCGATCCCTACCCGGTGGTTTCCGGCGGTCGGATCTACTGGATCTGGGATGCCTATACCACATCCGATCACTATCCCTACTCTGCCATGAACGGCGATTACAACTACATCCGCAACTCCGTCAAGGTCGTGATCGATGCCTATAACGGCACGACCACCTTCTACGTCAGCGATCCGAGCGATCCGATCATCCAGACCTACAGCAAGATCTTCCCCGGTCTGTACCAGCCCCTGACCAGCATGCCGGCAGACCTGCGCGCTCATATCCGCTACCCGGTTGACTTCTTCAACGCCCAGGCGACGATCTACGCCAACTACCACGTGATCGACCCCCGGGTCTTCTACAACCGGGAGGACGTCTGGTCGTACCCCAACGAGAAATATGCGGATACCAGCCAGCAAATGCAGCCATTCTACGTGATCATGAAGCTGCCGGGGGAGAGCCAGGAGGAATTCGTGCTGGTGCTGCCCTTCACCCTGTTCAGTCGAGAGGATAACAACCTGGTGGGCTGGCTGGTTGCGCGGTGTGATGGGGATCACTACGGTCAACTGGAGGCCTATGAATTCCCCAAAGATGAAAACGTGTACGGTCCGATGCAGGTGGAGGCCAGCATTGACCAGGACGCCGACATCTCCTCGCAGATCACCCTCTGGGACCAGCACGGCTCCACGGTGATCCGGGGCAACCTGATTACCGTGCCCCTGGCGGGCAAACTGTTGTACGTGGAGCCCCTGTTCCTGCAGGCCGACCAGAGCAGTCTGCCGGAGATGCAGCGGGTGATCGTCTTCTACGAGGGCAAGGCGGTGATGCAGACCACCTTTAGAGGTGCCCTAAACCAGTTGTTCGGCCTGAGTGGGGCGCCCCAGACCGTCTCACCCGCACCGGCGCAGCCAGCAGTGCCAGGAGGAACAGCGGTGGGGATACAGGGCCTGGTGCAACAGGCGAACGAGCTGTATGCCTCAGCCCAGAACAGCCTGAAAGCCGGGGACTGGGCCGGCTACGGCAAGGCGATCAATAGTCTTGGCCAGGTGCTGCAGCAGATGGTCTCGCCGGCCGGCAATGCTGCTCCGTAACTCAGGAGTCAGGAGACAGGAGTCGGGCGTAAGCCCGGATGCGGTGGAAGCGGGGGGTATTAGAGCGGGTAGTCATCTGTGATAAAAAAGAGGTGAGCCAACTGAACAGGCAGCACGTCGATGCCATGCCCAACTTGAAGTTTTCTCCGACATTCGATTTCGATGACGAATTGCACACCTATACGGTATCACTTCCCGAGGTCGGTCTGTATGGCGTCGGCGCAACCAGAGAGGATGCGGTAGCGGACCTGTTGGACAGCATCATGGAGTATTTGCTGGTTTATGCCGCCAAGACAACCATTTTAACCAAGTTGGAGCCGGTCGATAAACTGTTCTATGTGTTGAAGCTGGCGCAGTTTAACGAGGATAGAGAGGCGATCAGGGAAGAGATCGGGCTTTTGGCGGCGCCGGTCCGGTTCGACCAGGGACAGATCAGGCAAATACTGACCTATTTCCAGGTGGCGCCCATCAAGCCAGGTGGCTCGATCCACGTTGGAATCGGTAAAGATGGAGCCTGGCGCACCTGTAAATTTGATTACCACGAAGGCGGAGGCCAGGTTACAGCCAGTGCTGCCGAGGCTATTGCCAAATCACTGAAGTTCAAGGACGCAGCGGAGATGAGAAAGTTTTTCGATGAAAAAATTTGAGCAACTCTTCTTCGAAGTTCGAGGGGAAAGAGCGGGGGCATTAGAGCGGGTAGCCATCTGTGGGAAAAATGCTATAATAAATGCAGCGTTTCAAAAGGGAGCGGAAGAGCTTGGGGCGGGAGCGGGTCAGTTTTTTCTGCAGCGAGTGCGGGCACGAGTCGGGCAATTGGCTTGGTCGCTGCCCCGGCTGCAGTGGCTGGAACACCTTTCGGGAAGCTCCCGTCAAGCGCGCCGGGTACCCTCCGGGCGTTGCGCACGGTACCAGAACTGCATCGCTGATGGCGGGGCATCCCCCGGAGCTCCTAGTGGGGGCTGTTCTTACCCGGGATGAACGCCTGCCCACCCATTCCGGCGAGATGGACCGGGTGCTGGGGGGCGGTATCGTGCCCGGATCGGTGATCCTGCTGGGTGGCGACCCGGGGATCGGTAAGTCCACCCTGCTGCTGCAGTTGGCGGCTGCGGTGGGAAATGGGCCGGGAATGGTACTCTATGTCTCCGGCGAGGAGTCGCGCCAGCAAGTGCAGATGCGGGCGGGGCGCCTGGGCATCAGTTGCGATCACCTCTACTTCAGCAGCGAGGCCGATTTGGACCGCCTGCAAAGCGCCCTGGAATCAGTGGCGCCGGCGCTGGTGATCATCGACTCCATCCAGACTATGTCGCATCCGGGTCTCCCGATGCTGCCCGGCAGCATCGGTCAGTTGCGGGAGTGCACTGCAGAACTGGTGCGGCTGGCCAAACTCGAGAACTTTAGCTGTTTTCTGATCGGCCACGTCACCAAGGATGGAGCCCTGGCAGGTCCCCGGGTGCTGGAACATATGGTGGATACTGTCCTCTCCTTCGAGGGTGACAGCCATCAGAACCTCCGGCTGCTGAGGGCGGTCAAGAACCGCTTTGGGGCCACCAACGAGATTGCCGTCTTCACCATGGGTGAGCGCGGTCTCGAAGAAGTGGCCAATCCCTCGGCCCTGTTTCTGGACGGGCGGGCGGTGGATATTCCCGGTTCGGTGGTGGTGGTCGCCTTGGAGGGGACGAGGCCGGTGCTGGTGGAGGTCCAGGCCCTGGTCTGCCCGACCGTGTTCGGGGCGCCTCGACGGGCGACCACCGGTGTTGACTATAACCGGGTGGTACTGACGGCGGCAGTTTTAGAGAAGCGGGCCGGCCTTAATTTGGCCAATCAGGATATCTACGTGAGCGTCGTGGGCGGCCTGAGAGTGGTCGAGCCGGCGGTCGATCTGGGAGTTGCCCTGGCCCTGGCCTCCAATTTCCGCAATATCCCAGTAGATGCGGGCACGGTGGTCCTGGGGGAGATTGGCCTGACCGGAGAGGTTCGGGCGGTCGGCCAGGTGGAGCAGCGGATTCGGGAGGCCGTGCGCCTGGGGTTCCGGCGTTTCATTCTTCCTGAGCGCAACCTTGATGTGTCGTCGCGCTATCCGGACCTGGAGGTGATTGGTGTCAAGACCGTCAGAGAGGCCCTGGACAAGGCGTTGTGATCTGGGATGTGGGAAGTGGCGGGCGCCTGCTTGGCGGCGCAGTATTGGCAAGAAGGGGACTGCAAGAAAGATATATAGATTGGGGGGGAGGGTATTGAAAGAAGACCTATTGCAGGGGGAAAAAACCGGGGAGGAACGCTCATCCAGGGGTCGGGGCGCCAGGGAGGCATCCAGAGACAGGGAGCCTTTGGTGCCAGATGCCGGAGGCCGTGGCCGCGCTCTGTCAGCCGGACACGGTACAGCCATGCCACAAGTGATGCCAGGCACGGCCGTTTTAGCGGGCGCGCCGGAAGATGGCCTCATTAGTGGTGAGCGAGAGCGAACATCAGTGGCGCCCGAAGGGCGAAAAAAGAGAGATGACCGCCTGGGAAGGTCTAGGATTTCGAAAGAAGAAAGTCAGGAGGAAAATCCGGCCTCCGACCTTCGACATCCGGCATCCGAATTAGTGAGGGACGCCCGCGATCTCCGGGAGGGCAGGGAAGGGCGGGAGTCCCGCGAGGAGCGCCCTGAGAAGAGGGATGCAAAAGAGGAGAAGGACGAACTGCTGAAGGCGCTGAAGATGCTGGCCCCGGGCACACCCTTGCGGGATGGGCTGGAAAGTATCCTGCGGGCGAAGATGGGCGCACTGATTATCCTGGTAGATAACCCGGAAATCCTGGAATTGGTGGAGGGCGGCTTCATGATCGATACGGAATTCACGCCGCCGAATATCTACGAGTTGTCCAAGATGGACGGAGCGATCATCCTGAGCCAGGATGCCCAGCGGATCCTCTACGCCAACACCCAACTGGTTCCGGACCCCATAGTGCCTTCGGATGAGACAGGGATCAGGCATCGCACCGCCCATCGGTTTGCTGCCCAGACAGGCGCCATGGTGATTGCCATCTCCCACCGGCGGGGTTTGATCACCCTGTACAGAGGGCACGTGCGCTACATCCTCAGGGAGATCGAGGTGATTCTGTCCAAGGCCGACCAGGCGATCCAGACCCTGGAGCGGTACAGGCGGGTGCTCGATAAGGCCCTGGTCAACCTGACTGCTTTGGAGTTCGAAGAAATGACGACAGTCTTCGACGTGGCCAAGGTGGTTCAGCGTGGGGAGATGGTGATGCGGATCGTGCGGGAGTTGAATGGCTACATCGTGGAACTCGGGGTTGAAGGCCGCCTGGTAACCATGCAGGCGGAGGAGTTGGTAGCAAACGTGGAGGATGAACTCTTCTATGTGATCCAAGACTACAACGCCAGTAGCGACAGGTCGGTGGCCGAGGTCAAACAGTACCTGGGCAATTGCTCTTCGGAGGAACTGCTGGAACTGTCCACCTTCAGCCGGGCTCTGGGCTGCGGGGCTACAGCAGGCATTCTCGACCTGGCGGTGTTTCCTCACGGTTACCGGATCCTTCACAAAATCCCCAAACTGCCCACCCTGATCATCGAAAACCTGGTCCAAAAATTTGCCAGGCTCCAGAACATTGCCAAGGCCTCCATCGAGGAGTTGGATGCCGTGGATGGGATCGGCGAGGCCCGCGCCCAGGCGATCAAGAGTGGTATGCGCCGCATTCAGGAACAGGTCATGCTTGACCGCTACATCTGATCAAAAAAGTAATGAGTAATGAGTCTAAAAACA
>Ga0224534_1001898_pt1 | contig 10404 bp, 15 predicted proteins | sample 714E12024metaG_FD_172012 | JGI IMG/M metagenome (GOLD analysis project Ga0224534, IMG submission 172012) | Peat soil microbial communities from Stordalen Mire, Sweden - 717 E1 20-24 | ecosystem: Environmental > Terrestrial > Soil > Wetlands > Peat | place: Sweden: Norrbotten County, Stordalen...
TGGTTGCGCCACGGCATAATGGTCAATGACGCGGTGGTAAAAGAGGCCGATATTGAAGGCACCAACGGTGTCATCCACATTATTGATACTGTCTTAGTGCCGTAGTATCGTGGCTTTACTCTCTCCTGCCGAACGTTGTTCATTGACCGAGCTGGCGATGATCCAGAGGAAGCGTAAGAAACGAGCTTAGATCGTTAAACGCACATCCGCCCATTACTGCATATACACATCAAGCACATGCTCAGGCAGCTGATGCCGATAATTGCTCCATTCGACGCCCCCGCCTGCTGACAGCCGTACAGATCAAATCTAAACCCATATATAGCGTTACTTCTTAACGTTTAACGACTTAAGCAAAACGGAGGTGACGCAATGGGTGAAATGAAAACGATCACAAAGGTTCCAGTTCGGGCGGTCGCCTTGATGGGTGCCGCAATTGAAGCCGTTTTAGGGCTCATTTTTGGGATCATTGCAGCTATTGGCATTGGAGTTGGAGTCTCGACGTTCTCCAGTTCAGTTGCTGCAGGAGCGGGCGGTGCAATTGGCGCAATTATCGGCGGTGTTGTCGGCGGCTTCATTGGCGGCTACATTATAACAGCAATTATAGCACTGATTTACAATTGGTTAGCGCCTAGAATTGGCGGCATTAAGATTGAACTTGAGTAACGGCAAAGTATACGGAATCGCGTAAATCGTAGAGTTCTGACGTTGAACGCATAGCGTTTATCGTTACTTTTTTATTTTTTTACACAGCAGCCAGTAGCCGTGCCGGTTGTTCTTCTTAAAACAAAAGCCACAGCGCTAAAGAACATCTCGCGTTTCATTTTGACACGAGCAATGGGTTGAGTCTTTGCCCTAATGGGTCTCACAGTGAGAGTTCGATATCTCTCTAATATTGCATATACACATCATGCACGTGCCCAGGCGGCAGACGCAGCGTGCTTCCAATCGATACCGCTGACGCCGTGCGTCGTATACGCTCTGACCGACAGAATCATAATGCATGGCCCAATAATTGCTACTCCTTCTTATGTGCGCATTGTGAGGTGAGGCAAACTTGCCTTGCCAAGCTGCCTGAAAATGTGAACCCACAGGTTGATCGCCATAGGAACCATCGTGACAACAACAACCAAGATGACGAACAGTGGCGTTATTTGTGTTTTTCTACTCCAGATAACGTAAAAAACAATAGCATCTGTGACAGCGACGATGATGGTAGTGATAATAAGCGCTCTCACAAAGAGGTTGACCATGGTTTTACCCCCTACGCTTCAGTGTTGATATCTGATTCAAAAACTGTTAGTGACAGTTTAGTTGCCTAGCTGGGTATTTTGTCAATACTTTATATACGGGTCATAAACGTGCTCAGGCAGCGCTCAGACAGCAGATACGCTCAAGGGTCTACCTTTACGAAGATGTTTGCGGATGTCGGAGTGAAACGGCCATTTCACTCAATCCTTATCATTTCTGCTTTTTGGCCTTTTTCCTTGGTGTTGAGGCTTTGGCGCCCCCGCCTAGGGCGATTGATAATCCGAGAATATAGCCGAGATTGTACCAGAAACCATTGTTTCCAGCCTGATAGATAGTGATATTAGAGTCAAACCAGCTGACAATGAACGCTAGGATTACGATAATTCCTTGCCAGAGGCCTAGAAAAAAGCCAGCTGATTGAGGAGATACTGTTGCCATTCCAAGGCGATTAATTACGATATATACAGCGAAAGCGATTAGGGCGACCCCTACAAGAACAAATAGGGGTATAAACTTCTTCATTTTTTCTTCCATGATGTTTCCAATCTATTCTCTATTGCTATTATAGCAACTGCCACTGTATGCTCCAATGGACGACAAAATGTGCAGCAAAAGAAAAAGAAGGGTAAAAACCCTTCACGCGGTCACTACTACGGTGTGCGCTGCGCGGTCTCCAATCCGCTGTCTCTTATCCGACGCCCATATAAGAATTGCACCGAGCAAGAACGGGATAATGTACGGTATTGCGTCGATGATCAGCAGTAAGGAACGCACGAGTGCATCGACATAGCCAATCTTAGAGCCATCCTCTTTGACGACTTTGATCTTCATAGCCAGCATGCCGACCGTCTGTCCATACGCCCCCAAGAGGAGCGTGAAATAGAAGAGTACGATGAGTGCTGATATGAGGCTGCCGACTCCTGCGAGCGGATTCGCTGTGGTGGATACGTGAAAGGTCCCGTTAGTAAAACTCGCGCTGTTGAAGACGGACGTTTCCAAAGGACTGGCGAAAACTGATGCGATAATGCCAGCAATAATGACATCAATAAGAAGAGCTACGAATCTGACACCGACGCTACGGTACTGCAGCAGGGCTGGCGTCATTTCAGGCGCTGGAGTCATTTCAGGGGCTGGAGCCATTTCATTTGCCATTCGTTCACCTCCTTGTGGCTTTATCGCGCAACTACGTGTTTCGCAGGTAAAAGCTTATTGATCGTATTCAACATAGAGCACTTTTCTAAAAGACTTTTTAGACCATTTAAACCGCGCTCTGACGATTTTTAACACTACTAAGCGAAGATGTCCCAGTGCGAGTGGTGGCGCAAGAGGAAATGCATAATAGTGGTGAGTCCCTTCTAAAGGGCTTATCTAATGGACTTAAATCGCTAAAGGGGGTATATAGCCAATTCCCATGACATTTTCATAAGAGGATTCTGCATGTGGTACCACTTCAGAGCAAAATGAGGAACCGATTTAACAACGCATAATTTTACGCAGCTTATAGGCCTATCCAACGTGCAGGAAGCGCTATAAATGACATTAGAGAGCTAATGGGCTATTTCTTCACTTATGAATAGGCTGCGATTGCTCACTCAGCACCACATGCACCTTAGCCGTTGTCACTTGGACGCGATGACCTCAGACGTCTCAACCCGCATGTTCGACATCCCCCAAATACTTCATATAAACATCAAAAACCGGTCCAGGCCTTGGACTCTTGTAAAACCGCCAATCGACTCCAGAAATGCCTTGATAATTTACAGATCGGACATTGCTGCTTTTCGATCAACAGGCATTCTCATGCCGTTCTTTTTTCGATATTGTTGAATTACCCTGATAAGTAGGCATTTTTTTGGCAAAAAGGCGACTGTTCCGGTTACAGAATTCTGGAATCTCACAACTAACTAGCTTGGCATCAAGTTCAGGTGCAGATTTATGTTGTGAGATCAACGTCCCGCCAATATCGCATGTAAATTTCGTACACATTTTCGGGCAATGGATTTCGATAATGCCTCTACGAAACGCCTGAGACGTCATGAGTCAAGATGTAAGCTCTATTCGACTGATCCCACTGGATAACGTCGCCGTGCTGCTCTGCGAATTTTCTCAAATCTCCTAGCTGAAAATGCCCCCTAAACCGTGACATCGGAATTCTCTGTCGTTTTATCCACTGCAAAAAGGAGCTGTGCGTGAACATCAATTCGTCGTCCTTTCGCCCAGCGAGTAGGGGTTTAAGGGCTTCCACAACGCGGGGGTGCAGCGGCACGTAGTGGCTCATACGAACCTTGTCTTGTGACGAATCAACCTGGAGCACTGGCTTATCAGCAGCCATAGCCTCGCGGAACTGTCCTACCGTCAGCTTCGCTATCGTAGCTTCACTCCGTTGCCCGGTGTACGCCCCGAACAAAACGAACGCCGAATATTGCGCTGATCGTTCAGGACTGATCTCCCCGTCTCGTTCTGATTTCACAATGTGTTGGAAGACGTTGTTAATATCCTCCTTAGTCGCGACACGAGAAGTGACGTTCCCGTTTTTTGAACCGTTTTGGTATTTTCCCTTTTTTTGCAATATGTCAGTCTGCTCGTAATAGTCGCGCGTGCTGTCGTATAGCATATAGTCGGGTTCATCAGCATTTTCGTCTGAAACCACACAGAGTTAAAAAAACAAACTACCCGCCCCCTTACCTCCTTTTGTTGAATGTATTTGAGTCCGTCTCGCTGGGTTATAGTGGCGACGTCAATAGGCCCCCCACATCCTCTGATACCCGCACTCAGCCGCATGTGCCTGCAACACGTTCTCGACGACAAAAGTTTCAAATCAAAAAATCTTATCGACCAAATCGATTTGGTACTTAAAAACGGAAAGCTCCCCACCCAGATAGCCGAAAACGTTGACGTTATTCGTAACATGGGTAACTTTGCAGCGCATCCTCAAAAAAGTCTCGTCGCTGCGGAAATACTGCCCGTAGAGCCCGAAGAAGCCGAGTGGAATTTAGACGTGCTGGAATCGCTGTTCGACTTTTTTTACGTCCAGCCGGACATAGCAAAACAAAAAAGAGATGCTCTGAATCAGAAGTTGAAGAGCGCCGGCAAGCCGCCGATGAAAAAGTTTAGGAGTTAATAAAAGAATAAGACTGCCGTTGTGGTCGAAAAAGCCGCGCCGGGAATTGCTTACAATTAAGCACAAGGTTTTTGCTTTTTCGCATCATAAACTAAAAAGTACCGAAAAAACATTCATTAAGAACCATAGAATACCACTTGAAGTCTTCTTGGTTTGTTTTGTCGATGTGGAGGTTACTATGTCGTCGCTAGGAGTAGAGTTAAAGCCAAATCAAGAACCAGACAAAAGGGATTTCTTAACCAGAATCATTTTTCGGCTTGATTTTTCGGCAAATGTTGACGTTAGTGAAAAAAAACGAAGAGCGTTCTCGACTGCTATTGAAGAAGAATTCTCTGCGCCGCAACTTGAGACGCGCAAAAGCATACAATTTACAATGGGTGAGGAGGGCAATTTCCTTGCCGAAGGTCAGGCTAGATTTTATCATTTCACAAACAAAGATGGAACCAGAAAAGTCATCTTAGAGCCGACGGCATTAGTTGTATTATTTTTTTCTGGTGCAAATGCAGAAGAATTGTCATCAACGTTGAATTCGGTTGGGAATGGATTCAATGAAGCGTACGAAAAAATGACGGCTATAAGAACCGGACTAAGATATACCTATCGACTAGACAAGTTGGGAAATGGCCCATTGGACTGGAACAGATTTATTTCAAAAAACCTGACTTCGACAATAGACTTTTATTCCAACCCAGATGAATTGGCGAAAGTGATAAGTTCAATCGAACTGACTAAAGAGAATTATCGAGTGACAATGCAGGCAGGCCTAGCCAATTCTATAGATTATCCTAACCCTATCCGGTCAGGAGAGTTCGTTCTAGATTACGACTGCTATAGTGCAGAAAATAAGACAATTCCGGCTGCTCTTGAGCTTATTGATATATTTAACAAAGAGATTTCAGATTTGTTCATCTTATCCACTACAGAGGAACTTCGGAGAATTACGGAGGAGCAAAATGCGTAAGCCTTTATTAACGGATGAAGATTCCAGAAAATTCGACTATCTCACGCCCCCGCAAACAAAGTGTGGGGGGTGCGAAGAAGAAATAAGGTCTGCACGACAAGAAGTCGACACGCACCAGACTGATTTTAAGCAGAAGCAAGGCAAAACATTCATAGGGTATATGTTCATTGAGCCAGACTGATAGCGCATATACTAAAGAGACTTCCCTGCGCCCACAGCAGGGAGATATTCTACAACGAGTAACCTACTTACACTGGCGTTTTGTCGAAGCAACTCCGTTAAGGCCACCTTTCTTTCAAGTCGTTTTGCCTTATATTGTAGTTCTCACTCAAGACTGTGACTTGGAACAAGATTTTACGAAGCGAGTCGAAGAGGAAGAAGAGCTCCAAGACCATTTCCTGCACACAGCTTTGGTTTGTCCTGCATATCCGTCTCAAAAATTTAGAGAGGGTACACATCTAGACCACTGGCAAGTAAAGATGAGCAAACCAGAGCATTATAATAGCAGCATCAAAGGAAATATGCATAAGCGTTATCATCGTTTATCAGAAGACAAAGAAACTGGCGTTCCTGAGTTGATTTTAGATTTTAAGCATTATTATGCGATTCCTATGGACGTGCTATATGAATTGTATGCCTCTAAGCATTACTTTGCTCATATAAACGAGCTTTTTAGAGAAGACTTGTCCCAAAGATTCTCGTACTATCTTAGTCGCATAGGTTTGCCTGTTTTTGAGGCATCAAGCAAACAGAAGGAATCAGAGCGAACCGACGCTGAGTGAGCAAGCACAAAGTCTGAACTCAGATATACGCAGGATTAATACCTGTTGCTTTCGTTAATTTTTCAATTCTTTGACGATGACTCAAATGGTTCCTCAGTGCTTTTTCTGCCCATACTACAAAGAGAATTGGAATCCTTATTCGTGAGCTGCTTCCTAGACGGGATACCCGCGAGAGATTTTACTTAACAAGGTATATCACGAAAAAACCGTATAAGGGATACCGCGGAATACATAGCTGGCAAGAGAAAGACCGCACCGCCTGCCGACGGGATTAAAACTGAATATTATTATAAAGAGGCAAAATGACGTATTATGTGAGTCGTCGAGCACTTGCTACAGAATATGGACTTGATGAAAAACTCATCCGCGCGCTCAATCGGCCGGATAAAGTTATAACAGATTCACATAACAGAAAAACAGAGCTTTATGACCGCGAAAGAGTGAAAGAGTTAATCAGTCGGAACCGGGAGGCCCGGTAAAAGTTGCACGCGAAAAAGAAAGCTTACGGGGGTTAGCAGCGTCTTTACAAAAAGCGTTGGCTACGAACCAAACACCTATAAAGATAATGTCGTGAGCGCCGTTAATCCCGCCCGTCTGTCGCGTTTTGTTTTATCTCTTTGCTATCGCCTCCTTTTTACCGCTATACGGGCATATTTCGGCGATTTCTAACATGTCCGGCCACGATTGCAAACATAGGTCTTTGCCGCTCTTTTGACAAATCAAAGCCGGTAGGGCGTCTAAAAAGTCTGGGCATGCATAATGCTGACAGTTTAGCCTTGCTTGCGCCTCGTGCCATCGTTTTTCTGACTCTGTGCTCGGTGCGGTCGGTACGTGTTCGTCGCAATGACGGCGACCGCCGCACTCACGACCGCCACGTACCTTATGTTTCAAGGCGCGTTCGCGTTCGATTGCGTGTATCATCCTTTGGGCTGTCATTTTGTCTCTTTCTTCTTTGTTTTCTTTGTCGTCGCTATCTCTCCGGTCAACAAATGCGCGTTCCATGCGTCGTGGTCATCGCCTGAGTAAGGGCAAACTTCAACTGCTTTCTCCATGTCGTCCAAGTCCATTAAGACCAGTTTTTCGCCGCTTATGTCGCAAATAAAAACCGGAAGGGCGTCGTACCAATAAGGGCATTAATCCCATATGCAACGGAAGTCCCTCTGAATCCGCGCCCGTCGCTTGTCGGCTTCTGCGGTCATTTTCTTTCACCTCTTTTTGTACGCTCGTATGTTGCTTCAATGTTGAGCGGAAGTGGGCCACCGGCGTCTATCAGTTCTCCGAGAGCGGAAGAGATTGAGGGCAGACTAAATTCGATTGCACGTTTAAGCGCATCTGTTTTGCTTACCGCGTCGGTTATTTCCATTATTACGCTTCCTTGACATTCAAGAGCTGATTTAAACACAGCCCAAGAACTTGCGATTGCAAGTCGCCCATTTCAAACAAGTACTGCTTTTCGCTGCCGCTTCCGGCTACCCAAACCTCTGCGCCATCGTGGAACACGGTAAACGAGCCTATCCCCTTCAGCGGTAGACTTATCGGCATATGTCCAGCTTCCGGCTCAAGATAAAGCCGCTGCGATGTTACGATAAGCAAACCTCGTGAAATCTCTAGTACCTCGTTTTTGCGTTGTATCGAACCTGACCGACGGCTTACGTTATACCTAATCGGAAAACCGCCGATATGAATAGGTAACGGGATACTGAGCCCGTGACTGCCTCCACGATAGCCGAGAGATACGGACTTCTCTTGTTTGCATATCGTGCTCGCGGACATATAGCATTGCTCGCCGTTGTGTAGTATCGCGCCTTTTGGGGCTTCGATAGTCGGCAACGGGGTCGCTTCATACTCTTTTACGATTGCTTGCTCTTGTGATACATCCATTTTCTTAACCGCCTTTTGTTCTTTACAATACGAACGTTCGTTTACAATACTAAAGTACGAACGTCTCAACTGTATGCCCTATAATGTCACAGAGCGTTTTGCCGAGCGGTACATCATACCCTTTCGAGTTTTTACCCGTCTCTCTTATGCTTTTGCCGCCATAACGCGCTTCTTCGTTACTTTTATTCCAGCTACTTTCATATTTTAACCTCCTTTTTAAATCCTAATCGTCGGTGTCGGTCGCGCGGTCGGCGTAGCTGTCGGTGTAGGTGTCGGCGCTGCGACCCAAAAGCCCCCAACGGGTGTCGAAGAGGGCGCGTATATTCCGTTACCCGCGAAACTTGCGCTTATCGTGTGGTTGCCGATTGCTAGATTCTCAGGCGAAGAAAACGTCCCAAAGCCCCCGGGTGCTGATGTTGTAGTAGAGGTTCCATAATAAGCCCCGTCAATGTAGATGCTCACAGGTGCCCCCGAAATGCCGAGTGCCCCCGAAATGCCGCCTGCCCCCGGCGTTGAGGTCAATTCATATGTGCAGCCAATAGGTGCGCCCGTTGTTATGCCGAGGGGCAACGCCATAATTATTAACGTCGTCGGGATTTTCGCTTTCGGTTTCGGTGTTGGTGTTGCTGTCGGTTTAGGCGTCACGGTCGGTTGAACCGTCGGCTTAGTCGTCGGCTTAGTCGCCGCCTTAGTCGTCGTATGTGTCGTCGCCTTCGGCGTCGCCTTCGTCGTTGTGTTCGTTGTCGTGGTTAGCTGATTATTGGGTGTGGGAAGCTGTGACGTGCAACCCGCAACGCTCACAATAAGCACCGCGAGGAGGCCTAGCATGAAAATCATTTTTAACGTGATTTTTGTCATTTATCTCTCCCTTTGCTAATTACGCCGGGCCATTCTAATTCGCGCCGAGCAGTGCGAAGCACATCAAACCGAACCATTATTACAGCGGCAAAGAATCGACTCGCTCATCGAACTATCCGCAGCGTTGGCGTCGGTGTTGGTGTAGGGGTCGGTGTTGGTGTTGGTGTAGCTGTTGGCGTAGGCGTTGGCGTTGGACTCGGTATCGGCAGCGTTGTAATGGTAATGCTAGCACTTGGGTTCGACGAGTCGCCTGTGTACACAACTGTAATCGTATGCTGTCCCGGAGGCTGCAATAACGTCATTTCACCGTTTGCGTCTATTTTAAGCGATACTCCGTCAATGCCGCCCGGAGCCCCTAATGTGTAAGCTGTCTGTGCGCTTTCCGTTTTGCCGTCGACGTACCAGCTAATCTTTCCCACGAGGTCTGAAACTGACAGGGCCACGTTATTCTTCCACACAGTAGGAGTCCAAATGCCACCTTCTCCCGGATTAAGCGTCGTTGGCCCTGAGATACTAACTAACCACGTCGTAGTAGGCTGCGTTGTTGGTGTGGGTGTAACTGATGGTGTAGGTGTTGGCGTAGCTGATGCAGACGTTCCAACAGAAGTCGTGGTATTTAGCTGATTATTAGGCGCTGGAATCTGAGAGGTGCAACCGCTAATTGAAACGAGAGCGAGAGAGCAGACAAAAAGCAAAGGCAGTGCATACTTGAGCGGCATTTTGACATATCGCTTCATCATCCGGGTTATTGGATTCAAGATTTATCCCCCTTAAAGTAAAAACAAATACGTGAGACGGGGCCAATGAAGCTTAACAATTGCTATTTGTGGCTTATTGGATGACGCTCGCCTCGGCGCTTGCTGGCTTGTCACTTTCAAATCGAAGCCTTTATCGTCTCTTCTGACGCGTCGCTAGGCGTCTAAGAATATTATACGAGGCAATTATGCGCCCAAGCAAAATCGTTTCATTTTCTGTAGTAATTCTTCTGATTTCAGTCGTATTCGCAGGCGCTGTAACCGTTTCTGCAGCAGCGCAGTACGACACGATGCAGTTCCGCTACAACTCAGCCCACACCGGCGATTACAGCCCGGTGGCGGGGTCGGTGCCGTCGAATGGTCAGCTGTTGTGGAACTACACGACCGGAGGCAGCGTAGAATCCTCCCCCGCCGTCGCCAATGGCGTGGTCTATGTGGGAAGCTGGGATAGCAACCTCTACGCCATCAACGCCTCAAACGGCAGCAGGCTCTGGAACTACGCGACCGGAGGCAGCGTAGAATCCTCCCCCGCCGTCGCCAACGGCGTCGTCTACGCGTGGGGCGATTACAGCAACCTCTACGCCCTCAACGCCACCACCGGGGCGAACGTGTGGAGCTACAATATCGGAGGCAACGTATACTTCTCCCCCGTCTCTTCCCCTGCCGTCGCCAACGGCGTGGTCTATGTGGGGAGCATTGGGCAATACAATGGCGGAGGATTTGTTAATGCCGGCGTATACGCCCTCAACGCCACCACCGGAGCGAAAGTGTGGAATTACACGACCGGAGGCAGCG
>Ga0224534_1001900_pt1 | contig 10404 bp, 13 predicted proteins | sample 714E12024metaG_FD_172012 | JGI IMG/M metagenome (GOLD analysis project Ga0224534, IMG submission 172012) | Peat soil microbial communities from Stordalen Mire, Sweden - 717 E1 20-24 | ecosystem: Environmental > Terrestrial > Soil > Wetlands > Peat | place: Sweden: Norrbotten County, Stordalen...
TTGAAGAATCCCGATGCCCGCAAGGAGGCGGCGCGGGCCTACGGCTTCAACAGTCCCTTCGAGGAATTTGCCTTTGCGTTTGAAATGAGCCGCCACGGCGTCCGGACGGTTTATCCGCGCGCCATTTACATGACCGGCCGCCCGCGCGGTCCCGCCCGCCAGGTGTCCGACGAACGGCGTTACGCCGCGCTGGCTGATTTCCTCACGCCCGACGGCGCCCCGGCCGTGCGCAAGGAATACGACTACATCACCATCTGGGGTTTTTGGAACGGCCCGGACGAACTGCTCGCGGCGCAGGACGGAAAATACTACCAGGCCGTCAACGTCAAACGCGCCTTCACCAACAAACTGATTTCCAAACAAACTTTGACGGAACTGACGCAGATGGTAACGCGCAGACAGGCTCATTGCGGTTTTGAAGACCTCAATCTCAAACCCGATCATCTGCTGATTTCCTTCGATTCGGAGCAACAACTGGTGCTCGACACCATGGGCAAACCTGAAGTGCGGCTTTGCAATTTCGAACTCATCCGCCGCAGACCATGATCTTCGGTGAAGCTGTTGGTAAGAGACTTTGGCGGACCCCCCGCCGCTTTCGCGCGAATGAATTCGCGACGGAACTTCATTTGTTTCACGGATCGCGAACCGATTAATTGAGCCAGGTTGACGGGGTATTTACAAACTGGAACCGGATTGGGTTGAACGGTTAGGTGAATCCTTCCGGTGGTTGTGGAGGGTTGAATCCACAACGGTTTCTGATTGGCTGCTTCTGATTGGTTTTTGCGGGGACCTGTTTGAATCCTGGTTGCACACCAGATTCCTGCGCCAAGAAAATTGCAACAACATCCAATGGATGTTGTTGCATATTGAATGTTACGCTGGATCAGGAACGTCGATTTTTGGTAAAGCGTTGGAAACAAGCCAAGGCACCCAAGCCAAGCAGAAAACAGCCGGCCGTCGTAGGCTCGGGAACGGGCGCAAGGTCAACAGGCACAACGTAATTCTGTCCATGGGGGCTTACCAAACCCACCAGATCTGCCTGAGCAGTGAGACTACTGAGGCTGCCTAACATGTTGGCGGCTTCGGTTGTGACCAGAGGATTGCCACTCACAGTGATGGTGTAAGTTCCGACCTTCGAAGCTATGTCCTCCCATATGGCCACCTGTAGCGCCGCGGCGTCCTGGTTATTCACGGAGGCAGCAGGATAGTATGCTGCCCATAGTTTCTCGATATCGGTTGCGGCAGCAAAGCCCATGGGACCAGCGGGAGTCAGCGGAGCAAGTGCAAGGTCGGTATAAGAGTAGTCGGTGAACGTGTCACCGACGTGAATGTCGCGATATACATCAATGCAGAAAGAGGGGGTCGCCACTCCATCCACTGTCTGATTGTATATTCCAGCATACACTCCGCCCGGACCAAAGGTGAAAGCGTTGTTAATCTGGAGAGTTACGACGTCTCCGGGACTTACACCATTAAATGTGAGGGTTGTGGCGCTCGCACTCATCGCGCCGGCCAAACCGGCCGCCATAATTGACAGTTGTAATTTTTGTATTTTCATGTTTTCTTTTTGTTTTTGTTGTTAATTCCTTTTTCTTTTTGTTGCTTTTGTTAACTTTTTTTCTGATTGGTTTTTGCGGGGGGCCTGCTTGAATCCTGGTTACCCGCCAGGATTCCGGCGATAAAAACTGAAAAGAGTGTCAGCGGACTGATCCAGTTTGTTAAAATACGCATATTACGATTGTTATTCCTTGGTTTTGGGTCTGATATCAGCAAACCGGCGTCACATGACGAACAGACCTGTCAGCCCACAAACCGCGATTGCGAATGTCCCGGGCTCGGGGGCTGGTGTCACTTGAGTTACGGAAATCCAGCCACTGTTACTGCCTCCCACCCCAATCTCTTGCACATGGGTTGCGGCGTAGAACGGTCCGTAGCCACCTGCCGGCGCGGAAAGATAGTTAAAATCAAAAGCGGTGAGACCGGGACTGGTAATTTGGCAGGTCACATAATCGCCAACGGCAAACCTCGTTCCGTCTGCCGTGCCGAAGCCGAAACTGATGTCGTAATAGCCATCGCCGTCGGCCTTTGCCCTGTTCTCCCCTGTTGAAATTGTTGGAAGGTTGAAGCCACCGCTCCCCGTCGCGAAGGTAAATTGCAGTTTGGTTGAATTCAGACCGGGGTTTAAATTAAAGTCAAACTCCCCCAAGAACTCGCTTCCGGTCAGCGCAGCGTTGGAAAGGGTCAAGCTGACCGTTCCCGGGGCTATGTCCTGAAAAAGCATCGTCACCCAAGGAAGACTGGTGGAAGCGGGACCTGTGCCGCTGTACACATTATTGAATCCATAAAAAAGTGTGGACGCGCTTGCTCCCATGGGAGAAAGCAATGCCGCAACCAAAACGACGCACGTCGCGGTTCTGCACCTTAAAAAATGGCAAAGCCATTTCATCACACTGATCTGGTTTGCTGGGCTACGCATAACAATGGTTACTTTGTTCGACCGCACCAGGTGCAGATATAGAGGCCCCGCGAATCCAGAACGAAAGTGGATTTGACCGAAGGGGAGTTACAGCAACTGCAGGTGGCCTTGTAAACTCTAAGTATGGGCGGCACGCACAAAATCTCCCGATCACAAAAGGCGCAAACGATCCGGTCCTCCTTGATCAGGAAATCCATGTTATCCTTCAGCGAGCACTTGCAGGCCAGATTCGCCAGACTTCCACGTAACGAATCGGCCAGGCCGCTGTTAATAATTTCTTGAGGCAACGGATTTGCCTGTCGGATGGCGGTATTGTCTACCATAAACTTCATGGAAACTGCGACTTTAACTCCACCGCGCTACAGTAATCACTGCCCTCAATCTGAAACAACTTCCAAACCGATCGTGTTACAATAGTGCTGCCAATGTCTCATTTCTCAGCGACCAGATTTTCTGGAAGCATGACATTTCGAATTTTTTCCAAGAGCAAAACCTTCTCCCAACCTTTTGCCCGTGGCGGATGCGTGCAGTGTAGATATTCAAGACACTTTTGTCAACAAATCATTACACATTGTGAATAACTTGCCTAAATTGTGAATAACTTTCCTGATGGTGAATTTGTCCGGCCTGATTTTGTGAGATTTGTGAATATCCCGCTTTTCCGTGAACAACCCCAAACCATATGTCAGTAATTAATAGCCAATTGTGAATATGAAATAGTTGTAAGTATGGCGACCTACCCCGATAACAGAGATGTGAAAATAAGAGGCAGTGTGCCGTGGATTAAACAGCACGCGTGCAAGCGAAAAGCCGCATAAAAGCAGCTTTAGACAACATGAAAGCAACCATATTTCGTGGATGAACACGGCATTACAAAACAAAGGGGAAGAGATGGCCAATGTTGGCAGGGCCAAGGGTGGCGCACGGTACATGCCTTGGTTCGACCAAGACGGTCAAGACGGGTTGGGCAACGGTTTCCCAGCGGCCAAAGGTGAGGAGACTTGTTGCGGTGAGGCCTTGAGGCCTTTCTGGCTGGAGGACGGGCGTTTCGGCGCGGTGTGCCAAAAGTGCGGCCAGAAGTTCACGGACAACACACAGGTGCGGTATGGCGGTTCCCCGTGGATTGGGGTTGATCTGGACGGGACACTGGCCCGCGACCTTGGCAGCGCGCGAGGGGATGAGATTGGCAGTCCGATTGAGCCGATGCTGGTCCGCGTGCAGAAATGGATTGCCGAAGGACGCACCGTAAAAATTTTCACCGCCCGCGCCTCCTCATCCAGGCAGGTGGCGGCGATAAAAGAATGGCTCGTCAGTTGTGGGTTGCCGGATTTGGAAGTGACCAACGTAAAAGACCTGCACATGATCGAATTGTGGGACGATCGTTGCGTGCAAGTAACGACCAACTTGGGGGAACCCATCAGCAAAAAGGCGGGATTCAGGCAATCGAGACGGGTGAGGATGCCGGAAGAAGATCGGCAGGGAATATCCTTGGGATTGTTCAACCGTCTCAGAATTTTATTAGCTCTATAGCCCATGATTAATTTGAACCCAAATCCATTTCTTGGCGCCGGAATCTGGCGTGTAACCAGGATTCAAGCGGGCCCCCGCAAAAACCAATCAGAAAAACAAAACTCGAATCAGAAATATTTATGAAAATTAGAATGCTTGCAATTATGGCCGCGCTGCTGGCGGGTGCTGGTTTCAGCCGGGCGAATATTATTGGCACCACCCTCGCGGATGATGGCGATGGCTGTATTACCTGCAACGTCTACGGCTTAACCTGCATCAGCCCCGGCAACTATCAATTGAACATTGATGGGAGTCAAAACCAATGGGGTCCCGGGCATATATTGGGGAATATCCTTACGGATACAGAAACCGACCCAACGCTCGCACTCATCGAATCAATTAATAACGATACCGGGATCACTTGGGACGACTACCACGTCGAGGTTACGATGAGCAAGCTGTTTACATTTTCCAATGTCGGCGTGGCCAATAGTGGTTGGACATTCAATACCACCGCGCCGGTCCTAGTTGGCAGCGATTGGATTGGGTACATTAACTATGATGAAGGCACTCCGATTCCAAACGGCGGCACACTGGATTTCAATTATTCAATAACCTTCCTCGGCTCGGTCAGTTTTACTGAACAACTGACGCCTTCCACGGTCCCCGAGCCTGGGACATTCGCACTCATGGTTTGTGGGCTGACCGGTCTGTTGGTCATGCGGCGGCGTTCTGCCATGAAATCAGCCGGATAACCCCCAAAAAACCAGCCATAAATTATGCGTATGCCAATGAACACGATCAGTCCGCTGACACTCTTTTGGCGCGTAATTTACGTGCTGGCACTCTTTTCAGTTTTTATCGCCGGAATCCTGGCGCGCAACCAGGATTCAAAAAAGGCCCCCGCAAGGAAATCAATCAGAAACGTCCACGGATTCAAACCCTGATGCAGGCAGCAACCAAGTAAAACAAAACTCGAACACAAAGAAAAAAGATGAACTCAAACGCCGACAAAAAAGAAACCCAGCCTTCAATCACTCAAAAAGCAGTTTCCGGAGGTGCCCCCATGAAAAGAGCGGTAACCGTATATGCCTTTATTGCCATCGTGTTGTCGATGACAAGCCTGACCGCCAACGGGCAAATACTCACCTACAACGGGAGTATTTCTCCGTCAACGGTAGGCGGCAGCGTGATGACAGACCTGCCCATGTTCAATAGCGCACTGGGGACGTTAACCGGCGTACAGGTCACGCTGGACTTTACAGTCACCCCTTACGCACAGATTTACAATTTCAGCGGGGCATCCCGAACTTTCACGTCCGCCAATTGGATTTCTTTTAGTTACGCTCCCAGCGACATCTGGACAGTCAGTCATGGCTCTGATAGCTGGACGTTGGCCGCACCGACGGTCACAACAGGAACCATCTACGGCACCGGACAGGTAGTTGCGAACGGGACTGGCTTGCAGTTCGTCGGCAGCACTTCGGCACCTGCAGACTTTACGGCGGAATCCGGCTTGGATTTGGCTTCGTACATCGGTGCAGGCAGTCTCGCCTTCGGAACAGCCGGATCGGGCCAAGTCCTTGGCGGTGGGTCGTTCTTTACCGGCGGTGGTGGAAATCTGGCAGGTACGGCTTCGGTCACGTATGACTATGCTCCTGTTCCCGAGCCTGGGACATTCGCACTCATGGTTTGTGGGCTGACCGGTCTGTTGGTCATGCGGCGGCGTTCGGCCATGAAATAACCCGATAACCATTAAAACCCACCGTATTATGCGTATTCCAGAGAACCCAATCAATCCCATGGCACTCTTTTGGTATCTGGTTTACGCACTGGCCCTCTTTTTGATTTTTGTCACCGGAATCCTGGCGGGTAGCCGGGATTCAAAAAAGGCCCCCGCAAAAAACTAATCAGAAAAACAAAACTCGAATCAAAAATGTATTCAAGCAGGCCCCCGCAAAAAACCAACTGAAAAAAATCAACCACAGCGACAAAGACAAAAAGGGAACATGACAATACGAAAATTACAACTGGCAATTATGGCGGCCGGTTTGGCCGGCGCGATGAGTGCGAGCGCCTCAGTCCAACCCGTTACAGTTACATTTGATAATGTAAACCCCTCCGAAACGGTAACTCTCGCCGATCCTTGGATCTCAACTGGAGCATATGCCGGAATATACAATCTGACCGTGGATGGAGTGGCGACCCCCTCGTTCTGCATCGATGTAGCTGATGAAAATAACAACAATACGTTCAACGACTACTATTATAACGACCTTGCATCTTCTCCGTTGGCTCCCGCCGGGCCCATGGGATCTACTGCCGCAACCGATATCGAGAAACTATGGGCGCAGTACTACTCTCCCTCCATGGGGGATCAGGATGCCGCGGCGCTACAGGTGGCCATATGGGAGGACATAGCCGCGAATGCCACAACTCCATACAGCATCACCGTGAATAATAATGATCCGACGGATCCAATTTACGGCGAAGCCATTGCCGAGATAGCCAACCTTCCCTACCTCACAGCTCAGGCAGATCTGGTGGGTTTGGTAGGTCCCAATGGCCCCAGTGGTGAACAGAGTTATGTTGTGGCCGTTCCCGAGCCCACGACGGTCGGCTGTTTTCTGCTTGGCTTGGGTGCTTTGGCTTGTGGCCGGCACTTTTCCAAAAACCGACGTTCCCGATAAACCAGCGTGACATTCAAAATGCAACAACATCCATTTGTTCTGTAAAAATGGGCACCGTATTGGGTCGGTTCAAAAATAAGCAACAAAATGGCAATTGTGTGAAAGAAAGAATTTTGGATTGGGAGTCGAGCCAGAAGTCGCTTCCCCGATGGTCAAAATCAAGAAAGGAAACATGAAAAAACTACAAATAGCAATATTAGCGATCAGTTTGGCCGGCGCAATGAGCGCGAGCGCGCAGGTAACCATCACCGTCGATGCGACCATGGCCCCGAACGGTTGGGGCTCGCCATCCTACGATACTTGGGCTGCAAACGGTATTTACGCCATGGAAAACGGTTTGACTTCGTATGGCGTCGCCGATCCTGCGCAATTCAATGTCACGACCAGCCCGTTGCCTGTCTCCGCCAACTTCGTGACGGGTTTCAACTCTTGGTTGGGGCAAGCGCCGGGGCCGTATGCAGGCGAGCTTGGTAATCGTGCTTCTTTTGTGGCCGTGATTAACGGTAATGGCAGCTTGATAAACATGAATAACTTCGGCATGACCATGAGCAGTACCGATCCGGGGAATGCGCTTGGTTGGAGCTGGCCAAACAACAGTATTCTTCCGGGTGACTGGACTTACGGCGCTCGTGACATCGGACTCATTTTCAATACTGCCGGCGGATTCACGGTTGTCAACAGTGGCGATCCCGGGCAAATGGTCAATGAAATCATCAGCATAGGCGCAGGCAACGCTTACGCTAGTTACGACACACTCGCAACAGGCGATGACGACCCTAATCCTGGTGATACCGATCAACAAATCCTCAACTATGATATCGCGCAAGTAGGTAGTTATGACTTCACCGGCACTTTCACCTACGGCGATGCCAGTGGTTCAGCCACCTTTGATTTCATCGCCGTTCCCGAGCCTACAACGGCCGGCTGTTTTCTGCTGGGCTTGGGTGCCTTGGTTTGTTGGCGGCGCTTTACCCAAAAGCGACGTTCCTGATCCAGCGCAACATTCAAAATGTAACAACATCCAAAACTTGATCAATCAACTGAAATAACGAAAACGATAAATTACTACCAAACAAAAAAAACTATGAAGCTTTTGAACAAACCTCTCACCCATCGAGTGCGGTTGTATCAAAGCACTTTTATCGCGATTTTGTTTGCCGGTGTAGTTATTCAAAGTGAGGCACAGATAACAAACATTGTCAAAAGCGGCACTGGCTTTAATTCCAGTGTGGGGTTTGACCCCACCGCCGGTTTGATCAATTGGTACTTTAATGGTGTGAATCAATTGAGCCAGGAAACCATTTATTACAATGTGGGTAACGGGATTCAGCAGTTAAACAGTGCAGTCTTGACTTCATATTACACGGTAAAACAAGGCTCAACCTATAATAAATTAATCGCTGATTATAATTTGGGCAACGGCAACACACTTGATTTAACTTACACTCTCGGTGCGACTGTTAATGGGGCTTCTCTACTTTATAACATGCAACTTTTCAACGGTTCCGGAAATCCGGAAAACGTAAGCTTGTTCCAATATTCGGTCGCTAATTTGCCTCCGGGGCCCCAGACGATACAGATGTCCGTTACTACTCCCGGTTCCCAATACCTGGCCATGCAGTACGGGAACGGGGGCGCTTCTTCGCTTCAAGATCAATGGCAACCAACAGGTCAAACTTCAACGGAAATGCTGGCGGACGGTGGGCCTCCGACCAGCCCCCTGCCGCCCAACGGTGCGCTCAACGGTTCGACGAGTTTTACCTTTGAATCTGATGCGGCGTCCTTGGCTGGTGGGAATGCTTTAAATATCAGCGGAACTCAGTATCTTACGGTACCTGAACCTTCGTCCGTGGCGCTGATGGCGTCAGGAATGCTTGGCTTGGCCCTGTTTTACCGGCGTCGGCAGGGCGGACAGCGTAATTGCCGTTCTTGTTAGGGTTTAATGTTTTTTTCCATGACATTCTTTTTTAAAAAATTTGTAACGAGTACTTAAATTACGAATCAGCAAAATAAACAAATAATAACAGTTCAAATAACAGGCTATATCTATGAGTATCCATCCAGAAGGTGTTCTCTCCCGTAAACGCGTTGCGTCCCTCGGCGCATGGCTGGCGATGTTCGGCATGCTCCTGTTACCAGTCCAAGGCATGGCGCAAAACAACTACTCACTTTCCGATGGGGGTTCTACGGCGACACTGAACCTGGGCGCTGGCACCGGCAATCTCGGTATGAACAGTTGGACTGTGCTCAACGGGCAGAACCAATTGAACCAGCAGTGGTTTTGGTATTCGGTGAACGGCAGCGCGCCGCAGCCCATCAACACAATCGGCAATTTGAGCACCACACCTAACGGAGCCAATGACCTGACCGTGACTTATCAAAACGCGCTGTTGTCCGTGAATGTTGATTACACATTGACCGGCAATGGCGTCAATTCTGGATCTGCCGATATAATGGAATCTATATGGATCGATAACGTTTCGCCGGACCAGACGCTGAATGTCAGCTTCTTTCAATATTCCAATTTTAACCTGCTGCAGAACAACATCAATACCGTCAGTATTTACGGCAGCCCTGGTGCTTATACTGGAGCCTTTCAATCAACCGGCACACCAGGGGGGTCGGGCATTGCCGAAGTGATTCTTGCACCGCCCGCAAATGACGGCGAAACTGCGTTGGTTCCGACAACGCTGAATGAACTCAACAACCCGGCCAATTTAAATTTTAACCTTAGTGACAATACCTCGGCGGTTACCGGCGATGTCTCGTGGGCATTCCAATGGGACGCAAACCTGAACCCGGGCGACGAGATTGACATGACCAAGGACAAAGGCTTAAAAGTCACGGTGGTTCCGGAACCGACCAGCATGGCTCTCATCGCTCTGGGCATGGGAGCATTGGGACTCGCGCGGCGCCGTCAGTGAATCTGATGGCCGGTATTTGGCTTGAAAAACAGCAATTAAGGGCTGGTTCATGACCGGCCCTTTTCTTTTGGTGCGTAAAACGAAATTCGGTGATATGATATTAAGACCTTGCGCCAGGCGGGAGGAGCGTAGGGTCCGTCCTAAGTGTTTTATTTTATGGACGGCAGTTTTCAGCGTGGAGTTTTGGCGATGTTTTTGGCGGGCTGTGCCTTGGTCTGCAAGCTGCACGCCGGCGGCAGCGGACTGAACACAGTCGTCGTCGTCAACCAGACCAGTGCCAACTCCTGCGAGTTGGGCAATTACTACTGCCAGCAGCGCCAGGTGCCGCCTCAAAACGTTTTATCCATCAATTGGTCGGGCGGCAATACCCTTTGGACCAGCAATGATTTTCAAACCAATCTGGTGGCGCCCCTGCTGAATATGCTGGCGACCCAACAGTTGACAAATCAGATCGATTACGTTGTCCTCTCGATGGATATTCCGTTCCAAACCAGTTTCGGTTCCACCGTCAACAGCACGACCGCGGCTTTGTTTTACGGCCTGAGGCTGGGCACCGGGAGCGATCCATTTGGGGTCACGAACAGTTATGCGGCCGGCGAGGCGGTCTTCTGTCAGGCGCGCCCGGTCGGCGCCCCCGGCTATTCCTTCCTGGCCACGATGATTACGGGTGATTCGCTTGCCGGGGCGGAGCAGTTGGTGGATCAGGGCGTTGCCAGCGATGGGACTTTTCCCCAACCACCGGTGGTCCTGGCAAAGAGTTCGGACAATTTGCGCAACGTTCGGTACGTGTATTTCGACAACGCCA
>Ga0224534_1001902_pt1 | contig 10398 bp, 9 predicted proteins | sample 714E12024metaG_FD_172012 | JGI IMG/M metagenome (GOLD analysis project Ga0224534, IMG submission 172012) | Peat soil microbial communities from Stordalen Mire, Sweden - 717 E1 20-24 | ecosystem: Environmental > Terrestrial > Soil > Wetlands > Peat | place: Sweden: Norrbotten County, Stordalen...
ATCGCAAATCGCAAATCGCAAATCATAAATTCACAGGAGGTGCCCCATCTTCTTTCGCTTGGTTTCCAGGTACCGCGCGTTGTGCGGATTCGGCTTGGTACGGATCGGAACCTGTTCGACGATTTTGAGGCCGTACCCCTCCAGGCCCACCACTTTTCGAGGATTGTTGGTCAGCAGCCGGATGGTCTTCAAGCCCAGATCGGACAGAATCTGCGCCCCGAGACCATACTCGCGCAGGTCCATGTCGAATCCCAGTTTCCGGTTAGCTTCGACGGTGTCGTAGCCCTGCTCCTGCAGTTTGTATGCCCGGATCTTCGGGGCGAGGCCGATGCCGCGGCCTTCCTGCCGCATATACACCAGCACGCCGGCGCCCGACGCGGCGATCTGCCTCATGGCCTGATGCAACTGCGGTCCGCAATCACAACGGCGCGAACCGAACACGTCCCCGGTGAGGCACTCGCTGTGCACGCGCACCAGCACGTTTTTCGCGCCGGCCACACTCCCGCACACCAGCGCGAGATGATGCTGCCCATCGACTTTCGAGCGGTAAAGATGCAGATCGAAATCGCCGTAATCGGTCGGCATCTTCACCGTTTCGATCCGCTCCACCAGCTTCTCGCGGGTACGGCGGTATTGGATGAGATCGGCGACCGTGCAGATTTTCAGGCGATGGTGCCGGGCGAATCTCAACAACTGCGGCAGCCGCGCCATGGTGCCGTCGTCGTTCATGATCTCACAAAGGATCCCGATCGGCCGGCAGCCCGCCAGGGTCGCCAGATCCACCGCCGCCTCCGTGTGCCCGGCTCGTTGCAACACCCCGCCCGATCTGGCGCGCAGGGGAAAGACATGTCCGGGTTGCACCAGATCGTTCGGCACCGCCGTCGGACCGGCCAGGATGCGGATGGCTTCGGCGCGGTCGGCGGCGCTGATGCCGGTCGTCACGCCGCGCGCCGCGTCCACACTGACCTGGAAGTCCGTCTTAAAGCTCTCCCGGTTCTGCCGGACCATGCGCTCGATGCCGAGTTGCTGCAGCCGCTCCGAGGTCGTCGGAACACAGATCAATCCCCGTCCGTACTTGGCCATGAAATTCACCGTGGCGGCCGTGACGAACTGGGCCGCCATGATCAGATCGCCCTCGTTTTCACGATCGGCGTCGTCCACCACGATCACCATCCTGCCTTTTTGCAAGTCGGCGATGACGGACTCGATGGTGTTGAAAGCGTTCTTCATTCCACAAAATCAATGTTGTAACGCTTTGACTGCCGCCTCATAAACCCGTTTCAACGGAACTTTCGCCCGCTCCGCCAGCTTCTTGCACGACTCGAACTCCGGCGCCGCCTGAACCCTTTCTCCGCCCAGCCTGCCAATCTTCAGGGTCACTTCGCCGAACGGGGTTTTGACGGTCACGAATTCACGACGCAGCTTTCGTCGCTCGGCAACGACGCGCCGCACGCCAAACGCGCTCGTTTCACGCAAAACCAATTCGCTGAACTTATCGGCGTCCGTCTCGGCACATAACACCGTGAGCAATACCCCCGGCCGGCTTTTCTTCATCTGGATCGGCGTGTGAAACACGTCCAGGGCGCCAGCGGCAAGGGTTTTCTCGACAAAATGACCCAGGATCTCCGCATTGATATCGTCGAGATTGGTTTCTAGAACAGCGATTGTGTCCGTCTCCCAATCCAGATTCGAAGGGCCGGTGACCCTGGCCTTGGACTTTGAACTTTCGACTTTGGACATCGTGCCCAGCACGGCGCGGAGCACATTGGGCCGCGTCTTGTTGTCGCGCGTCCCGAGACCAAACCCGATTTTTTCCGCGATCAACCCCTGCATCGGGCCGAAGCTCACGGCAAATTCCGACAGCAGCGCCGCGCCCGTCGGTGTGACCAGTTCGTGCGGCTCGTCGCATTGCGTCACACCGATGCCGCGCGCGCCCAGGATCGCGAGCGTCGCCGGCGTGGGGACGGGAAATCTTCCGTGCGCGCAGTCCACCCAGCCGACACCCTCGACCACCGGCGCGGCCAGCACGCGCGGTTTCCCGAGCATTTCCAGGGCGATGCAGGCGCCGACGATATCGACGATCGAATCGACCGCGCCGACTTCATGGAAGTGAACTTTCTCCGGCGGCAGGCCGTGGATTTTCCCTTCCGCTTCGGCGATGCGCTCGAACACGGCGACGGCCTTCCCTTTCACCCAGCTTGAAAGCCTGCATTTTGCGATCAGCCGCTTGATTTCGGCGAAGTTGCGGTGGTCGCCGTGATGATGACGGTGCTCGTGCGCCGGGTCGTGCGGGTGCACGTGCCCGCCGGCCAGGTGGACGTTCACTTTCGTGCCCTGGATACCGGACTTCGAGCCGCGTCCGACGTGCAGGTGATAGCCACCGACGCCGAGCCGGGCCAGCTCACGCTCCAAGGCGCGCGCATCGACGCCGAGATCGATCAGCGCGCCGATCAACATGTCGCCGCTGATCCCGCTGAAAATGTCGAGATAAAGCGTTTTCATTTCTGGTTGCAGGTTGCGAGTTACTTGTGGCGAATCACCCTGTAACTCTCAAACTCCCAAACTCTCAACTCTCAACTTCCCGCCGCCAGCGCATTGATCTGGCTCGCGGCGTAGCCCGCCCCGAAGCCGTTGTCAATGTTCACCACCGTCACTCCTCCGGCACAACTGTTCAACATGCCGAGCAGGGCCGCAAGGCCCCCGAAGCTCGCGCCGTAACCTACACTCGTCGGCACCGCGATGACCGGTTTGGACACCAGCCCGGCAACAACGCTCGGCAGGGCCCCTTCCATTCCGGCGACCACGATCACCACGTTCGCGCGCTGGATGCTCTCCAGCCGGCTGAACAGGCGGTGCACTCCGGCAACGCCGACGTCGTTCACGCGTTCCACGCGGTTTCCCATGATCTCGGCCGTGACCGCCGCCTCCTCCGCCACCGGCAGATCGCTGGTGCCGGCGCAGACGACGGCGATCGTCCCCGGACGCCTGGGCAAAGGCTTCCGGTCGATCGTCACGCACCGCGCCAGCTCGTGATGCACCGCATCTTTGAACTTTCTCCGCAATGCCCGGGCGTGCTGGGCGGTGATGCGCGTGACGAGCACGTGCGGCTCGGCTTCGAGGAGTTTGCCCGCGATTTTCACAATCTGTTCGGGCGTTTTCCCCGCCCCGAACACGATTTCAGGGAAACCCTTCCGCAAGGCGCGGTGCGAGTCCACCTGGGCAAAGCCAAGGTCAGCCACCGGCGCAGCCTGGAATTTCCGCAGGACTTCGTCGCGGCCGGCACCGCCCGCCCGGAATTTCTCCAGCAGCCTGGTCGCTTCGGTGATGGTCACGCCCCAATCATAAACGCTCCGTCGGGGCGGTCACGGCAAATCTGGCTCAGGCGGCGCCGCGATGATGGCCGAACAGCCGGCGTCGGTTCTGGTAGAGGTACCACACGATCACGATGTTCAGCGCCAGGATAACCACGACCGACACCCTCTCGGTTCTCCTCTCGGTTCTCATGAGTTCATAAATCTCGATGGGAATGAAGAAGGCCGATTCGCTGATCGTCAGCCAACCCGCCCAGGACACGCGAAACATCAGTCCGACGGCTTCCACGAGTGAAAACAGGCTGTAAAGGACCGTCCCGCGCGCCAGCCAGATGATGTTGGCCGGCGTGATCTCGGAGATCTTGTCGGCCAGCAGGGTGAAAAACTTCTTCTCCGGGTCGAGATGAAAGAATTCCAGGGTTTGGTGGAATTCCGCGGGCAGATTGTTGTCCGAAAGCCGGTAAACGCCCAGCCCCAACAACAACATCAATACCCCCTTGATCAGCTTGATCGCAATGATGACATAGAGCGTGGGGGCTCGATTGCCCTTCCCGGCGTTCCCAGCGTTGCCTTTTTCGGACGCGCCCATCAGTGGATTCTCTCCAGCATCAGCGGCAGCAGTTCCGAAATCTTCACCCGATCCTGCCGGCCGTCATCCCGATGACGCAACGTGACGGTGTCCTTCTGGCCCGCCAGCGGCCCCTCCTTCATCCCTTCCAACGTCTCGAAATCGACCGTGACACAAAACGGCGTGCCGGCCTCGTCCTGGCGGCGATACCGCCGGCCGATAGCGCCGGCGTCGTCGTAAAAGACGTTCATGTGCGGGCGCATGAGGTCGCGGATCTCGAGCGCCTTCTTCACGAGGTCGGGCTTGTTCTTCAGCAGCGGCATCACACCCACCTTGATGGGCGCCACACGCGGGTGAAACTTCAGCACGACGCGCATCTCCGGTTTTCCCTTTTCATCGGGCATTTGGTCCTCATGATAGGCGTTGCAAATCAGGGCGAGAATCAGACGGTCCACCCCTGCCGACGGTTCGATGACGTGCGGAATGTATTGACCCTTGGCAAGGCCGGCCGCGTCTTCCTTCGCCTCCTGCTCCGCCGCGGCCTGCTCCACGCCCATCTTCGTCAGGTACTTCAGGCGCGCCTCGTGGTAGCGCCTGGACAACGCCTCCTTCTTCGCGTCGTCGAGTTTGCTCCAGGCGGCCCGGAGCTCCTCATCGAACACCCCCATGGACTTTCCGGAGCAACGCTCGTGCTGGCTCAAATCAAAATCGCTGCGGGCGGCGATGCCTTCCAGTTCCTGGGCGCCGAACGGGAACTTGAACAAAATGTCCACGCAGGCGCGCGCGTAATGCGCCAGCTCCTCGGGCTTTTGCCAATACTCCTCCAGCATCGTCCGCGGCAGGCCGATCCCCTCGTAAAACCGGATGCGCTCCTCAACCCAATACTTGTGCCACGCCTCCCAGCCCCAGTCGGCCGCAGGCCCCAAATGTTGAATGTTGAATGTTGAATGTTGAATGTTCGATGTTGGTTCTTCTGTGCTTTCCTTCGAGATTTCCGCCGCCTTCGCCACGTGGCCGCAAATCGCCTCGACGACTTCATCCGGCTTGATGAAAAATTCCAGTTCCATCTGCTCGAATTCGCGGGAGCGGAAGGTGAAGTTGCGCGGCGTCACTTCGTTGCGAAAGGCTTTGCCGACCTGCGCGATTCCGAACGGCACCTTCCGGCGCGACGTCTCCAGCACGTTCTTGAATTGGGCGAAAATCGCCTGGGCGGTCTCCGGGCGAAGGTAGGCGACGTTGTCCTCGCTCTCGACCGGGCCGACGTAGGTTTTGAACATCAGGTTGAAGGGACGGGCCTCGGTTAGTTCCACGCCGGTTTCAGGATGGAAATCAACCGAGTTTTCGACTTTATCGATGCGTTCTCCTAGTAAAATGAAATCCGAACATCCCTTTTCAGTATAATATTGACTGGCGGTTTTTCGAGCGCTTTCTAGTGGTTTTCCAGGCTGAAGCAATACTGAAAAACCATTGAACAAAACACCTTGAGAACAAATCGCTTTTTTATATGCAGCGAGCTTGTTAGGCGCATCCTTTAATTGATCATACAGTTGTGGATCGCTTTCTCTTACCTCGGCATCCGTAATATTGTTTTCAAAAAATTGTTCAATAGCTTTTTGGGTTGTTAGTGATAGTGCGAATTCTTCAATCAATTGGGAAAAATGCTTTTCACCTTGAGTGCGACGATAAACCCCTGAATAACGAATTACGTTTCCAGATTGCGGCTCAACTTGATCGGCACGAACTCTTTTTTTTGTCAGTGGACATTCGCGCATCAAGTCCGCGAACGTTTCCACATGCCCGCTGGCCTCCCAGATTCGCGGGGACATGATGATCGTGGCTTCAATGCCGACGACGTCGTCGCGCCGGCGGGTCATGGTGTTCCACCAGAGATCCTTGACGTTGCGCTTCAGTTCGGCGCCCAGCGGGCCGTAGTCCCAGAATCCATTGATGCCGCCGTAGATCTCGGACGACTGGAATATGAATCCCCGGCGCTTGCACAGCGACACGATTTTCTCCATCAGCACGTTCTCTTTGGACTCGGCCATAAGACGCACAGTCTTTGCCAAGCGCATCCTCCTGTCAAGGTGGCGACCTGAGCAGCGCTGTCCTGATTTCACGGGCAGGGGCGACCTGCGGTCGTTCGACCGCGCGCAGCGCGGACCTTTCTGTGAACCGAGCCTCCGTAACCGCCGTTGTGAAACGGCGGAGATCGCCACTGAGGGACGGGGCCGCCAATTCACATTGGCGGCTACAAGGTTTTATGGTCCCTATGCGCGATTTCAGAATCGTGGGGGGCTTCTCATGAACCTTCACCCGGAGTGCCGGGCCATACCATCGCGGTTCATGGCGCCAGGCCATTGTGAATAACATCCGACAACTTTTGGTTGCAGATCGCCATTTGCATTTTATGTTTCGCTCCGGTTCTCCATGTTTTTTCAAGACCAGGGAACCGGATTGTCGGGGGCGGTTCTGAGCTCGGACCGCCCCCGTTTCTTTGCCGGCGTCCGATGACGTTACTAAAACGCGCGTTCTCGCACCGCTCCCGGAACGCCGCATTCCTGCGGCAGCCGCCCGCGCTGTTGGCGATCCTGACGGGTGGAACGGGCCACTGGCCTTTTCCGTCCGGCGGGTCGCCGGACGGAAAGGAAGTGGGCGTCCAGCTCAAAACTCGACCCAAAGTGTTCTCCCTCGTCCGGCTCTTCCGGTCGGCGAGTCGCCGACCGGAACGGGCGGGTCGCCCGTTCCACCCATTAATATATGCAGTCTCTGGACACCGCGCTCCGGACCGTCTGCAATCGTGCATTTTTTGCTTCGCCGCCGCGCGGGTTCGTGGTAAACCGGCGCCATGGCTACAGGGTTTCGCATCCGGGATCTGCCACTCAACGAACGGCCGCGCGAGCGGCTCATTGCCCAGGGCGCCGGGGCATTGAAGAATTCCGAGCTGATTGCCATCCTCCTGCGCACCGGCATGAAGGGCACTTCAGCAATCCAGGTGGCGGAACAGCTTCTGAATAAATTCCAGACGCTGGACAATCTTTCGCGGGCGAGCATCGAAGACCTGCAGCTTGTCAAAGGGGTCGGACGCGACAAGGCCATTGCCCTCAAGAGCGCGTTCACACTCGCCCGGCGCATGGCCATGGAGATGCGCCAGGAATCCCCGACACTCGACTGCCCGGAACGCATCGCGGACCTGCTGCGCGAGGAAAACCGCGCCTACGATGTCGAGAATTTCCAAGTGGTCCTGCTCAACACCCGGCGAAGGCTGATCCGCGTCGAAACCATCTCGCAGGGCACGCTCGACACCATCCTCGTTCACCCGCGCGAAGTGTTTAAATCCGCCATCGCGGCCAACGCCGCCGCCGTGGTGCTCGCCCACAACCACCCGAGCGGCGATCCGACGCCGTCCGAGGCCGACATCAAAGTGACGCGCGATCTGATCCGGGCCGGACAGCTTTTGAAAATCGAGGTCCTCGACCATGTCATCATCGGAAGGGCAACCCAGGAGCGGCCCAGGGATTTCGTATCGCTCCGCGAACTGGGGTATTTTGCTTCGTAACGGAGGATGCCGAGTTCATGGGGTGATTTCAAAAATCTGAGGAATCACCCCTTTTTGTTCCTTGCCACCCGGCATAATCAGAGACTTTGGAGAACGGCCAAGAGTTGGTCTATCGGGCGATCGCGGCGCGATTGTCCGCAGAAGCATCGCCTGAGGGTCGCCCCGGCGTTCGCTTCCTGAAACGACGCCGAAAAATATTATTGACACAAATAGGTTTGTTTTGCAAACTTGTTTGTATGAAAGATGAGCTTCAAAATTACATGGACCGGCCGAAGCGATATGACAATATCGACGGAACCGGCGAGATGGCCTTCGGCCTGATGGCGCTGGGCTATACCTTTTTGAACTACCTGCAGGCTGTCCTGCCGGAGGATTCGATGTGGAGGCACGGGTTCGCCAGCATGTTGTTATTTTTCACGGTCATCCTGCTGATGTTTGGTCTCATCCTCTGGGTCCCCAAAGCAATCAAGAAGCGCATCACCTGGCCGCGCACCGGGTATGTCGCACGCCGCGTTGGCGGAAAGTCCTGGTGGACCGCGATGGTCGGAGCCGCCGCTTTTTCAGCCGTTATTGCGGCCGGTGTTGGCTGCCTGATGCGGTTCGACAGGCGGCATGATTGGATAAGCCTTTCGTGGATGGGCGCAGCGGCCATCTATGCGGCGGGGTATGCGTTCTGGATCTACCGCATGGAGAGGCACCACCCATGGAAATGGCTGGTATTACTCTTCATGGCGCTGGGGCTTCTCGCGATTGCTCTCATCGCCCCCGCGGATTTTGTGGGGTTGTGGCGGCCCATGCTTTTGTTCATTGGTCTTACGTGACTCGGATCCGGCGGGGCTACCCTGTATTTGTACATTCGGCACACGCAACCGCCCGCCCCGGAAGCAGAATGAACGAGCAACTTCGAGCTATTTCCGAACTGAACCGGGTCATTCATGAACCCGGCCGGCTGATGATCGTTGCCCTGCTCGGGGCGGCGAAGGAATGCGACTTCCTTTACCTGCAGCACGAAACCGAGATGAACAAGGGCAACCTGTCCAGCCATCTCGCCCGATTGGAGGAGGCCGGCTACGTCGAGATTGAGAAGACGTATCGCGGCAAAGTGCCCCAGACACTGTTGCGGCTGACGCGCGCGGGTCGAGCGGCGTTTGGCGAGTATCGCAAGGGGCTCAAGGCTGCGTTTTAGCCGCACGTTCCGATCATCAGGCCGGCGGGGCCGGGGAGTTGCGCGCGACGCCGCGTGACGAAGAATGCCGGATTCAGTGGGCTGATTTCCTGAGACTCTGGGGAACTGACCCTCAGGCACAGCCGGGCAACGAGTTGACCGACCTGGTTAGCCCTGCTTCCTGGCATAAAATGCGGCGAAATCCGCCACAAACAATGTCCCCTGACCTACCCCCCGCGTTTCCTCCCGCAATCCTCCTTTTCTCCGCTGCAGAATGTGATATACTTGCGGGGCAGACAAAAAGAGACATGACCGGCAGAACCGTTGAAAGCGCTCATTGAGACCAGGAACACGAGAACCGAACAGGTTTTTCTCGTGGGGGCGGAATTGAAATCCCGAAACGGAGGGTGGGAAACCCGCGATTCACTGGAGGAACTTTCCCAACTGGCCGCCACCGCAGGAGGAGAAGTGGTCGGCGACGGCGTCCAAAAGCTGGATGCGCCGAGCGCAGCCACCTTCATCGGCAAGGGAAAAGCGGATGAGTTTGCCGCACACTGCCGCCGTCACGGCGTCGATACGGTCATCTTCGACGACGAACTCTCGCCGGCCCAAAGCCGCAATTTGGAGAAGATTTTTAACTGCAAGGTGCTGGACCGCACTTCACTCATCCTCGATATTTTCGCCCGGCGCGCCCGCACCCGCGAAGGCAAGCTGCAGATCGAACTGGCGCAACTCCAGCATCTGCTGCCGCGGCTGACCCGGTTCTGGGGACATCTGTCGCGTCAACAGGGCGGCATCGGCATGCGGGGCGGCGAAGGGGAAACGCAGTTGGAAACCGACCGACGCCGCGTCCAGGACCGCATCGCCCGGATCCGGGAGGAACTGGACCTCGTGCGCCGCCAGCGCCTGACCCAGCGCCAGGCGCGCCAGCGCAACCGCTGGCCGCTCGCCTCCATCGTCGGCTATACCAACGCTGGAAAATCCACCCTGCTCAACCGCCTCACCGGCGCCGATGTCCTGGCGGAAGATAAATTGTTCGCCACACTCGATCCGACGACCCGGCGCCTGCGCCTGCCGACGAACCAGAATGTGCTGCTGACGGACACCGTGGGTTTCATCCGCAAGTTGCCCCACGGCCTGGTCGAAGCCTTCAAAGCGACCCTCGAAGAAGTCGTGAAGGCGGACCTGCTCCTCCATGTCGTGGATGTCAGCCATCCCCAGGCCGAGGAACAGATCAAGTCGGTGGACGCGGTGCTCCGGGAAATTGGCGCCGACGGCAAGCCGACTCTGATAGTCTTCAACAAGACCGACCGGCTCAACGGAAGCCGCGAAACGCTGAACCGCTTCCTCGAACGGCATCCAACCGGGGTCGCCATCTCCGCCGAGAACGGAGAGGGCACTCCCGCGCTGCTCGCGGAGCTGGGAGCCCGACTGCGTCCGACGCGCGAATTCATGGAACTGGCCGTGCCCCACGAAAAATCCGGTGTCATCGCCCGGCTGCACGAAGTCGGCCAGGTGATCGAACGGCGTTACGACGGGCGCACCGCGAGGTTCAAGGCCCGCATTCCCCCGCATTTCCACAGCGAATTCGCGCCCTTCATCGTCCGCGCGCTGCAAATCGCTTAGCGCGGACCGGATGGAACGAGCCACTGGCCCGTGCCGTCCGGCGACTCGCCCATAGGCGTCAACATAAGCAGGCGCATTTTTCCAGAAAGTTCTGACGGTCTTTTCTTTTATCATAGCAGGCATAATAGGTTAGCTGGTTCCAGAGCGTTTGGGGACTAGGCTTTTGGGTTGG
>Ga0224534_1001903_pt1 | contig 10395 bp, 5 predicted proteins | sample 714E12024metaG_FD_172012 | JGI IMG/M metagenome (GOLD analysis project Ga0224534, IMG submission 172012) | Peat soil microbial communities from Stordalen Mire, Sweden - 717 E1 20-24 | ecosystem: Environmental > Terrestrial > Soil > Wetlands > Peat | place: Sweden: Norrbotten County, Stordalen...
TCACCATGATAGTGAATTCACGCCAGTTCAATTTCAGCCGCTTGTTGAAGCAGCTCGAACCAAGATTGACGGTAATCGCGCCGACGACACCAATGGCGTACATGTCGGCCAGGGAATCCAAATCGTCCGCCAGGATGACCAGAATAATTGGCAGGATGGCCGCCACCAGCAGCGGCTGCCAGGGGACTCCGTGGGAATTGAGTTTCGCGAAGGGCCGCGGCATTTCGCGGTCGCGCGCCAGCATGTACATGAGGCCGATCATGGCGCCCACCGCCGTGTTGACCGCACTGAGCAGCAACAAACCGACCACCAGGCCGACGACGATCCCGAAAACATGTCCGAAATGCGGTCCCAGCGCCATGGAGCCATACTGCTCTCCCAAAAACCGAAGCATATCCGTGTAGCGGCTCTTGATAGCGTCCGACATCGAATGAGGCAGCGAAAGCATGGCCCAACCGAGCAGCGCGGTGCCCAGCACCACTTCAACCGCCACCGGCCAGATCGCTTTTTTCGAAGTGATGGCCACGCTTGGAGCGTTTGCCGACGCCTTGGGATCCAGTATCATCACCCCCGTGAGATTGGCGATGGCCTCAACACCGCTCAACGCGAGGATGACCCCGACAAAAGCGACCCAGTTCTTGCTGAAGCTGGCATGAGACGGTTCAAGATAAGCAAAGCCGAGATGCGGCGCGCTCAAGGCGATGATGGCCAAAACGACCACCACCATCGGCACGGCTAGGGTAACGGCAAAACTGCCGGAATGTTTTGGCCCAAAATAGTTGATATAGCCGATGAACAGAATGGCGCCGATGGTGGCCAGTTTAAGGTATTCTCTGGGCACGCCAAAATAACTCATGGCATCCCAGCAGCTCATGGCGGCGGTCACGATAAAATCCGCCAGCAGCAACAACGAGCCGAGCACGGCCAGCACCCGGCTTTGCTCGCGCGCAGAGGAATAAACGCCGCCCCCATCCGGGAAATGCCGGCAAACGATGATGTAGTTGTAACCGACCAGCCCGGTCAGAGCGCAAACCGCCAGGATGATCGGAAAAGAGGAAAAACCGGCGGCAAGAAAGGCAAGCCCGATGACATAGGCCTTGCTCGTGCCCCAGTCGCCGTAGAGCAGCGCCGCCGCCCTGGCCCAGCCGACGTTACGCGGACGATGTGTGCCGATTTCCATCAGACAAAAATCATTGTGGATACAAAACGAGGGAAAATGGAAAGCTATCCATTCAAAGTTAGCGGGTTGGAGATTCCATGTTTGTCACCGCCATCAGTGCTTCTGAAAATGCCACAGCAAAAGCAAAAAGATGACCACCTGCAAAATGACGAAGCCGATGATCACAGGCAACAGGCGGAATCTCGATTTCCAGACCTGTGGAGCCTGTAGCCGGGTGTGACGGCTGGTCATCTCCACAGATTCGTAATCATCCAATTCGTTCTTCATTTCGCTGGCGGATTGGTAGCGCCGTTTCGGATCACGCTCCATGGCATGGAGGATAATTTCTTCCAGCACGGGAGTTATCATTGGATTCAACTTCCGTGGCGCCTGTGGGTCACCCGTGACGCGGGCGTTCATGATCACGTACGGGCTGTCGCCGCCGAAGGGGGCCTCACCCGTCACCATTTCGTAAAGAATCGCGCCAAGGCTATAAATGTCCGTGCGCGCGTCGCCGCGGCTGCCCTTGACCTGCTCCGGTGCCATGTAATCCGGCGTGCCCATCGCCGGCGTGAAACCGACAAACGTCAGCCGGCGTGACTTGTCCGCACGGGCAATCCCGAAATCCATGATGCGAATCGTGCCGTCATTGCACAGCATCACGTTTTGCGGTTTCAGATCGCGATGGACGACTCCGTTCTCATGCATATTAGCCAGCGCCTCGCAGATGCGACTGGCGATTTTGACGGCATCCGTTTCCGGCAGGGGATGAACGTTCTTCAACAGCTCGCTCAAGGTCTGACCCTCGAGATATTCCATGACGATGTAGGGCCGGCTTTTGTTCTCGGCGGGGAAAATCTTCAGAATGCAGGGATGATTGAGCCGAAGGCCGATCTCCTCCTCACGGCGAAAGCGATCAAAACCGGCGGGATCACTTTCGATCTGAAGCAGCGGAACTTTGAGCGCGATGGCTTTGCCGGTCTGGCGATCGTTCGCCTTGAACAACGAAGCCATGCCGCTCTTGGCGATCACGTCCGTGATTTCAAACCGGTCGTCGAGCAGGCTGCCGACGTTAAGGTCCTTACCGGCGGGCCGGGCGGCTTTGGCCGCCGCCGGATCCGTGTTTTGTTGGCTCACCTCCCAGACTTGAATAATTTGAACGGAAACATTGTCGCTGGCCTGGCGTTTCTCGGCCAGAGCGATCAAACGCTTGCAAGCCTCACCGGGATGAAACTTGATGACCGCGTCAAGAATCTCCTCGTCCAGCACGAATCCATAAAGACCGTCCGAGCACTGGAGAAGCACGTCATCCTTTTGCAAGGACTCGGTCGAGATATCGTAATGGCAAATTGGTTCGTAGCCAATGCTGCGCGTCAACGTGGACCGGTGGGGGCTGGTCATGGCGTTCCGCTCCAGCAGCAGTCCCAGCTTTACCTGGAGCGAGGTGTAAGAATGGTCGGTGGTCAGCCGCTTGATTTTTCCCGCGCGGATGAGGTAAGCGCGGGAATCGCCGACGTGCGCGACGGTGACTTTGTCCTGGCGAAAAATCGAGGTCAACAAAGTGGTCGCCATCCGGCCTTTTTGTTGCGTGGCCTGAAAAATTCTGACGGAGGCCTCGTCGTAAATCCGGCGGACTGAGTCATTGGTGGAGGTTTCCGGCTTGGTTTCCTTGAAAATTTCCAACGAGGTTTCTGCCGCCAGGCGGCTGGCGATGTCACCATTGCCTTCTCCGCCCACGCCATCGGCCAGAATCGCGATGCTGCCGACCGCCTGCAATTGCTGAAAATCTTCCGGCTCCCAAAAAGCGATAAAATCTTCATTATGATCGCGAACCGTTCCCACGCTGGAAAGTTGGAAGCATTTTATTTTCATTGCAGGTGCAAATTTAAGATGAAACTTTTGCAAAAGAAAAGCCTGTATTAACTCCGAATGGGTGAATAAAAGCGGCGCGGGTTTTTGGCCCGCGCCGCTGTCCCCTGTTCCTCCGGCGCGCGTGTGTTACACGTCGTAATACATGAAGAATTCGTACGGATGCGGGCGCAGGCGGATGGCGTCGTGTTCCTTGCGCTTGGTGCTGATCCACATGTCAATGAAGTCCTCGGTGAAGACGTCGCCCTTGAGCAGGAACGCATGGTCCTTCTCCAGGCAATCGAGGGCTTCGCTGAGACTGCCGGCCACGTTCGGAACCTTCTTCAGTTCTTCGGGCGGCAGTTCGTAGATGTTTTTGTCGAGCGGTTCGCCCGGCTTGATCTTGTTCTGGATGCCGTCCATCCCGGCCATGAGCAGCGCGGCGAAGCAGAGATACGGATTCGCGGCCGGATCCGGCGGGCGATATTCGAGGCGCTTGGCTTTCGGGCTGTCGCTGTAAGTCGGGATGCGGACGGCGGCGCTGCGGTTACGGGCGCTGTAAGCGAGGTTGACCGGCGCTTCGTAACCCGGCACGAGGCGTTTGTAGCTGTTCGTGGTGGGATTGCAAATGGCGCACAGGGCCTTGGCGTGCTTGAGCAAACCGCCGGCGTAGTACAGCGCCATCTGGCTGAGGCCGCCGTATTCCTTGCCGGCAAAGAGCGGCTTGCCCTTGCTCCAGATCGATTGGTGCGTGTGCATGCCGGAGCCGTTGTCGCCGAAGAGCGGCTTGGGCATGAAACAGGCGGTCTTGCCGTGCTTCTTGGCGACGTTCTTGATGACGTATTTGTAAATCATCATCCAGTCGGCAGCGGTGACGAGCGTGCTGAAACGGTAGTCAATTTCGGCCTGGCCGGCGGTGGCGACTTCGTGGTGCTGCTTTTCGATTTTGACGCCCAGCTCTTCCATCGTCAGCACCATTTCGGTGCGAATGTCCTGCTGGGTGTCAGCGGGTGGGACCGGGAAGTAACCTTCCTTGTGGCGGATTTTGTTGCCGAGGTTGGGCGTTTCATCGCGACCGCTGTTCCAGATGCCTTCCTCGCTGTCAATCGAGTAGAACGTGCCATTGCACTTGGAGTCGAACTGGACGTTGTCGAAGACGAAAAATTCGGCTTCCGGACCAAAGAAAGCCTGGTCGCCGATGCCGGTGGAGACGAGATATTTTTCCGCTTTCTGCGCGATGCCGCGGGGGTCGCGGCTGTAAGGCTCCAGCGTGCCGGTTTCGGCCACGGTGCAGGTGAGGCTCAACGTCGGAACCGCGCAGAATGGATCAATGAACGCCGTGACGGGATCAGGCATCGCCAGCATGTCGCTGGCCTCGATGCTCTTCCAGCCGCGGATGGAGGAGCCGTCGAAACCGATGCCTTCGGCGAAAGTTTCCTCGGACAGTTCGCTGATGGGCATGGTGAAGTGTTGCCAGGTGCCGAAGGTGTCCACGAACTTGATGTCCACCATTTTCGCCCCGGCCTTCTTGGCCAGTTCTAATACGCTCTTGGGTGTGCTCATGTTTTATTTTTATGTTTGTTGTTTTATGTTATAACCCGGCCACCATCACGGTGGCCGGGCTTTGCATTGTCCTCCTCGGCTTCAATCTAAGCAGGTTTCTCGGTAAGAATTGTGGACCGGCCGAGCTTGGCGCTCCTTGATTTGAAGTAAATGATGCCGTAAATGCCCCAGACTGCGGCGAAACCCAGTGCGATGTAAGGTTCATGCCAGCTCATGCCGCTGACCGTGAACGGGCCGACCAGATAGAATATCATGCAGCCCAAGTTTGCCAGCAGCCCGAAGATTGGCACAACGAAGTGCTTGAACCCGTTGAAGCTGTGGTGCTCTTTGAACGCCACGATGGCCACGATACAAGTCGTCATGTAGAGCAGGAACGTGCCGAAATTGCTGATCAGGGTGATAGTGACCAGCGAATTGGGTAGCCAAGTATAAGCGTGCGGCGAGAAAATGCCGAAGCTATACCAAAAGTTGTGTTTGTCCAAAGCGGCCAGGTCCGAGGATTGCCCGCCGAGATAGGCCAGCGTCGTAACGATGCCGATGACGATCGAGATCACCACCAGCGCCCAGATGGCGCGGTGCGGTGAGAGCGTCCGGCCATGGATCAAGCCGAAGTGCGACGGCACTTCTTCGTCGCGGCCCATCGCATAAGTCACCCGTGCGCCGGTGTTGATGCAGGCCAGGGTCGTGCCGATCAACGCCAGGAACACCGTACCAGCCTGTACGAGCATGAACGCCCGGCCGGCTGGATAGCTGCCAAACGCCCATGTGCCGACGAGCACCATCATGTCGCCGAGCGGCGCGCCGGAAGCGCCGGCGTTCGAGAGCGTGTAGCCGCTGTTCAGGAAATAATTCGCGGCGAAATACTCGAACAGGTAGCACATGGCGCCTTGAATCACCAGGGACAGCAACACCGCGCGCCCGATGTCCTTCTTCGGATTCTTCGCCTCTTCACCCATGGAAGTCACCGACTCGAAACCCACGAGCAGGAGGATCGCGATGCACGCCTGAATGAGCAGGAAGTTGAATTTGTGCGGCGCGATGACCGACTTGGCTGAAGTGTGAAAATTAAAGGTTTGTGGATCTTTCGCGTCACCCGGTTTGCCGGTGACGGCGTCTTCAGGCTTGTAGCTTAATATGAACGGGTCGGATACGGCATGACCGTCCTTGTCCAGTTTGAGCTTGCCGGCATCGTCCTTTTGAAAGACCGGATACGGATCGCCCACGGCGAGTCCCATCGCGGTCAAGGTCCCCAACACCACGGCGTCGGTGTTCTTGGTTTTGTCCAGGTCGTCGGCTGTGACTTGCCGGTCTTGTTGCTTGATGGCGGGAACGGGTTTGCCGTCCTTGCCCATCAAATCCTTGCCATTCGCATCTTGGGCGAATTTCGGCGAACCATCAGCCCAAGCGTCCGGCACGGGTTGATTTTTGTCGTCCAGCACGTTGACTTGATCAACGTTGTAGTTCACCGGCGTTCCGCCGGACAGATGCCAGCCCACCGATCCTTGCGGATGATTGCTGCGATAGGCGATGGCCATCACCGCGAAAACCACCAGCGCGCTGATCTGAATGATGTTGATCCCCATGTTGACCGCCGTGGTGCCATTCACGCCGCGGTAGGCGATGTAACCCACGAGTACCGAGAAGACGATGCAGAACAGCCACATGAATAACGGGCTATTGTAGGTGCCACTGAAGGTGTTCGGCCAAAATTGGCTGGCCAGGTAGCCGCCGAGAATTGCCGTCACCCCAACCATCAAGCCGGGATAAACCCAGTAATACAAATGGCTGGCCCAGCCGGTGAAGAATTTGGCGATACGCGCAAATTTATACGCATGGGTCTTGGACAAGAACGCCTGCTCGGCGTAAAGGTAGGAAGAGCCCGCTCCGGGATAGAGTTTGGAAAGCTCGGCGTAGCTGATGGCGGTTGCGAAGCACAGCAGCAGCGCGGCGAGGAGGCCAATCCACATTCCGCAGCCGGCCATCGGCGCGCCGTAGAGTGATTGCTCTTGGAATGTCAGCCACAGGAATGCGCCAGGCGCAATCAAGGCCATGGCGTTGATGGTGAGACCCGTTAATCCAAGGGTTGCTTTGGTGGTGGGTTTGTTCCCGCCGCCGGGTGATGTTGGTTCGTTTGTCATATTGGTTGTTCGTTTAACTGTTTCTGGTTTGCTGGTTTATTTGGTTTCTACGTTGCTGATCATATTGCCAGGTTGCCGGTTTCATCCGTGCGGATGCGAACCGCCTGTTCTATTGCTGTGACGAAAATCTTCCCGTCGCCGATTTTTCCGGTCCGGGCACTGTGAACCACGGCCGCAATGACGTTGTCGGCACGGTCGTCCGGTACGACGAGTTCGATTTTGATTTTGGGCAGGCAGTCCACGGTGTACTCGCTGCCGCGGAAGATTTCAGTGTGGCCTTTCTGCCGGCCGAAGCCTTTGACCTCGCTCACCGTCATCCCATCGATGCCAATTTCACTGAGGGCGTCTTGGACTTCCTCCAATTTGAAAGGCTTGATAATAGCTTCAATTTTCTTCATATTTGTTTCATGGCTGTGACTGGCACATGCGCGCCTTTAGCAACGGCAATGCCAGCCCAAAAAATTTCGGAGTGAAACCTTCCAAACCCGCGGATTGACAACAAGTTGCCGGGGAAATTTAAAATTAGGCGCGATTGGGCCGGTCCGCAGTTTCTGTTTTCTTTTGCCCACGGAACAAAAATTTCGCCAGCGTTCGGGGCGGGTCATGTCCTACCGCTTTGTTGCCGGAAAGGAGGGCGTGAATAAAAAATAGTTGCTCCAAAACCACCTTTTGGCTATCAAGTAAGGACATGGCAACCCGCGTAAATCTTGATGCCCTGATTCGCCGAGAGGATTTCGATGAAACAGTTGCTCCGACAATTCCACAACAGGGGAAACGAAAAGAGACGCTTTCTGTTATTGCTTCCAGCATTTTACGAACATCTTCATGCTTGCCGTCGTGAAGCAATGGGCAGTAACCAGTCGAAAAGTGGTAAAATAAATTCAAATTCCAATCGTAATCACACATGGGATCAGACAATCGCTTCTGTTTTGGCAAGCGTTGAAGATATGAGAAGCATGGATGTTCCTGTCGGTAATTCACGCGCCGCTTTACTCGCGCCACGCTTGGCTATTCCAAGGCGGTGACAAATCTGCGTCATGCAATCGCGTTGTTCATCGCTCATTTTAACTACTGCCGTGTTCATTCGGCGCACGGCAAAACACCAGCCCAAGCTGCGATGCTGACAAAAGACGCCTGGACGGTTGAAAGGCTGATTGATGAATGCGGAAAGTATTAGCAACAATCTGGCAGGACATGACCTTCGGGGCGAAGGAAAATTGTGAACAACCCGGTGAATAAAGACGAGCCAATGACTAAACCATAATGACGAATGACCAAGGAATTTCCCAATGCTCAAATGACGAACCTGATCCGTGCGGCGAAGGTTGGTTGTTCGTGCTTCGTCATTCTTTGGTCATTAGTCATTTCCCGTGGTCACCCCGTTGCGCTTCCACCAGGCAATTGAAATAGAAATGGTCGGAGCGACAGGATTCGAACCTGCGACTTCGTGGACCCAAACCACGCGCTCTAGCCAGGCTGAGCTACGCTCCGACGCGCGGACTGAAATATCCACACATTCAGCCGGTTCCGCAATGAGATTCCATCGGAATGAATCGGAGTGATGGAGTGATGGAGAAATGGAGTAATGGGCCATTGTGGGAACGGACAACTTCCAACACTCCAATACTCCACCACTCCATCACCCGTGGCTTTCCGGCTGGACGGAGCCAACCGCCATGTTACATTGCTTCCGTCATGTCAACACCAGCGCTTGCAGCCCAGAAAGTCAACCTTCGCCGGCCCGACATCATGGAAGCCGTGCAGGCGCAAGTCCTCTCGCATTACCGCAGCGAAGTCGTCGAGCGCATCCGTGCCAACGGCCACGTGATCTCCGCCGGCGACCTCACCGTCAAACTCGCGAAGGAATTCGGCTTTTGCTACGGCGTTGAGCGCGCGATTGATCTCGCCTACGCGGCGCGAAAATATTTTCCGCCGGAAAAACCCATTTACCTGCTCGGCGAAATCATTCACAACCCCGAAGTCAACGACCAGATTCGCAACCTGGGCATCCAGATCATTTCGCCCAAGCCGACCGAGGACGAACTGGCACGATTGCAGGCCGGCGACGTGGTGATCATTCCCGCCTTTGGCACGGAAGTCGCCACCCGCAAGCGGCTCGAAGAAAAGGGCTGCGTGCTCGTGGACACCACCTGCGGCGACGTGATGAGCGTCTGGAAACGCGTCCGCCAGTACTCCAAGGAAAAAGTCACCAGCATCATTCACGGCAAATCGTGGCACGAGGAGACCAAGGCCACGAGTTCGCAGGCGCGCGCTTACGGCAGCGGACATTACCTCGTCGTCTTCACGCTCGAGGAAACGGATTACGTCTGCAATTACATCATCAACGGTGGCAACAAACGGGACTTTCTGGAAAAATTCAAGGGCGCCTACTCGGAGGGCTTCGACCCCGACCAACACTTGCAGGCCATCGGCGTCGCCAATCAAACCACCATGCTGCGCGGCGAGACCGAGGATGTGCAAAACCGCTTGAAGGCCGCGATGATTAAAAAGTTCGGCGCGGCGGGAATTGACGGACATTTCCGCTTTTTCGACACGATTTGCGGCGCGACGCAGGACCGTCAGGACGCCCTGCAAAAACTTTTGCGCGAGCCGATTAACCTGCTCATTGTCATCGGCGGTTACAATTCATCGAACACTTCGCATCTCGCCGAAATGGGTGAAGCCAAACTCCCGACCTACTTCATCAAGAACGCGGCCAAAATGGAATCGGACAGACTCATTCGCCACTACGAGCAGCACGACAAAAAAGAAATCGAAACGCGCGACTGGCTGCCGCACGGCAAAATCACCGTCGGCGTCACCGCCGGCGCGTCCTGCCCGAACAATTTGATCGAGGACACCATTCGCCGGCTCTTCGAGCTGCGCGGAATTTCCGTGCAGGAATTGCTGGCGAGTTGAATCCAATTCTTCATTCGGCATTCCGCATTTGATATGCCCCGCACCCGTCAGGAACTGGAACAAATCGAGCGGCAAATTCTCGCGCCCTGCGCGCAATTCAGCGGTGACACGCGCGGTCGCGAACATCCGGAACCGCCGCCCGAATGGCGCACGCATTACCAGCGCGACCGCGACCGCGTCATCCACTCGCGCGCTTTTCGCCGGCTCGAATACAAAACGCAGGTTTTTCTGAATGGCACGGGCGACCACCTCCGCACGCGGCTCACGCACACCATTGAAGTCGCCGCCATCTCGCGCAACATCACCAGTGCGTTGCGGTTGAACGGGGATCTGGCCGAGACCATTGCGCTCGCGCATGACCTCGGTCATTCGCCGTTCGGCCACAAGGGCGAAGCGGTTCTCGCGCGCTTGATGAAAGGTTATGGTGGTTTCGAGCACAACCGGCACAGCCTTCGCATCGTCGAGGAACTGGAACAAAAATATCCGGATTTTCCCGGCCTGAATTTGTCCTGGGAAGTCCGCGAAGGTTTGGTCAAGCACCGCACCGCCTACGATCACCCCGGCCAGCGAAAGGGTTTCGACGCCAAAAACTCCTCGCTCGAAGCCCAAATCGCCAACCTCGCCGACGAAATCACTTATTACGGCCACGATCTCGACGACGGTTTGGATTCCGGATTGTTGTCCGAAAAAAGATTGCGCCGTGACGTTCGCGTCTGGGCACATACCGCGCACCTGGTGAAAAAGGAGCACGGTGATTTGCCTGATGTA
>Ga0224534_1001908_pt1 | contig 10373 bp, 7 predicted proteins | sample 714E12024metaG_FD_172012 | JGI IMG/M metagenome (GOLD analysis project Ga0224534, IMG submission 172012) | Peat soil microbial communities from Stordalen Mire, Sweden - 717 E1 20-24 | ecosystem: Environmental > Terrestrial > Soil > Wetlands > Peat | place: Sweden: Norrbotten County, Stordalen...
CAGCCGCCGATCTCCATCGCGACCTTTTTGCTTTCAGCCAAATTCTGGTCGTCCACCCTGCAAACCTGGCAGGCGGAATATTTGGCAATTGCGGTCTTTGTCGTGTTCAGCATCTTTTTGCGTCAGCAGGACTCGGCGGAATCGAAGCCGGTCGAATCCAGCGACCAAACCACCGGGGAGGCGAACAAGTGAACGACACAGGCTGGCCGCTAAAAAAATCCTTGTCATCTTCAATCTTCAAGGCGCGCACGACGCGCCCAAACGGAAAGTCGCAGCCGATGCCCGGCTTGAACCATTTGAAATTGTCTGATTTGCCTCAATGATTCACGACAATATGCAGAATATTGCGGGAGCGCACCGTAATTTTGCACGTTTCAACTTTATGGGGTGTTCACCCCATTCATTTTTTCGCGTCCCAAAGTTATATTTCCTAAAGTGTCGCGTGCCGGACTCGCCATGGCCATTTGATGATGAAGAAACACGAAGCCATCGCGCCAGACCTTGCCGAAAGAATTGTGATTGTGGGCGGCGGTTTTGCCGGAGTGACTTTGGCGCAACGTCTCGAACGCTTGCTGCCGACGGGCGCACAATTTTTGTAGATGGCGTATTTGGTTCTGTGATCACGGATTATCCCAACTTTGCTCATGGCGCTATTTGATGTTGGCATAAATTAGGCGGCAACACCGCCTGAGTGGGCGAGTTCGAGGGGGCGCCAATGCTGTTTGCGCAGCGGAACGATTGCGCGCTGGTGCTGGCGTGTTCCGTGCCGTGGACCAAACGCTCGGCGGGCTACGTCGGTTCGTCGGATGGCTGGCAGGATTTGAAGACGCACCACCAGATGACTTGGGAATATACGCGGGCGGAAAACGGCAATGTGGCTTTGACCGCCGGAATTGATCTTTCGAAATCGCACGGGAAATTTGTCCTGGCACTTGGTTTTGGCAAAGACCCGGATGAAGCGGCCCGGAATGCCATCGCCAGCCTGCGCGACGGTTTTGACAAGGCAAAGCATCACTATGTCAGCGGCTGGCAGGAATGGATCAAGACCCACGCGTCGCTGAAGCCGGGAGAAGCCGCTCCGGGCGATCTGACCCAAAAGAGCCTCGCTGTCGTGCGCACGCATGAATCCAAGCAGGCACCCGGCGCCCTCATCGCCAGCCTCGCGATTCCGTGGGGATTCAGCCAGGGGGACAATGATCAGGGCGGTTATCATCTCGTCTGGTCGCGCGACATGGTGGAGACGGCGGGCGGTTTGCTCGCGGCTGGCGCGCACGAAGACGCCCGCCGGGTGCTCGCATTCTTGCAGCGAACCCAGCAGCCGGACGGCCACTGGTCGCAAAACATGTGGTTGGATGGTTCGCCTTATTGGGACGGCATCCAAATGGACGAGACCGCGTTGCCGATTCTGTTGGTGGATCTGGCTTTTCGTGAGAAAGCATTGGCCGGAGGCGATGTTGCCAAGTTTTGGCCGATGGTGAAAAAGGCGGCCGGTTATCTGGCGCGCAACGGCCCGGTCAGCCCGCAGGATCGCTGGGAGGAAGACCCTGGTTACACCCCGTTCACGGTCGCGGCGGAAATCGCGGCGCTGCTGGCGGCGGCGGAAATGGCCGAATTGAATCACGAAGCCTCGCTCGCGAACCATCTCCGCGAGATCGCCGATGTCTGGAATGATTCCATTGAGCGCTGGATGTATATGTCCGCCACGGACTGGTGCCGGAAATTCAAGGTCGAAGGTTATTACGTCCGCATCGCGCCGAAACAGACGGGTGCCGGCGGGTCAAGTTTTCAACAAAATGTTCGCGTCAAGAATGTCATGGCCTCCGAGGACACCCGCCAGGCCAGTCATCTGATCAGTCCCGACGCACTGGCGCTGGTGCGTTTTGGGTTGCGCGCGGCAGATGACCCGCGCATTCGCGACACCGCCAAAGTCATTGACGCCCTGCTCAAGGTGGAGACGCCGAACGGTGCCACCTGGCATCGCTACAACGACGACGGCTACGGCGAGCATGAGGATGGTTCACCGTTTGACGGAACGGGAATCGGTCGTGGCTGGCCGCTGCTCACCGGCGAGCGGGCGCACTATGAACTGGCCGCCGGTCGTGAGGAAATCGCCAAAAAACTATTGTCCGCCATGGAATCGTTCGCCAACGAAAGCGGTTTTATTTCCGAGCAAGTCTGGGATTCTCCCGACATTGCGGAGTGCGAACTTCATTTGGGCCGGCCTTCCGGTTCGGCCATGCCGCTGGTCTGGGCGCATGCCGAATATCTCAAGCTGCGCCGCTCGCTGCGCGATGGACGGCTCTTCGACCAGCCGCCGCAAACCGTGCAACGTTATCTGAAGGAAAAAACCATTTCCCCGCGCCTGATGTGGCGGTTCAATCACAAGCTGCGCTCGCTGCCGCCCGGAAAAATCCTGCGCATCGAGTTGATGGCTCCGGCGGTCATCCATTGGACCGCTGATGATTGGAAAACCTGCCAAGACCTGAAGACTCACGATGCCGGGCTGAAGATTCATCTCGCCGATCTTCCGACCCAATCGCTTCCAGCAGGAAAGCAGATCAAATTCACGTTCTACTGGCCGGACGCCGGTCATTGGGAAGGCAAAGATTTCATGGTGCGCATTGCTACGTGGCGCAGAGAAGACGTTGTCCCGTCTGAAAGGAATGAGACCAATGGGAAATAAAGCTAAATCGGAAGTGAACGGATTTGTTTACTTCGCCGTGGGGGTCGCCGCTCTCGGCGGCCTGCTCTTTGGCTATGATAGAGCCTGTCCCCAAAGCGGGAAGGCACGGTGGACATTGAGTGGGTTGATGACCTGGCGGGGAGGAGGAGGAGTCGTTTTAGTCGATGGTGGTCAAATCGTGCCGTTATGATGGGTTGGGCGTCTACTTCTTGGCCCTTAATTTGGCCGCGAGTGGCGAGCTGGTAAGTCGGACCAAGTGGAGTTCGCCCCGGTCAAGCAGTTCCCATTGGACCTCATCGCCGGGCCCCAGGCCGATGGCGGCGGCCAAGGCCAGGGGGAAGCTCACGTAGAGCCGGGGAGTCTGGCCTTTGGAACGAATGGCCTGAACGCGCAGGGGGTAGGACATCGACATATATTTTCGCCGGTTGATCGTTTTTTACTGGACGGCCTGTAGCTAGTCTATACACTAGCTCATGCCTTGCCCATTGATTCCGTTCCCGCAGGAACTTCGCCCGAAGTTACCCACCATTGTCGGGAACGTTGACTACCGGATTCTGCGCCAGCGCCTGGAACAAATCGATGCTCTTTTGCTTGAGGGCGGTGTGGAAGGGGATTTTGTCCAGCGCGCTCTGGCAAGCTGGAAAGTGGCCGGGGCACGGGAACCGGGCGCGTTGGAGCAGTTGAACTTTCAGCAGCGCTCGCGCCGGGCCTTGCGGTGCACGATCCTGCGGACCCTGTTGCAGGAGGATCACCGCGGGTTGAGTTGTCAGTTGGCGGGCAACCCGCTCTATCAATGGTTTTGTTTGATCGATGCGCTGGATCAGGTGCGGGTGCCTTCCAAGAGCGAGCTGCAGCGCTTTGCCCACTGGCTGCCGGCGGGGCCGATGCGGGAAGTCATCGACGGGCTGCTGCGCAGAGCCATTGAACAGGCTGGGAGACTCCGGCTCAAGGAGGCGCTGGATCTGGAGGAGTATTTTCTGGATAGCACGTGTGTGAAAGCCAACATCCACTTTCCAACCGACGGGGTGCTGTTGCGCGACGCAGTGCGCACGTTGATAAAAGCGACCCGGTTGGTCCGCAGTGCCGGACTGCGCGGGCGGATGCAGCCTCCGGAAGCGTTTCTGCGGCGCATGAACCGGCTGAGCATCGAAATGACCCAGCAAGCCCGCCGAGCCGGCAGCAAGAAGGGACGCAAACGGGTGCTCCGGCAAATAAAGAAGCTGGTGGGTGTGGTGCGGGGCCATGCCCGGCGTCACCGGGAGCTTTTGGACAAGCACTGGGAGCGGACTGATTGGACACGGCCTCAGGCCGAACAGATCCTGCGGCGCATGGACGGCGTGCTGGAACTGTTGCCCCGAGCGCAGAAGCAGGCCCATGAGCGGATCATCGGCGCTCGCCAGGTGCCCAACGGCGAGAAGATCCTGAGCCTGTATGAACCGCAGGTGCGAGTGATCGTTCGAGGCAAGGCCGGAGCCGAGGTGGAATTTGGCAACACGGTGTTATTGGGTGAGAACCGGCAAGGGGTCATTTTGGATTACGAGATCTTCCGGCAATCGGCTCCGGCTGACAGCCAGATACTGTTTGGCAGTCTGCTGCGAGTACGCGAGGGGACGGGCCGCGACGTGGGTGCAGTGGTGAGCGATCGTGGCTTTTTCAGTGCTTCCAACAGTCGCACGCTGCGCCAGGGGAACACGTTCGACGCGTTGTGTCCGCGACCCCCGGCGGTCCTGCGAGAGAGAATGAAAGAGGAGAAGTTCGCGCGGTTGCAACGCCGCCGGGCTCAGACCGAGGGGCGGATCGGCATTCTCAAGCGCAACTTCCTGGGCCGGCCAATGAGAGCCAAAGGGTTTGAACACCGGGAACTGGCGCTGGCCTGGGGCGTGTTGACACACAACCTGTGGATCTTGGCCCGGATGAGGAAAACTAAACCGAAGATTCAGCCGCTGCAGCAAGCGGCGTAGCGGGCGCCCGCTGGCTTTCTATTCGTGAGAACCACCGAAGAGGTGTCTCCAGAATTGGGTGTTAAGGAGTTTTCAGACCCCGGAATGTGAATAACTCCCCAACCACACCCGAGCCAAGCCGCCGCCGCCAAGCCGATTTCAGAAATAGCTACTTTGGGGACAGGCTCTACATGAGCTTAGTTCCCGACACCAAGTATTCATAAAGCTCTTTTTTTGACGTGCGCTTTCGCAGTGTGCGAACGGCCACATCATTGAAACCTGCTTCCCGAAACATCGCGGCAAATATCTGTTCGACTGGCAACAGCACGTCGTAGAACTTTGAATTTCCGACGACGTAATTCATTTGGCCGCCATATTTCACAACTTTGTAAATTCCCCGGACGTGTTGCCGCATATCGTGAAAGTATTTATTAACGTATGTTGCCAGGACCTCGCTCCGTGAACGAATGCCACGAATAATTCTCTCGAAGTCCTCAAAGGGAATTGTGCCTGAACCATTGGGACTCCATTTTTGAAGATTGCTCGTTGCACAGCCCCATGTCCCGCCAATCGCTTCCCAGTCGAGTTCTCCGGCTTGTCGTCCGCTTGTCAAAAATCCAAACCAATACATATATGGTCGCAATTCGCGGATATAGCTCATGCGATTTGGATAAGGCGGCGACGTGATAACGCAATCATAATTATTGTGACTGAGTTTCTCATCTAGCCGCCTCGCATCAACGAGCGAGACATGCGCTTCTGTTCTGACGGGCGAACCCGCTGCATCCAAAATATCCTTCGATACCCGTCGCCAGCTTGTAACGAAATCCGATTTCTTGTCGTGAAACAGGCACGGTTCGGCGGGAGCTTTGAAAGACATTGATTGATGGCCGAAGCTCACGTTTGCTGCTTCAATCATCACGCGACAGAACACAATCTTTAATAAATTCGTGACAGCCGGTTCGCAATTGGCAGCGCGGATACCGGCCATTGCACGACCAAGCAAATGCAATGTTTCAGCGTCCCACCACTTTTCTATTTCGTGAATCGCCGGAATCCACTCATCACCGTCACGAGCCATAACTTCGACAATCAGGGCAGAAGATACATCAACAAACTGTTCCAATTCTGCCGAGGTGTAGCTCGCACATTTCGTCTGCGCCAGCCAAACAAGAAAAGGATTGATATCAATTGTGTCTGCTCGAATTCCGCGCTCGACGCACACAAGAGAAGTGGTGCCAGTCCCGCAAAACGGATCGAGCACGACTCCATCCGAAATGTTCAATTCATTCAGAAGGTCCATCACAAGATGCACAGAATACGCCGGTGTGAGCCGCAGCCAGCCATATCGGGTGTGCTTCAGATTTGCTTTCTGTGTGAGACGCTCTGTGAAACCAAATCGAGGTTGTTCAGTGGCTATGCTCATCGTTATGTCGAAAGAAGTATTTTAAGAACGTTCTCCACCTCGCTCTTGATGCGAGGCGAGTGGCGAGTAAAGAAATCAGCCAAATCGTAGCCGACCACCTCACGACAAAAAGAGTATGCGCTTGCAGTCGTCGAACCGGAAAGGGTGCCAGTCAGAAGAACCCAAAGATTTTCTTGATAGCGTTGCGCAACGCCGTCGTCAATTTGCGTCGAAAATAATAAGAGAACTGGAACATATAAATTCGCATACGCTTTGGATGCGTTTGCAATATCGGCATTCTGACGTTTGGAATCTTTGCTCTTGTAGCCTTGCCGCGTCTCAAAAACGATTCCTTTGATATTTTTCAACGTGTCGTCAGGAAGTCGAATTTGTGCAGCAACTTCAGCAAGCCATTCCTGAATCTTTGCGCGTGCTTCTCCGTTTTTCACATCGCCCAGCGCGATTCTTCCATCAAGCGATAAGGTGCGTTGCTTTCCTCGCGCACCATCAATTTTGTAACTCCAAATCGCCTGCTCGCGGCTTAGACCAAGGTGGTCTTGCAACATTTGGTAAAAGACCCACTGACCGCCAATTCCGATTTGCCTATAAATTGATGTCATCCCGCCCGCAGCTTTGTGCGCTGCGTACATCAATGGCGAATCAACGCCGAACCAATGGTAAAACGGATCAGCGCTATACAGCGCGGTAAATTGTTCCAGCGAGAATCCCTCTTTTCTTCCTTTTCCAAACTTCGGTTTATATTCAAGGCATTTCCGAAGGGCCGTTTGGATCAGCAGAAAATAACGCTCGTCCTTTGAAAGATTAGAAGGCAGTGGCGGTGGCGGCCCTGCATTCTCTTCGAGCACGTCCGGCTCGGATGAAATATCGTCGTTCAAAGTGGTTTCAAAAGTTTGTTCGATTCAAGTGCATTTGCTTTTAGCAGATTTGCATAAGCGGCGCGAGAGCGTTTTGAAAATTATTTTCGTTGAAAATCTCGTCGAGCGTGACTTTGCAGTAGTGGATGGCAGGCCAGCCGCAGCGTAATAAAAGCTGCCAGTCTTTTTGAGAGCGCAGGCAAGTCGCACGCAACGCGGCCTCATATAGTCACAGAATTGGGTCCGGTGCCCCGCTTCGTTTTCAACGCGAGGACCAGCCAAAGCGCGCTCGCCACGATCAGCGCCACGGGCAAAATCAAGACGGCCTTCTGCAAATTTCCGCCGAATGAATCCGCGAGCCGGCCGACGATCTCCGGCGACCACATGTCGCCGAAGAGATGGATCGTGAAAATGGAAACGGCCATGGCGCTGGCACGAAGATTTACGGGTGCGGTTTCCAGAATGAGCGTGTTCACCGGTCCGGTGGACAGGAACAGGAAGAACATCGCCGCCGCCAGAAACGACATGGACCAAAACGTCGAGCCTGCGAGGAACGCGCCAAACGCGAGTGGCACGGCGGCCAGCACCGAGAGTCCCAGCATCCACGCGTAGCCCGCGGGATTGCGCTTTTGCCACGCGGTCGCTGCGAATCCCCCGATCAACGTGCCCACGAGTCCGGCGATCACGAGTACCGCGCCGAAAAATTCGGCTGCCTTGTCCACAGCCACGCCGTGAGCGCGATGCAGGAACGTCGGGCCCCAATGCCCGAACGCACCCAGCGCGAATGTGTAGGCCGTGTAGCCCAACACCACGAACACGTATTCCGGGATGCGAAAAAGATTCACGATGTCGCGGACGGAAGGTCTTTTTGCCGCCTCGGCCGCCTTGCCCTCGGCCTGGCCGCGTTTGAGTTCGGCAAACGGCAGCATCACCAGCGCGAGGAGCAGCCCCGGCGCGCCCGCCCAGATGAAGGCATGCCGCCAGCCCCAGTGCTTGGCGATGAGTCCGCCAATGATCGTGCCCAGCGCAGCGCCGACTGGAATCGCGACGTAGAAAATCGTCAGCGCGTTGTTCCGTTTCGCCGGGCCATAGCTGTCGGAAATCAGACTCGGACTGATGGTCGCATAGCTCGCCTCGCCAACGCCGACGAGGACGCGAAACGCGATCATCATCGCAAACGTCGCCGCGAACCCCGTCAGGATTGTGCCCACACTCCATACACAAATGCCGGCGGCGATGAGCCATTTGCGCGAGCAGCGGTCGCCCAGCCAGCCAAAGACCGGCGAGGTGAAGAAGTAGCCGATCATGAACGCCGTCACGAGCCGCCCGGCCTGACCGTCGTTGATGTCGAGATCTTTTTGCAACGGCGTCAACACCGCGGAGAGCACGAAGCGGTCGAGGTAATTGAACAGGTTGAGGCCGGTGAGGATGAACAGCATCCAGGCCGGCGAAAGTTGCTGGCGCGGGGCGGTGACTGTCATCGGTTGCAAAGCTAACCCTTACCGCGCCGAAGTGTAAATCGAAGAACTTCGGCCGTCATCGAAAATTGAGATGCGCCCTTTCGATTGCCCCTCTTAACCTGTGTCCGCAGATCGAAGCAACCCCAATTCGCGTCAGTTCGCGAAATTCGCTTCTGCCCTTATCCGTGTTTATCCGCGTCCATTTTTGGTTAGAGACAAAGGTCTGCGGCTCTCTGCGTCCTCGGCGTCTCTGCGTTGAAAAGATATGGGGGTAACACCCCATGTCGCTCGCCCGTGCGGGAGCGTATAGTCGCGGCCATGGCCTGCCAAAGTGTCCACCCCTGCAACGGCGAAGTCCTGAAGACGTTGAAGGAACTAAAACTAACCGACAATCGGCTTAAGAAGGCGATTAAAACTCCCATGAAAGCCGACCTGAGAAAGCCCGCGCCGGCGACACCGTGAGCGCCAATAAATCCGAAGCCGGGCCGGCGCCCGCGAAGTCAGCAGACGCCAAGCCCCCTGCCATCGCTTCCGTGCCCGTCCCCGGCGGGAAGGGGGCGCAGTATTCCGTTGAACTGTTGGAGAAGGCTCGTGCCGATACCGATACCGTCCTGAAGGAGCTTGGATCGCAACTGGGCGGCCTGAGCGAGGCGGAAGCCGATTCTCGCTTGAAGCAGGTCGGGACGAACGAGATTGCCCGGGAGAAGCGGCAATCGGCCCTGATGCGCCTGTTGGGTAACGTCAAGAATCCATTGGTCCTCCTGCTCATGGCGCTGGGCGTGCTTTCCTATCTAACCGGTGATCTGCGGGCGACGGTGGTTATTTTCGTGATGGTGGTTCTGGGCGTGGTGTTGCGTTTCTTCCAGGAGACGCGTGCCGACAACGCGGCCGCGAAGCTCCAAGCGATGGTCAGCAACACCGCGACATTAGTGCGAGACGGCAAGGAAGAAGAAGTCCCACTCAAGATGTTGGTGCCTGGCGATATCATCCGGCTGGCCGCCGGTGATATGGTGCCGGCTGATGTACGGGTGCTTTCCGCCAAAGACCTGTTCTTGAATCAAGCGGCCCTCACCGGCGAAGCCCTGCCTGTGGAGAAGAAAGCCGCCCCGTCATCGGCAGACGTTCAGAATCCGCTGGAACTTCCCAACATCTGCTTCCTGGGCTCCAACGTGGAGAGCGGATCCGCGACCGCCGTGGTCATCCACACCGGGAGCCGGACCTACTTTGGATCGCTGGCCGCCAGTATCGTCGGGCAGCGCCAGTTGACCAGCTTCGATCTGGGCGTCAACAAGTTCACCTGGCTGATGATCCGCTTCATCGCCGTGATGGTTCCGGCTGTTTTCCTCATCAACGGGCTGAGCAAGCACAACTGGCTGGAAGCGTTCCTGTTTGCCATGGCCGTGGCCGTCGGGCTGACCCCCGAGATGCTGCCCATGATCGTGACCGTCAACTTGTCCAAAGGCGCCCTGGCAATGGCCCGCAAGAAAGTGATCGTCAAACGCCTGAACGCCATCCAGAACTTCGGGGCGATGGACGTGCTGTGCACCGACAAGACCGGCACCCTCACCCAGGGCAAGATCGTGCTCGAAAAGCATCTGGACGTGCACGGCGATCCCAGCGAGAAGGTGCTGCAGTATGGTTACCTGAACAGCTATTACCATACCGGGTTGAAGAACCTGCTCGACGAAGCGATCCTCGACCATCAGGAACTGGAAGAACGCCTGAAAGCGAAAGAGAAATACCGCAAAATCGACGAGATCCCTTTCGACTTCGTGCGGCGCCGCATGTCGGTGGTGGTGGAAGATGAAACCGGGTTGAACACGCTGATCTGCAAGGGCGCGGTGGAGGAAGTGCTGAGCCAGTGTGCCCGGGTGGAAGTCAAAGGGGAGATCATCGAAGTGCTGCCCGAGCACGACGCCAAACGCCGGCAGTTGGCGGACGATCTGAACGGTCAGGGCTTTCGGGTGATCGCCCTGGCTTATAAGCAAATGCCGGGCGGTTCCTATGAGC
>Ga0224534_1001909_pt1 | contig 10369 bp, 11 predicted proteins | sample 714E12024metaG_FD_172012 | JGI IMG/M metagenome (GOLD analysis project Ga0224534, IMG submission 172012) | Peat soil microbial communities from Stordalen Mire, Sweden - 717 E1 20-24 | ecosystem: Environmental > Terrestrial > Soil > Wetlands > Peat | place: Sweden: Norrbotten County, Stordalen...
TTTCCGAGCGCGACGCGCCGGACAAGGACGGCGGCATACAACTCGACCTCGGCCGGGAAGGTGGTCACTCGAAGCGGCGGATTTTGCACGCGAAGGATGTAACGGGCCGGGAAATCGAGCGGGCATTGCTGAATGCGGCGTCACGGCAGCCGAACATTGAAATTTTCGAGAACCACATCGCGATTGATTTGATCACCAGCCAGAAGCTCGGTTACGTCGGCACGAACCGCTGCCTCGGCGCGTATGTGTTCGACAAAAAATCGGGCGGCGTCGAGACGTTCGCCGCGCCCGTGACGATTTTGGCCACGGGCGGTTGCGGCAAGGTTTATCTTTACACGACGAACCCCGACATTGCGACCGGCGACGGTGTGGCGATGGCGTATCGCGCCGGGGCGTCGGTGGCGGACATGGAATTCGTCCAGTTTCACCCGACGTGTCTTTATCATCCGCAGGCGAAGTCATTTCTCATCAGCGAAGCCGTGCGTGGCGAAGGCGGCGTGCTCAAATCGCTCGACGGCGTCGAATTCATGGACGCGTATCACCCGTTAAAATCGCTCGCGCCGCGCGACGTGGTGGCTCGCGCGATTGACAGCGAAATGAAAAAGAGCGGCGCGGAGCACGTGTGGCTGGACATCACGCACAAACCGGCGCGGTTCATCATCGAGCGCTTTCCCAACATTTACCAGACCTGCCTGCGCTACGGCATCGACATCACGAAAGAGCCGATTCCGGTTGTGCCCGCGGCGCATTACCAGTGCGGGGGCGTGATGACAAACGTGGACGGCGAGACGGACATCGCCGGGCTTTACGCCGTCGGCGAAGTGGCCTGCACGGGATTGCACGGCGCGAACCGGCTGGCGAGCAATTCACTTTTGGAGGCGCTGGTTTGCGCCCACCGCGCGGCGCAGCGCGTCACGGAAAATTTGCCGCCCCGAACCGATTTGAAAATTCCGCTGTGGCAATCGGGCGACGCGCACAATCCGGATGAAATGGTCGTCGTCTCGCACAACTGGGACGAAATCCGGCGGCTGATGTGGGATTACGTGGGCATCGTGCGCACGAACAAGCGGCTGGCGCGCGCCCAGAAGCGCATTGCGAATTTACAGGAGGAAATTCACGACTACTATTGGAATTTCATCGTGACGAGCGACCTGCTGGAATTGCGCAACATCGCCACGGTGGCGGAATTGATTGTGCGTTGCGCGCTCATGCGGCCCGAAAGCCGCGGGCTGCATTACAATCTGGATTACCCGGAGGCAAATCCCGAATGGGCGCAGCGCGACACAGTCTTAAGAAAACCTTGAAAAACCGGGCCGGGTGAATATGCTGTACGGATTCGGGTCGCGCGGTTAGCTCAGCGGTAGAGCATTTGCTTCACACGCAAGGGGTCGCAGGTTCAAACCCTGCACCGCGCACCAGCCTTCGCCCGTAGCGTAGCGAGGACGAAGGCTGCCGCGCCGTAGCTCAAGGCGCGAAGGCGGGCTGGTACGACAACGAACAAGCGGGCTACGGCTCGGCAAGCCAGGAAGATCGCGAAGCGCGTAGGCGGGCGAGTGTCCGCGATCCACGAAGCGCTCCGAGCTTCGACTCGGCAAGCCAGTTGAGAAATTGGGAAGTACCCATGGACTTTTTCTACGTCTATATCTTGCAAAGCGAAAGTAGCGTGAAACATTTTTACGTGGGCTTCACGGAAGATTTGCAAGACCGTTTGAAAACGCATAACGCCGGCCAAGTTCCGCATACAATTAAATTCCGGCCGTGGCGGATAAAATCTGCCATCGCCTTCACCGAACGCCAATGCGCCATTGAGTTTGAACGCTACCTGAAGACAGCCTCTGGCCGAGCCTTCGCAAAAAAACGACTTTGAATCTTTCGCCCTCCGCTCCGCTCCGAGCTGCTTGTCTCGCCGAAACAACGTGAAGGCGGACGGCTCGGCAAGCCGTTCCTCGTCAGTGTCATTCATCATCCGTTTGAAAGCCTGAAGTCCGCTGCAAATTGCGGGTGACGATGCCCCAGCCGCTTGACGCCCCACCAGGCACCCTCCACTGTGGCCGCTGGCGAAACGACGGCGGTCACGGGTGATGCTTCCATGGTGGCGGGAAAACCAGCAGTTGACACCCTGTGCGAGAACGAATAATTCTTCAAGTGCATCCTCAAAGTCATCGTCGTTCCAATGGTGAAGGAAAATCCTGGACGAACAGATGGCGAGGAAATTGGCATGACAAACCGTCAAAGAAAGGAAGAGAAATGCCATGAGTGGTGAGCCTATTATTATTCTCCTTGTCGAAGATGACCCGGCCCACGCCGAAATCGTGCGGCGGAATTTCGTCAACTTCCGCATGGCCAACCGGCCGGTACAGTTGGTGCATGTGGCTGATGGCGAGGACGCTCTGGATTATCTCTTCAGCCGGGGGAAATTCCAAAACCCGGGCCTGTCGCCCCGGCCCAACCTGATCCTGCTCGACCTGCGCCTGCCCAAGGTGGACGGTTTGGAGGTGCTGAAAATCGTCAAGGCCGACGCCGACTTGGTGAGCATCCCCGTGGTCGTCTTGACGACCTCGTCCGCCGAAGTGGATATAGCCAAAGCCTACGAAAGCCACGCCAACAGTTACCTGGTCAAGCCGATGGATCTTTCCCAATTCAATAAATTGATGGATGTACTCGGCTTTTACTGGCTGGTATGGAACCAGTGTTAAGACTGGCACGGTAATGCTTTTTGAGTCAGCGGATGACAAAACCAAAATGCTGGATAGAATCGCCGAAACAACGTGAAGGCGGACGGCTCGGCAAGCCGATCACACGAACACTCACCCCATGAATGACTGGTAGTGTCAAATTTGCAACCAGCATGCGCCACGTCCCCCACTCGCGGATCTGGTTTCAAATCCGACACCACCAGGACAAATCTCGCGCGAACGTGCGTCATCGGTTGGTGCGTGTCGTGGCCGCGATTCTAACAGGTCTGATTTAGTCTGAACTCCATTTTTGTTTGCCCCCGCCATGTTTTGAAATACGATGCCATCACCTTTGGGCACATGAATTCATTTCGCAACCACCGGCTCCGCGACTTCGCCGTGCCGATGAGCACCAACTGGCTGCTCAACGACCTCGCCGAAGCCAAAGGCAGGCAGGAATTATACACCCGCCAGTCGCCGCAGATGCTTAAAGCCTTGCGCGAAATGGCGCTCGTCCAAAGCGTCGAATCCTCCAACCGCATCGAAGGCGTCACCGTCGCCGCCGACCGTTTGCGTCCGCTCGTCCTCGGCCAGGCCCGCCCCAAGGACCGTTCCGAACAGGAAATCGCCGGCTACCGCAGCGCGCTGAATCTCATCCACACGAAAGCGGAAAATCTGCAAATCACCCCCGACTTATTGCGCCGTCTGCATAAACTTTGTCAGGAAGGCAGCGGTGACGCCGGCCAGTTCAAGAAGGTGGACAATGAAGTCATCGAACTTCGGCCCGGCGCAGCGCCCATCATCCGTTTCAAATGTGTCTCCGCCAAAACCACGCCCGCCGCCGTGGACGAACTCTGCCTGGTCTATCGCCACGCCATTGATCAGGATCACATCCCGCCGCTCGTTGCCATCGGCGCGTTCATTCTCGATTTCCTTTGCATCCATCCATTCCGCGACGGCAATGGGCGGGTGTCCCGCCTCCTGACCTTGCTCGCGCTCTACCAGCACGGTTACGAAGTCGGACGCTACATCAGCCTGGAACGCCTCGTCGAAGAGGCGAAGGAAGATTACTACCACGTCCTGCAAAAAAGCTCCCAACGCTGGCACGACAGCAAACACGACCTGCTTCCGTGGCTCAATCATTTCCTCGCCATCGCGCGCCGCGCCTATGGCGAGTTCGAGCAACGTGCCGGCGACATGAAATCCAGACGCGGCGCGAAAACCGAACTGGTGGAACACGCCATTGAATCCACCGTTGGTGAATTCGGCATTACCGACTTGGAACGCGCCTGCCCCGGCGTCAGCCGCGACATGATCCGGCTCCGGTTGCGCGATTTGAAAGCCGCCGGACGCATCGAATGTCTTGGCCGCGGACCAGGCGCGAAATGGCGAAAGAGGGTAATCCCCTTAAAAGAGGGTAAGAAAGAGGGTAACAAATCTTCCAAATAGGTAATGCATAATGCCTAAAATAGCCGCTGCACGGGCGATCAGTGCGGTTCGTGATATTCAAATCAACGCATGAAAAAGCAAGCTGCTTTCTTCTTCGGATCGGGCATCTCGATCCCATCCGATATGCCTTCAGTCTATCAAATTACCAAGGCGGCACATGACGAGGAATGGCATCTGAAGTCGGACGGTAGGTATTATCCCGGCCCGAACACCAACCCTGCAATACCCGACACGGTCACTCCGATCGTCAAAGCCTTCCTTGTGAAACTTAGTGATTGTGCTGCCGACTATCTCGCCGAATTGGCACGGCCCAGCGCGGGCCGAAAGCCACATTACGAGGACCTTTTCAGCCTAGCAGAACAAGCATCACGCGCTGAAACCGATCACGTTCCCAATTTGGCTTCGGTGGAGTTCTTAAGACGTCTGCGACGCGAAACCGCGTCTCTACACTGCGCATTCAAAGGCGGCAGTGTTGGAGGTGAAGGCTTTGTTGGACTCGCCAACGCCGCCTGCGAATTTCTGCACTGGGTAGTGCATTACAGACTGCAAACGGGAGGTAAAGTGAGACGCGGAACAGCTTGAGGCGTTCCGCGAACACTTGGCGAATCACACGCACTTGATTTGCTGCGGTTACGGCTTTAGCGACACGGGAATCAACCAACGGTTGATTCAATGGGTGCATGATAGATTGGACGGGAGCAATCGCTTGGTGATCCTCACGCCCGAGGAGCCATCAAGGTATTTCAAAGACAAGCCTCCCTGGATGAACAAACTCTGGAATCAGCGCCGGATCATCCTAGTTTCAAAGTATCTCGAAAACTGTGCGCTCGCCGACTTGGAACGGTATTTTGATCCGGCGTGAGTGGTTGTCGCTTCTGTCCTATCGCGCGCCGGCTTGAGTTTCGAGTTTTCATTTAGGCATAGGAATTTTACAAGGAGCCTTAGCCGGCGGGCGGCCAAGGAATCCGGTTAATTGGACACGCGCCACAATAGCTTTGGCGTTTTATCCTAGGCACAGCAGCGGATATTCAACGGGGTGTTTTTTACCCAACCGTGGTGAACAAGCCACACTTAGGCAAACCATTCAAAACTGGTCTTCTTTTTCCTTGAACAGCACGTTGAACGTGGTCAGGGAGCCGTAGCTGCGCGTGATGTATTGCTGCATCTCGACTTTTTCGCCGTCGGTGAGCTTTTCGTGTCCGTTGATCTTTTGCTCCAGCACGCGCAGGTTGTTCCGCACCATCACGATTTTGTGGAAAAAGGTTTCCAGCGGCACTTCCTTGGCCTGCAACGCCGGGTCCGCGGGATGCATGACCAGTTTGCCGCCGTGCCAGCGGATGCCGAGTTTTTCAATCACGACATCCGGTTTCTCCAGACCGAGTCTGACCACGGCGGCATCCACGGTTTGCTCGATAAATTGTTTGAGCGGAAGGTTCAAGCCGCTGACGGCGGTTTGCGGTTCGGCGGGTTCGAGGCCGGCGGCCTCCGGTGCGACGGCGCGTTTGTCGCCGCCGTCAAATTGAATTTCCGCGGTGAGTTCGTTCAAAGCCTTGACGACGCCGGTGCCGTATTGCTGGTGCCGCACCCGCATGCCAATGTGAAGGGATTCGATTTTCATGCAGGAAATTTAACCACGGACCCGTCCTCCGTGGCAATACTGCGAAGGGTGGATGAACACGGCGTAAAGCCGCGTGGCCGCGTGGCGTAGCTTTACGCGGCTATACGCGGATGAACACGGATTTTTTGTAATCGCAAATACCGGAGCGCGACTGTGTCCGCAGGACCAGTCGCAGCGCGTGGATTGCGGTTGATGCTTGGAAAAATCCGGGGCGTTCTGTGTGTGGACGCGCTGCGGCTGGCGCTTCGCGCACAACCGCGCTGCGGCTAAAAAAATCAAGGCTGACAACGCCGTGAAACGCGCTAGGCTCGGCGACAACCATACAATTTAAAACCAAACAAAACATCATGGCCCGCGCAAATCCAATCGACCGCTTTGAATTCGAGCGCGTGCTGTGGACCCAGGGCATGACCCGGGTCGCAGGGGTGGACGAAGCGGGTCGCGGTCCGCTGGCCGGGCCGGTCGTCGCCGCGGCGGCGGTCCTGCCGTCGAAATGGGCGGAGTCCGGCCTGCCGCACGAACTCGAAGGCTTGAACGATTCCAAGCAGCTCACCGCCGCGCAGCGTGAGAAATTCTTTGCCTTTCTTACCGCGTGCCCCGAAGTGCAGTTTGCCATCGCGCAAGTCGGCGCCGGACAGATTGATGCCATCAACATCCTGCGCGCCACACATCGCGCCATGAACGACGCCCTCGCGCAATTGCGGCCCGCACCCGAACACGCGCTCGTGGACGGTCGCCCGGTCAAAACGATGCGCGTGCCGCAAACGGCGATTGTGCAGGGTGACGCGCGCAGTTATTCCATCGCCGCCGCCAGTGTTCTGGCCAAGGTGACGCGCGACCGGTTGATGCTCGAATTCGACCGGCAATGGCCGAAATATGGATTTGCCGAGCACAAAGGCTACGGCACGGCGCAACATCTGGCGGCGATCGCCGCGCACGGCCCGTGCCCGATCCACCGGCGCAGCTTCGCGCCATTGAAGCCGGCTGAGCGCGAACTTTTTTGACACGGATGAAACACAGAAGCAGTAAATTATTTGAAGGTAGGGCGCGTCACTCCGTGCGCGCCGCAGTTTGCCCCCGCCCGAACGGCGGGCAGGGGACTGCCCGCCCTACCAATTAATCCGCGTTCAAACCGCGGCCAGATGAAACTGTTTGAACAGATAAAAGCCCGGTTTGCCGGCAAAAACAAGCCGGAGCATCTGCGTCGCGGCGAGCTGGGCGAGCACGCGGCAAAAAAACATCTACAGCGGCAAGGGCTGAAATTTCTCACGGCCAACTTCCGTTCGAAGCGCGGTGAAATTGACCTGGTATTTCGTGACGATGATTGTCTCGCCTTCGTCGAAGTCAAAACGCGGTCGTCCGAGGATTGGACGCGTCCGGCGGCGGCGGTCAACGCGCGCAAGCGGCGATTGCTTTCGCAAACTGCGCTGGATTATTTGCGTCTGCTGAAAAATCCGGCGGTGAAAATCCGGTTCGATATTGTCGAGGTGCTGCTGGCGGACGGCAAAGTGCATGAAGTCCGGCATCTGCCGAACACGTTTCCAATGGAGAAGCCGTATCGTTACGGGTGAAAGGGGAGCGCGCCCGCCCCGGGCGCAGCCAACCCCGAAGGCTTTCGGGGTTGGCTTCGTGCGATGGCGCTGAACTTCGATTCGCTGGTGCAACCCGCGTTCGTATTCGGCGCGAGGGCGCGCCGAACCGCTCCCGGGACGGGCGCGCTCCCTTTTTTCCATGGTGCCGGCGTGACATCGGCGCGCGAGCATTGTCCAACTTACAGTGAAGACGCTCATGAACAATCCACCAAACTGGCGAATCCCGCCTTGCCAGCCATGAACCGGACTTTTGAAATCGTGAGCGGGGTTTTGGGGGTCGCCTTCCTTTTGGCGGTCACAGGCTGGGTTTTCGTTCGCGCATTCAAAAGCAGCGAAGATCCGCCAAAGCTGATTTTTAAATGGATTTTCACAGCCGCGGTTGTTGGATTCATGTTTAAAGTTGCGGTGCCGGAATTTGAAAAGGGCGGGTATGATGCCATTCATGGCCTCAGCTTGACGCTGATCTGTGGGTTGGCCATGGCCGTTACGTGGAGACACAGCATTATCGAGATAATCGTCAAACCGTTTGCTTCACTTTACGACGGGGGCAACGAAAAGCCGGAACTGAAACCGTATTATTCCATCGCCATCAGCAAACGGAAACAGGGCAAGTTTCTTGAGGCGGTTGTGGAAATCCGCAGGCAACTCGCCCGGTTCCCCAACGACATGGAGGGCGTGATGCTGCTCGCCGGCATTCAGGCTGAAGACCTGAAGGACCTGCCGGGCGCGGAAATCACGTTGAATCATTTTTGCGACCAGCCCGATCCGCCGCCGAAGCAAGTCGCCGCCGCGATGAACCATTTGGCCGACTGGCAGCTCAAGCTGGCACAGGATGCGGATTCGGCGCGCGCCGCGCTGGAGAAAATCATCATGCGATTTCCCGATACGGAACTGTCGTTGTAGGCGGCTCAACGCATCGCCCATTTGGGCGGCGCGGAAAAAATTTTACTGGCGGCACGCGACCGCCAGCCGATGGCGATGCCGGAAGGCGTGAAAAATATCGGCCTGCTGGAATCGTCAGAGCATTTGCGTCCCGCCAAAATTGACCCGGCGAAACTCGCCGCCGATTATGTGAAACATCTGGAGCAGCATCCGCTCGACACGGAGATTCGCGAAAAGCTGGCGATTATTTACGCCGACAACTACCAGCGGTTGGATTTGGCCACGGGCGAATTGGAACAATTGATTGAAGAGCCGAACCAGCCGCCCAAGCGCGTCGCGCACTGGTTGAATTTATTGGCGGATTTGCAGATCCGCCATGGCGCAGATTACGACACCGTGCGCGGAACTTTGGAGAAAATTGTGGAACGGTTTCCTGATTTGGCCGTCGCGGCAATGGCGCAAACGCGGCTGGGGCGCTTGAAAGTTGAGCTTAAAGGACATAAAGAAACGCCGGACGTGAAACTCGGCGTTTATGAACAAAACGTCGGTTTGAAATACGGCTCACCGCGCCGGTTGTAGCGCGATTCCCTTTTCCAAGTGCGTAACCGGACACTGCCACCAATGCACGATGCCGCGTCCGCGCGGAACGCCGGATTCATCCGGCAGGTGTGTAGTCGACGCGTGTTGCTGCCGGATAAATCCGGCGTTCCGGTGGTGGTGTCGAGGCGCGTCCCATATTCAACAATGGTGTCTTGCCGGCGTGACATTGGCGCGCGAGCGTTGTCTAATCAGCAGTGAAGACACTCATGAACGAGCCAGCCGCAGGATGTGAGTTCGCGGAAGAGCCGCCAGCCGATTTGGCGTCTTCGGAGTTTTCCAGTCTCTATGCTGAAAACAGCCGCGCGATTTATTATCTCGCCCTGCGTTTTCTCGGCGACCCGCAAAAGGCCGAGGACGCCACGCATGATGTTTTCCTGAAGGCTTTCCGCAAGCTGGATCAATTCCGCGGCGAGGCGTCCCTGCGCACGTGGCTTTACCGCATCGCCATCAATCATTGCCAGAACCTCCGTCAGGGCTGGCATGACCGCCACGTGTTTTCCAACGCGGACGACGCCGTGTGGGAAAACGCCGCGGCCAGAACCGATTCGCCTTTGCGTGTCCTGGAAATCAAGGAACTGGGCCAGCGAATCCAGAAAACGCTCGCTGGTCTGCCGGATGAATACCGGCTCATGCTGTTGCTCGTGGCCGACGAGGAATTGAGTTACGAGCAGGTTGGCGCGCTGGTCGGGCAATCCCCCGACGCAGTGCGCGGGAAATTGCATCGCGCCCGCAAAGCCTTTGCCGCTCTTTTTGAAAAAACCGCCTGAGGCTAAATTATGAAACACCAAACCAAACTTTCCCAGGAACAGCAATCCCGACAGGTCGGGACTGAACACCAGACCCAACAACCGGCCGCCCGGGAATTTGCGAATGCGGAAGAGTTATTGCGCTATGACGCCGCGCACACGCCGGTGCCGCCGGCCATCGCGCAGCGGCTCCAAAAATCCACCGGCGACCTGCCCGGGCCGAAAACGGCCTGGTGGAAACGTTTGTTTGGAGGAGCCAATCGATGAAAAAATTGTTCAACAATTTATTTTTATCCCTGCCGATCGGCGCGCGGTTGGTGTTGCTGGTTTACGCGCTCGGTTTTCCGCTCGCGCTGTTGGGACATTACACCCACACCTTCGAATTTTATGCCTGGCTCGGCCTATCGCCGGCGCAGGTCTGGCGAGGCCAGATCTGGCGGGTGTTGAGTTATGGATTCTTGGCCGGCGGACCGGTGGATTGGGCCGTGAGTTTGTTCTGGCTGGCCACGCTGATATCCATTCTTGGACGAAACTGGTCGGCGCTCGAATTTTGGGCCTACTGTTTGCTGGGGATTTTTGCCGGAGCCTTGCCAATCGTTTTGATAAAATCGGGGATGGAAGGTTCACTCGCTGGCGGCGCGGCGATGATTTTTGCGTTGCTGGTCGCGTGGGATTGGTTCTATCGCAACGAACGGTTGATTCTGCTCGGCATCGGCGAAATCTCCGTTCGCCAGGCGGCAATTTTGATCGCGATCATCAACTCACTCATCCTGTTCTTCTGCTCGGGCTGGTTTCTGATGCTGGCGA
>Ga0224534_1001910_pt1 | contig 10366 bp, 8 predicted proteins | sample 714E12024metaG_FD_172012 | JGI IMG/M metagenome (GOLD analysis project Ga0224534, IMG submission 172012) | Peat soil microbial communities from Stordalen Mire, Sweden - 717 E1 20-24 | ecosystem: Environmental > Terrestrial > Soil > Wetlands > Peat | place: Sweden: Norrbotten County, Stordalen...
AACCAACATTTTCATAAAATATTATATAAATGATGAAAATGTTGGTTTTGATAATAATATTCTGTTATGTGTTCAAAGAGCTTCAGGAAAATATATCTGGCTATTTGGTGATGATGATACTTTAAAAACTGATGCTGTCAAGGAAGCTATTGAATTTATAAAGAATAATAATTATCCTACTGTAGCCGTAATTAATTGGGAACTGGTTGATTTAAATGGAGTAATTACAAGAAAGCATGTTGTAAATATCGATAAAGACGTATATACAAATGACCCCTCAATATATTTGCGAACAGTCAGCAACAAATTAGCATTCATATCTTCAATTATTATTAAGAAAGAATGCATTGCTATCGACAAGACCATAGAGGGATTGATCGAGTCTGGTTATATCCAGGTTGGAATATTATTTAATGCCATCAAAGCATCTCCTTCAATAGCTATTATGGCCAAAGTTCTGATAACCCAAACAGCTCAGGAAAGAATTGGAGAAAATATCGGTAATTATATCTACGGCATCCATGCAATTCTCTGGAGTTATCAGAGGGATGGCCTTTTTAGCTATCTTGCTGTATACAAGGTCACAAATAAAATAATGATTAATTTTATTTTTCATCAGTCAAGAAATCTCGAATTAAGGTTTTATTTGCATAGTATGATAAAAGAATTCGGATGGAGTTTTCTGATCCGGGCTTATTACCGGTATCCTCTTTTCTGGCTATTATGTTTGCCGCTAATCTTGGTCAACGATAGACTGGCAATATTTCTAACCGATAATGTCATCGATAAGATAAGGAACAAGGTTGTCTTTTTAAAAAAATGGTGTTGAGACAACTAAGTTTATAAAGAACTCCTTAGTCTTTTTAATAAAAGTCTTTATTAAAAATAAAGCCATCTTTGAAGGAAATATAAATAAAAAATACGACCTTCCATAATGTTTTATAATGCCTTTATTGGCTCCTTCAAGACTGTAGCTAAAATATTTGTGTTTAAATACGGTTAGCGCATACCAGCGTATGAGAATCATATTCATGAGCGTTACTTTATCTTCTTCGTATGTTTTCTGCGTAAGTAAGCCATCTCTTAGATATTCTTCATATAATGCCAGGTAATTATTTAAGTGAACATCGATAAATTTGTAACCGCCCCTGTATTTTATTGGAATTTCAGAAAATAGCTTTTCGTTAATCACCAGGGATCTGTTATCCTTCCTTAGGATGCGAAACATGATATCTGTTTGCGCAAGTTGGGCATCAACGGCACGCTCTTTATTGTCAAGTTCCTGAAACAAGCTTCTCCTGAGCATTACACCGGCTAGCCAAGGAGATTGGTAGCCTACTTCTCGGATAAAATCATCGAATGAATGACAGGGAATAAGCTTGGGCTTATTGGGATTTGGAGTATGGAGGGCGAAGGCGACGCTGCATTCATCATTTTCTGCAATATTCAATAGTATATTTAATGAGCCCCTAAGGAACTCTTTGTTATCATTAAGAAGCTTGATGAAACGGCCCCTTGCCAGATTTGCGACAACAATAAAATTCATGTCTGCTTTACAAGTGAAGCTATTGCGATGATAGCGAATATTGCTGTATTTTGCCAGGAATTCTTGGACTACACTGTAAGTATTGTCGAAAGAATTATTGTCTGAGATGACAATCTCGCAACGATTGTCAAATCCGTTTTGATTAACAATACTTTGCAAGGTTCGGGATAGTATCTGCGCTCTGTTATAGGTTGGAATACAGATCGACAATAAGATATTATTACTAACATTGCTGCCTTGATCTGTTGCTTGTTGACTATTCAAATTGCTCATCCTCCGTAATGCAGATCCAAGAACTAGCAGATTTTGTTTAGATCTAGTCGCTCGGGGTAGCTGGCTGATTATTATTTTCGATCACCGACTGCCCTGTAGCATCTAGATTTGTTTGAGGTAGGGCTTGTCTGCTGCGGAGCTCAGCGAGGTTCGCTCGCGGACTTATAAAATTTAAACGACCGATACGGCAGGAAATACATTTTATCAATAGAATAATAGAAAATATGGTATAAAAAATATTAAAAGAATTGGTAATAAATATTCGACATGATAATTTATGATTCCTGCAAAGATAAAATCAATGCTGTTCCTAAGCTATTTGTATACAACTATACGAAAGGCGAGTAAGAAAATACCACCGAGAAGAGACTTGCATCAGCTGGAAATCTGTGTTGGAGGCAATAATTGTAATGAAAGTAGTTATATTAGCTGGTGGACTTGGAAGCAGACTAAATGAAGAGACAGATGCCAAGCCGAAGCCGATGGTAGATATAGGTGAAAAGCCTATATTATGGCATATAATGAAGATCTATTCATCCTATGGTTTTAATGATTTTATTGTTTGTCTGGGCTATAAGGGTTATATGATAAAAGAGTATTTTATTAATTACTTTAATCATATGAGTGATTTTACGGTGGATCTATCAAATGGAAAAGTTGAAAGGCATAATAGTAAGGCTGAATTATGGAAAATTACATTGGTAGATACTGGTCTGAACACGATGACTGGCGGTAGGATTAAGAGGATTAAGAAGTATGTGAAAGATGAAGCGTTCATGCTTACTTATGGAGATGGTGTTGGCAACATCAATCTCAATGATCTTCTAGCTTGTCATTATAGTCATGGAAAGCTGGCTACCATAACTGCTGTTCAACCGCCAGGAAGGTTTGGAGCAGTGAATTTGATCGAGCAGGATAAAGTGGCAAGTTTTCTTGAAAAACCGGTTGGTGATGGAGCTTGGATCAACGGAGGTTTTTTCGTTCTTGAACCCGGCATATTTGATTATATCCGTGGAGATGAAACATTGTGGGAACAGGATCCATTGGAATCATTAGCTAAAGATGGATGCTTGTATGCATACAAGCATCATGGCTTCTGGAGGCCTATGGATACGTTACGAGATAAAAGGGAGTTGGAAGAACTTTGGATGAGCGGTAAGGCTCCTTGGAAAACATGGGAGGACTGATAAATGCTGCGATCCAAATTTCAACGATATGTTAAACATAGGAGGAGCAAAGATAATGTTATCCAGTATGAAAAAGCCCTTGTTCATTTTTGAAATGGCTAATAACCATCAGGGCAGCGTTGAAAACGGACTTGAGATAATTCAGCAAGTAGCTTCGATATGCAAAGATTACGATTATTTGTTTGCGTTTAAATTTCAATATCGTGATCTTGATACATTCATTCATCCTGACTATATCCAACGCACAGATATAAAAAATGTGAAACGGTTTCTGAAAACAAGGATTTCCAGTACAGAATTTTTAAGGCTTAAGACGGCAGTTAAAGATCATGGACTTATTTCTATCTGTACACCATTTGATGAAGCTTCAGTCGACTTAATAATGGGACATCAATATGATATTATTAAAATTGGCAGTTGTTCTTTAGGAGATTGGCCACTAATGGAAAAAATAGCCACTACGGGCAAGCCTGTAATTGCCTCCACGGCAGGGAGCGCATTAGAAGAAATTGATAAGCTGGTCAATTTTTTTATTAATAGAAAGATTGATTTGGCTTTAATGCACTGTGTTGCTGAATATCCAACAACTCTTGAAGATTTGCAGTTGAACCAAATAGATCTCATGACTATGAGATACCCGCGAGTGATAATCGGTTATTCCACGCACGAAAGCCCCGATAATTATGATGCAATCAAAATCGCTATTGCTAAAAAGGCTAGAATCTTTGAAAAGCATGTCGGTATTCATAACGAGTCCTATCCGCTCAACTCTTATTCAGCTACTCCACAACAGATTCGATATTGGCTGAATGCTGCACGAGCTGCCATTCTCATGTGCGGCATCGATAATGAACGATATCAGCCTACCAGTAAGGAAAGATCTGACTTAAACGCGCTTCGCAGGGGCCTGTTCGCATATAGGCCCCTGGCTAGAAGCCAGATTCTGAGTGCCGATGACTATTACCTTGCATTTCCGGCAATTGATGGCCAACTGGTCGCCAATGATCTGTCAAAATACCACGAGATCCACATTAATTCTGATGATTTAAACGCTGGAAATCCGATTATGAGGGAACAGGTTGAGATTAAGGACAAACGGCCGAAGATCGAAAATGCTTTGAAAAAAGTTTTGACACTCGTGCAAAAAGCCGATATAGTAATTCCTTTAGACAGCGCCAGTGATATCTCTCATCATTACGGTATCGAAAATTTTGAGAAATATGGAGCAACTATTATTAATTGTCTTAACCGGGAGTATTGCAAGAAATATATCGTTGTGTTGCCCGGGCAAAATCATCCGGCACATTTTCACAAGAGCAAGGAAGAAACCTTTGTCTTGGTGTATGGTGAAATGACCGTTGTAATCGATGGCCGGGACATCGTGCTCAGACCGGGAGAATCACTAACGATAGAAAGGGGTTCGAGGCACAGCTTTTCATCAGCGACGGGCGCCGTTGTAGAAGAAATTTCAACAACCCATTATGCCAACGACTCATTCTATGAGGATGAAGTCATCAATAGATCTTCGAATAGGAAAACGGCTGTTTATTTGACATCGGAGTTCTTCAAGTATCGGAGAGCCGGAGCATGATCAAGCTGTCAGACTACGTCATGCAGTTTTTGCACGAGCAGGGTGTCCGGCATGTTTTTTTGGTGCCGGGCGGCGGCTGTATGCATCTCGTGGATTCGCTGGGAAGACATCCCGATCTCCAATATATATGCAACCTCAATGAGCAGGCTGTTTCAATTGCAGCAGAGGCCTATGCGCAATATACCAACAACTTGGGTGTTGGACTGGTAACCACCGGCCCGGGAGGCACCAATGCCGTGACTGGCGTGGCAGCGGCATGGGTGGATTCTACACCTTGCATGATGATCTCCGGGCAGGTCAAGAGGGCCGATCTGATTGGGGATTCGGGACTCAGGCAATTCGGAATGCAAGAGACCGATATCATTTCCATCGTCAAGCCGATCACCAAATATGCTGAAACCGTGATGGAGCCCAAATTAATCAGGTATCATTTGGAAAAAGCAGTATATCTAGCTAAGAATGGGCGTCCAGGCCCTGTATGGCTGGATATTCCCCTCGATGTACAGGCAGTTATTATTGATGAGACTGAACTTAAGGGATTCATAGCCGACCGGCAGCAATTACCCGTTATCAATAACGATCTGAAAGTAGCGGCGGAGCTTACCACAAAATTAATAATGCAGGCGAAAAGGCCCTGTCTGCTGGCTGGGAACGGAGTGCGCTTGGCTGGTGCCGAAGACAAACTTCAACGCCTTGTTGAATTGCTCAAAGCCCCGGTCCTGACTACATGGAAGGCGATAGATTTTTTCGATGACACTCACCCCTACTATTTTGGGCGACCGGGGGCTATCGGGCAGAGGGGCGCAAACTTTATTCAGCAGAATGCCGACTTTTTGTTGATTTTGGGTGCGCGGCTCGATTTCGGCCAAACAGGGTATAATCATGAGCATTTCGCCCCGCGCGCTCAGAAAGTAGTGGTTGATATTGATTCCTGCGAAATCCGCAAGCTGAAGATGAATGATCTGTATCCCATAAACCAGGATGTAGGCGCTTATCTAGACTGCTTGTTGGAACAATTGGCAGGACGCAGCATGCCGAATATCGATGAGTGGCTTCGATATTGCCGGTCTGTAGTCAAACGTTATCCAGTTATTGATCAACTCTATTTCAACAATACCCGATACGTCAATCCCTACGTTCTAGTTGACCTGATTAGCGAGCATCTTGATCGTGATGCCATTGTCGTCCCCGGCAGTTCCGGGATGTGCAGCGAGGTTACCATGCAGGCTATTCGGGTTAAAAAGGGGCAAAGGATACTCAATAATCAGGGCTTTGGCGCCATGGGCTTCGGGTTGCCGGCAAGCATCGGTGTTTGCCTGGCCTCAGGCAGCAAGCCGGTCGTGTGTATCAACGGGGATGGCGGTTTCCAGCTAAACATTCAGGAACTTGAAACAGTGGCAAGATTAAAACTACCCATCAAGTTCTTCATTCTCAACAATGAGGGCTATGGTTCCATCACCAACACCCAGCGAAATTACTTCGATGGCTTCTATGTCGCCAGCGAGAAGTCGAGCGGTTTAACACTTCCCGATATTTGCAGGTTGGCCTGCGCCTATGGTCTTCCTTCCATCAGAATTCAAAACCACGATCAACTGAAGGAGCATATCGCAGACATCCTTGGCAGTGATGGTCCCATTATTTGCGATGTCGTTATTGACCCCCTTCAAATTGCCAGACCAAGAATGTCCTCGGCTAAGCTCGAGGATGGCGCCATGATTTCCAAGCCGCTGGAGGACCTGTGGCCTTTTCTGGACCGCCAAGAATTCACAAGCAATATGCTGGAATGATGCCTGATTTTTGAGCCTTGACTGTATGAGGTGCGCGTAACACTTTCGTCTGTATGATTTTGCTTGGGCCATTGATATTGGAAAAGAAAAATCGTCAAAATGAGATCAACCATGGGAGAATTCCTAAGATGCCTATCAGCAAATGCAGGGTATGTGGCCATGATTTTTTTGCAAAACCGCTGCTGCGGTATGAGAATATGCCGAGGGCTGCTCAATTTTTACCGGATACCGAGTCCCTGGAAAGCGATCAGGGAATTGATCTGGATGTTTGTCAGTGTTCTGGCTGTGGGTTGGTGCAGTTAAGCAATGATGCGGTTCATTACTATAAGGAAGTCGTGCGCGCCGCAGCATTTTCAGAGGAAATGAAGGATTACCGGATGAAGCAGTTCGGTTTATTTGTACAGAATTATTTTCTAAACGGAAAGAAAATTATTGAGGTCGGCTGTGGCTGTGGTGAGTACCTGTCAATAATGCAGCAATGTGGTGTCGACGCCTATGGGCTTGAGTACTCTGAAGAATCAGTATCGAAGTGCACTGAAGAAGGTCTGAGAGTCTTCAGGGGTTTTGTCAGCAGTGCTGATCGCTTGAAAGATGCCCCGTATGATGCTTTTTATATATTGAATTATCTTGAGCACCTGCCTGATCCCAACTCTACTCTAACTGGAATATATGAAAATTTGGCCGATGATGCTATAGGATTGGTTGAGGTGCCTAATTTTGATATGATTTTGCGGAATAAGCTATTTTCTGAGTTTATTAGTGACCATCTACTTTATTTTACAAAGGAAACCTTGGCTATTACATTAAAACTTAATGGTTTTGAGATTATTGAATCTCATGATATATGGCATGATTACATAATTTCTACTATTGTTAAAAAAAAGAAAAAGCTGGATATATCACATTTCTATGAATATCAAGTGCAACTTAAAAATGAAATCGAAGAATACATCCGGCCTTTCAAAAATAAAAAAGTTGCCATATGGGGCGCCGGACATCAAGCATTTACAGTCATTTCCTCGCTAAATTTAGCCGGTAATATTAGGTATGTCGTAGATTCTGCAACTTTTAAACAGGGTAGATTTACACCGGCTTCGCATATCCCCATAGTTTCTCCTAATGCACTTGAAACAGATCCTGTTGAGGCTGTCATTGTTATGGCTGCCGGTTACTCCGATGAGGTTGCAAGGATTATTCGACACAAGTTTGATAGCGATACAATAAAATTATCTATATTGAGAGATTTTGGATTAGAAGTTGTTTAAAGATTGTTGATACAGTTCCCACTAAATAATATGAAACATATACGAAGAGGTTGCAAATGGAAATTAAATATCTTGTTGATTTATTAGAATCTCTGATTAAAAATCCGTCAGAAGGGTTGCCAGAAGATGTATTTCTTTTTATAACTAGAATCACTCCGGTTATTAATGTTGATTTACTTATGAAAGATGAAAGAAATTATACGCTTTTAACTTGGAGGGACGACGGTTATTGTCCACCGGGTTGGCATATCCCAGGTGGTATTGTGAGGTATAAGGAAACAATAGCTGCAAGAATTAATGCTGTTGCTGCAAGTGAACTTGGAGCTAAGATTACCTTCAAGAAAGATCCATTAGCTATTAATGAAATCATAGAGCCTTCGAGAAGAGTTCGTGGCCACTTCATTTCCTTATTATATGAAAGTATGTTAGCAAGCCCGCTTGACGAAAATCTCAGATATGAAAACGGGATTCCAAAACCAGGTGAATGGGCATGGCACCAAAAATGTCCAAAAGACCTAATCACCGTTCATGAAATGTATAGAAAATTTATTTAGTTCAGGGAGGGGAATATTATCTCAACTCAACAAGATTATCTAAAAACAAGTGAATTTGAAAAAAGAACTTCGTTAAAAAAAGCTAAACCCTATGCTTATGAGAAAATAATGAAATACGATGAAAAAGTTAAAAATGGCGAGAGCATAGCAATAATTCAATTTCAATATGATTATAAATGCAATTTTCATTGCCAACATTGTTGTACAACGAAATTACAAGCTCAAAAAAAAGATAGGTTTTTTACGATTAATGATGTAAGAGAGCTTTCGCGGCAAGCTGATGGAATGGGTCTTGCGCATATTGTGATTACAGGCGGAGAACCATTACTATTTCCAGATTATGATGATATAGTTGAAGCTATCGACCCAGAGAAATTTTATATAACTTCAGATACCAATGGCTGGTTCTTAGATGGAGAAAAAGCAAAACACTTAAAAAGTATAGGCGTCGATAAGATTCAATTGAGCCTTGATAGTCTTTCGGCCACCGAACATGATGAGTTCAGACGGAAATTAGGTTCCCACGAGAGGGCTATCAAAGCTATTGACGCATCCTTAGATGCAGGATTAAATATCATATTAGCTACTGTAGTTACTAAGCAAAGGGTAAGGTCGCAGGAGTTTATGGATTATCTGGAATTTGCAAAAAATAAGGGGGTAGGAGTATTTGTAACATATGCAAAACCAGTTGGGGCCTGGGAGGGCAATTATGATGTTCTTATCTCCAGGGATGATATGGATTATATAAGGAAGCTTGAAAAACAATATGATGTATTTACCCATTTAACACCATCATACGGCCTTAACTTAGGCTGCATAGCAGTTAAGCGAATGGTATCAATTACAAAGTATGGTGATGTGATGCCATGCCCATATATCCATGTTTCTCTTGGTAACTTTTTCGAGGAACCTTTAAAAGATATCATTGAAAGAGGTTTAAAAATAAAATACTTTAGAAACTATATTAATACTTGCTTGATTGCAGAAGACAGAAAATTTATTAATGATTATGAGGCTAAAAAGATATCGGGCAAGTTGCTGCCAGTACCTTATTCTGAAGTATTTAAAGAGAATGATTTTATTTAATATAGTTAGCCAAAATAAAACATCTGGGTGAACTAAGTGAAAAAAGTAATAGTAACAGGTCCTACTGGCATTATTGGAGTAGCATTGATAAAATATTGTATTCAAAGAGATATTGAAGTTTTGGCCGTTGTCCGTCCGGACTCCAAGAATCTGTCGAGATTGCCAACACCCAGTAAAAATCTAGAAATAGTCGAGTGCGATCTGGCCGATATTGCTCGATTGCCATCAATGATAGAGGGAAGATACGATGTATTTTATCATCTTGGCTGGGCAGCAAAGGGCAGACTTGCAAGAAAAGATGCCATACTTCAAAGCCATGATATCTCTTTTACTCTTGAAGCCGTGAAGGCTGCCAAGAACCTTGGATGCGATACTTTTGTAGGTACTGGTACCCAGAAAGAGTACGGTAAAATAAATTGTTCCATAGCTCCAGACATACCCATTAACCCTGATACGCCATATGGCGTTGCCAAGTTTGCGGCAGGAAAATTGAGCGGATTACTTTGCTCTGATTTAGGGATCAGGCATATCTGGGCCAGGCTTTTCAGCATATATGGTCCAAATGACAGTCCCGATTCAATGATAATGTATGTTATAGCAAAGCTACTTTTTGCTGAGAAGCCATCTTTAACACGATGCGAACAATACTGGGATTATCTATACTGCTCGGATGCAGCAAGGGCATTGTATCTGTTGGGTATATATGGTAGAAATAATCATAGTTATAATGTTGGTAGCGGACATGCTCGTCCATTGTACGAATATGTTTTTCTTTTACGTGATATGCTTGACCCCTCGCTCCCGCTTGGTATAGGCGAAAGGAAATATTCTCCAGATCAGTTCATGTTTTTATGCGCCGATATAGATAATCTTACAAGGGATACCGGGTTTAGACCAGAAATATCCTTTGAAGAAGGAATGAGACGGACTATTGAGTGGTACAGAAATCTAAAAAGAGTATAATCCCATTTTCCGCTCTAAGGGAAATCTTACTTGAACATTGACAAGCAAGTTTTAATAAGTCGTCCGTTCAGCAATTTTAGCCGGTGTCCACAGCACCATCCAGCTCCAGGGGTT
>Ga0224534_1001911_pt1 | contig 10354 bp, 10 predicted proteins | sample 714E12024metaG_FD_172012 | JGI IMG/M metagenome (GOLD analysis project Ga0224534, IMG submission 172012) | Peat soil microbial communities from Stordalen Mire, Sweden - 717 E1 20-24 | ecosystem: Environmental > Terrestrial > Soil > Wetlands > Peat | place: Sweden: Norrbotten County, Stordalen...
CCAGATACGTTCCAATCGACGAAGAGCACCCCGTTCACGCTCAAGAGCCCTACGCGGCAAGTAAGCTTGCGGCAGAGACGTTCATATCTGCATACAGCACTGCATACGGCATGCCGGCAGTGATCGCGCGTCTGTTTAACACGTACGGCCCTCGTCAACATCCTGACTTTGTCGTACCATCGATTATCAGGCAGGCGCTTACCCACGACTCGCTGACGCTTGGTAACCTAGCGCCGACGCGGGACTTTACCTACGTAGATGACGTTGTCGAGGCTCTGCTGCGACTCGCTGATGCTGGCGAAGGGATCTACAATGTCGCATCAGGAGTCGAGGTGAGCATTGAAGCACTGGTTACACACGTGGCGCAGATCCTTGACAAACCCATAACTGTAGCATCTCAGCGCGCACAGCGCCGACCAGCGGCTATCGAAATAGACAGGATGTGGGCAGATATCTCGCGCATCAAAGCGCTTGGATGGCAACCCCACGTTGGCCTGCGTGATGGGTTGACTAGAACGATAGAGTGGTGGCGCGACAACCTTTAGTCCAGAGTCAACTGTGACATTTCGCAATAGCGTGCTTTGTGGGGCCAAGAAGGGGGGCGGTTTTAGCACACACTTTTGATTGTATCAGTTGTTTCGCGTGCTACGCGTGCGTTATGCACGCTCCGTCAAAAGACGCGTGGACGAGCGTGGGCAGCGTACCCCAAGTAGCGAGTGTGTCTTGCACGATTAATAGGGCGCCAAGAATTCCGTTAATGTCCTTTATCGCACCAAATGCCGCTTCTGGATCAGTGCTCGAATTGCCGAGCGCCGATGCAGTCGCGTCGGCCAAACACGCCTTTTCGGCAACCACGCACGCGACGTCTGCCGTACCGAAGCTTATAGACGGACCGACCGTCGCTGAGGATGTACAAACGCCGAGGAATGGTGTTGGCCTAATCCTGAATGCAACGTCTTTGAAGGCTGCCTCGCCCGCATATATCCCAACGGTCACCTCGCGGTCAGTTGAGAGCGCGATGTCGCCCCCGTTGTCGACGATGGCATAAGATGCGCCCGCGGCAACCATTGCCTCAACCGCGAGATCCGCGATAACGCCCGCAACAGCAGCCATCGGGCCTACATTCGCCGCAGAAGAGGCCTCCAGCATGCGGCGCACGATCTCCGGAGGAACTCCAACATACTGATCGAGAGGTTCAAGCGCGAACCGGAAAAACGGGTTGAGTGCGATGAAACGCTCTAGGTCGCGTCGGTGGGTGCGTATCGCCTCTTTTGCGTTTTCGATGTGCACACATGCGTCCGCGACGATTGTGACGATCGTTTGCTTGAGCTGAAACTTCTCCTTCATTCCTCGGCGGTTTTGAGGGCGCCGTGCGGACACATCGTGATACAGGTCTTGCAGAGCACGCAGCGCTTGAGATTGATCGAAATCGTCCTGTCATTCTTGTATTCAAATACCTCAACAGGACATACTGATACGCACGCGCCACACTGCACGCACTCCGCTTCATCGAATATGATTGGCGTGTCCATTTCGCGCACCTCAGTCCCGCGTCGCCGGAAGGCTGCGGCAACCTCTTCGACGCCTTCGTCGGGCACGTCGATCACGATTTCCCCGTTATAGGCGTCAACAAATGCCCGATCGATGTTGATGCGGACGCCCGTTTCGAGCACGACGTCTGCAAGCAGTGGATCCTGCATAATCTTTTGTGAAAACTTCAACACGATCTTCACGGTTGCCCCCCTGTCCTCCGCTTACCTACACGCGAGGAGCTTGCTCAGTTCCTCACTGGTGATGATGCCGATGACGGTATTCGCCTGATCGATAACTGGAAGTGCCGAGATGTTGTGTCGCTCGAGACGCCGTGCGGCGAGGTCGATCGGCTCATCAGGCGTCGCCGTCACGACGCGCCTCGTCATTATACCTTTCAGGCTATCGCCTTTATTTAGCGCGACCGCTTTAGAGATATCGTACGCCGTGACTATGCCGATAAGCTTGTTGCTGGCTGAGATAACCGGCAAGTGATTGACCTGTTTGCCGATAATGATCTTGGCAGCCTCTTGTACGCTGATCGCTTCACGCACGGTGATGCTTGGCAGCATAACTTCACGCACAAGCGGCACCGCAGAAAGTTGCTTCATGGGCTTCTGTGTAGCCTGCTGCGGGAGCCGCGCTGTCGGCAGGGCGAGCTCGAACACGCCTTTCTGTATGCGCGCCGCGAGTTCGGTGGCGATTTCTTTTGCTTTGAAGAAGCTCGACATAGATGATGTGCGCACTTCCTTGCCATTGAGATCGATCATCCCGGATTTTAGCTCCTCATAGTTGATCGTCTTTAGTTTTGGTCGCGACCGGCGACCGACGCCGTAGTCCAGGACCGTCGTCTTGATGTCGGCATCACTGATGGCAGTTTTTCGCGCAATCCCCTCGTTTAGGACGGGAATAGGGACGCCGATGCCTACGTAGAGCGACGTGCCGTACTTGTGGAGAGTCGCCGCCCTTAGGTAATCGGTGCTCATAGCCTTGAGGTCACCACACACCATAAGCGTGCCAAAGCTGTTCGCCGGGTCGTGCTGCGTCCCGTTGCCGACGACGTACCCCTGCGCACCACACAGAAAGATCCTCGTCCCGACGCCGATGGTTTCATAGTCCGGATCGTTATAGATGGGCGAGAGCGTGCCTGAACCAGAGTAAGTCGCGTTCCCGAACCGGGGAAGCAGCGTCCCCATATACGTGTAAAGCACTCTGTCGGTGGAGTTGGTCGCCGCATTGTACCGCTGGTAAGCGTTACGCGGATTTAACATGGTGGCTTCGTTAAGGTCCCCGATCGAAATAGACGCCTCTACGCTGCGGCGCGGATAGCAGTCAGTAGCATAGCCCACAGCCTTCAAATAGACTTCTTTGTGGGCCACAAGATCTTCGATGACGTGCGCTCCGCCGTACTCGAGACCACGCGTCTCCGAAAGCTGGGTCGCACCAATGAACGCATCCACCGCGGCGACACCGGTGTACGCCTCGACATCGTTAAGCCACACTTGACTCATCTTGATAGGCGGATCTGAGTGACCGAAATTCATCCACACGCCGGACGAGCACATCGCGCCAAACGTTCCCGTGGTCACGACGTCGACCTCTCTTGCCGCGTTCTCTGACCCCAGCTCGCCCACGAGCGCAGTCATTTCGTCAGCTGTCACGACATGAACGCTTCCATCACGAATGCGCTCGTTGATCTCCTCTAAGCTTTTTGGCACCGCTCCTCCAAAATAGTCACTGCGCCGCGTGAACAGTGATCGTATAGCGATAGCTATTATTTATCCTTGTTGCACTCTGAAATACAGCTTTTTTTGGTGCGCTGTTGCTGATTGAAGCTCAGCGAACGGTTAGACCTGTGCGTGTTCACGCTTTGAAATAGAACAATCTTTATGCCCCTGGCGCGGTGTAGGAAAAGAGAATGATTTCTGTCGTGATTCCAGCACATAATGAGGCCGACGAGATCGGCAGATTGCTCGAGGAGTTCAGTGCCTTTGAAGGCCTGGAGCTCATCATCGCCGAAGACGCGTCCATTGACCACACGCATGACATCGTGCAAGAATTCGCGACGCACAACAGCAACGTCATACTCTCAAGCAGCCCAGTCTTGGCCGGTAAGGGTGCAGCGGTGCGACGCGGGCTTGCTTTGGCAACAGGAGAGCTGCTCGGGTTCGTCGACGGCGACGCATCGATTCATCCCAGCGACTTCATGCGCGTCGCAGCAACGATCGAGCAGGGGGCCGATCTCGCCGTCGGGTCGCGAAAGCTACGCGGGTCGATCATTGCCTGCCCACAACCTCTCTCGAGACGGCTCTCAGGATCCATTTACCGCATGCTCGCCCGCCTACTGCTCGACACTACCATACGCGATTTTCAGTGCGGCTGCAAAGCGTTTCGGCGCGAGGTGTGGGAGGCCATCACTATCACCTGCGATGGATTTGCGTTTGACGCCGAGTTAATCGCAAAAGCGCACCGAGAGGGGTTCAACATCGTCGAAGTGCCCATAACGTGGAGCAATAAGGCGAGCAGCAAGGTCAGCCTTCCGCGCGATACGCTGGCGATGTTGAGGTGTCTGCTGAAAACGCGCGCCGAGGTACGGAGGTGAGCGCTTGAACAAGAAGTACCTCGCTGCGCTGGTCGCAATCACTATTGTGCTCGTCGTTTTTAGAGTCGGATACTCGCTGTCCGTGTGGGGCCATTCGATCGACCCCGATCCGTGGATGCTCATCGGCGATACCAACAAGTACGTTGTAACCGGGCATTATTCTCCATCTGCGACGCAGTCGATGTACTACGGCGCCTATTCAGTCGGCCTCGAAGCGCTGCTTGCGTCGCTCACAGTTTTTACCGGCATTAATCTCATCGTCCTCGCGCAGTACTTCCTGCAAATAGCGGCGCCTATCGTCATGGTTGTAGTTGCCTACCTGATAACGTCGCGTTCGGGCCGATTGACGAGCTGGGCGATCCCAGTGATGATTCTTCTAATCGGCATGTTCGAGGGCATCACGCACCAACAGTCGCTCATGATCGAAGAGAACGTGGGCTTCATCCTCTTTTGTGGCGCGCTGCTGTTCCTCTACCTGTACTACATCGGACGCACCTCGCGCGAGTATACGTTTTCGATGCTCACAGCGATACTGCTCGCGACCATCTTCACCCACCATCTGAGCTTTCTAGCCGTCGGGATACTCACTATGCCGTTCCTCGTATCCTCGGTCAAGTACGCGGCTCCTGTCTACATCGCTGCTATGTTTGTGCCCTGGTGGGGCTATTACTACGTGCTTAACGGCTACAACGGCGTGTATGTCGGTCTCTTCTTTTACACGGCGCTAGGTCTGGCAGCGCTTTACGCAGTCTCTGTGCTGTGCTACGCTGTTTTTTGGCGCACGGAAGCGTCGCGTGCAGCCACCACGCAATTGCTAGCGCGTCTGCGGAACACGCTCGCAGGATTAACTGATTACCGACGATCTGCCGCAGCGTTGACGATTGTGCTTGGAGCTGGTGTGATTGTGTACGCTCTCGCAACGCGATTACAGTCAGGTTACCTGCCTTTCTTTCTGCCTTTGGCCCCCCTGGTTGTTTATGCCGGTGCTCATTCAGTATCCCCCCACAGCTATGAAGCGGATCAGGTGGATGTTGCCTATATACGCTACCTCTTTCTAAGTCTTATTTTGTTCGCGGCTGTGACAGCGCTCGGATTTTTTTTGCAGTTCTACACCGCAAGAATCACGCTTCCTGCTTACCTCAGCTCAATCGAAGCGCTTGGGTCTCTAGATCTTGGCAGCCGTCTGATCGTTTGGGTTGCTTTTATCTATGGCATAATCGCCACTGTAGGTTTGATCTTGGTATCACACGGGATGCAGATCAACAAAAGGTGGCTGGCTCCTTCAGTAGCTGCGATGCTCCTAATATTAGCAGCGGTGAATGCGACCGTTCTTGCGGTGAACTACGACACAACCTTCACCATAACTGCCCCGCCCGACGCCCGGGTCACCGCTGCCGCTCTCTGGACCGTTGGAAAAGACCCTGACAACGTCACGATGACCGACTATAGAGATGAGATTATCTACTGGTACTATACCGGCGCCTTGGTGATGCACCCTCCGGACAGTCCGCTGGAGAACTATACCGTGCTCAACTTCGTCTATCCCGGATACCTGCAGCAATGGAATGGCGCAGGTCACACCGGAATCAACTACTTGTTCCTCACAGCGACGCCGCCAAAGTACTACTACGACCACCTTGTGAACGGACAATGGAAGCTCAGCCCCCAAAACACCACACAATGGAGCGCGGGCATCGCAGCGATTGACAACAACGCCACAGGAGTTGACAAGATCTACACTAATGGGTACACATACTACTACAAGGTGGTCGGGGCGTAAGGCAAGCGGCGTTCGTGCATGGGCAGGAGTCGTTCGTTAGTACTAAACGTGCCAAATCCTTCTGCCTGATAGGGAGAGGTTAAGTACGACGTTCAACAACCGACACAATGTGAGACCATGATTTATCTTGATCACGCCGCGACAACTCCGATGCGCCCTGAGATCCTCGAAGTGATGCGCCCATACTTTTTAGAACGCTTCGGAAACCCCTCGAGCCTCCACGCCTATGGGCTTGAGGCGCGCAAAGCGATCGAGGATGCGCGAGAACAGATAGCGCACACGATTGGAGCGGCCCCGCCAGAGATCGTTTTTACGTCAGGGGGAACTGAATCGGACAACATGGCTTTGCGTGGAGTGCTACGCGATCGCAGTGGCGAGAGCGACCATATCATTACCTCCGCGATCGAACATCCCGCAGTTCTCGAGACGTGCAAGTTTCTTGAGCAGCTTGGCCACGAGGTGACGTACGTTTCTGTCGATGTCGACGGCCGGATAAATCCCGGCGACGTGGAAGAGGCGATTCAGGACAACACGCGACTCATATCGATCATGCACGCTAACAACGAGATCGGCTCAATACAGCCCATAGCTGAGGTCGGAGCGATCGCAGCGTCACACGGCGTCTACATGCACACAGATGCCGTCCAGAGCGTCGGGAAGATTTCAGTGGATGTGGCCGCCCTCAATGTGGACATGCTCTCCGTGTCATCACACAAGATATATGGACCGAAAGGGGTCGGATGCCTTTACGTTCGGAAGGGCACCAAACTGAAACCGCTCATTTTCGGTGGCGGCCACGAGCACGGCCTCAGAAGCGGCACCGAGAACGTTTCGGGTATTATTGGGTTTAGTGAGGCAATGCGACTGGCAATGGAAGATTTCGCGGATAATGTGCGCATACAAAGACTCAGAGATCAGCTAATCGACGCCGTACTGCGAGAAATACCCGACACTCGGCTCAATGGTGGAAAGGAGTACCGTCTTCCGAACAACGCCAATTTCAGCTTCAGCTACATCGAGGGGGAGTCTCTCGTGCTCCGCTTGAACGCAAAGGGGATTGCTGGATCCACTGGTTCCGCCTGCTCGTCAAAGAAGCTTGAACCATCACACGTGCTGCTGGCGATCGGCCTGGACCCCGTTGATGCTCACGGCAGTCTGAGGCTCACCTTAGGCAGAGAAACAACGGAAGCAGATGTACGATACGTAAACGAAGTCCTCCCCGAGATCGTTGATCAGCTGCGGCAGATGTCGCCTCTCTGTGCGTGCAGGGATAACGGCTACGGAAAGCCCGAATAGGTACTGACAGAACCACCCGCGACTCTGCTTCGTTGTCCGGCGACCTGCCTCGTGTGGCCTACAGTCGCACCTGATGCTGATAGGTTCATGGCGCAAATGCGCCGGAACCTGCACTAACTGCAGTTTTCAGGCCGCATCGTTTCAGCTCTTTTTGCCGAAAAGACCTCTGGTTTCTCTCGGCCCCGATGAAAGGCTCTTATGGAAAGAATGACAACCTTCCCTTTGACAGGAACGTAACGGCGCTCAGCGTCGAGCTTCCGGAGATCTATGCCGAACAGCAGCGCGTCTATCGTAATCCCCACCTACAATGAGCGAGAGAACGTTCTCGAACTTCTGGAACGAATCCATCGTTCCATGGGATCATTGGGGGCTCCTTTTGAGATCGTCATTGTTGATGATGATAGCCCTGACGAAACGTGGAAAGTTGCGTCACAGCAGTCAAACGGTGATCGGGTGCGGGTCATACGAAGACATGGCGAGAGAGGGCTCGCTACCGCCGTGCTGACGGGGATTCAAGCAGCGAATTATGACGTAGTAGTCGTCATGGACGCTGACTTACAACATCCTCCCGAAAAGATACCAGAACTAGTTTCGCTCGTGCAAAATGGAGCGGATATAGCGATCGGAAGTCGGTTTGCTGAGCAAAGCGCTTTGGAAGGTTTCAGCTTCTCAAGACAATTACTATCTAAAGGTGCGGATCTTCTCGCCCGAACGCTTTTCAGAGGGATACGCAGCATCAAGGACCCCGAGTCCGGGTTTTTCGCCTTCAAAAAGAGCGTCATTGCCGACGCAAACCTTAGCCCGGTAGGCTATAAGATACTGCTTGAGATCCTTGTTCAAGGAGATTATAAGACGGTCTCAGAGGTCGGCTATACGTTTGACAAGCGGGGGGGTGGGGTGAGCAAACTCGGAGCGAAAAACGCAGTCGATTATCTCCATCATACGTCGAGTCTCTTTTTGCGATCCGGAGAGTTTCATCGTTTTTGGAAATTTGTCGCCGTGGGCGCAGTTGGCGTTATTTTGAATTTAACGGTACTATATGCGTTTACTGAACTCGGGGTTTACTATCTGCTATCGGGAGTCATTGCCATAGAAGCAGGTCTATTATCTAACTTCATTTTGAACCGGTCGTGGACATTTAGAGACAGAGTCACAAGCGGGCTTCGATACACACTCACGGCTCTTTATAGAGATCATGCCGTACGGTTTTTAGGGATCGTACTGAACCTGCTGACCCTGTGGTTACTGACGAGTCTATTTGGTCTATACTACTTAACGTCGCAACTCATCGGAATAGGCGTAGCGGTATTGTGGAACTATAGCGGAAATCAGTGGTGGACCTGGGAGCCGACGTTATAATCTTGTCAAGCTCACTCGACTCGCCACAAGGATGGAGCTTTAATCGCCCTGCACGAACGCCTCGCGGACTATTACTTTCACCTCGTCAAGAATCTCTATGGCTTCTTCAGTCGATTGGACGCGATGAACGTCAACCCTGCCATTTCTGTATAATGTGACACCGCATCCTGCGTAGAAGAGCCGCGCCACGCCGAGTTTTTCAGCGCATTTGCCCGTATCACGCAGAATCCGACATAGTATTTCCATTGAAAACGGCTTGTCGAACGTGCCTTCAACTAAGATGCCGCCTCCTTTGCATGGTCTCACTGAATGTGCGCTGTACTTTTCTTCTGGCATAGCAGCTTTAATGATGCGTTTCGGGTCTTTCTCGCTCCGATTCATGAACTCAAAGCTACTTATCACGTTCGGAGAATGACCTGCAGTTAGTTTGGCTCGTTGTGGTCTTTCTGACTGCGCTTCCTCCTGTTGGATGCAGCTCGACGTAGCAAAAAAAACGAGTCGCTTGGCGACACCAACTTGAATATGAAAACAAGGGCGGTGAAAGTCTGTTCCACCAACAAAAACACAGGAGCCACGCGTTACGGCTCGGCGACGATAGCAGCGGGTCCGTGTGCCCCTCGCAGGGCTAGAACTGTACTACACGCCCGAATAGCTTGAATCATGTCTCACCTTCCGGCTGGCCGGGCTGTCACGCGACTCGCTTGGCTGGCCGCGCCGTGCCGCCGCAGCATTCTGGGAATCCACGCAAGGGAGGATAAGCAAAGCGCGTATGGAGGCGTTACAGACGTACGCCCTCGACAAGTTTCGTTGCCACGACTCAAAGGCGAAATCGCTCTATTATGCCAGGGCGTCCCTCACTTACCTGGCCAAAACGAAGCTTGACGCCCGTTATGAATCCTTTAGACTGTTCCTAGAGTTGCCAAAAGCTGTAAAAACGCGTAAGCTGGTGACAGGACGTATCGTGACCATTGAAGACGTGCAGAACGTTTTTGCATTTCTCAAAGTGAGATATGCGGGACACTCTGACAGGGCGAATCATGCCTTAAGGATCACAATATGAAGCAACTCATACCCCGAAACCCCGTCGATATTTCATCACACCTCCTGAATAACTGCAACTCTAAGTTAAGTGGAAAGTAGCAACGCGGAGCCCTTGCCAACCTCGACGATAAATTCTTTGGAAGTGCGGACAGTTGGTGCCTCTTATTGGGCTTTGCCTTATTGTATAATCACATTGGCCGGGGCGTGCGGATCCGATGACTCATTCGAAGCATCCATCCGCTTCAAGGAGACCACCGCCAAGATTGCAAGCAGGACTAACAGGATGTCGCGGACCACGAGGATAGCCACCGCGGTGGCTTGAAAATTCTGCAGCTCAGAGTAATGCAAGGGAAAAATATCGTAGGTGAGTCCACCGATGAGAACAAAAGTCGCTAAAATCGGTGTGCGCCATCGGCCGCATATTAGCGGAAAAATGGGTATTAGCCAAACGAAATACTGCGGCGAAAGGATTTTGCTGGTGGCCATCGTGGTCGCTAGTATCAGTAAGGCATAAGCACCGAGACGGGTAAATTGGCTTTTGCCCGGTTTCACCTGTCTGTAGATAAACCAGTAAACTATCAGCAAACTGACCACCATAATGTAGGGTGAGAATTTAGCGAGAACCGTGGCCGCCGGGTTTACGATATTCAGCGAACCGAACGAGTACTCTGCGCTAACTGTGGTGAAGCCCAACTTAGCCAGAACGAGTACAATTGCGCTATACGTGCTTTCTATCTGAACTCCTC
>Ga0224534_1001913_pt1 | contig 10344 bp, 8 predicted proteins | sample 714E12024metaG_FD_172012 | JGI IMG/M metagenome (GOLD analysis project Ga0224534, IMG submission 172012) | Peat soil microbial communities from Stordalen Mire, Sweden - 717 E1 20-24 | ecosystem: Environmental > Terrestrial > Soil > Wetlands > Peat | place: Sweden: Norrbotten County, Stordalen...
ATCACCCACCTCAACGACGCGCTCAAACCCGCGTGGGGCAACGCCGAATCCATCGACTACACCAGCGACGGCCTGCCCATCCAGGGCTGGCTGCTCTATCCCGCGAATTTCGATCCCTCGAAAAAATATCCCCTCATCGTCAGCGTCCACGGCGGCCCGTCCAGCGCACTCACTCCGCGCTGGCCGACTGCAACCTACAGCGCGACTCCCCTCTCCGCGCTGGGCTACTTCGTCTTCTATCCCAACCCGCGCGGCAGCTTCGGCCAGGGCGAGCACTTCACCCAGGCCAACGTCAAGGACTTCGGCGGCGGCGACCTGCGCGACATCCTCGCCGGAGTGGACCTGCTCGAAAAGCGCTTCCCCATCGACAAATCGCGCGAAGGTATCACCGGCTGGAGCTATGGCGGATTCATGACCATGTTCGCCGTCACCCAGACCACGCGCTTCCACGCCGCGGTCGCCGGCGCTGGCCTCTCCAACTGGCAGAGCTACTACGGCCAGAACTCCATCGACCAGTGGATGCTCCCCTTCTTCGGCGCCTCCGTCTATGACGACCCCAAAATCTACGCCAGGTCCTCCCCCATCAACTTCATCAAGAACGTCAAAACACCCACCCTGCTCCTGGTCGGCGACCGCGACGGAGAGTGTCCCGCGCCGCAGAGCCTCGAGTTCTGGCACGCGCTGCATGACGTGGGCGTGAAGACGCAGTTGGTGGTCTATCCCGGCGAGGGCCACCACTTCGCCGACCCAGCCCACCAGCGCGACCTGCTGCGGCGCACCATCGGCTGGTTCCAGGCTGAGATGCCGCCAAAGTAGCCGCGCTTGCCCAACTGCTTTCCATCGCTCGCCCGGCGCGTCGAAACCGCGACGGTTATTTGCGTCCCGTCTGCGCAGCTTCTACACTGACATCTGTGGTTCTAGCGTCTGCGGTGTGACCGTCCAGCTCTGGTTCCGGTTGGACGGGGAGGTTTAATGCGTCGGTTCGTCACGTTGTTTGTTCTGCTTCTGTCTTCGCTCCCATTCGGTGTCTCGATCTCGGGCTGCGCGCACAATCTCGCGCCCACCTTCTGCAATGGCGGCGACTCGGGCATGACCACGACCCAGGCCGCGACCATCGTGTTGCAGCCGGTCATCTATGGAATCTCGCTGAACTACGCGGAGATCGGACAGCTACAGGGGCCTACCACGACGGACTGCAAGGGCTCGAACGTCGGGATCTCGGCATACACCTACGGCACCACGGACATGACCATCGCGGACGTGCAGCCGACAACCGGAAGGTTGTGCGCGGGGACGTGGAACCGAAACTCCGGCGGGGGCATTCCCGACTTCACCTATTGCACTCCCACCAATAAGTCGGGCATCGCCTACGTCACGGCAAGCGCGGACGGGGTCACCAGCAATCCGCTGCCCATCTTCGTGCATCCGGTGGTCACCAGCATTGTGCTGGGAGGTCCGTCGTCCAACTGTACAACCGATCCCACCACCGCCTGCTGCCCGCTGGCAACGACAGGCGCGGTCACGGCCAAGCCCTATCTGGCCAACTCCTGCATCTCGCAGGGATCGACCGCCCAACTGGTGGCGCGGGTCTACGCCGGAACGGGCGCCAACCAGACCAACATCAGTTGCCTGGCGGGCCATCTGCAGTTGAGCGCGCAGGGCGAAACGTCCACCACCACGATCTCGCAGGTCGTCAGCATCGACCAGAACGGCGTGGCCACGGCAAACCAGCCGGGATCGGTGCTGATCTCTGCGAACATAGCAAACGCAGCCAGCTCGGCGGGCTTCTTCTCCACCTGTCCGCCAGCCTCGATCACCCTCACCACACCCGGTTCAACCGCCAATCCGGTGGTGGTCAACCAGAACAACCCGCAGCCGATTGTCGCTACCGCCTTCGACACTAATGGAGTACCCCTCACCGGGCTTTCGCTGGAGTTTGTCTCCACCACGCCCTCCACCATTCCCGCAGGTTCGACGGTGACGCCGCCCCTGGCCGGCGCGGCCTCCATCTCCGCGGTGTGCCAGCCGCCCAGTTGCAATCCCTCGTCGTACAACCAGATCGGGCTCCTCGGCAACGGCAAGCCGGTCACATCCAATTCGGTGAATATCTCCGTTCCCGGCACCAACAGCACCGTCCTCTATATGGCCAGCACGCAGTCCCAGTACATGGTGCAGATCGACTTCACCACCTCCGTGCTGGGGCAGCCCTTCCTGCTGCCCTATGTGCCCAACTCCATGGTCATCAGCAACGACGGCTTCAACATCTACATGGGCAGTTCGACGGCGCTGATGGTGGTAAATGCGGTGAACACGCTGAGCATCGCGCGCACGGACCCTACGTCGCCGGGCACCGTGCTCGCCGTCTCGCCCAACGGAGACACCATCGTCCTCAGCGACCCCGTGCATCAGGTCATCTCGCTCCAGAGCTCGACGGGGGGCGTCATCTCCACCTATGGCGGTGTGGCAACGCACGCCGAGTTTGCCCCCGACAGCCAGACCGTGTATATCACCGCCGGCAATCAGCTTCTGGTCTACTCAGCCAATACCGGGTGGACCAACATCGTTCCCGCGACATCGGCCGGAACGCCGGTGACGGACGTAGCCATCACGGTACCCGCCGTCGGGGCCTACTTTGCCGGCCCAACCACCACGGCGCGCAGCTACTGCTCGGTGAGCACCCCAACCACACCCACCAACGAGGCCAATCTCTTCTATCCGTCGGCCGACAGCTCTCCGGCAATCACCGACCGGCTCGCCGCAACCAACGACGGGATGCATGTGCTTGGCGCCACCGCAACCACGCCGACGCCGACACTGAGCGATCTGCGCGTGAACATACCTATCGGAGCTTGCCCGCTGCCCTCGGGCGGGACTTCTGCGACTTTGACCCTCCCAAGCCCTGGCCTGACCTTCTCCAACACGCTCACCACCACCCTTCTCACTCCGCTCACGGCGACGGCCATCACCGGCGTCTGGCCAACGTCGGACTCGACGCTCGCCTTTATCACATACACCGGCTCCGGCGGCGTTCTGCCGGCCTACGCTCCCGCGGCGAGTGGGCAGGGAACGACCACCTACATCAAGCTCTCCGGTGGCACGACGACGGCTCCCATTGCGGGTGTCGTCAGCGCGGACAACTCCACGTTTTACGCGGCCACCTCGGGAGACAACCTCGTCCACCTCATCAAACCGGGTACGACTCCCGGTCAGTGGATCGACAGCTCGACCCTGGCGCCCAATCTAACCACCCCCACCGGTACCCCTGTGCCGGTCAATCTGATGGCGCAGAAGCCGCGCAAGACAACCTAAGAAACCGCTCCAGAACAGGTTCCCCACAGGACGGAGCGGATGGGGCATCACCCCCCACTAAAGTTGTAAGGCGCATTCTTGCAATCCTCCTACAATGAAGCTGTTCCTTCTTCCGCAAGATGCTGAAGACCCCACCTCGGGGCTTCCGGTCTGAAGAGCGGGAGGGCAGCATCGTTCATTCAGGCTCCGACCGGGACGGGTTTCCAGTGCAACGGAACTCTTCCTGGTTCGGAACGGCTTTATTTTTTTAGAACCGTCACATCTTCTCGCAAAGCGTCTATTATGTTCTGCGAGGGAGCGGCAATTTCAACGTGATCAATTACGGTACGTTTTTCTTCACGAACATCGTCTCGGTCACCGTGTTCACGGCCTGCCTCTGCCTGCTCGCCTGGAACAATCGCAAGGTGACAGGGATGAAGTGGTTTGCCGGCGGCATGGTCGTCGGGCTGGTCAAACTGGTGCTGCAGGGCCTGGAAGGTAATATCTCCCCAGTCCTCGGCGACATGGTGACCAATGAGCTTTACCTGATCTCTTTCGTGATGCAGTTGTTGGGCCTGCGCTGGTTTGTGCTGCGCAAGCCGATTCGGCAGTGGTGGGCCTTCATCGCCATCGGGCTTGCCTTGGTGACCTATACCGTCCTGTTTCTCGACAAGGTCCCGTACATCAGCAATGTCATCAACATTCCCAATATTCTGGTGTGCGGCGTAGCCGCGTGGATCCTGCTGAAGAACGGGCGCGGACCGTTTGCCGCTGTGTCGCGAATCACGGCGGTGATCCTCAGCGCGGATGCGGTTATCATGACATACCGTGCATTGCTGACCAATCTGTTTTACAAGCAGGCTGACCTGACGGACCGTGCCCATACCGATCCCAGATGGGTCTATTCGCTGGCCGGAATGGCCTTTCTTGCCACCTGCATGGTGATGTGCGTCCTCTGGTTCCTGGTCACCGAGTTGAGCAAGGAACTGGCCGAGCAGGCACGCACCGATCCGCTTACCGGCGCCCTCAATCGCCGCGCCATGGAGGAAGCGGCCCTGCGCGAGACCACGCGCAGCATCCGCTATGGCCACCTGCCCTGCATGATCGTGCTGGATATCGACCACTTCAAGCACCTCAACGACACGCGCGGTCACGCCGCCGGTGACGCCGCCCTGCAGTCCCTGGTCAACCAGATCAAACCCATGATGCGCGTCAACGATGTGCTGGCCCGCACCGGAGGCGAAGAGTTCACCATCCTGCTGCCCAATACCACTGCCTCGGCGGGCATCATGGCAGCCGAGCGCGTCAGGCAGACCGTGGAAGCTCTGGAAATTCCCTTCGAGGACGAGCCAATCCGCTTCACCATCAGCGCCGGAGTCGCCCAGCTCGACCCCGCGCAAGGCGGCTGGGAAGGCATGATGCGGCGCGCCGATGCCGCCATGTATGAGGCCAAGGAAAACGGCCGCAACTCGGTCCGTCCCATCGCTAGGTTCAATGAAGCGGCAGCCGTGCAAGTGGCAGCTCCCCTCTTGTAAGCCCCGGAAGTGACACAACCGCGGACATCTGGCCTCCCCGAGTGGGAGGCCAGAGTTGTTTTATGGACTTGACGTTGTCGTTCAGGTCAGCCGAGGCGCTGCTTCAGCACGCTGCGCGCAATGGCGTCCAGCACTCCGTTCAGGAACTGCACCGACTCCGGCGCCCCGTAGTGCCGCGCGATCTCCAGCGACTCGTTGATCACGATGGCGGCCGGCGTGTTGGGGCAGCCAAGCAGCTCCGCGACAGCCGCGCGCAGCAGGTTGCGGTCCACCACCGCCATGCGCTCCAGCCGCCAGTTCTGCGCATGTGTCTCGATCAGCGCGTCGATCTCCACCCGGCGCTCGGTGGCCACGCGATAAATGTCCTCGGCAAAGCCGCGCGTCTCCGCATCCACGTCGTCGCGCGAGGGCCAGAAGAGCCCGCGCACCTCCTCCGGCGTCTGCTTGCCCAGGTCGCCCTGGAAGAGCATCTGCATCGCCAGTTCGCGGGACTTGCGGCGCGTTCCCACCTACTTCTTCCCCGCTAGTTTCCTCGTTACAGACACCATCTCGATCGCCGCCATTGCCGCCTCGAATCCCTTGTTCCCCGCCTTCACCCCGGCGCGGTCCAGCGCCTGCTCCAGCGTCTCGCAGGTCAGCACCCCGAAGCTGTGCGGCACGCCCGTCGCCTGTTGCGACTCTCCGATGCCGCGCGCAACCTCCGTGTAGATCGCCTCGTAGTGCGCCGTCTCGCCGCGCAGCAGGCAGCCCAGCGTAATAATCGCATCCACCGACTTCGACTCCGCCAGCGTACGCGCCGCCGATGGAATCTCCCACGCGCCCGGTACGCGCACAATCTCGATCTCCGCGCGCGCCGCGCCGCTGCGCAGCAGCCCATCCAGCGCGCCCTGCAGCAGCCGCTCGGTGATCACCGCGTTCCAGCGCGCAACCACAATCGCAAACCGCATCCCCGCCGCCGACAGATCGCCCTCGACAGCGATGGGCCTGCCGCGCAGCGCATCCTCCGACTCCCAGAAGCCGAGCAGTAGCGATGGGTCCAGCGCGACCGTAAACAGCCGCGACTTCCAATGCGTCGGCGCAACCTCGGAGAGCCGTTCGCCAATCTCTTCGGCCTTGCAGTTGGCCTTCATCCACTGCTCCACAACCGCGCGAACCTGGTCGAGCTGTGTCACCTCGATCAGCACAGGAGGCACCGCCGGCGCGCGTCCCGCCACCAGCTCCAGGTTGCCCAGCGGCACCAGAAATGCCGCGCCCCGCCCGCTTCCATCCTCCCAGCCCTTGCCCGCCTCGAAGCCGAGCGCGCCGAAGAGTCCAGCCAGCCTCTCCTGCGCAGCCGCCGAGCCCACCTGCGTCACCAACGTAATCCCCTTGACCATCCTCCGATTGTATCGTCTGCGGCGTTGCGGTTGCAGTTGCAGCTTGTTCGTTGTTGGTTGTTTGTTGCCGCGGAAGCGTGCCCACTGGAAACCGCATCCAACGTCTTGGTATGCTTAAAGGCGTGCGTATGACTCTCCCTCCTCTTTCGTTCTCCGGCCGCATCTTCTCCACCAGGTCTTCTTCTTACCGAACCAAGCTGTTGCTTGCGATGGCTTCGGCCCTCTGCCTTGCCGCCTCTCCCATGCTGCTTACGGGCTGCAACCACGCGTCCGCGGGTACCACCATCTCAACCGCCAGTCCGCAGGCGGTCGAGTCCGCGCGTCAGCAGTTGGACCTGATCCCGCCCCCCTCCAAGAGCCGCTACATGGCCATCCCCAGCCTCTCGGAGTGGGAGAACCCCTACCTCACCGTGCAGCAGAACATGGCCACGCTGCATCTCACCCAGGCCGACGCCAACCCCAGCCAGCTCGGCACCGGCGGAGTGTTGCGTCTCGTCGCCGCGCGCCGTCAGGACCTCACCGTGCGCCTGAGCGACCTGCCCGCTGCCCTCGACGCCGTTCCCGAGAGCTCCTGGCCCTATGGCCGCGTGGTTGCCATCGAGGAGGCGCACGACACGCCAACCGCGGCCCGTCCCGCGGTTCGCCGCAACGTCGAAGCAGCCATCAAAACCCTCGGCGACATGGGCGTGGTGGTCTACGAATGGCCCGAACCCGGCCTTCGCTGACTTTGTCGCAACCGTTGTCTTTTTGTCGTTGCCTGGAAAGGGCCACCGGCCCGTTCTATATTTAGCCTGGGGCGAAGCCCCAGGTACACGTCCCAACCAATCCTTTGCGGGCTGAAGGCCCGCGCTATCGCTGCCATATGTTGATACAGCGCACGCGAAGCCGCGCAGATGCATCCTACCAAGTTGACTCCACACTTGCGAGACAAGCTGGAGGGATAGAAGCGAATGAGGATGCTGAAAGTCTCGTGTATTTGCCTTTCGGAGGGAGCAGGGGGCTTCAGCCCCCTGAATTCAGTCCATGGAATCATGGGGCTTTAGCCCCGGGCCTTCTTCCAGAAGTGGCAATCAAGGCCCTTTCAGCACCCTCTGAAGGAATTGTCATGAGCGAAACAAAAGTTGCGGCGGTGAAAAAACACAAGTCGCTGGCCAGGGGACTCATCGCCGGCTTGATCGGCGGGCTGGCCGCAACCGCCGCCAAGGCCCTTGCCGAGCGGATATTTCCCCCGCACACCCATGGCGAGCTGGAGCCGCAGAAGCTCGCCGTCGAACTCGTGGCCGGAGACACTCTGACCCCGGTCGCAAAGGCGAGGTTGAGCGAGGGCCTCCGCTGGGGCCTGGGCGCGGCGGCCGGCGCGACCTATGGCGCGGTCGCCGAGTTCTACCCCGAGGCGACGGCCAGGCATGGGGCCAGCTTCGGCCTGGCGATGGAGGCGTTGAGCCACGAAGCCGCACTTCCCGCGCTCGGCCTCGCCGCCCAGCCAGAGGACCAGTCCGTGCGCGAGCATGGCAGCGAGATCACTTCCTACGTCGTCTACGGCGTCACCGCCGAGCTGGTGCGCAGGCTGGTGCGCCGGTGGATCTAGCCGTAGCTGCTAAAAACTCTGTATTGCTTAAGGGCACGGCTTCAGCCGTGCCGTAAGTGTCGCAAAATCAATAGGGCTTTAGCCCCTGAGGTCAAATTGTCAGGCCAACTTTCGGTTTTTTCAGCACCTCCTACCCGCATCTTCGGGGACCGCACGGCCCACGCAACGCTGCGCAGCTATCGCCTGGGCGACTGGCAGGCGATGTACGCGCTCGACCTCATCTGCTTTGCTCCAGTCTTCCAGTTCAGCCGCGGGGCCATGCGCGGATTCGCCGAGGGCCCCGGCGCGGTCACCGTGCTCGCCGAAGCGCAGCGCGAGCTGACCGAAACGCAGCGCGAGTTGGCCAATTCGGAGAGTGAGCTGGCAGGCTTCTGTCTCACCCAGTTGGACGAGCGCACCGGCTATGTGGTCACGCTGGATGTGGCTCCCGCGTGGCGGCGAAGCGGTCTGGCAAGGCGTCTAATGGCCGAGGTCGAGTCCAAACTCCACTCCGCCGGCGCCGTGCAGATGGAGCTGCACGTCTTCACCGGCAACGCGGAAGCAATCCGTTTCTACCAGTCGATCGGCTACTCGCAGACGAGCATAGCTGAGAACTTCTACGCGCAAGGCCTGAACGCGCTCCTCTACCGCAAGCAGCTCCCGGCATAGGCGAGGAGTTCGACGAAGAGAATTGACAGGCGCTACTCGTAATACCGCGCGAAGCTGGTGTCCGTCTCGAACAGCGTGCAGTCCTTCACTCGCACCCGCCCGCCGGTCATCTCTTCCAGTTGTCGCGCGGTCTGCTGGTAGAAGTAGCGCGCCAGATTCTCGGCCGAGGGGTTCAGCTCGGTAAACGGCTCAATGTCATTGATCATCAGGTGGTCCAGCCGCTCCACCACCGGGCGCAGCAGGTGCTTCAGCAGCTTGAAGTCCAGCAGCAACCCGGCCTCGTCCAGCTCCTCGCCCGCCAGCGTCACCAGCACGCGATAGTTGTGGCCGTGCGGGTTCTCGCACTTGCCTTTGTAGTTGCGCAGATAGTGGCCGGAGGAGAAGCCGGCTTCCACGGTGACCTCAAACATCGGCTTGGCTCCCCCTTCACTGTTGATTGTATCGTCTGCGCGCGGATAGGAAGAGGAGACAGCAGACTCAGCAGCGCCTCTGACAGATTAACGAACGACGCGCGGCGTTGCGACGCGGCGAGGATGGTTGGATTCCGGCCCATGCGTCTGTCTGACGCTGGAGCGGTTTCACCGCAGGTCTCTACAGGAGCGAAGACCGTTTGCGTGGTTTTTCCTCAAGAAAAACCACTTTAATAATTCTCGCGCGATAACAGTTGCGGTGAAACCGCTCTAGCATACGGCACAAGTCCAGCGTTGCCGCACGCTTTCAGCCCATCCTCAAGCCGGGTAGCGCATCATGACAGCGAATCCAGTGGACTATTCTGGAGGGGAGGGACTTCCCAAAAGATGAAGGAACCCATGCAGACGGCGAGCAGGAGTTGGTGGCTGGTTCCGCTCTCCGAGCGCATGGACGGGCTGCGGCAACGCGAGAGCCAGGTCTTTCTCGGGCTGTCGCTGGTCATCGGCGCATTGACCGGCCTGGCGGTCGTCGCCTTCATCGTGCTGACGGAACGCATGGGGATGCGCCTGTATCCGGTGGTGGGCGCGCCCTGGCGGCGTCTGCTGTTCCCGGTCGCAGGATCGCTCGGCATCGGGTACCTGCTCTATCGTTTCTTCCCCAATGCGCGCGGCAGCGGCGTGCCGCAGACCAAGGCCGCGCTCTTTGCCCGCGACGGCCGCATCACGCTGCGCACCGTGCTGGGCAAGTTCTTCTGCACCTCGGCGACGCTGGCCAGCGGGATTCCCCTTGGACGCGAGGGCCCCTCGGTGCAGGTGGGCGCGGGCATCGGTTCAGTCCTGGGACGAGCGCTGGGCCTCAGCACCGAGCAGGTGAAGAACCTGATCCCAGTGGGCGCGGCGGCGGCCATTGCAGCCGCCTTCAATACTCCCCTGGCCGCGGTCGTCTTTGCACTGGAAGAGATCATGGGCGACCTCAACGCTCCCATGATGGGCGGCGTAGTGCTGGCCTCCGCAACCGCATGGATGGTCCTGCGCGTATCTCTCGGCGATCATCCGCTCTTCAATGTCCCGAAATATCACCTGGTCAGTTCAGCCGAGTTTGCCGTCTATGCGGTGCTCGGCGTGGCCGGCGGAGTGGTCTCGGCGGCCTTCGCCCGGCTGCTGCTTGGGATGCGTGCCTGGTTTCTGCGCCTGCCGCGCAGGACGGTCTGGTTCCAACCGCTGGCGGGCGGTCTGCTGGTGGGCGCGATGGGATGGTTTGTGCCCCAGGTGCTGGGCGTGGGTTACGGCTTTGTCGGCGACGCGCTGAACGGACGCATGGCATTCCACCTGATGCTTCTGCTCTTGCTGCTCAAGCTCTTCGCCGTCACCACCAGCTATGCGTCGGGCAACGCGGGCGGCATCTTTGGCCCGTCGCTCTTCCTCGGCGCCATGTTGGGAGGCGTCGTCGGCACCGCGGCGCATCATCTCTTCCCGCTGGCGACGGCCACTCCGGGGGC
>Ga0224534_1001917_pt1 | contig 10330 bp, 9 predicted proteins | sample 714E12024metaG_FD_172012 | JGI IMG/M metagenome (GOLD analysis project Ga0224534, IMG submission 172012) | Peat soil microbial communities from Stordalen Mire, Sweden - 717 E1 20-24 | ecosystem: Environmental > Terrestrial > Soil > Wetlands > Peat | place: Sweden: Norrbotten County, Stordalen...
AACTCTGCTGGAAATGATTTTGCTCCAGGCCGAGTTGCTCGAACTCAAGGCGAATCCCGACCGCCGCGCCAAGGGCAACGTCATTGAATCCGGCGTTGAGCCGGGCGGTCCGACGGCGACGGTGCTCGTGCGCAAAGGCACGTTGCGCGTCAGCGACATCATCCTGTGCGGCGAATTTTACGGACGCGTCCGCGCGCTGATCAGCGAAGAGGGCCAGCGACTCAAGGAAGCCGGGCCATCGGTTGCGGTGAGAGTTCTTGGTTTGAACGGCGTGCCGGACGCGGGCCTGGAATTCAGCGTGGTGGAGGACGAAAAAGCCGCGCGTGAACTGGCCGAACAGCGCGCCCACGAAACCAAAGCGCAGGATTTGGAGAATCGCTCGAAGGTCACGCTTGAAAATTTGTTCGCTTCGCTGGCGGCAGCGCAGAGCAAGGCTCTCAAGATCGTCGTCAAAGCCGACACACAAGGCTCGGTCGAGGCCATCGTCGAGGCGCTCAAGAAAATCGAGTCCGACAAGGTTTCACTCGAAATTCTTCACAGCGACGTCGGCACGATTACCGAAAACGACGTGGCTTTGGCGTCCGCGTCCGACGCCGTCATTCTCGGCTTTCACGCGCGGTTGGACAACACCGCCGCCGAAAAGGCGAAACATGAAGGGGTGCAGATCAAGCTTTACGCAATCATTTACGAATTGATTGATCAGGTGAAGGAAGCGATGGCCGGATTGCTTGAACCGGATGTCAAGGAAATCATCGTTGGCTCGGCGGAAGTGCGGCAGGTTTTTGAATTGTCCAAAGGCGTGCCGGTCGCCGGCTGCATGGTTTCGAGCGGCCGCATCGTCAAGGGCAAGGTCCGGGTGCGCCGGCGCAAGGATGTTATTTACGAAGGCATCGCGCAATCGCTGCGCCGGTTTCAGGACGAGGTCAACGAAGTGCGCGCCGGCATGGAATGCGGCATCCGCATCGAGGGTTACAGCGAATTCCAGGTTGGCGACACCATCGAATGTTACACGACTGAGAAAGTCGCGGCGAAACTATGAAAAAGGAAAACGAACGGAGTGATGGAGTATTGGAGTAATGGGTTTTCCCAGTACTCCAGCACTCCAGCACTCCATTACACCATTTTTATTTCCCATGGCATCCCTCCGAATCCAGCGAGTGCGCGAACTTTTGAAGCGCGAAATCGGCGAGGCCGTCCGCCGCGAATTTCACGTCAGCGAGGCCGGCCTGATCACGGTCAACGACGTGGACGTGGCCGGCGACCTCAGGTCGGCGACGGTTTTCATCAGCATCCTCGGCAATCCCGACCAGCAAAAGCGCGGCTTTCAATTGCTCAACGAGCATCGCGTGCGCATCCAGGGGTTCATCGGCAAGGCCGTCGTCCTGAAATACACGCCGAAGCTGAAATTTGCCTTTGACGACTCCATCGTGCGCGGCAATCGCGTGTTGCAAATCATGGAGGAATTGGAAAAATCCACGCTGGCGGCAGAGGATTCCGAAGAATGAACAAATTTCGTTTCAAAGACAGCAAAGTAGGGCAGGCGTTTCGCCTGCCCTACTTTCAGCAATGAAAAGTTATCCGAAAATCATTGACCGGATGCTCGACATCATCCGCGAAAACAAAACTTTTTGCGTTGTCGGTCACCTCCGGCCCGACGGCGATTGCGCGGGTTCGCAGCTCGGCCTCACGCTGGCGCTCCAAAATGAAGGCAAAAAAGTCGTCTGCTGGAACGAGGATTTCCTTCCGCAAAAATACAAATTTCTCAACCCCGACGGACTGTTTCAAAAGCCGAAATCCGGCGGGAAATTCGACTGTGTCATCGCCACCGATTGCGCGAGCTTCGAGCGCCTTGGAAAGGTCGGCAAGTGCATCGCGCACCGGAAAGTTTTCATCAACATTGACCATCACGAAAGCAACACGCGCTATGCCGACGTGAACTGGGTTTCCGCGCGCGAGCCTTCCTGCGGCGAATTGATTTACCGTCTGCTCAAAGTCGCGCGCTGGCCGATCACCAGGCCGATTGCCGATTGCCTGTTCACCGCCGTCTCGACGGACACCGGCTCGTTCCAATACTCCACGACGCGGCCCGGCACCTTTCACGCCGGCGCGGAACTCGTCACGCGCGGTGCGAATCTCGCGAAAATTTGCGACGAGGTTTACCAATCCTACCCGCTTTCGCGCGCGCGGCTGCTCAAACACATTTACAGCCGTTTTCATCTGACCCATGGCGACCGCATCGGGTGGTTTTGGCTCAAGAAAATTGATTTCGCCCGCACCGGCGCGGAAAGCGCGGACACCGAAGGTCTTATTGACCACATCCGCGCCATCGAGCCGGTCGTGGTCGCGTGCGTCTTTGAGGAGATGGAACCCGGACTGACCCGCATCAGCCTCCGCTCAAAAAGCGACAAGGTGAACGTGAACGAAATCGCCGCGCAATTCGGCGGCGGCGGGCATCCGGCGGCGGCGGGCGCCCGCATTGCCGGAAAACCTCTGTCGGTCCAACGCCGTGTCATCGCCGCCATCAAGCAGGCGCTGGGTTCCACCAGATAATTTCTCATGCAAGAATTTTCCCCGCTCGACGGCGCCATCCTGATTGACAAGCCCTCCGGCCCGACCTCGCACGACGTGGTGGACGCCATCCGCCGCAAGTTTGGCATCAAAAAAGTCGGCCATTGCGGCACGCTCGATCCGAATGCCACCGGCCTGCTCATCATCGTGCTCGGTCGCGGCACCAAGCTGTCCGAAAAATTGATGGGCGACGATAAGGTTTACGAAGGCACAATCAAATTCGGCGAGGCGACCAACAGTTACGATTGCGATGGTGAAATTCTCGAAACAAAACTGGTTCCGCCGCTGACGTTGGAGCAATTGAACGAAGAAGCTGCCAAATTCATCGGCGACCTGATGCAGACACCGCCGATGGTTTCAGCCATCAAAATAAACGGCGTGCCGCTTTACAAGCTCGCCCGCAAAGGCATTGAGGTGGTGCGCGAACCGCGGCTGGTTCACATCTACAATTGCCGTTTCACGAATTACGAGCCGCCGCTCGGCCAATTTAAAGTCGCCTGCACCAAAGGCACTTACGTCCGCAGCATCGCGCATGAACTCGGCCAGAAACTCGGCTGCGGCGCACATTTGGCTGCGCTCCGCCGCAGCGTTTCCGGCAAATTTGATGTGGCCGACGCGACGAGGCTGGACAACATATTGAAATTGACGACGACAGAATTGGAGAAAAAAGTGATTCCATTTTTGAAGCTGGCTGGGGGCGGCGGCTCGTAACCATGTGCTTCCGGCATCTTGCCGGAAGTTCTGACTTTGTTTGCATTGAACCACACAAAAGATTTGATCTGCCGGCAAGATGCTGGCAGCACGTTAAAAACATGAACGTCATCCACGCCGCAAACGAACTCAAGCCCGGCAACCGCAAAGTCTGTCTGGCCATCGGCTTTTTTGACGGCGTCCATCTCGGCCATCAGCAAATCATCCGCCAGACCATCGCCGACGCGCACCAGCACGACGCCATTGCGCTGGTGATTACGTTCGACCGGCATCCGAACGTTGTTGTCGCGCCCGACCACGTGCCGCCGCTGATTTATTCGCTGCCGCAAAAATTGGGTGCGATTGAATCGCTCGGCGCGGACACACTATTGCTGATTCATTTCGACGAAAAATTCAGCGGTCAGACGGGCGAAAATTTCATTTGCCGTCTGGCGTGCGACCTCGGAAAGATCCAAAGCCTCTGTGTCGGCGCGGATTTTGTTTTCGGCCACAAACGCAGCGGCAACGTCGCGTTGCTCAAAAAACTCGGCGGCAAACTCGGTTTCACCGTTCACGGACTGGCCGCCGTGTCGCTCGACCGCCAAATCGTCAGCAGCACGCGCATTCGCGAGGCCATTCGATCCGGCAATCTCGACGCCGCGAGCCAGATGCTCGGACGGCCCTACGCGATTTCCGGCCGGGTTTTCGAAGGAGACCGCATTGGTCAGCAACTCGGTTTCCCAACCGCAAATCTCAACGTGTCCGGTTTGATGCTGCCGCCGAACGGTGTTTATGCCGGCCTGGCAAAAGTGGAGAAAAAATTCCAGCGCGTGGCATTGAACATTGGTTTTCGTCCGACGGTTGTGTCCGCTGCGCCCCAACTCCGCGTCGAGGCGCACCTGCTCGATTTCAGCGGCGATCTTTACGGCCAGGAACTGGAAATTGAAATCGGTGACCGGTTGCGCGACGAAAAAAAGTTTTCGTCGCTCGACGAACTCAAGGCGCAAATTTCCCGCGACGTGGCTGAAGCTGGGCGGCGGTTCTGATTTCGTAGCAGCCGAGGTAACGAGGCTCTAACTTTTCCATTTAGAATGAGCCTCCTTGCGTCGGCTCCTACATGAATTTTGGTTGAACACTCCGGCTGGATTTGCTGTCCATCTGTCTGTAAAATTTAAAAAACATGAACACAGGAATTTCTGCCATCAACGAAGCAGTCAAGGAAGCCGGCGCCTTTACGCGCCCGCTGTTTAACGAACTCGGCAAGGTCATCGTAGGACAAAATTATCTGGTCGAGCGGCTGGTCATCGGCCTGCTCGCCAACGGCCACGTCCTGCTCGAAGGCGTGCCCGGCCTGGCGAAGACGCTCTCCGTCAAATCGCTGGCCAATTGCCTCCACGTGAAATTTTCCCGGCTGCAATTCACGCCGGACATGCTGCCCGCCGACGTCATCGGCACCCAAATTTACAATCCGCAATCCGGCGGCTTCACCACGCGCAAAGGCCCCATCTTTGCCAACCTCATCCTGGCCGACGAAATCAATCGCGCGCCCGCCAAGGTGCAAAGCGCCCTGCTCGAAGCCATGCAGGAAAAGCAGGTCACCATCGGCGAACAGACATTCAAGCTCGAAGAACCGTTCCTCGTGCTCGCCACACAGAATCCGATTGAGCACGAGGGCACGTATCCGCTGCCCGAGGCGCAGGTTGACCGCTTCATGCTCAAATTGAAAATCGGCTATCCATCGCGTGCCGAGGAGCGGCAAATTCTCGACTTGATGGCGCGCACCAGCGGCACGCCCACCACGAGTGCCGTCGTCGAGTCGAAACAAATCCTCAAGGCCCGCGAAGTCATCAACGACATTTACGTGGACGACAAGGTGAAGGAATACATCGTGGACCTCGTCTGCGCCACGCGCGACCCGGACCACTACAAAATCGCGGTGAAGGACTTCATCCAGCTCGGCGCGTCGCCGCGCGCGACCATCAACCTGACGCTGGCGGCCAAGGCGTATGCGTTCCTGAAAGGCCGCGGCTACGTTACGCCGCAGGACGTGAAAAGCATCGGCATGGACGTGCTGCGCCACCGCGTCGCCATCACCTACGAAGCCGAGGCCGAGGAAAAAACCAGCGAAATCGTCATTCAGAAGATTTTCGATGAACTGCCGGTGCCGTGAGAATGCGCCATGGACAACTACTGGAAAAATGTCGTTGGCGTTCCTGACAAAACATTGGGTCGCATTTGTAACCGAGTCGAACAATTGATTTCCGAGGGCGCTTGCTTGAATGAATATCCGCAAGGTTTGCCGAAACAAGCTGCGGAACAAGCCCGATTCATTCGTTGCGTCGAAACCGCGCTCGAAGAAAATTGGGATGAGCTTTCAGAAGATGAGAAAGTGAGGATTCGCTTTCCTATGACAAAGGCGGCTGGAACAAAGGTTGAGATTCCAAATCGTGGAGTCTGTGAAATCGTTCGTTATGAATTAACAAAGCGTTTTGGTTTGAGAGTGACCTACAAACTTGAGAACGGAAATATGTTCGCTTGGGAACACTTTGATTGAATTGCGCCATGATTCCCCGCGAAATCCTCAAACAAATCCAGCAGATCGAGATTCGCACAAATCGGCTCGTGACCGAGTTTTCGGAGCGCGGCTGTGTGCAAAGCACCAGCCGCAGCACGCCCGACATTTCCAACGCGCCCACGAACCACCACGCGCTGCGGCTGGGTCTGCGACCACAGCCGCGCTCCAATTCCTGTCGCGCGCAAGGTTCGGAGTTCCGCGTTTACGCGGCTCGGTTTGCATCTGCGCCCAGCCGCCTGAAGGCGGAACTCCAAACCGCGTCCGCTGCCCGCTGCCGTTCACGCAACACGCATTACGCATCACGCATCGCCCCATGATTCCTCGCGAGATTCTCAAAAAAATCCGGCAGATCGAGATTCGCACGAACCGCGTTGTGACCGAAACGCTTGCCGGCCAATACCACAGTGTCTTCAAAGGGCAGGGGATGAACTTCGACGAGGTGCGCGAATACCAGCCCGGCGACGACGTGCGCGCCATTGACTGGAACGTCACGGCGCGGATGAACCATCCGTTCATCAAAAAATTCGTCGAGGAACGCGAACTCACGCTCATGCTGGTTGTGGACGTGAGCGGCTCCGGCCTGTTCGGCTCGCGCGCGCAATCCAAACGCGAACTCGCCGCCGAGATTGCCTCGGTGTTGGCTTTCTCCGCCATCCGAAACAATGACAAGGTTGGCCTGCTGCTGTTCACCGATGAAGTGGAGAAGTTTATTCCGCCGCGCAAAGGCCGCAGCCACGTCTTGCGCGTCATCCGCGAAGTCTTGTTTTTTGAACCGAAACGGCGCGGGACGGATCTGGTCCAGGCGCTGGAATTCATGGGTCGCGTTTTGCCGCATCGCGCCATCGCGGTGGTCATTTCGGATTTTATCACGCCGCCGCAACGTGCTTCCGGCATCCTGCCGGAAGGTCAAACTCAAATCAGTTCTGCCGGCAGGATGCCGGCAGCACGTTCACAAAACCCCTTGCCGCCGGAAGTCCAAACCGCATTGCGGATTGCGAACCGCCGGCATGATGTCGTCGCCGTGCAAATCACGGACCGCTACGAACTTGAACTGCCTGCGCTCGGCCGTTTGATTTTGGAAGACGCCGAAACGGGTGAAATTGTCGAAATCAACACCGCCCACGCAACCAGCCGCGATGCCTTTGCGTTGCGGCAGGAAAAACAACGCAACGACCTCGCACGGCAGTTTCGTTCATCGGGCGTGGACACCATTCAACTCCGCACGGACGAACCTTACTCGGCGGCCTTGGGCAAATTTTTTGAAAACCGGGAAAAACGGAGGCTAAGAGGATGAGTCCAAACCTATTGATCCGTAGCAGCCGACGTGAGTCGGCTCATTCTTTCAAAAACGAGTCAGAGCCGACTTACGTCGGCTGCCACCTCATTGAGAAATGACAAACGCGAACGACATCCGCGACATCAAGCCGCCGGTGGAAATTCCGAGCGGCTGGGAATGGCTTTGGTGGACGCTCGGCACGCTGGCCGTGGCGGCGTTGTTGTTCGCGGCGTGGCGTTGGTGGCAAAAACGGCGGTCGCAAATTCCGGTCGATCCGCCGGTGCCGGCCCACGTTCGCGCGAAGGAAATGTTGGGGAAAGCGCTCGCGCTGATAGCGCACCCCAAGCCATTTTGCACCTTGGTCTCCGACACGATTCGCACCTATCTCGAAGAACGATTTGATTTCCACGCGCCGGAACGGACGACCGAGGAATTTCTGCACGAACTGCAAGGCACGGATTTGTTATCGGCGGAACAAAAGGAAAAATTGGGCGAATTTTTGGAGCGCTGCGACCTTGTGAAATTTGCCAAATACGAGCCGGTCGAACCGGAGTTGCGCGACCTGCACTCCTCCGCGCTACGGCTGGTTGAAGAAACCGAGCCAAAACCGGAACTGCCGCCGATTGGATCTCCAGACCCCAGACTCCAGACCCAAGACGCCAATCAATGACCTTCGCTCATCCATATTTTTTGCTGCTGCTGTTGCTGCTGCCGTTGCTGGCGTGGCTGAAGGGCCGGCGCGGCCAGCCGCCCGCGTTTCTTTATTCGGCGGTGCGATTGGTGGAAGGATTGACGCGGGCGCGGCGTTCGCGCGCCGGCGCATTTTTGGCGGCGCTGCGCTGGCTGGTGCTGGCGCTGTTCATTGTGGCGCTGGCACAACCACGTTTGATGAAAAGCGCAACCACGGTCAAGGCCAGCGGCGTGGACATCGTCGTCGCGCTCGATTTGTCGGGCAGCATGATTTCGGAGGATTTCGTCGTGCGCGGCGGGCGCGTGAATCGTTTCAACATGGCGCGCGCGGTTTTGAAACAGTTCATTGACCAGCGACCGAACGATCGCATCGGGCTGGTGGTCTTCGCGGTGCAGGCGTTCATCGCCACGCCCTTGACGCTCGACCATGATTTTTTGCAGGAAAATCTGGACCGGCTTGAAATTGGCACGATCAACGCCGATCAGACCGCCATTGGCGATGCGTTGAGCACGGCGTTGAACCGGCTGCGCGAATTGAAGTCGAAAAGCAAAATTGTGATTTTGATGACCGACGGCCAGAACAACGCGGGCAAAGTGGACCCGCTCACGGCGGCGGAAGCGGCGCAGGCGCTCGGGGTAAAAGTCTATACCATCGGCATTGGGACGCGCGGCCTGGCGCCGATGCCGGTGTTTATGAACGGGCAAAAAGTCGGTTATCGGCAAATGCCGGTGGACATTGACGAGAACACGCTCCAAAAAATCGCGGACAAAACCGGCGGCAAATACTATCGCGCCGACAACGCGGAACGGTTCCAGCAGATTTACGCGGAAATTGACAAGCTCGAAAAAACCGAGGCGGTCATCAATAAATTCGCCCAATTCGACGAATTGTTTCCCTGGTTCGTATCGTGCGGGCTGGCGCTGCTGCTGGTCGAAGTGGCGTTCGGACAAACCATATTCCGGAGGCTGCCATGAGATTTACGATTTACGATTTACGATTTACGAGCCGCTCGGCACGCGCAGAGAGCGGTGCTAAAGCCACCGCAGTCCAGACGCTTCGCGCGGTTCGAGAGCGTCCAACATTCGCGACAGCATCTGGACTGCGGCGCGTTCACCGCCGCTTTGTCCCCGGTTCAACAACAACGTGACGAAACAAAAATGCGCTTTGAGCATCCACAAATTTTATGGTTGCTGGTGGTTTTGCCGCCGGCGCTGCTCGCATTTTTCTGGTGGGCGTCACGCCAGCGACAACAACTGCTGGAACAATTCATTCAAACGCGGTTGCTTTCGACGTTGACCGTCGGCATTTTCCCCACACGGCAGAAAATCCGGTTCGGTTGTCTGGTGTTCGCAGTTGCATTGTTGGTTATCACGCTGGCCCGGCCGCAGCATGGATTTGATTTGCAGGAAGTCGAGCAGCGCGGACTGGACATCGTCGTGGCAGTGGACACTTCCAAGAGCATGCTGGCGACCGACATCGCGCCGAACCGCCTCACGCGTGCCAGACTCGCCGCTTTGGAATTGATGCAAAAAGCCGGCACGGACCGGATGGGGCTGGTCGCGTTCGCCGGGGACGCATTTTTGGAATGTCCGCTGACAATTGACAACACGGCGTTTCAACAGTGCGTGCAGGCGCTGGATGTGAATACGATTCCGCAGGGCGGCACGGCCATTGCCGCCGCCATAAAAACCGCGCTGACCGCGTTCAAGGAAGGCAACCATCACAAGGTGCTCGTGCTGTTCACCGACGGCGAGGACAACGACACCGGTGCGCTCGAAGCCGCGCAGGACGCGGCGAAAGCCGGCCTGAAAATTTTTACCGTCGGCATCGGCACGGAGAAGGGTGAACTGGTGCGCGTGGCCGAAGCGAACGGCAATTCGGATTATGTCCGCGACGAGCAGGGCAATGTCGTGAAGTCGCATCTCAACGAAGCATTGCTCCAGCAAATCGCCGGCGCGACGGGCGGTTTTTATCTGCCGTTGCGCGGGGCCAACACGATAGACACGCTTTACGAACGCGGTCTCGCGCCATTGCCAAAATCGGAAGGCAAGGAACGGCTGGTGCGGCGTTATCACGAGCAATTTCACTGGCCGCTGGCGGCGGCGATTCTGCTGTTGCTGGCGGAAATGTTCCTGCCGGAGCGCCGGTCTCCAACCCGGCGTGAGCCCAATGGCGGATTGAAACGAGCCGGGCCGGACCAGCCTTCGCTCGGAAGCTTCGGCGCGGCAGGGGCCGGCGTTCCGGTCGCAACGCTGGTGGCATTGCTGGGGTTGGCTGTTTGCGGAAACGCGTCCGCTTCGCCGTCGAGCGCGTTGCGGGAATACAAATCGGGTTATTACACGAACGCCCTGCAGGAATTTGAGCGACTCGCGCAAGCGAACACAAACGACTTGCGTCTGATCTTCAACGCGGGCACGGCGGCGTATCGCGCGACAAATTTTAACGCGGCGTTGAACGACTTTCAGACGGCGACATTGTCGCCGGATTTGAAGCTGCAACAGCAGGCGCATTACAATTTGTCGCGCGATAC
>Ga0224534_1001918_pt1 | contig 10329 bp, 6 predicted proteins | sample 714E12024metaG_FD_172012 | JGI IMG/M metagenome (GOLD analysis project Ga0224534, IMG submission 172012) | Peat soil microbial communities from Stordalen Mire, Sweden - 717 E1 20-24 | ecosystem: Environmental > Terrestrial > Soil > Wetlands > Peat | place: Sweden: Norrbotten County, Stordalen...
CTCGCGGGCAATGACGGGTCGTCCTGGCTGCCCGCGTCGAACCTTCCAAGTCCAAAACAGGCGAAAGCCCTTGCGATGCCAGGCCACGACCGTTTCGGGCTTGACGATGACCAACGTCGAGCGCCAACCGCGCCAAAGGCGGGATAGACAGACCCAGAGGAGGCGATCCGCTGAGGTCAATTTCGGGCGTTCCCTCGCCGAGCGGTGAAGCACGCCGATTTGGTGGCGCAGCGCCAGATTTTCGAGTTGGACGTCAAGGCGTGAGCGGATGATCGAACGCAGGGTGCCGAGAAGTGCGGCCAGAGAAATAAGCATCGGAGGACAGAATTCGGAAAGAAGTATAATTCGCATGCGCTCAGATCTTTCCGGGTTTTCGAGAGGCACAGTCGGATGCGAGCGCAAGTCCCCAGTTCCCGTAATCGGGCTTGACCGCAAACCACTGTTGCTGTTCCGCCATCGCTGCGGAGTCCGAGCCCAGAAAGGCACGTGCGGGATAAGGTGAACGAGATTTTCGCTTAGCTGGTGTGCTTCCGGGCATGCGACTGATCGGGAATCTAGGCCTTCTTTTGCGCCTTCCGCCACTTCGCCCAGCGCGCTTTCTGAGCAGCGACAATCCTCTTACGGGCGGCTGGGGATATCTTTCTTCTTTTGCGGGCACTGATTGAAACAACCTTGTGCCCCTTGATCTTTGCCCGCCGAGCCCGTTGAGCGGCGACGATGCGGGCACGACCTGCGACGGAGATGGTTCTTCTTGTTCGATTGTTGCTCGTCCCGTGCAGCACTGAGAGTGCGCGATTAAGGCCTTCGAGTTGAACACTAAGACGGTTGCGTTCCTGTTCCAAGTCTTTGACTACCGAGGTGAGATTATCCATGAGGAGATTCTAGCAGGGCATGACTAGAAAAAACGTCCCCGATCAGAAGCTGTAGCGGAGCGCGAACTCCATCACCCGCGGGTTGGAAAGGGTCGAACTGAAGTTACCAAAGCTGGTGACGTTCGACAAACTGTTGTTGGCATTGAGTTGCATCGTTCCCACGTCGAAGCGCGGAGTATTGGTGGCGTTGAACATCTCCCAAGTGAACTTGAGCGTTTGTAATTCGGTGATGTTCCAGCCCTTGCTCAAGCCAGTATCGATGTTAAACGTGCCCGGCCCGCGCAGCACGTTGCGGCTTCCGGCTTCGCCGGGATAGGCGGCACGAAACTGGTTGATTGCTGCATTCGGATTTGTGGAATCCGTGATTCCGGGGTCTTTGAACACATTGGGTCCGGTGCCTCCGCCTGCCTGAGCCACGATGAAACTGCCGGTCTTAGGGGCTTTGCCGATCAGCACCGCCGGAGACTCGAGCTGAAAGTTTGTGGCCCACAACGGACTAAAGAGGCTGAAGGGGTATCCGCTGGACCAGCGCCAAAGTCCCGAGACACTCCAATCACCCAGAATGGCGTTTGCCAAGCGGCCCATGCTTCCTCCGAAATGCTTGCCGTGCCCGACCGGCAGTTCATAAACCCAGTTGGAGTTAAGCTGGTGCGTGGCATCGAAATCAGAGACGGCTCGGAGCTGTTTGGGGAACCATGAGTTAATGACTTGGCTGGCGAATCCGCCTCCTTCGAATTCATTGATCCGCTCAGCATTGGAACCGATATCGATCGACTTGGAATAGGTGTAGTTTATGTCGAACTCCAGACCACCGGCATGGTGCCGCAGGCTGAACTGGCCGCCGCTGTAAGAGCTGTTGCCAATGCTCCTCCAGGCGAACAGCGACGAAAACTGCGGCGAGTAGAATGTAAAAGGATTGCTGTTGCCATTGATCGTGGCGCACGCCGGGAAACAAGTAGTCGGGCTGATCAGGCCGGGTACGTCCGCGTACTCGAGAGCGGTGGTCTCATTCCCGGCGTTGTAGCAGAACAAGTCGTACATCGCCTGCGTAGCTGTCACTGTGGCTGGGGCTGTGCCGAGGCAAGGAACTCCGGGATTGTACACCCCAATCTGGCTCGCGGCCGGCCCGGCGGCTGCCGGGAAAATATCCTGCCAATATTGATACGCTTTTTGGCCAACGTTTGCGGGAGTGATGTTCTGGATGGGCACTCCTGCGTTGTAGAGTTTCGCGAGCGCTTGCACGGCGTGGAAGTAGTCCATTCCGGTCTTCGGGTCAACCAAGTCCACCGGCTCGGCCAAGTCTTCCTCTTGCAGCAAGCGGTGTGCGAAACGTCCGACGTACGACGCCTCAAATACAAAATTACTGGGCAGTTCGCGGGTGATGGCGAAGTCCACCATGTGCGAATACGGCGTCTTCAGCTTGTCATCCAGGCCCCAGGTGATCGCGAATCCCCCGGGTGTGGTGACGCCGGCAGGCGGAGTCACCGGGAACGGAGGCTGCGGCGGAGGCTCCACGATTGGGCACGGCGAGGACGGACAGCTGCCGTAGGTCGCTGCGCTGGTGGTCGGAATGGTGTTCAAGGCGGAGAAACGCGCAGACGTATCTACGCCTTGTATACCAGCCAGGTTGGTGATCGATGTGGTCAGACCGAACGATCCGTTGCGGTCAAAACTATTGGTGATACCTTCGCCAAAGTGGTCGTAGTAGAGGCCGTATCCGACACGAATCGAAGTTTTTCCCGGCCCTCCCCACAACCTTCTGCTCAAGCCACTGTCGGCCTTGGGTGCGTAGGCGATGGCGAAACGCGGCCCGATGTCCTTGTGGTCCCACGCCCAATACGGCTGCTTGCCGTTCGCCTGCCCGGACAAGGCAAAACTGACCAACGGTTCATACGGCTGGCCCTGGACCATAGCCCGGCCGCGGTCCTCAAACCAATCATGTAAGCTGGTGGTAGGAGCCACTTGGACGCCATCGGTTTCATAAGGTGGCTGCAACAGCGTATAGCGCAGTCCATAGGTGAGCGTGAGATTGCGCGTCGCACGCCATTGATCCTGTCCATAGAACTCGATCTCGTGGGCGCGGAAATGACGGGAAACCATGCTGCCTTCAGGAATCACGGAAAGCGTCTTCGTCAATTGGTAGTTTGAATTGACCATGGGGATCAGTCCTGTCAGAGCGGCGACCGCAAAGTCGTAGCTGGCGCCAAAGGACGAGTCCACCGCAGGGAAGCCGAACGCCCCGGGGTCAAGGCTGACGCCGCAGGTCGCGATGCATGAAGGCCCCAGCCAGTAAACATTAGTCTGGGCAAAAAAGAACGATTGCGCGTTGGAAGCCCGCTCATTGTCCACCTGGCGCAAATTGGCGCCAAACTGCAAAGTGTGGCTGCCTTTCGCCTTGGTAAGGTCGTCCACCCAATTGGACACCGGAACGTTGGTGTTGATCGTGGCGGTCTCCGCGGTGAGGTCATCCATGCCGCGGAAACTCACGAAGTGCTGGGTCTGCTGGCCAGCCTGATCCAGGCCTTGGCGTACGTAACCGAAGCGGAAATTGTTGATGAGCGTAGCGCTTAGAGTCGCGGTGTAGCCTGCAGTCATCCCCTTGCTGTTGGTGCGCGTGGTCTCAGCCGTTGGCTGGCCAGGAAACTGGGAGCCTCCATCCCCAGTGATGCTGGTGTTAATCGCGGACTGCGCTGCACGGTCGTTGTTCAACACCCCGCGCAGGAACACCCGGTGGTTTCCATTGGCCGTGAGGTTGTAGTCAATCTTCCCAACATAGGCATCCAGTTTTTGGGGCAACGGAGATGAAAACGTGAACCCTTGGTAGTCGAAGCCGTCGCCGACCGTGCCGGTGTTGGGGACGGGGTATTGCTGGAAGAGTTGCATGACCGCCGGATTGGGGCCCGGTCCGAGTGGGCAGGTTCCATTAGCGCTGCAATACGGGTCCATGCTGGCCAAGTCTGCGGCGGTCAGGGTCTCCACCCCGCCCGCCGGGCAGGTCGGATCATCCTGGCAGGGATACTGCATGATTCCGTTGCGCAAGTTGACGCTGGGCACGACGCGTGTAACCTGCTGGTTTTCGTGTTTACGCTGGCCTTCATACGCCAGGAAGTAAAACAGCCGGTCCTTTTTGATCGGTCCGCCCACAAATGCGCCGAAAGTATTGCGGATCAGCAAGCCGGGCCGGTTGGGCAAACCTGCATTGATTTGTGCAGCCTCATTGAACCAGTCATTTGCGTTTCCGAAGTTAGTGCGATTGTATTCGTACACCGCACCGTGAATGCCGTTGCTGCCGCTCTTGGTTACCAGGGAGACTTGGCCGCCGGAGGAGCGTCCCGTTTCCGCATCGGAATTGCTGGTTGTGACCTTGAATTCCTGTAGCGAATCCAGCGGAACCCGCAGTGCGCCCTGAAAGGCGGTGCCCAGGAGTTGGTCGTTGTTGTCCGCTCCATCCAGCGTAACGTTCGTCTGGTCACTGCGCGCACCACTGACCGAACCGCTGCGGCTGTCCGACGCCGAGCTGATGTGAGAACTGTTGCCGGTATAAACCACGCCTGCCTGCAGGCTCAGGATGCCGGTGGGATCGCGGCCTTCGAAGGGCAGGTTCGCAATCTGCTCCGTGCCAAAAGCGTGCCCTAAGGTTGCGTCCTGAGTGTTGACCAGGGTGGTCGCGCCCGTCACTTCCACCCTTACGGCGGCGCCTGCTACCTTCATGGTCACATTCACGGTGCCGGGCGTGTTGACTAACAGCTCGACGCCCCGTTCTTCGAGGGTGGCAAAACCCGCCGCGCTCACCGTGAGCGCGTAGGTCGCCGGCGGCAGCTGCAGGAACTGGTACGCGCCCTGGTTGTCAGTCGTGACGGTGCGCGAGAAGCCGGTCTGGGAATTGCTGATCGTGACCTTAGCGCCGGGCAGTACTGCGCCGACGGGGTCAGATACCGTCCCGCGCAGGGAAGTGGTTGAGGATTGCGCCCAAACGAACGTGCTTACGAGGGCAGAGACAACTAGCGCCACAGCCACTAGCCTGAGAGAGTGCATACGAGTCTCCTTATTAGGCGGATTGCGAACGGGTCTTCGCCCGGGACTGGAGAGAATAAGGCCTTGTGACCGGCGTATTGTCCACCTCGTACTCCCTGCCGACAAGTACACGCGTCACAAGTGCTTGTGATCTCGTTAGAGATAACGACGCTGCTATAGAGCGGGCTGGTGCGTCACGAGTGCTCTTTCCCCTGGCGGGGTCGTGCCCACGTTGTCCGGGACACAAGGGCACGCCGAGGCTGAGACCCGCTTCATATTCACTAGCAAGGGACCCGCGATGGGCGAGTCAAGCAGGTAAGGAACTGAGACCGAAATGGGGAAAGGCTAAGATGAGGGGGCCATGTGCGTCGGCAAGTCGACCGAATTTCCAATGGTGCATCCTTCGGGAGCCCGTTTACTAGCGTGGTCCCAAACTTAGTGCGCAAATCAGTGATGACGGCGGCCTCGCACTGGGAAATAATTCTCTTGCCCAGCTTAATACGCCGATTGCGCGTGAGCCATCCAAGAAACCTGGCAACCTCCATGCTCCCGCGTCCAGTGCCCTTATTCCACGGCAGCCCAGGATCGACATCGTGGACGCGGGCGATCATATCGTCGATAGACAAACCGTACTTCCACTCCGGCGATTCCAGGAGCTTGCCCGTCGCTACTTCTTCAAACGCCTTCAACGTTTTCTGCATCATCTCCGGAGACGTGGGCGACATGTGGGTTCGGAGCACCCCCTCCGCATGAGGGATCATGCGTTCGATGTTTCCCACTTCATCTTGCACAGAGAAGATTTCCTTCGCGGCAATATCGCCCCTCAGTTCCAAAAACGTGATTAAGTCGCCGGCCGTGTCGAACCTCGAAGCAACCGTCGCAAAATCCTTTAGCGAAAACACGTGGATGGGGAACACGGCCGTGAGAATCTCGGGAGCAAGTTTCGCCGCTATATACGGATTGGAATCATGCGCTAGGATTATTATCCCGATAAGGTTGGGGTACGATCTTCGGTCGAATTTGATCTCCCCATAGAAGTCGTTTCTTAATTTCTTGATGTCTCCCTCAACGAGACTCTTGTGGGTCTTACAAAGCTGATTAAAGGCCTCCAGCAGTTTTTCCGCCGCCCAAGACATGGGGTTGTGCCGACCGCATTGGGCTTTAACCTGCACCATGAGAACCACGTCATCGAACAGCACGACGGCGTCGGCAAGCTCCAGCCCCTTCTTCTTTCCGCGAGGATTCCGGTAAACGAAGCCCCGGAAGAATGAGCGTTCTAGAAACCATTGGCTCCCCTTCTCCTCGTAGATTCCAGGCTGCCCCCCGATTTTCGGGACATCGCTCATCCCAAACCGCAGGTTCGAAAGTTTCTCCAGGTCAAACATCTTCGAGGGTGCCGGTCTTCAGCGGTCGGTCAACTCTCCTTTTTCGAAGGTCACCGACAAAGTTCCGCGCAGTCCCGCAAAGAACTGAAGAATGGTCGCCGCTTTCGTCTCCAGGATGGATTCCATGACTAACTTACCGGTGGAGTCCATCACCGCGACCGAGATCGTTGCTTGATGAACGTCGAGCCCAATATACTTTTCACTGTTCATTGAGGGTGCTCCTTTTCGTAGGTGACGATGCTTGCGCTCACAACCTACTTCCAAAGGGGCGCCCTTTTATAATGCGGTTACATCAACTATCTGCGTTCAGTTCCTCGCGCATTCTGTTTCGTCCAGGCAGACTACTAATTCCTGTTTGCCCGTGGCCGGGGGCTCCGCCGACCTGAGAAAATCTCAGAGCGCAGAAACCTTTTCGGTGATCTTAATCCACATTTCCTTTTTGAACTCTGAGTAAGTGGTTGTATGATCGCGCCAACGCCAGTATTCATGCGGACTTGAGAGCAACACGAACTCTACGGAGGCTTGACCCAGTGGGTGAGAAACAAAATCAGCTCTTTCAGCTCTCGGTTAACTCGTCTTTGAAAGTTGATTTCCACGGTTCTCGCGCTACTTCCGATGGTGGTCTATTGCTGGTCCGTGAGCTGGATGAGCGTCTGGGATTGAGTGCGCTCATCACCGAAAACATCGTGGACGACCGGCGCGGCAAAAACACTCAGTTGCCGCTCCCCGATCTGCTGCGACAGTCCATCTACAGTCGCTTGGCAGGATACGAAGATGTGAACGATGCGGAGCGACTGTCGCAAGATCCGACGTTCCGCTTGATCGGCTCGGAGAAGATCTGGGAGCGTGGGGCAGCGTTGCCTTCGCGCCTGCATTGGTTCGAGACCGAGGTGCTGAGCCAAGAGGAGAACGTGGAAGGTCTGAGCCGAATCAATCGGGAGCTGATTTCGAAAGCGGAGGCCATGGATTCACCTCAGCGGGTGGTGCTGGATATGGACAGTACGGAAATTCCGGTCTACGGAGAACAGGAGCAGAGTGCCTACAATGGGCATTTTGAGTCCACCTGCTATCACCCGCTGTTGCTGTTCAACGGGGAAGGAGACTGCTTGGCGGGCAAGCTGCGACCGGGCAACGTGCATAGCGCTGAGGACTGGGAGGAAGTGCTTCTGCCCGAAATCGAGCGCCAGCAGGGTATGGGTAAGGAAGTAGTGTTTCGGGCCGATGCGGCGTATGCCAAGCCGGAGATCTACGAAGCGCTGGAAGAACGGGGAGTGAAGTATGCGATTCGGATTCCCGCGAACGACAGTCTGGAGCGCGACATCGCGGAACTGCTGACGCGTCCGGTGGGGCGGCCCAGTGACAAACCGATCGTGTGGTACAAGGGCTTTCTCTATCAGGCAGCGAGTTGGAAGACGGCACGACGAGTAGTGGCCAAGGTGGAGTACCATGCCGGAGAGTTGTTCCCCCGTGTGGGGTTCATTGTGACCAATCTGGAGACGCCGAGTCGGGCAGTGGTGCGGTTCTACAACAAGCGGGGGACAGCGGAGCGGTGGATCAAGGAAGGCAAGCAGGCGGTGAAGATGACACGGCTCTCTTGCCATCGTTTTCGCTCGAACCAAGTGCGGCTGGCGCTGAGCCTGCTGGCCTACAATCTGGGGAATTTGTGGCGGCGCCTGGGTTTGCCGAGAGGGATTGAGAACTGGTCGCTGACGAGCCTGCAGCAACGGCTGGTGAAGACCGGAGGACGGCTGGTGAAACATGCACGGTACTACTGGCTACTCCTGGCGGAAGGACATCTGACGCGGCGGCGGTTCGAGGCGATGCTGGGTCGGATCGCGCGGTTGCCGATACAAACGGGATAGATCGGCGGTGGCCCACTCAAGCAGCGGAATCTGTCTACAAAGGGCTCGGCAAGGAGAAGTGTTGCAAAAGTGGAGGAATATCGGGCAATTTCGGCGGTGCGGGTTCGGATCTCGGAGCGTGAGGGGGCGGTCCGTATGAAAATTGTTTCACACTATCGGCGAACAGCGGGATGGGTGTATGATCACCGCCGTTTTTGAACCAAAAAGGAGATTCCGGCTGAAACGCTCGGAGACTCTCGTGAACAACGTGTACATCCTATGCGCTGTCCGCACGCCCATCGGTAAGTTTGGAGGCTCGCTCGCCTCGTTCTCCACGGCTGATATGGGCGTGATCGCCGCGAAGGCAGCGCTCGAACGCGCCGGAGTGCACGCGCACCAAGTTGAGGAGACGATCTTCGGCAATGCCCGGCAAGCGGGAGGCGGTCCAAATCCCGCGCGGCAGATTTCCATCCGCAGCGGCATTCCTCAGGAAGTTCCCGCCTACACGGTGAACAAGGCGTGCGCGTCCGGGATGAAGTCCATTGCGCTTGCATTCCAGGAGATTGCTACCGGGAACCTCGATTGCGTGCTGGCGGGCGGGACCGAGTCGATGTCGCGGCTTCCTTATTATCTTGAGGGCGCCCGCTGGGGATATCGCCTTGGCCATCAGGAGCTTGTCGATGGCATGTATCGCGACGGATTCTTCTGCCCGATGGCGAAGATGTTAATGGGCGAGACGGCTGAGATTCTCGCCGCGCAGTACAAGATCTCGCGCGAAGAACAGGATCAGTTCGCGCTCGTGTCGCAGCAGCGCGCCGCGGCTGCGCAATCCAGCGGACGCTTCGACGCCGAAATTGCTCCAGTCACAATCGAGGGCAAGAAGGGCGCAACCGTTTTCTCGCGCGATGAACACTTGTTTCTCGGCGCGACCATCGAGAAGATGGCCAACCTGGCTCCAGTTTTTTCCAAGACCGGCACCATCACTGCCGGAAATTCTTCCGGGATCACCGATGGCGCGGCGGCGGTGATGCTCGGGAGCGAGAAATTCGTCCAGCAGAACAATCTGAAACCGTTGGCGCGGATTCTCGCCGCGACTTCCGTCGGCGTGGATCCGCGCCTCATGGGTATCGGGCCGGTGCCGGCCATCCGCAAAATGGAAAAGAAACACGGCCTCAATCTCAACAACTTCGATCTGGTCGAACTCAACGAAGCCTTCGCCGCCCAGGTGCTGGCCTGCGATCGTGAGGTGCACTTCGATCGCGAGAAACTCAACGTCAACGGAGGCGCCATCGCACTCGGCCATCCCATCGGCTGCACCGGGACGCGCATCACGGTGACGCTGCTCCACGAAATGCTGAAGCGCAAAGCGCGCCGCGGCTTGGCCACGCTCTGCGTCAGCGGCGGCATGGGCATGGCGCTAGCCATCGAGAGTTCTTTATGAAGGAGTCGGAAGGAAATCTGAACGTTACACACAAGGGCTGGGTTTGTATTGATTGGGCGCTCGATAGCGTGCCGCCGCGAATGATCGACTGGTTCTGGAACAACATGGGAAAGGGCTTCGCCCTCTGGCATCCCATTTAGCATAAGGCGTTCTATTGGGAGATCCGCCGCAGGACGGAAGAGCACTCGGGGTCATCCATGTGGCGCCCCAACGCTGGTCCGACGGAACCGTGATCGAGCCTCATATTCGCTTTGAAGACGTCCCTAACGAAAATCCTGTGCAGCCCATTGGTGGACGGCGTTCTTCGAGCGAATCGAATCTCGCAAGCGGTTCGAGGGAACTGATCGAGGGCTGCTGAACGAAATCGCTGAGGCATATGTGAGCAAGTGAGCGCAGTTCAGACACAGACTTCAAGAGACGGAGCAGAAGTCGCACTCGGACCCTGGCTGTTTCAGGCGGCTCGTCGCTCGTAGCGGTGGTGCAGCCCACCGACCTGAGGCACCGCCACGACCGGCCCGGTTCCGGGCGGCTGAATCGCGCGTGGCTCGGGCGAGTCTTTCCTCAGGGACAAATGCGTTCTGGATTGGTGATAGTAGTCAAAATAGGAAGCGAGGGTTCGGCGTAGTGAGCTTTCATGGAACACGATCACATGGTCAAGACACTCGCGCCGAATGGAACCAATCACCCGCTCCACGTACGCTCTCTGCCATGGCGACCGCGGCGTAGACAACACCTCCCGTATGCCCAGGTCTCGCACCTGTTCTCTGAAGTCATTG
>Ga0224534_1001921_pt1 | contig 10320 bp, 10 predicted proteins | sample 714E12024metaG_FD_172012 | JGI IMG/M metagenome (GOLD analysis project Ga0224534, IMG submission 172012) | Peat soil microbial communities from Stordalen Mire, Sweden - 717 E1 20-24 | ecosystem: Environmental > Terrestrial > Soil > Wetlands > Peat | place: Sweden: Norrbotten County, Stordalen...
CAAACCGGAACGTTCCATCATGGTTATGCCTTCACCTTTACCGCGTCGAGCAGCGCCCGCTTGACGGCCACTTTCGCCAGTTGCACTTTGTAAGCGTTCTGGCTGAGCGGCTGGGCGCCCGAGACGGCGGCCTTTCCGGCCTCTTCGGCGGACTCCGCCGTAATGGTCTTGCCCACCAGCGCCTTTTCGGCTTCGGGAGCTTCCCAAGGGGTGGGCGCCACGTTTCCCAGCACCACCTTCGCCGCGGCGACCGTATTGCCGCGCATGCGCAAAACCACCGATGCGGTTACCAGAGGCCAATCCAGCGCCTCTTTCTGCCGCACCTCGTAAGTGGCGCTACGCACGGCGCCGGCCGGAACGAGGATCTCGGTGAGAATCTCGTTCGGAAGAAGAGCGACCTCGCGCGTGTTCTCGTCCTTGGGTGCGACGAAGAACTTGGCCATCGCAACCTCGCGGCTGCCCTTCGCCGAAACCAGCCTCACCTTCGCGCCCAGCGCCACCAGCGCCAGCCCGAGGCTCGACGGGCTCACGAAATAGGCGGGGCCTCCGCCGAAGATGGCGTGGTACTTGTTCTCGCCATCCGGCACCAGCGGCTTGCCGTCCTTCGTCGCCAGCAACCCGAAGCCCTGCCGGAAATACCAGCAGCGGGGGCGCTGGCACAGGTCGCCGCCCGCCGTGGCCATGTTGCGAATCTGCGGGCTGGGAATGCCTGCCGCCGCGTCGGCCAGCGCTTTATATCCGGCGCGGACGTCGGCATTGGTGGCCAGTTCCTCCAGGGTGACCAGCGCGCCGATGCGCAGCCCGGCGGCGGTCTTCTGGATGCCCTCGAGTTCCTTGATGTTTTTGATGTTCACCACGCGCTTGGGCGTGTGGAGGTAATCTTTCATGAGGCTGAGGAGGTCCGTACCGCCAGCCAGTACATCGGCCTGTCCCCAGCGGGCGGCGAGCAGGCCCACGGCTTCCTGGACGGTCGCCGGATTGGCAAACTCAAAGGACTGCATTATGCGTTCCTCCCTTCCAGCGCGGCCAGCACGCGATCCGGAGTCATAGGGATGTTGGGGACCCGCACTCCAATCGCGTTGGCCACCGCATTTCCAACCGCCGCGCAGATGGCGATAGCCGGCGGTTCACCGAGGCCGATGACGCCGCGCTTGTCGTTTTCCTCCCGGATGTCCAGGTGCACGACGATCTCGCCGATATCGTCGATGCCGGCCAGTTTGTAGAACTCGAAGTCCGGGTTCAGCATAAGGCCGGTCTGCTCGTCCATGATGCGCTCTTCGAATAGAGCGGTGCCGATCCCCATGATGATGGCGCCATAGCACACGCTTTCCGACAGCCGCGGGTTGATGATCATGCCGCAATCCTGCACAGCCACATAGCGATTGATCTTGACCAGCCCCGTCTCCGTATCCACAGAGACGTCGGCAATCTGAATGCCGGCGACGCCTGAGCTATTGAGGCCCATGGGATTGCGCTGCTGGTTCTCGCCCATCTCGGAGATCTTGGTGGTCCCCAGCTTGCGGCAGGCGGCCTGCCACGCGAGGGTCTTGCTGGGATTGTCCTTCATGCGGATGTGGCCGTCCACCGCCTCCAACTGTTCGGGCTGCGCGCCCAGCGCCGGCGCGACCGCTTCGAACAGCTTGACGAGCGCGTTCATGCTCGACTTGCGTGTGGAAGACGAAACGCCGCCCACGGTGGTGGAGCCGCCCGAGGCGCTATCCGGCGGCAGGTCGCTCGACCCGATCGCCAGCTTGATCCCGCCCATCGGAAGCCCCAGCGTCTCGGCCGCCACCTGGACGATGATGGTGCGCGTCCCGGTGCCCAAGTCCTGGGTGCCGATTTCCACCAGCACCGAGCCATCCGCGTGGATGGTGGTGCGGCACTGGCTCTGGTGTCCTCCGCCGCCCCAGGCGCTGAAGCCGAGGCCCAGACCGCGCTTCACCGGGCCGGAGCCGCCCTGCCCGCGCGGATGCCACAGCTTCTTCCAATCCGCGATCTCGGCGGCCTTCTGCAACTGGTACCGGTATGTCTCCACGCGCGCGCTGGGGGCGTAGGCGACATTCTTGTGAAACACTTCCATCGGGTCCATCCCGATCTTGGCCGCGAAGTCCTCCAGCGCGCTGCACGTCAGGTAGCTGGCTTGCTGGTTATTCGGCGCCCGCCAGGCACGGGAAGGCCCGGCATTGACCGCCACAGACGTGTGGTGGAGACGCTGGTTGGGAATGGTGTCGATGATATACGGGAGGGGTGGCGTGCCGCCGCCGGTAAAACCGCCGGTGGCCCACGAGTCCGACTGCCACGCTGTGACGGTGCCGTCCTTCTTGCCCGCGATCCTGATCTTGGCGTAAGCCGAAGGACGGTTGCCCGCAATCATCTGGTCGGTGGCGCGGTCGAGAAACAATTTCACCGGACGGCCGCCGGCCTTCTGAGAAAGGTTGGCGCCCACCAGCCCCCAGGAATCCGGCGCAAACTTGCTGCCGAATGCGCCGCCAATGTGGTCCTGCTTGACGTGGATATTGGCAATCGGCACCTTGATGTTCGGGCCCAGCGAGCCGGCATAGTGCGTGACATCCTGCACCGAGGGGAACACGCTCACCTGGTCGCCCTGCCACTGGATGACCTGCCCGTGCGTCTCCAGGCAGCAGTGGGTGACTACTGGAATGCCGTACTGCCCCTCGGAAACCGCTTCGGCCTCCTGGAAAGCCTTGTCCGGATCGCCCACCAGTTTCTCGCCCGCTGCTTTGGCCCGCTCCCCGGCCTTACTCAGGTCGTCCTCCTTGACCAGGTGCGGCAGCACTTCATAATCCACCTTGATTTTGCGCACGGCGTCACGGGCGATCTCTTCGGTGGTGGCGGCCACCGCCGCAATTTCGGTTCCAGCCCATTGGATCTCGGTTCCCGCGGGGGAAACCACGTGCACCGCCTTCACGCCGGCGGTCTTTTCCGCCGCGCTGATGTCGATGCCGGTGACGCGGGCATGGGCGTGGGGGCAGGTCAGGTACACCCCGAAAAGCAGGTCCTTGGGCTTGAGATCCGAGGAGTACTTGGCGCGGCCGCTAGCTTTCTGCGGTCCATCCAAGCGCTTATAGGGCTTGCCGATGACACGGCGTTTCTCCATCGGCGGCCAGTTATAGTCCGGAGTGCTAGCCATTCTTTGCTCCCTTCATTTCCTTGGCGGCCTCGAGCACCGCCTGGCGAATCCCCATGTAGGTGCCGCAGCGGCACAAGTTGCCGCCCAGCCCGTGCTTGACGTCTTCCATGGTGGGGTTGGGATGCTTGTCGATGAAGCCTTTGGCCGCCATCACGAATCCGGAAGTGCAGTATCCACACTGCTGCGCGTCATGGTTGACGAAAGCCGCGGAAACCGGATGCAGATTGTTGCCGGCGGCAAGACCTTCGATGGTTTCGATATTCTTGCCCTGCGCGTCGATGGCCAGGACGCTGCAACTGTACACGGTCTTGCCCGCCATGATGACGGTGCAGGATCCGCAGACGCCGCGGTCGCAGACTCTCTTCGCGCCGGTCATGTCCAGATAGTTGCGCATGGCGTCGAGCAACGTCACGCGCGGCTCGACCGTCACATTGACGGGCTTTCCATTTATCGTGAGCGTGATCGCGACCGGCCCGGGTCCAGCCACATTGGCTGGGGCCGGCGCTGCGACCGCCTCTCTTTCCAGCAGGCCCGTTCCCACCGCACCGCTGCCCAGGCCCACCCCGCGGATGAATCCGCGTCGGGAGAACCCGGCTGTCGGCTTGGCGGGGGGTTCGGGATTTTTCCTTGAACTCACCAGACACCTTCCTTTCGTTCGTTCCTGACGCTGTTTAAGATGTCCCAGCAGGCGAAATCTAGTCAACTATATCAGAAAATGAGCAGCCTGGGAAGACGGGCCTGTTCGGGTGCTTAAACCGCTCTGAGAGACACGGCGACAATGGGGCGCGTTCCTGGCCAGCCTTCCCCCAAAAGTCAGATCAACTGCTCCATCAGCGAGATGAGGTATTCCTGGTCGAATGGCCCGGAGCGGTAGGTGCGCGCATCGAAGAAGCGCCACATCTTCTTTTCCTTTTCCAGGGTATAGAAGAGGAGCTGCTCTTCGATCAGGCTCCGATCCAGCAGTTCCTGGTTGAACGCGCGAACGACACCCTGGAGGGTGTACGGAATGCGCAAGTCCTCGGTGGAGATCAGCTCCGGAGCGGCCTCAAACTCGACTTGAAGAATTCTCCCCTGGACATTGATCTGGAACAGGTTCTTACCCTCTTCCTGAAAGGCGTCCGGGGAGAACTCCGACGGTGAGAGCACCATCTCGCAGCGGGAAAGCAACCGGTTGACAGAGCCCACAAAACCGGAGCAGATGGCATGCAGGCCGGTGGCCGCGCTTCTGCGGAGCGCGGCTATTTCGCGGGCGTGCCGCAGAAAACTCTCGTCCTTCTCCGCCAGCACATCGATGCTCTGCGCCAGCCGCCTGAACCGAGCGTCCCGGAGTTGCTCCCGACTTCCCAACCGGCTCAATCTCAACGCCTCCCGTCCTCCATTCCAGCATACTGCCGAAGTTGTGCAAAAATCGCTGAGATCACGGGGTTGACAGACGAAAGCGTCTGTCCCACGCACCGTTGAAAAACTCAACGGCGGTGCTGCCATTCCAGCAGTTCCTCTGGTTCGATGAAATCCAGCAGGTCGAGATGCAGTTGGGCAAGAACCTGGTCCGCCATTTCCAGTGAGAGAAGCCGCTTGCCTTTGAGCACATTATGCATGTGAGGCTGCGAGACACCGGTCAGCCGGGCGAGACCCCGCTCGGTGGCATCCCCGCTACGAACGAGCGCGCGAAGGTGGGCGATGAGCCGCCGCTGTTGTTCGCGAAAGTTCACACCACTCCTGCTAACCCTATTCCCGCAGGGAATAGAGGAGTACTAGAACCTATTATACCAAAATCGGAATTCGGCGATTCCTTAGATTTAATCGACCCAGGCACATCTCGTATACCTCTTCTAAAAACAAGGTGATACGTATTTTTTGGTATAAGAGTTACATCATTATTTCAAAAAAATCCTAATAGAAATACTTGACGTTTTCTTATGCGGCGCTAAATTTGAAAAAGCTGTTGGCGCTGGCCCCCTTCCGTAAAGGCTGGCGCCACAGGAGGACATTCTCATCATGCAGTGGAGCAGATCGAACTCGATAGGGCTGGCAAAGGCGTCGTGCACGCACTGCCAGGGCCTCGGCATGCGCCTTGTCCATAACGGAAAGGAAGCGCCTTGCGATTGCGTATTTCGGACGGTTTTTCGGACCTGTTTCAACCGTTTTCGGCAGTTCGTCGCTGAAGGGGCGCACACTGGCACGGTTTCCCTGGAATCCTGCAGGGGCCGCGACGGCCGGCGGACCTATTCGCGCAAGCGGGAAGAATACCTTGCCGACTTTTGCCTGGTCAGCGATCGAGTGCTGGACGATTACGACCATAGAATTTTCCGATTTCATTTCCTCCTGGGGGCGGACTGGAGGCTCTGCTGCCGCCAATTGAAGATGGACCGCGGGGACTTCTTTCATGCGGTCTACCTGATCGAGCAGAGACTGGGGCGAGTCTTCGCCGAACTCCAGCCGTACCCGCTCTTCCCCCTGAGTGAATACTTTGGCGGCATCATCCGTAAGGAGCCCGACAGTTCTTTGGTGGCAGTGCCTCTCCAACCGCGCTCCGTGGAGCGGGTTGAGCTGCCGTTATCCGCGTAGCCGGTTTATTCCCGCAGACCGCAGCCCAATGTCATTTAGTTTTCACACTGCCGCTCATTCTTCAGTGGTCGTGGGGCGGACCCCCCCGGTCCGCGGCCGACGCCCTCGTCAGCCTCCCCACGGCCGGGTACGGCTGATGCCATTGGGCCAAGAGCGGGTCCGGGGGGACCCGCGCGGACCAGGGGGTCCGCCCTACAAGTCATGCAGGATTCTCCGTCCTCAGAAAACTAGGGCAATAAATATACTTGCCGTACCGTAGAGGTGGCAAATGCGCTGGGCGCAGAATATCATTCCAACCGGAGTTGGTTAATAGAATCAATCGGTTGCGCTCAAAGGGCAATGTGGCTGTGTCGTGTGTACGCACATGAGAACCGTAAGGACATTACCGATGCTGGTGATACTTCTATTTGTCTTCCTGAACATCGTTATGGGCCCTGCACACCCCGACGGCTCCCGTTGTGAGCATTTCTCCACACCAGTCGCTGTGGTACGAGACCCCCAAAAGATCCTTGTATTGGAACCTGCCGACGATAAGTACAATTTGACTGTTATGCTGAGCGATGCCAGCCTGCTCTTGCGTGAGAATATCGGAGGACACAACAGTCGTGTAGTTTGCTTTGGCGTCCTGGGTTCCGGGTGGCAGAAAAAAACCAGGTCCATCGAGTTGAGCAGGAAGGTCCGCAAAGAATCGCTCGACCTGTTCCGCGGCATCTCGGCCAACAAACATGGCGTCTCTAGCGCGCACATGCAGGGCCGGAGAACGTCCGAAATTTGCGTAAGGAAGACCACACAGAGAGCGTTTCCCAACTTCAAAGTGCAGTACGAACCCTTGCGGCCTGATATATGGAATCTGCTCCTCCCTGAAATTATTAAGGGCTGTTTTCAGAGCGTCCCTAGAAATCCCGGTTTGCTTACTAATCTCAGAAAAACTCATGTAGGTTACGGCGGTATACGCGGCCAAAGCGATAAGGGTGAGGGTGCCGACATAAAAATTCCGCTGCTCTATCCTATCTTGCTTGCGCTGATTGGCTCGGTATTCCTCTATTATTTCTGGGGGAAGCTGTATTTCGCTTCGTGTGACAATGGCTGGCTTTGGCTTATCTGTCTCCTTCTCAGCTTCTGTGTGCTCAGTTATAGCTTTGTGCTGATAGAGAAGCGAGTCCGCTACGGCTCGGAGTTGGCGCCCCACGCTTTCAATAGCACATCTGAGGTCTCTAAGTTCAGATCTAGCCAAAGTTGTTTTTCGCTTTCGGTTTCCGCCCCGGAGCGCTCGGACTCCCGGCTCGCGGAGAAAGTTCTCTTGCTATTCGTACCCGGTGGTCTAACTCGGCCTTCGGAACTTTCAGGAGCCTTCGCATGATGCCCTTGAACCTGCGGAGCTCTGGCGATCCCTTGAATTGGTCGGCCGTCAATGGCGGTGGGTGCGTCTCGGTCGGCTCGGCTTCAGAACGCATTGGTGGGCTCCTGTTTGGCCTCGTAGCGCTGTTCGTGGTGTACCTGACGGTGGTGGGTAGTCCGTGATTGGCGCTGTTTTGCCTTTACGCATGGCATGTTCGATCCGCTTTCGCTTCCGCCTGTTCATGAAGCGTGTGTAATAGATCGTACCACCGTGACCGGGCAGAATTGAGGGGAAGGCAAGCGTTCGTTGTCTTCTCGTCAACGCACTTTTCAGCCCGCAGCCGCCGGGGTCCCGTTTCCCCGTACAATAGATAGTCCGGCACCACACCATGGATCCTCTTACGCATACGGCGACCGGCCTGTTCTTGAGCAGGGTTGGACTGGGACGCTGGAGCCCGCGAGCCTTGCCGATTCTGCTGCTGGCGGCCAACGCGCCCGATATCGACATTCTGAGCGCGGCGGGAGGCTCATTAAACTACCTGCACTACCACAGGCATCTGACGCACTCGCTGGTGGCGATGCCGGTGATGGCCCTGCTGGCGGTGGTGGTGGTGAGGGTGGCAAGCCGAAAGCCGGTCCACTGGCTGGGGGCATTTTTCGCGGCGCTGATCGGGGTGGCCTCGCACCTGCTGCTCGACTTCACCAACAGTTACGGCATCCGCCTGTGGCTACCCTTTTCCGGGGAATGGCTGCGGCTGGACCTCACCAGCGTGATCGACATTTGGATCTGGGGCGCCTTGCTGCTGGGGATTGCGGGACCATTTGTGGCCGGCCTGGTCGGCTCGGAGGTCAGCTCGGGAACGGTGCGCGAAAAGAATCATGGCCGCGGGTTCGCCATATTCGCGCTGGCTTTTCTGTTGTTGTACAACTGCGGCCGCGGCGTTCTGCACGCGCGAGCCGTGGCGGCGCTGGATTCGCGGCTCTATGGGGAGTCCATCCCGCTGCGCGTCGCCGCCCTGCCCCACCCCGCCAACCCCTTGCGCTGGCGGGGCCTGGTGGAAACCGCCGGTTCCTACGATGTGGAAGACGTGAACCTGGCGGGCGAGTTCGACCCCACGCGCGGCATGATCTTCCACAAACCGGAGCCCAGCGCCGCCCTGGAGGCCGCGCTCCACACGGCCGCCATCCAGGAGTTTCTGCGGTTCGCACGGTTTCCGCTGTGGCGGATCGTGCCGGTTTCGGAGCCGGAGAACGGCCAGAGGGTGGAGGTGCTCGATCTGCGTTTCGGCACGCCGCTGGCCCCGGCATTCCTGGCCAGCGCGGTCTTGGATTCCAAGCTCCACGCGGTGGAGACATCCTTCACGTTCGGCGCCGCGCGGCCGCGATAAGGCAACTAGGGTGCCGTTCTAAGGTTTTCCGCCGATTCCCTGATCGCCCGGGTGCTGGCACAATCAAGTTGTGCAGGTTCCCGACGCATCGATCGTGTTGGACCGGGCGCAACTCCGGGACGTGACGCTGGACGACGAAGATCTCATGCGCGAGATTCTGGCGGCGTTGATTGACGACACCTCGCGGCAATTGCCGTTCCTGGAATCCGCCATTCGCGCGGAAGATTCGCAGAAGTGCATGCAGTTGGCGCACTATTCCAAGGGCGCCTGCGCCAACGTGGGGGCCAATGCGGCCGCCGCGGTGCTCAAGCGGATCGAGCGCGAAGCGGCCAGCCGCGAATTCCCCGAGTGCCGCGCGTCGCTGGCCAATCTGGCGACCGAAATCGAGCGGCTGCGCTTCGAGGCAGTGGCCATCTAGGCCGCCTCTTACTCGTACCGCAGCGCCGCCATGGGGTCCAGCCGCGCCGCGCGGCGAGCCGGCAGGTAGCACGCCACCAGAGCCACCACTGCCAGCAGCCCGGCGGTGAGGACGAGAATCGTGGGATCGGCGGGGGTGACCTCGTGCAGAAAGCTGGCCAGCACGCGGCCGGAGGCAAACGCGCCCGCCATGCCGGCCGCGAGGCCGATCGCCGCCAGGCGCATGCCCTCCCGCATGACTTCGCCCAGCACGCGGCCCCGGCTGGCGCCCAGCGAAATCCGAATGCCGATCTCGCGCGTGCGCTGTGTTACCGCGTAGGACAGCACGCCGTAGATTCCCACCGCAGCCAGCACCATCGCCAACGCCGCAAACGATCCTACCAGCAGGCTGAGAAACTGCTGGCCTTGCGCGTTGTCGGCGATCACCTGGTCCATGGTGCGGACCGAGAATAATGGCAGGCTGGAATCGATCTGGCCCAGCGCACGGCGCACCTGCGGCGTCAGGCTGGATGGAGGCAGGGAGGTGTGCAGCACCAGGAACAGGCGCGAACCGCCGTCGAACGGGTCGTGCGCTTCCGGGGTGGGCTTGTGGGTGAGTCCCGTCTCCCGGACGTCGTTTACCACGCCGATCACCTGCCTCCAGGGCCCGTGATCGCTGCCCTGCGAGAACATCTGGCCGAGAGGATTCTGGTTTGGCCAGAAGAAGCGAGCCATAGTCTCGTTGATCACCGTGGGGGAGACCATGGCGTTGGCTTGGTCGGGAGGCAGGCGGCCGCCGCCTTCCGTGAGCTGCTGCCAGCGCTCGTCCAGCGCCAGAGTCTTGTTCACGTCCTCCGGCGTAAACAGCCGGCCCTGGAGCAGGCGCACTCCCATGGCGCGGAAGTACCCGGGAGAGACGGAATTCCTCTCCACCAGCCGGTTGCTCCTCTGAGACGTCTGCCCGCGGAGCGTGATGTAGTAGTTGCTGCCGCCCTCCAAGGGCAGGTGATCGCCGATGGCGGCGGCGTCCACTCCGGCGACGCGGGCGGATCTCTCCAGCAGCGCCTGCGAGAAACCGAATTTCTGCCGGTCGGTTTTGTAGGAAGCCTCGGGCAGCCGGACAGCCGCGGTCCACACGCCCTCTGGGCGCACGCCGATGTCCAGATTGCGCAGTCGCGCGAAGTCCTTCAGCAACAGCCCGGCCGAGACCAGCAACAGCAGCGACAGCGCCATTTCGGCCGCCACCAGCACGTGGCTCGTGGAACGGCGCCGCCGGCCCGGGCTGACGGCGCTTCCGGCGCCGCCTTTCAGCTCCTCGTGGAGATCGGGACGGGACGTGCGCAGCGCCGGAACGATGCCGAACAAGACGCCCGTGGCCACCGCCAGCGCGAAGGTGAAAGCCAGCACCTCCCCGTTGAGCTGAATGATGGCGAACTGTGGGATGCCGCTAAGCCTGGCGCGCGAGAACAGGGCGATGAT
>Ga0224534_1001926_pt1 | contig 10296 bp, 9 predicted proteins | sample 714E12024metaG_FD_172012 | JGI IMG/M metagenome (GOLD analysis project Ga0224534, IMG submission 172012) | Peat soil microbial communities from Stordalen Mire, Sweden - 717 E1 20-24 | ecosystem: Environmental > Terrestrial > Soil > Wetlands > Peat | place: Sweden: Norrbotten County, Stordalen...
CTGCTCTTCTTCATTCACCACATCTCGCAGGCCATCAGTGTCAACTACATTGTGGATAGGATCGCCTCCGAGACGGAAGCCATGCTCGATGAAATCATGCCGTGGCCCCGCCGCCCCAGCCGCCTCGCGGACCCCGGCCCCATCCCGCCGGGCGTCCAGGAGGTCGCCGTTTTGGGCGATGTCTCCGGCTACATCCGCTTCGTCGACACCCGGCGGCTCGTCTTCCTGGCGAAGTCCTGCCGCGTGAAAGTGCGGCTGCTCCGGCGAGTCGGCCAGTTCATTCCGGCGGGCATCCCGCTGCTGATGGTGTCCAAGGGGGATCGGCTGTCACCCGAGAACAGCGCCGATTTCCGCGGCGCTTTCGACTTCGGCCCGTCCCGCACCTTGCAGCAGGATGTCGAGTTTGGCGTCCTGCAAATCGTCGACATCGCCTTGAAGGCCATCTCGCCGGCGGTGAACGACCCCAGCACCGCCATTAGCTGCGTGGACCAGCTTAGCCGCGTCCTGATCCGCTTCGCATCCCGGGAACCGCCCGAATCTCTGCTCTACGATCCGCCCGGCGTGGTTCGCGTCACGATCTCCTGGATCGACTTCGACCGCCTGGTGGATTCCGCATTCGAGCAGATCCGCATGTACTCGAAGGGCGACGTCGCCGTCAGCCTCCGTCTGCTGCGGGCCCTTGGCGACATCGCCACGAGCACCCCGGACTCGGCGTATCGCCGCACACTCGCCGAACAGGGCCGGCGAATTCTCGCGGGCTGCGCCGAAAAGCTTGGCGAAAGCGAACTGGCGGGAATCCGCGTCCGTGTGGCCGCCCTCGAGCAACTCCTCGCTTAGGGCTGCCCCACCTCAATGGCCCAACCCTGGCGCGTGTCGCGGACCATCTTGCCGAACGTGTAAGTTAGGCCCGCCGGGATGATGAAGATGTACAGCATCTGCAAGAAGTTCGAGAACGGAGTCGGGTTCTCATATGGATGGGCCGAGTTGGCGTTGGTGAATCTGCCCCCGTTCGTGCCGATCATCTTGATGGCTTCCTGGGAAGCCAACGGACCTTGCGGTTGAGTTAAGGCGCCGATTCCACGCTACAATACGGTTTCCCGCACCACCAGCGAAGAATACGCCAAGGCCTCTCATAGCATGAAAGCACCCCCAGGGTTTCCTATAGCGATTCTTCTGCTCGCCGCCGCCTTATGGGGGCCTCCCGCTGCCCGGTGCCAGTCGGCTACGAGCGGGGGATTAACCGGAACCGTCACAAATCAAGCCAGCTCTGGCGTGCCAAACGCGACAGTCACGCTGACGTATCCGGCAACCAATCAGACGCAGACGACCTCGACCAGTTCGAATGGCGGCTATACCTTCTCGCTGCTTCCTCCGGGCGCCTATGTGGTCCAATTTGCTTCACCGGGTTTCAAGACCGCACGAATGGCAGGGTTGGTGGTGAGCGTCTCGGAGGTTCCAGTGCTGGATGCCGTCCTGGAACGGGGAGAGGCGGCCGAGCCGGTGAACTGCCAGTGCCGCCTCGGCGTTGCCACTTCCTCCACCAGCACCGTGGTTAACGCCAGAACCATCACCTCGGTTCCGCTGACCACCCGCAACCTCACCCAGTTGCTCTCCATGTCCTCGGGCTCCGCCGCCGACGTGAACAACGCGGGAACGCTGGGCCGCGGCACCAGAAACGTCAATGTGAACGGCAACACCACCGCTGGCGCGTATACCCTGGACGGCGCTTATCCTCCCAGTGCGGTTCCCAATCCCGATACCATTGCGGAGCTGAAGATTCAGACATCGCAGTACGACGCCGTGTACGGCGCCCAGGTCCCCAATACGGCCCTGATCACCAAGAGTGGCGAGAACGATTTTCATGGCGATGCCTGGGAGTTCGTGCGCAACGACGTCTTCAACGCCAACTCGTTTTTCCGGGGTTCCACCGGGCAGCCGAAACCGAATCTGAAACAGAATCAGTTCGGCGCAACGATGGGCGGTCCCGTGAAGAGACGGAAGCTGTTTTTTTTTGGTTCCTACCAGGGAACGCGCCAGGTGAACGGCGTGGACCCTACCTCGACCTCCGATCCCATCCTCCCGCCACTTACCCTGGATCGATCGGCGGCGACCCTGGCAGCCCAGTTCTGTCCCGCCAATCACGTGTTGGCGAACGGCCAGCCCGACCCGCGGTACTTGACCTTTGCGGGAGGGAAGCAGCTCGACTGCCACGATCAAAACACATCCACCACGGCGCCCATCAATCCCGTGGCCCTGCGCCTTCTCCAACTGAAGACGCCCGACGGCGGGTACCTCATCCCCGTGCCGCAGACGATTCTCACCACGGGCAGCAACGCCGGCCTGGGCTTCTCTTCCTATAGCCTTCCCTCCACCTACCGGGAGGACCACTACCTTGTGAACGGCGACTACCTGGTGACGCCAAAGAACACGCTCTCCAGCCGGGTGTACCTGACCACCCTCGACCAGTACCGAACATTCGGTTCCCCACAGGGCTACCCCGGCGCGCCCATTCTCCCCGGGCAGGGCGCGGCCCAAGCGCTCCACGCACACGACGACGTCGCCAGTCTGAGTCTGACTTCCGCGGTCACCAGGAACCTTGCGAATGAGGCCAGAATGAGCTTTACGCGCTCCACCCAGGATGCTCACGGCGCGGGCACCCCATCGGCGACATCGTTGGGGATGACGCCGGCGGACCGGTTCTTCGATCAGTTTCCCGAAACCACCGTCCTGGGGCCGCTGGGGAGTTTCCGTATCTTTGGTAATTTCGGGAACGACTTTGCCAACGAAAACAAATACTATTCGTGGACCGACAATCTTTCCTGGGTTCACGGAAGGCATAAAACCCGGGCCGGAGCCTTCTTCCTGACGCAATACAACTGGCGCGACGACCTGGGGAACTCGCGGGGAAAGCTGTTCTTTCAGACCTTCAGCGACTTCCTGCTGGGACTCAGCGCGGCCGATAACCTCAGCCCGTTCGGACGTAGTAACATCCAGAGCATTCAGGCCAATGAAGGGGCGGGACCACAGGGCGAGCTGCAGTATCATTACAGAAGTTATTACGGCGCCGGCTTCCTTCAGGACGACCTGAAGGCGAGCTCGCGTTTGACCGTCAACCTGGGGCTTCGCTGGGAGTATGTCGGGCCCGCGCTAGACACCACCGGCACCATTGGCAACGCCTGGCCGTCTCTTCTGCAACAAATGCCCATACCGCCCTCCTCCGGCACGCTCATCGGGAATACCGTGGCCGCGAACTACAACCCCAACCTGGTCAACCCTTACACGGGCCAACCGTTCGGCGCGCCGCCCAGCGGTGTTTTGGTTCGATCGACCAACAGCTTTTACCAGAACAACACGCCAAAGGACACGTTCGCTCCGCGCGTTGGTTTTGCCTGGCAGCCCCTGGGGACCAACGGCCGTGTGGCGATGCGCGGCGGTTACGGCTGGTTCTACCAGCCGCCCACCTACAGCGCCAACGCCGCCGGAGCTCCTCTGTTCACCGCGGCGCCCTTTGCGCAGGGGTTCACGAACGCGGATTCGAGCAATAATCTCTCCAGCCTCCAAGCGCCCTTCCCGGTCACCACGCTGGGCTTTGTGCCGCGCACACCCACCTCGCAGCTTTCCGACCGGGTGGCCGGCCCGGAATACATCGTACCCCGGATGTATCAATGGAACCTGAGCGCCCAGTTCCACTTATCCCAAACTCTCTCGTTCGACATAGGCTATGTCGGCTCCGAGGGAGGGAACCTATTGATCGCGCGCGGCCTGAATCAGCCGCTCCTGGCCTCGCCCGGCAATCCTGTGAACGGTATCACAACCAACACGGCGGAGAATGCAAACCTTCGAGTGCCCATCCTTGGCGAAACACCCACCGCACTGACGGACAATGAGTTCACCGGAGCTTCCACGTACCATAGCTTGCAGGCGACTCTCAGGAAGCAGGCGTCGCGCGGCCTCGCATTTCAAGCCACTTACACCTACTCCAGGGCGGCGAGTAATACAACCATCTACAACGATCCCGGTAATCTGTCTCTGGATTGGGCGCGCGCGGCATTCGATCGCACCCACCGCTTTACTACTAACTTCGACTATCAGCTACCTTCCGCTGTGCGCAAGACCGGACTCGCCGGCGCGATGCTGAAAGGCTGGACGCTGGCCGGCATCATCATCATCCAAAGCGGACTGCCCATGACTCTCACCGATCCCAATGGAGGGGGCGTATACGGCCATGCGGGAACTTCCACTGTCACACTTTGTCCGGGCGCGTCGTACGCCAGCCTGGTGACGCCCGGAAGCACCGGCTCGCGGCTGAACCAGTGGATTGACACAGGGGCGATCTGCGCTCCGGCCACTGTCGGATCGGACGGTTCGACGGGGTACGGCACCACGGGACAGAGCATCATGCAGGGGCCTGGTCAGTTCAATACCGATTTCTCGCTCGGCAAGACTACCGAGGTGGGCGGCCTTCGAGAGGACGCCATGCTGTCGTTCCGCCTGGAGTTCTACAACGCCCTGAACCACCCGCAATTCTCGAATCCCGGCACGTCTCTGGGCACGGCGACCTTCGGCGTGATTACACAGAGCGCCGTCGCGCCGCGTCTGATTCAGTTCGCGCTGAAGTACCTCTTCTGAGGACGGCGTAAAGAACCTTGCCCTCAGTGGGTCATGGAGTACACCACGTAGTTCACGCCGATGCGAATCCCCAGCGCGGCGTACTTTTCCGGGTAGCGCGGATCGTCCGCCCACTCCCAGGAATCGCCGATGTCCGAATTGAAGGACATCGCCACCATGACCCGGCCGTGATCGTCGTAGATGCCCCGCCAGTGCGCCACGGAGCCGTCGTTGCGGTAAGTGGTGCCGCGCGCCAAAGCCCACTGGCCCGGAACTTGATAGCGGTCGTCCAAATCGTAGACAACGTGAAAAATCGGATCGCGGCTTTCCATTTCCACGATCGGCCGGTCCGGGAAAACCAGCCGCATGCTCTCATAGAACCGGTCCCATTCCTCGGTTCCCCAGAAATCGTCCAACATGAGGAATCCGCCGCGCAGCAGATACTCGCGCAGGGTTTTCGCCTGAGCGGCGGTCAGCTTCCAATCGCCCATCTCGCCGGCATTCATCCACGGCCAGTTGTAGAAATCGTCCAGGTCGTCCGGATCGACGGGTTGTTCCACCGAGCGCGCGTGAACGCGCGTCAAACGCCGTACGGCGGCCGCAAAGTGACGGTCCGCGCGAGGATAATCCTGGGTCCAACTGGTGAACCCCTGGCGCCAGTCGAGGGAGCCGCGGAACCGGCCGCCAAAGCGGCCGAAGCGGCCAAATCGGGCCTCCGGGTGCTGCGGATACATGAGCCGGGCGAACACCCATTCGGCCTTCTCCTGCCAGTCTGGCGGGAGCGGAATGTTGTCGTAAGGCTCCATGCTGGGGTAGACGCGGAAAGGCCGTTGGAAGGCGTACAGCGCGCCGATCAAGGCCAAGCCGCATCCGACTCGCCACAGGCCCCTCTGAATGGTCATAAGCCTTGCCGCGCCGCAGTACCGCTCCCTCACGGTCGCGGCTCTGTCATTCTTCCGACGCCAACTCCCCGGCCGTCGCCGCTGCCGGCCCCGCCGCCTGCGCCTCTTCGATCAGCCGCCGGGCTTCCATGACTTTGCCGCGCGGCACCATTACCTGAAAGCCGAGGTTGGGGAATTGCGAGGTTCCCCCCATCAGCAGCGTTGGTATCCCGTTCGAATCCAGTACGCCGCGGATCATGTCCGCTTCCACCTCAGCATCGATGTTGGATGAATCCCACAGTGGCACCATGTCCAGAGCGTGGGACGTCAGCAACTGGTCCTGATCTCGTTCTTCGTCGTTGCATTCGGGGTCTTGCGCCATGACTCAAGGATATCGCAGAATGTGATTAGGCCCAGGCCGTTCCCATGGAGGCAGCAGAATGACACAAGAAGAAGGCACCAGCAGGCTCGCCTGGTTTTTGACCGGCGTCGTCATCGGCGCCACGGTGGCGGTCCTATACGCGCCCAAGAGTGGCAAGGATACCCGCCAGTTTATTTCCGAAAAGACGCAGCAAGGCAAGGACGCCGTCACCGAAACCAGCAAGGACATGGTGGAAGCCAGCAAGGAGATGTTCGATCGCGGCCGTAAGCTGGTGGAAGACGCCGCCGATCTGTTCGACCGCGGCCGCAAGCTGGTCAGGGGCTGATGGCGCTCGTGACGCTCCCCGAGTTCCGCAACGAGCCCTGCGCCGATTTCTCACAGCCTGCCGTTCGCCAGGCCGCGGTGAGTGTGCTTCGCCGTGTGCGCTCCGAATTGGGCCGCGAATATCTGCTGCGCATCGCGGGCGATTGGATCTCGACCGGAGATCCCCTGGTCTCGGTGAATCCCTCCAATCCGCGCGAAGCCGTGGGCATCCACCACAGAGCCACGCCCGAGCTGGCCAACCGCGCCGTCGAAGCCGCGCACGGGTACTTCCCGCAATGGAGCCGTACCCCCGCCGCCGAGCGCGTCCGCCTGCTGCTGGAGGCCGCCCGCATCCTGCGCGCCCGCAAGATGGAGTTCGACGCCTGGCTGGTGTTGGAGGCCGGCAAAACCTGGCCCGAAGCCGAAGCCGACGTTTCCGAAGGCATCGATTTCTGCGAGTACTACGCGCGTGAAATGCTGCGCCTGGCCGGCCCGCAGCGGGTCCACCAGCTCCCCGGCGAGCACGACGAGATGATCTACATCTCGCTGGGCGTGGGGGTGGTGATCCCGCCATGGAACTTCCCGGCCGCCATCCTGATCGGCATGACGGTGGCCTCGCTGGTGGCAGGCAACACGGCCATCGTCAAGCCATCGAGCGAGACCCCCACCATCGCCGCCAAGTTCGCCGAGGTTTTGCTGGAAGCCGGCTTCCCCGAGGCCTCGTTCACGCTGCTGACCGGCAGCGGATCGACGGTTGGCGACGTGCTGGTGGAGCACCCCAAAACGCGATTCATTTCCTTCACCGGCTCGCGCGACGTGGGCCTGCGCATCAACGAGCTGGCCGCCCGCCATCGTCCCGGCCAGATCTGGATCAAGCGTGTGATCGCCGAGATGGGCGGCAAAGACGCCATCATTGTGGACGCCGATGCCGACCTCGACAAAGCCGTTGATGGGGTGCTGGCTTCCGCCTTCGGCTACCAGGGCCAGAAATGTTCGGCCTGCTCGCGCGCCATTGTGGACGCCCAGGTCTACGATGGATTTCTCGAGAAACTGGCCGCGAAGGCGAGGGACATCAAAGTGGGCCCCTCCGAGGATTTCGGCAACTACATGGGCCCGGTGATCAGCGAAGCCGCGCGCCAGACCATCCTCGAATACATTGAGATCGGCAAGCGGGAAGGCCGCCTGGTGGCCGGCGGAGAAGCCGCCGGCGGCGAAGCCCCCAGCGGCGGCGGCTATTTCATCCGGCCCACCATCATTGCGGATGTCGAGCCGGGCGCCAGAATCTTTCAGGAAGAGATTTTCGGCCCGGTCCTGGCCGTCACCAAAGCGCGCGATTTCGAGCACGCGCTGGGTTTGGCCAACGACTCGCAATACGGCCTGACCGGCGCGGTTTTCTCGATCAACCCCGACTACCTGCGCCAGGCCATAGAGCGCTTCCACGTGGGCAATTTGTATTTCAACCGGAAGTGCACCGGCGCGATGGTCGGCGCCCATCCCTTCGGCGGCTTCAACATGTCCGGCACGGATTCCAAGGCCGGCGGACCGGATTATCTATTGCTGTTTCTGCAGGCGAAATCGGTAGCGGCGAAGTTGGGGTAGGGCGGTCCGTCAGAGCTGCTTTACCACCAGACCCGGAATCATTTGGAAGTGGCGCACATTCGCCGTCGCCACCGCGTAATCAAACTCCAGCGCGGTTACCCCCGATCACCAGGTCCTGGAACGGAATCACCACGCCCCTTCGCCTGGACTCGCCATCGATCCTCGCCGCACGACGAGCGATGCTAAACGTCAGGGGATACGTGGGAATGGCCGCGAACAGGTCGTCGAAGAATTTCTGCCGGTTCGCGGCTTGCGCAGCGTTCTTGGCGCGCCAGATGCCGTGTTCCAGTTCGATCACGCTCACCGTCGACAGCGCAATCGCCTCCGGTCCCAAACTGGCTCGAATCGCCGCCAATAGGTCGGCCACGGACTGTCCCGTTCGCTCTCCGGCGATGACCGCGCTGGAGTCCAGGATCAGTCCCATACCGACGTGTCGAGCGGCTGGCGGCTGGCGATGATCTCCTCCAAATCCGCGGCATACTCATCATCCAGCTTCGCTCCCGAGCCGTGCACCTTCGCCAGCGCGATACATTCGTCGATGGGACGCCCAGGGCCTTTCACCGGGCTGATCACGGCTACCGGCCGGTAACCTTGCTCCACCACAACCTCAGCCCCGTGCTTGAGCTTCTCCAGCACGGCGGCGAAGTTATTCGCCACCTCGGCGTCGGTCATGCGGAGCCGTTCCATATCTTCGATCATACGTCTTATTCGTCTCCCTTGGGTTCGTCCTTCGGCTTGCGCACCGTGGTAGCCGCGCTTCACACCCACTTCTTTTCGCTCCACTGCTGGAACGCCGCCTCGGTCAGCCACGTCAGCGCGGTGATCAGCTCCGGTTCCGGATCAGCCTTGAAGTTGAAGCACGTCTTGCCTTGCATTCGCTTCTTCAAGGCCGGCGGGATGCTCTTCGCGAGCACCGGGCACATGTAGAGCGGCATCAGATGAAAGCTCACGTACGCCTTGCCCAGACGCACCGAGCCGAAGTACATGGGGTGCCCTTTATGCTGTGGGAAAGGCGACGCGGATTTCGTGACCAGGGTGTACTCAACGGATGTGTCCGCCTCAACAGCCAGGCGATTCGCATATTCTGCGAGTACAGGTTTCAGTACGGCGAATACGGAGGCAAAAGCTGTCATCGCTTGGCGGGCTTTTTGCGGGAGGCGCGCTTCAGCGGGTTGGTGGGCTGGTAGTCGAGTTCCTGGGAGAGAATCTCCACCAGCTTCGAAAGAACCTTGGTGCGAGCCCAGTACTTGTCGTTTCCTTCCACCAGGCACCAGGGGGCGGTCCTGGTGCTGGTCTTCACCAGCATCTCCTCGACGGCTTCCTCGTAGGCGCCCCACTTCTGGCGGTTGCGCCAGTCCTCGTCGGTGAGCTTCCAGGATTTGTAGCCGCTGACCTTGCGCTCCTCGAAGCGGCGGAATTGTTCCTCGCGCGAGATGTGGATCCAGAACTTAGCCAGGATGGTCCCGAAGTCCTTTAACTGGCGCTCGAAGGAGTTGATCTCTTTGTAGGCGCGCTTCCATTCCGCCTCGGCGGCGAAGCCCTCGACGCGCTCCACCAGGACGCGGCCGTACCAAGTGCGGTCGAAGACGGCGATCTGGCCGCGCTCGGGAAGCCGGCGCCAGAAACGGTAGAGGTAATGGCGGGTTTTGTCCTCGCCCTGGGGCGCGGCAATGGAGTAGACCACGTAGCCGCGTGGGTCGAGTTTCTCGGTGGTCCTTTTGATGGCGCCGCCCTTGCCGGCGGCATCCCAGCCTTCAAAAAGGACGATCACGGGGCGTTTCTGCAAATAGACCTGGTAGCCCAATTCGCGGAGCTGAATCTGGCGGGCCGTCACCTCGCGGACGTAGGCCTCACGATCGAGCTTTCGCGTCAGATCGAGTGTTTCCAGCATCAGGGTCTCTCTCCTTCGAGCGACTCCATGGCGGCGCGGAGATCCGCATCCTTGGCTACCTCGGCGGGGATTTCCACGCGGGGCGGCGCGTCGGCGCCCAGGCGCTTCTCCATGACGGAGACGATAGTCTCGAAGATTCTCTTGCGCGCGTACCATTTCGAGGTCGCCTCGACGATGGTCCACGGCGCGAATTCGGGATTCGGTCAGCTCGAGCATCTCCTCGGTGGCCGTCAGATACTGGTCGTACTTCTTGTGGCGGGCCCAATCGGCGCTGGTGACGCGCCAGGCTTCGAGCGGAGCGGCTTCGATGGCGCGGAACCGTTCTTTTTGCTCCTTCCTGGAGATGTGCAGGAAGAACTTCACGATGGCAACGCCGTCGTCGGCCAGCGTGCGCTCGAACTCGACGATGTCGCGGTAGGCGTCGCGCCACGCCTTCTCCAGGATGGCGCCTTCGACCCGCTCGTCCAGGACGCGAATATACCAACTGCGATCATAGATGACCATCTCACCCCGGTTGGGAACTTTCAGCCAGAAGCGCCACAGCCAGGGGCGCTGCTGCTCGTAGGTGCGAGGAGCGGTGATGGGATAGAGCTTGAAACCGCGCGGGTCCAGCCGCTGCGTCAGGGCCGCGA
>Ga0224534_1001929_pt1 | contig 10287 bp, 11 predicted proteins | sample 714E12024metaG_FD_172012 | JGI IMG/M metagenome (GOLD analysis project Ga0224534, IMG submission 172012) | Peat soil microbial communities from Stordalen Mire, Sweden - 717 E1 20-24 | ecosystem: Environmental > Terrestrial > Soil > Wetlands > Peat | place: Sweden: Norrbotten County, Stordalen...
TCGCTGGCCAGAAAAGCTTGCTTGGATGACTCCGGGTGGAAGGCTGCCGTCCCCAGCCCATTGATCAAAACCCCCAGCAAGATCAGGGCAAAGCTACCGGCCCAGCCCACGATGGCGAGGCCCAGGGATGACAGAAAACAACTGGTGGAGAGCAGCCAGCGGCTGGAGATGCGATCGCTCCAGATACCGAACAGGGGCTGGGTGAGAGTGGCACTCAGGGTGGCTACCTGCACGATCACGCTGACAGCGGTGTACGAGAGATGGAAATCGTTTTTCAGCGCCGGGAGCAACATCGGCAGGGCGCCGCCGCTTAACTCGACCACCAGGTGGCCCAGCCCCATCAAAAAGATCAGAAATGCTTGCAACTATGGATCCTCTTTGGGGATGCGACTTCGTCAAGGCATGTTTGCATCCCTACCCTAATATATTAATGCGCCTGGCCAGAAGATTCAATGCACAACTGCCAATCAGAAGGTGGTAGCAACGCCGCTGACTGATGCATACAATAGTGGTAAATGATGGTGTCAGCCAGGGATGTATCGGGCACGCTGTCATGTTTATGGGATAAAGTACGTCCAATGCAGCAAAAGGAGTTGTTCCCGATGGCAAAAACACGAAAGAAAGACGGCGATGCGACACTGGAGCACTATCCTAGGCCCGGCTTTCCCGGCAGTCCCGGCTACCCCGGAATGCCCGGTTATCCTGGCATACCTGGTTACCCTGGCATGCCCGGCGCCCCCGGGAATATGAGCATAGCCCTCGCCACCGCCTATATACCGCCCCAAGTTTTCAGCAACAGCAGCATGTACCCTCTAACGAACGCTCTCCACAACGGAACACTCTTCCCCGAACTATATCGGCCCTATCCCTGAACATCTTGAGAGGGCACCCAATACTTGTTTGAATATTTAAAAAGAGTGCCACTCCGGGCGCGGCTCCCGGCACCCGGCACAACTGATGTTAACCCCACTCAGCGGATACCCGGGGTGCCCATATCACCCAGTGGGTACCCGGGGATGCCCACAAAGCTCGCTGCGCTCGCAATAAAGGTGGCGCTTCGCTCGACGTGCAGGCGTGCGCAGGCACCCGCAGCCTGAGGCGAAGCTTTAGAACCTGTCAACCAACAAGGAAGTAAGCATAAATCCGACGATGCGCCAGCACAGGCTTGGCGCAAGCCAAAATCTTTATTATAAATTTGATTGAGGTGATTGCTGTGGCCAAGCAAAACGTGAACCCTTTACAAACAGTCCAGGAACTGGGGTTTGCCCTGGTGGAACTGAACCTTTACCTGGACACCCATCCCGACGACGCCAACGCCCTGACTGTCTTCAACGACCTTGCCACCCGTTATGCAACGTCACGGTGCAATTATGAGGCTCAATACGGTCCGCTCATCAACTTCGGCACTTCGGGGCCGGCCTCATCCTGGGCATGGGCCCAAGAGCCCTGGCCATGGCAGGTTTGAATAGGGTACAGGGACACCCCCCCCTTCCGGGGAATCTCCCTATGAATGGGGGCACAACTTTTCGAGAATGTCCCCCTAAGGAGGTATCATTATGTGGTTATATGAAAAGAGGCTGGAATATCCGGTCACGGTCTCCAAACTCGACCCCCAAATGGCCATGTACCTGTACACCCAGTTCGGCGGCCCCAATGGCGAATTGTCAGCCGCCGTCAGATATCTTTCCCAGCGCTACACCATGCCCACCGGGCGCGGCAAGGGGGTTCTCACCGACATTGGCACCGAGGAACTGGCCCACTGGGAGATGATCGCCACCATGATCTTCAAGCTGACCCAGGGCGCCACCATTGCCCAGATCGAAGCGGCAGGCTACGGTGGACACTACGCCATCTGGGACGGCGGCATCTTCCCCAGCGACAGCAACGGCGTCCCCTGGAGCGCCGCCTACATCAACACCATGGGCGACTCCATCGCCGACCTGCACGAGGACATGGCGGCGGAGCAGAAGGCAAGGGCGACCTACGAGAACCTGATCAAGCTCACGGACGACGTCGATTTAATAGACGGCCTGAAGTTCCTCCGGGAGCGTGAGGTTGTCCACTTCCAGCGCTTCGGCGAGACCCTGGACTACATCCAGGGTTACATGGACAGCAGGAAAGCCTTCTAACCCATCTTCCGCACCCTGAGCGGGTAGCAAAAATAATTTTCATATAGCTCTCTTTACAAGGAGAATTTCCAGAATATGGCGCGAATTCTCTCATAATGACTGATTATGGGGGAATAGCGCATGCAGAGCCTGATACCCAAGTACAAGATCATGAATGCAGGAGCGGCTCCTCTCGTGGCCGCCTTCTGCCGTGAAATCAAACTGCGTGACATCATCGATGAGATGGTGACCTGGGATCCCAAGCAGTGCCGTCTCTCCCCGGGAGCCCTGATCGAAGCGCTGGTCATCAAGGTTCTGGTGGCCAGGAAGCCGCTTTACCGGGTGGAAGAGTTTTACCGGGACATGGACCTCGGGGTGCTCTTCGGTGAAGGAGTAACCGCCGATGCCTTCAACGATGATGCCCTGGGCCGGTCTCTTTCCAAACTGGCTGCGGCCCACCCCAACCGGGTTTACCTGGCCCTGGCATTATCGGCAATCAAGGTGGATGTTGGAGCAGTTCACGCCGATACCACTTCCATCTCCATGGCCGGGGAATATGACAGAGAGGAAAACCCGGCCATTGACATCACCTACGGATACAGCAAGGACCACCGACCTGACCTGAAGCAGTTTCTGTATGGTCTGATCACCACCACCGATGGGATCCCCATCTTCGGAGAACTCATGGATGGCAACCTCTCCGACAAGACCTGGAACCAGGAAGTGCTAGAAAGACTGGAGACCATGCTCCCCAATGGTAACAACAAACATATCTACGTGGCAGATTCGGCGCTGGTCACCAGGGGCAATCTGGAGATCATGCACACTCAGAAGATTCCCTTCATCTCCAGGCTGCCTGAAACCTTCGGTATTGCCTCCGAGCTGAAGGAAGCGGCCTGGTCAGGGGCCAGGTGGCAGCCTATTGGCAGCCTTACAGATAAGAAGGATGCTGCCGTCTATCGGCTCCAGGCATTCAAAAGAGGGCTTGCCGAACACGACTATCGCTTTGTTGTGGTACACTCCTCGTCTCTTAATAAGAGGAAGGAACAGAGCATTACCGCCATGGTGAAGTCCCGCCGCCAGGAGCTTGAAGAATCTTGTGCAGCGCTTGCCAAAAGGAGCTTCTTCTGCGAGGCAGATGCCAAAAAGGAACTGGAGATCTTTTTGAAAGAACACGCCACCCCGCTCTTTGAGATGAAAACAGAGATTAAAGAAGAACATATCCAGAAGCGGCGGGTAGGCAGACCCCGCAAGGATGAGCCGGTAGCCTGCCAGGTGCAGTACCGGGCGGCGCCTTCACTGGTAGAGGTTAACGAACAGTTTGTCAAAGAACTCAAAGCCAAGGCCAGCACTTTTGTGCTGATCACCAATATCATGAACGATAGAGAGTTGTCACCCGCAGGTGTGCTGCGGGAGTACAAGAGCCAGACGGCAGTGGAACTCTCTTTCCGGTTCTTGAAGAATCCGGTCTATGCTGACGGCATCTTCATCAAGAACATGGACAGGGTGGTTGCAATCGGTTACGTGTTCCTGATGGCGCTCCTGATCTATTCCCTGCTGCAGCGCCGGGTTAGACGTAATCTGGCGAGAGAGACCGAGCCTTTGGTGATACCGGGACAGCGCAAGAGCTTCAGCCCAACCGGAGCGATGTTGCTAGAGATGTTGAGGCCGCTTTCTGTCATCACTTTCAAAACAGATGCAGGTCATGCTCGACAGGTTTCCGAGAATCAGCTGACCGAAGATATCAGGCGTCTCTTACGTCTAGCTGGTTTCGAAGAGGGTATCTATTGTTCGACTGAATATGGGAGGTCTCCGTATGCTTGGTAAAGTGCCATGACCAGTCATTTTTCAGTGTAGAAAAAAATAGGGGCGCTAAAGTGTTAAGGGTGCGAAATGTGGGTTTTAGAAAGACTGAAATTCGATATGGAGCTTAGGGGGTTAAGCCAGGTCTCCGGCAAAGTCACGCTATACACCAATCAACGACAGGGCAAGCTCTCGATTCCATCCCAGCTTGCGTAGACCAGCAGCAATATCCCTGAACCCATGCAAATGCAAAAGGTTGCCGGCGTTATAGATTCAATTTCATCCAATTATCGTTGAATTAATGATTGCAAGTCGGGCGGCAAAGGAAAACTCTTGATATGCTCAAAATTCACGACATCGATTCCAGTTGGACTGATTCTTATGGTGATATGGTCAATGCCTACTGGATAGTGTGATCCGATATAAGGCTCCACTTCAATGCTGAATTCGTAAACCTGCTCTGCGGTGGGTCTTGTTACTGCCATGACCTTGACTACGTATGGAGGAGCGAGTACGTACTGACTGTTGTAATACCCCATTACTGACTTTTGAATGTATGGGTCGAGGGCGGTGATTAGCATTTCTTGGTAGAGTTCCGTCTCTGTTTGTCCGGGCGGTGCTTGCGTTTTGTCTGTATTGCTCTTTCCGGGTGGTGCCTGTGTCGGGCCCGCATTGCTATATTGACCGCCCCTATATGCGTGGGCACAAACAAGCACTGATGCGATCGCCAATATCACGATGATCGCTGCCAGACAGACCTTCATTGACTGCTGTTGATTCATAGATGCCCCCGCATATATTTATTGCTTTAACTGGTTCATTTTATTGTGTTTGAAAGGCAGGAATTTTCCAACCCTTGGATAATGCCAATAGCTCAGATGGAGCATCGCTAGGCGAAACATTTACTAATATAGCTTGGATGGCTTGGGTAAACTGTCTATCCGCGTTGTTAGGATCAGGACGCCACGCTATTAGCCAGCACTCGTGGGTAACTGTATTGGAACCGGATGCGGCGGGTGGGGTACGATCCACCATGACTAGTATAGCTGGCCCAATAGCAAGAGTTACTGGTTGTAGATCTTGTGCAACAATGTAAGTATGATTACCTACAATGTCATCGACAAGACTAAGTAAGTTATCATTTGCCCCCAGTGCTGTATAGAGCTGGATGTTTAATCCTTTCCAATAGGTTGGTTGATTATCTCCTGGCGTAACAACTTTCCCATTTGGCAACACCAAACTAGAGTATGGCCAATAACTATATTTCTGTTGAGCTGTCGTTGGTACGGTCTTTGAAGCCTGTTTTTGCGGCGCAGGCGTGGGTGTATTGGTCTTTCCATAGCTGCTGCAGCCAGCCATAACCATGAGCAAACAAACAACGGCAAGTAAAACAACCTTTTTCCCCATAGTCGACCTCTTTCGATAACATTGCTATATCCAAGAACCGCAGACGTGCTTACATGGTCTCGTCTATCTAATCACTTGCCACTACTCGATGGTCATCATCTGGGATGCCTGATCCCAGGTCACGGTTCGCCCGAACGCTTCAGCCACGTAACGGGCCGGGAGGTAGGTACGGCCATTCCGGACCAGCGGGGCCACGTCCATGGCAATGCTGTCTCCCTGTTGAGGCAACCCGCTTCCCTGATAAGTGATCGTCTTGATACCAATCACCAGTTCTACACCAAAGCCGACGGCCGGGGGCGTATTTTTTGTCAGTCCAACTGTTTTGCTATCAGGACTCCAGCCGACATCGACCCCGAGGGCCTCTCCCAGGTAGCGCACCGGGACAAACACCCGACCATTATCGATGAACGGGGCAGCATCCGTGGAGCAGGTCTGCCCGTTCAGGACGTAGTTCGCTTGGCCGATTGTGAACACCGCCTGGTAGGATGATCTGCTGTTCGTCCAATTGACGCCGTCCGGCGAGGTCGAGATCGCCCCGCCGTCACCCAGGGCCACGAACTCATTGTTGCAGAAGGATACCAGGCCATAAGAGACTTTGGCTCCTGTTAACAGCCCGGTCCAGTTAATGCCGTCTGGAGATGTGAGGATGCCGCCATTGGCTCCGGTGGCCACGAAGGCACCGTTGCCGAAAGCGATGCTCTCAAGGTGGCAGGACTCGTTCAAACTCGTCATTGTCCACTTGACAGCATCCCGGGATGTTATGACGACAGGGTTACCTTCTGGCGGTGTAGTCGGTGTATTGGTATAATAATCGCCCACGGCCACATACATGCCGTCCCCGTAGACCGCCCCGGTGACACCGATGTTCGGGTAGATCATGCCTGTTCCGGAATAATCGATCAGTCCCACGTCCTCCGTCTGCCAGACGGCACCGTTCGGCGAAGAAGCAAACTGGGTCTCGTGGAAGTCGGCAAAGACGCTGCCGGTATAGAGCAATTGGGAATATTCATAGAGGGCGCCGGCGTACTGTTTGGGAATCGGCGTCCAGTTCACCCCGTCCGTCGAGGTGTAGTTATCGTTATAGCCGATGAGCACAAATGTGCCGTCGCCATAGACGACGCTGTTAAACTCGATATCGAAGCTGTTCTGCTGCGTCCAATGCACCCCGTCGCCGGATGTCAGGACGACGCCGCTGGTAAGAGTTTTGCCGGGCGTGCTGCCCACGGCCACGAACAGGCCGTTGCCAAAGGCGATGTCGACGATCCCTATATTGTTCATGGCCGGTTGCGCCGTCCAGGTTGACCCGTCCGGTGAGGTCAGAAACAGGGCACTTCTGGTGCCGGCAGTGGTATCATCGTAGTCCCCGTTCACCACATATGTCCCGTTGCCGTAGGCTACAGCCCGCAACTGGGTTGATGGCGGCAGCGTGTAGCCGCTGCCGGCAACGGCAGGCCGCCCCGGAACAGAGGCTGCAAGGGCTGTTACCAGTAGAAAGGTCAGCACGAAACGCCAATGTCCAGGAAATCTCTTGCTCTTGAAAGGGCTAAGCAATCCAATCATCCTCTCCAATGTGGTTGTATTTAGTGACATCCCCAGTGTAATAAAGCATCTGGGGATAGCGTTAATCTCATTTCACCAAGTCAAAACTATTGGCGATCCTAATGGCGTCGGCGATCTTCCCGTCATATTGAAGGGTGTATTCGTACCGGCCGTCGGCAGACACCCAACTGATGAACGTATACAGGTGATTGGTATCGCTCACCAGGATCTTCCCGCTCTTGGCCTGCAAACCCTGCAACTCCCCGGTCTCCTTGAAGCTCCCGGTCAGTGACCGGGTATCGTCCGTAAGGCTCCCGAAGGAACCCAGAACTTCGCACTGCCAGGCTCCGCTTTCCCAATAGAAAGAGACGGGATCCTGCCATCCCTGATAGCCGCTGATCACGAAGGGCTGTCCGTCTTTCGGTTTCTGCACGACAACAGAGTTCGGAGCGGAGGCGCCCAGAGTGCCTTTCCTGACGCCCCCAAAGTTCCCCCACTGGTTGGCTTCGGAATTATTGGCAGGCAGATTGAGTTCGGGGCTGTTGACCGGAAGCTGCTCCGGGATGGTGGTGATGGTGACGCCGTAGCCGTCCTGCCCGACGATGTACTGGATCCCGCTGTAGGGATCCTGACTGCCAGCAGGGATGACGGCCAGTAGGATGGCATCATGACCGGTATTTTCACTTGGGAATATAGGACGCCGGCAATTTGCTGATTAAGTTGCCGTTCTGTGTCCGATGCCTTTGTTGGTGCCGGGTTTGTTTCAGTCTGACCGGTTGTAGCCGGTTGTGGCAGCTTCGTTGTGGGGTTGGCTACAGTCATGCCTGGAGTAGCTTGTTGGCTTTGTACGGTAGGCGACGTCATGGATTGACCGGCTTTTTTGCCGTTGCAGCCCGCTATGATAAATAGCAAGCAGCAGATGATAAGTGGGACATACTTTCTTCCCATAATGTATGCCCCCCAGACTAACCGACAGAAGACAAGAAACCAATCAACCATCCATCATGTTATACTCCGGGCCCGTGGCGGATCTTACAGGAGGCGTTAAAATCTCAGTGTAAGCAGTTAATATTAATTACGGATATTGATACCATCTTCGCCAACGCATGGTATTTATCCTTTGTATCTAATCACACTTTTTGGATTGGCTTTCCGTCATTGAATTCGTTGCATTCTCTGTCCAATAACAGTTTTTCCATCAGCAGCATAGACAGGAACTGCTTCAAAGCCTTCCCCGCCTCCGATGATGAATTTCCCAATAACTGTTTTACCGTCAACGGCATAGAGTGGAATTTCGCGTGTGGGATGAGCCAAGTTATACTTGTCTAAAGCTACTGCTTCCTGTGGATTCTTGGGCTGCGGCCCTTCCGCGTCCGTACGCTTAACATACCCAGTCGTGCCATCCGCACCTGTCGCTAGAATCAGATCCGGCTCTGTCCCTGGAGTGACAAGGCCCGGCCTAGGAACCTCAGGACCATATGTCTGGCCGTTAGCGTTCCTTGGGAAGACGTGAACGGGGGCCTGGCTTCTGTTGGTGCTGGTGTTCGTAAAGCTGACAACAGACGCTGCCGCTGCTAAGCAAGCAACAAGGGCAATACCGATGATTCTGCGAACTCCGTATGACTTAAACCACATATTGTTCACCTCCTTGAAAGCAACCTTGGCAACCTGTCTGTTGTCCCAGGCAACTACATCCTCAACATATTGAACTTGAGTTAGATACTTTCCGCCTTGTTCATCCGTCCTTGTCAAGTAGTAGGCCGGATATATCACTACAGTCTGGTATCGATTGGCGGTTGAAACATGGTTTTGACGACAGGGTATGGCATACTTTGTCATACAGTTCTATAGTCTGGATTGAATTCCTTCTTATTCATGCTAGGGAATCATACATTTTGCCTCTGACCTTCTGCAGTTCCTGTTTTAATAATCTGTTCTCTTCCTCCAACTCTTTGATTCGCTTGTTCTTGGCGGCGATAACTACGTCCTTGCTGGCATCGGTCATTTCACGCTTTACTTGCTTCGGAGATGGCAGCCCTTCCTGCTGTTTTCTGAGGGTTTCGATGCGATCCCGTATATCCGGATGGGTGTAAAGATAAGCCTTGCTTACTCCGGATTCTGTGGAAACGCTGTTGAAGTTAATCTTCTCCTTGTTCTTTACCAGGCGTTGGATGACTTCATCCACTTTTTCTGCAGTTTTCTGGCTCTTATGGTGTGCATGGTTGATAAGGCCGTCTGTGTTGCGTTCATGAGTTCCCGGCATGTGCGCGTTCCTCCCCGACGTATTCCCGCCCCTTTTTGCCTGCAAGGTGGTGGGTGCGGCCTTCTTTTAGAACGGCCAGAATCGCTTCGTAACGATCCAGGAGGGCCTCGTTTTTCTCCACCCAGATAGTGCGTCCCTGCGATCTGCCCCTTTCGATTGTAACCTTTACTTCCATAAGTTCGAGTTCATATTGGGGGATGAAATCGGGTGTCGTGCAAAGGTTGCGGCATGTCAGACAAGGATTCAACTGGTGCTTGCATTCCACTTTATTCGGTTTCATGCAATAGCCGAGGGGCATCCTGACCGCATCGAGGTTGGAGCGGATGTACTCCCATTCAATTAGGTCTTCGCTCTCGATGTCGGATAGATCAATCTTTATCGCTTTTCCTGATGGATCGATGCGGAAAAGGCCGTTCTTTGTTGCATCCTCCCAGGACTTGCGCATCGTAGTGTCCAGGATTTTTGCATACCGAAGCGTCATCTCCGGCGATGCATGGGCCATCCATTTCATTACATGCAAAATATTCATTCCGTTGTTAATAAGCTCAACACCTTTGGTATGGCGAAAGGCATGATTCTTAAAATGAAATAATTGTCCCTGGTCATCGACGATGTTGCATTCCTTTGCTAGGCGGTTCAGTGCATATTTAATTTGTTCTCCTTCTGGTGGGCGGCCTTTTCTTTTTCCGTCAAAACGCACAAATAGCAGTTTCCTCGGGTTGTTGTCTGGCGTGCTTTTTTCTCGCACCTCATCGATCACAGCCTGAACTACAGATGCCACCTCATCAGTAATCGGAACCCGGTGATTAAAAACATTAGTTTTTGGTATATCCCCGCAGAGCCACCATCCCTGTACCGTTCGTTCAAGGCATTTATCGTAACGCAAGTTTAGAACGTCTGATGCTCGCCAACCGGATGCGCGTAGCAGCACTACCTTTGGGATGTGATCGGGTGGCGTGAGATTCTCCAAATTATCGTCGAGCTGTTGTAGCACCCCTTCAGGAATGTGTTTGATATCGTTTTCCGTTGTTTTATGGAGACGGGGATATCCTCATTGAATATCAAACAGACAGACGGTTTTTCCGGTGCCTCGGGATATTCTGCTCTTTGGATATATTCGAAAAACATGCGAAGACCGTTTAAAAAATCTACATGTTTGACGGAATA
>Ga0224534_1001934_pt1 | contig 10276 bp, 9 predicted proteins | sample 714E12024metaG_FD_172012 | JGI IMG/M metagenome (GOLD analysis project Ga0224534, IMG submission 172012) | Peat soil microbial communities from Stordalen Mire, Sweden - 717 E1 20-24 | ecosystem: Environmental > Terrestrial > Soil > Wetlands > Peat | place: Sweden: Norrbotten County, Stordalen...
ACCACCACCTTCGGCTCCGGCATCTGGTTGTAGATGTTGCGGATGACATCCCGGCTCTGCTCGTTGACGGCGCCGGTGACCAGGAAAATATCGGCGTGCTTCGGGTTGCCGGTGTTGACCACGCCCAGGCGCTCGACGTCAAAAATCGGCGTCAGACAGGCCAGCACTTCGATGTCGCAGCCGTTGCAGCTCGAGGCGTCGTAGTGGATGATCCAGGGTGATTTGGTAAAGCCAGACATAGCATCATTCCTATCGCATCAGGGAAAGAACCAGGATGTTGCCAAAACCGAGCACGGCCGCCACCAGCCATGCGCTCCGGACCGCCGTCTGCCATTTGAGCCGGGCGAACACGTTGTCCACCAGGATGACGAACACAAACACCAGCAGCGACATGGCCACGCCCAAAACCGGCATCGAGGCAAAGAACAGATAGACCCAGCCCAGCAGGAACACGTTTTCGTACCAGTGCGCGATCTCGATCAGGGCCAGCGTGCGGCCGGAAAACTCGGTGGTGATGCCGCTCACCAGTTCCTGGTGGGCGTGGTGCGAGCAGGACAGGTCAAACGGCGATTTGCGGAACTTGATTTCGAGCGTGTAGAGGAAGCCGAGGAAAATTCCCGGCAACATCAGCACCAGCAGGGTGGGATGGCTGGCAATTTCATTCACGGCAAAACTTTTCGTGACCATGTACATCCCGATGGCCGTCAGCAGTATCATCGGTTCATAAGCCATCATCTGGATCAACTCGCGTTCCGCGCCGACGAAGCTGTAAGGCGAACTGGCCTTGTACGCGCCGAGCACGAAGAAAATGGCCGCCAGCGTCAGCGCAAAGATCACCAGCAACAAATCCGACCCGCCAAAGAACAGCGCGCCGGTGAAGATGATCATTACCAGGAAGAACCCGATGTAAAAGTTCTGCGAACGGCGCGTGACGAAGCTTTGCTTGTCCCACAATTTCATCACGTCGTAGAACGGCTGCCGGATGGGCGGGCCGCGACGCGACTGCATGCGCGCCGAAATCCGGCGGTCCCAGCCCGCCAGCAATCCGCCAACGATGGGCGCCGCCACCAGATAAATCAAAATTCGAATCCAGGGACTCATAAAAATGCCACCGTCAACATTGCCACCAGCAGCAACGCGCAGCCGATCACGCCCCAGCGCGAAAGCCAGGCTTCACTGAACATGTTGCGCAAATAGTAGTTGCCCATGGCCACGTCCTGCACGCTGTCGGCGGTGCTGCGGAATTGCACGCCGCTGTGTACGTTCGCGCCGCCCAGGTAGGCGTCCACCACTTTTACGCCGCGACCGTAGCCCATGAAACTGACCGGGAACAGCAAGACCATCGCCATCATGATGGTCATGATGATGATGTTGCCCGCACCCAGGGAGGCCGACTGGCCATAGACCGCGTAGATGTACGGTTCAATGAACCGGGAGGAAATGAGTGGAAACAACAGACAGGCCAAAGCCGTTGCCGCCGACAAGCCGTAAAGCGCGATGGCCTCGCCGAGAACCAGTTCCTTTTTGATCCGCTCAGCCGGTCTGACAACTTCGATCAGTTTGCCCATCCATTTTACCCAGAAGAACAGCGTGGCCGCGCTGCCGAAAGCGATGAAGACCGACAGCGAGGGATAGGCATCCACGACCGCCTTGAGCACCGCCCATTTGCTGATCAACATGCCGAACGGCGCCAGGAACATGCCGGCCATGCCGATCTGCATCATGATCGCCACGCGCGGCATGCGCACGACCAGCCCGGACATGTCTTCGATGTTCCGGCTGTGCAGCTTGTGCTCCACCACGCCCACGCACAGGAACAACAGGCATTTGGCCACCGCATGAAAAATGATCAACAGGATGCCCGCCCAGACCGCCTCGTAAGTTCCGATGCCGCCGCAAAGCACGATCAAACCGAGGTTCGCAACCGTGGACCAAGCCAGAACCCGTTTGGCCTCGCTGCTGGTGATGGCAGCTAGGGAGCCGACGACAAAGGTGACCGCGCCGACGAGAGCCACCATCATTCCGACTTTGGTGGAGGCGACCAGGGGCGCCATGCGCAAGACGAGATAAACACCCGCCTTTACCATGGTGCTGGAATGCAACAGCGCCGACACCGGGGTGGGCGCCACCATCGCGCCCAGCAGCCAGCTTGAGAACGGCAGTTGGGCGGACTTGGTGATGCCCGCGAAACACAACAGCGCCGCCGGCAGGAGCAACAGCGCTTTGTCGGGAGAGTTGATCATCGCCTGCAATTCGATGCTGCCGGTTTTCTTTTGCAGCCAAACAATGGCCACCGCGAAGGCCAGTCCGCCGGCCAGGTTCATCACCAGTGCCAGCAGCGCGTTGCGCTTCGCCTCCTCGGTCTGCGTGTAGCCAATCAGCAGGAACGAGCACAGCGTGGTGATTTCCCAAAAGAGGTACAGCCACACCAGGTTGTTGGCGAAAACGAGGCCGAACATCGCGCCCATGAAAATGAACAGCAGCGCGAAGAAGAGCGGACGCCGGTCCGGCACGTCACGATGCGCCACTTCGTGGTATTCGCGCATGTAGCCCAGCGCGTAAATGCAGATGCCGCCGCCCACAATGCCGTTGATCAGGGCCATGATGACGGTGAACTTGTCCACGAACAGGTTCTGCGCCACTTCCAGATGCGCTCCGGGACCAAGTTCAAACCAGACCATCAGCCCGGCCTGCGCCAGTATCAGCAGCACAATCAGAGGCTTTTTCGCGCGAATACCGACGTAAAGAATGAACAGGCTCATCGCCAGCTCGACGAGGAACATGCCCAGGTTGATGGCATGGGCGCTTACCGGAAGGTCTTGCAACTCGACGTGAGGCGGCCACCCGGCCATTGGCAACAGGGCCAGGGCCACGGAACCGCAGCAGACCGCCAGCGTCACGCCGGACACCAGGATTTTGCGGGGCAGGTCGGGCTTCAAGCCCAACAGCAACAAGCCGGCGGCCAGGGGGACCAGAATCAATGTTAAAACCAGCATCACGACAGTTTAAGTGTTAAGAGCGTTTCTTGCAAAAACCTTCATCAAATTCCCCAATAGAATAAAGCTTATCGGCCCGGTTCGAGTTGGCTGTGCTTGAATTGTCAATTGATGAACATTCTTTGTCAGTGACCCGGCTAAAGTCAAGAATCAGCCGAACAAAAAGCAAAACGACCAGGCCGTATTAGAAAAATCTTTTAACCACGGATGGACACAGATGAACCCAGAGCGGCTTGTGCCGCAACCACGGATTTTGGACTGCGGCGGGAAGCGAAGCGCCACGCCGCTTTTGGGCGCAACCGACCGTACGGAAAGCGGTGTCGCCGCTGCGCTCCAGTCTTCGCTACGCTTCGCCTCGGCAGGCTGCCACCGCAGTCCAAATCTTTGTCGTCCGTGCGCGAACTGTTGTCATTGTATTACGGATTAAGACCAAGCAAAAGGTCTCTTCCGTAAACCCGGAAGGCCTCATTTATTGGTGAACCCGTTTGCTTGACTGAAATCCTTTTCCTATCCGTGTCCATCCGTGTCCATCCGTGTCCATCCGTGGTTTAATTGAATAGATACGGTTAAGCGCTCAGGGGATCGCGCGCCTTTATGGCCTTGTGTTGCTTGATCAAAAACTCGCACCAGGCGTCCATACCCTGGCCGGTTTTGGCGGAGAGTTCAAACACCGGCGCATTCGGTGCAAGGCGACGGAGATTGGCCAAGGCCGTGTCCCGGTTGTAATCGCAGGCCGTTGCGAGGTCCATCTTGCTGACCACCGCCACGCCCGCCGACTGGAACAGGGGCGGATATTTCAACGGCTTGTCCTCGCCCTCGGTGACGGACAACAAAACAACCCGCAAATCTTCGCCCAGATCGTACGAGGCGGGACAGACGAGGTTGCCGACGTTCTCGATGATGAGGAGATCGAGGCCTTTCAGTTCCAGTTGCTTCAAGGCGTGCGCCACCATCTCCGCTTCGAGATGGCACACGGTGCCCGTGGTGATCTGCACCACCGGCGCGCCGGATTTGCGGAGACGTTCAGCGTCGTTGTCCGTGGCCAGGTCGCCGACGATGACGCCGGTCTTCAGGCGCTTGCCCAGCGAGCGGATGGTTTCGCGAATAAAAGTGGTCTTGCCCGAACCGGGCGATGAAAGGACGTTCAGCACCAGCAGGCCGCGCGCGTGAAAAAAGCCGCGGTTGCGCTCCGCCAGCCGGTCATTCTTTTCCAGAATCGCCTGGCGCACCTCCAAAACCCGATGCTGGCCTGTGGCGTCTCCGTGCGAATGAGTGTGGGAATGCGGGTGGTCGTGGTCGTGATGATGGTCATGACCATGGCTGTGACCGTGGTCATGATCATGGTCGTGATGATGGGCGCTGATGCCCACCGGGTTTTCACCGGGCAATCCGCATCCGCATTCCTGGCACATCAGTCAACCTCCAATGAAGTGAGTTCCATTTCGCGTCCCGCGCGGAGTTCGCTGCTGGGACGATGGCAATCGGGACATTCGGCGAACATCCGGGTGGCCTCAAATTCATGGCTGCACGCGGCGCACCAGAACCGCGCCGGGACATCCTCGATGAGCAATTGGGCGCCTTGCGCCGGCGTGCCGTCGGCGAGGGCCTCGAAGGCGAATTGCAGCGCATCGGGCACCACCCCGCTCAGGACGCCGATGCGCAGGCGGATGGCATGCACCCGGCTGGCCCCGGCCTGCCGGGCCTTTTCGAGTACCTGATCCAAAGCGCTTTGCATGATGGATAATTCGTGCATGGTTCCGCCGAAAACAACAAACCGACCGGTTTGCCAAGGCCGGGTTTCACACGCTTAAGGTATATCGCCGGTTGCGGACTGACAAATGAATTCCGGGCCGTGCCCGCCGTCGAAGAAATTTTAACGCAACTCCGCTGACGCGCGAGCGGGAGGCGCAAAGACGCAAAGACGCAGGGGAAACACTGCCTATCCTTTGCGATGCACTGCTATCTGTCAGGATCATCGCGGATCGCGATGATTTTGGACTGCGGGTGGGCAGCCTGCCGGGGCGAAGCGCAGCGAAGACTGGAGCGCAGCGGCGACACCGCTTTCGACTGCGGATCGAGCCTCCAAAGCGGCGTGGCGCTTCGCTTCCCGCCGCAATCCAAAAAGATTTGGCTGCCTTCTCCGCTTTGCGCCTTTGCGTCTTTGCGTTAAACCCGGTCGTCATTCAATACACAAGAACCAAGACCGCCGCATCTTGTGCCGACTTGACCACGTCCTCAAACTTCCGGTCAGCCGTGATTGGCTCCTTCAGCTTGGCCGAAACCGTCGGCACGGATTCGAGGAAGCTTAAAAGAAAACCGCTCTTCACCCCGTAGTTGACATTTTCCGGCAACGACCCGCTCGCGGCCAGCGCCACTGACGCATCCAGTTTGTCCGACACCACGCCCACCACATTGCCACGCTCATCCACCAGCGCGCCGCCAGAATTACCCGGCTGCACCGGCACGCTGATCTGGAAATACCGCGCGTCATCCGCAGCGCCGGACAGCGACGCGATTTCTCCTTTGGCCAGCTTGGGCGAAAATCCCTGCAACCCGATGTTGGGAAAACCCACCGTGACCACCGTCCCGCCCAGCTTCACACCCCGGCTCGCCGCCACCGGTAACGGCGTGAACTTGCCCATGGCCTTGAGCAACGCCAGATCATTCGCCGCATCCACCTTAACCACCTTGGCGTCAATCAATCCCGCGCTTGTGACCAAACGAACTTTAGTCGCACCCTTGACGACATGATTGTTAGAAATTAAATAACCATCGTCAGTGATGAAAAAGCCCGTGCCGCTGGCGGTGGGGTTATCAGATGAAATGGCATTGTTAGAAGTTGAATTTGGCGTTTCTTTCCTTGGGACAAATTCTGCGGATCGCCGTTGGGCTTCGGCGATTTGTTCGGGCATCATTAGCGGAGCAAGCGCGTCGCGTGATTCTCTTGCTTTGTCAGCGGTCGAACGAAGCATTGCTTTCGAACTTTCCTCATCCAAATGTAAATTTCCAATTTGCTCTTTTGTCGGCGGTTTGGTCGTCGAAGCAGAGGCAATATTAAACCATTTATAGGCTTCCACGTAATCTTTCATGACGCCTTCACCATCATAATACATCCAACCGATTCGAAGCTGAGATTGGTCTTTACCTTGTTTTGCAGCGTGGAGATACCAGTAAGCAGCTTTATTATTACCTGCCCATCGACAAAGCCGGCGCGGACCTGATCTTCCAGGTCATCAGCCAGCGTTACGAGCAAGGCTCCATCCTGCTGACCACCAACCAGCCGTATAAACACTGGCCCAAAATCTTCAACAACGACAGCACCCTGACCAGCGCCGTTCTGGACCGGCTCTTGCATCATGCTGAAACCGTGATAATCGACGGGAAAAGTTACCGCATGAAGGATCAAATCGATACACCGTAATGAGCTGACCGAGGATGAGAAGTGCGCCAAGGAAGCCCAAATTGGAACCGGGCTAATTGCGTTGGCTCTTTTCACGGACCAGCGCCACGGCCTTTTCGAGCACTGGGTCTCTGCCGGCCAGAAAATCGGAGATCGTCGGGGCAACGATCACATCCGGCGCGTTGCCATTGCCTTCGATGGGTTTTCCGCCGGCATCGCAGATGTAGCCGTTGGATATTCTTACGACGAGACCACAGGGCAGCACCGCAAAGGCCGCCACCCCGGATAAATCGCCGTGGGTCGTCGTGCCGACAGTCACCACCCTTTTTGCGCTCCGGAGATAACAGGCGAACAGGTCGGCAGCGCTCCCGGTTGAATCATTGACCAGCAGCGCGATCGGGCCGCTATATTGCCAAGGCCCAGTCGGTTCCAGAATGTCATCCTTGCGTTTCAGAGCCCCGTGACCCGGTCCGTTCTTAATAAAACTGATGGCGCCGAGCGTCGGCCGTTGGAGTAGTCGGCCCACGATACGTGCCTGGCCGTAGCCGCCGGGATTATCACGGATGTCGAGAATGAGGCCCGGTGCCGTGCGCAAGGCTTCCAGTGCCTGATCAAACTCCTGGGCGACCTCCTCGCGTCCATCAAACGACGTGATCCGGATGTACCCCAAGCCCGAGGGATGGCGGCCGAACTGGACAAACCGCTGTTCTTTCAAGTCGAAGGAGCAAGGCTGGCGGGGCGGATCACTCACGCCAGCCGTGCGCCGGAGCGCGAAGGTTTGTGCGTGGCCATCCGGCAAGCGCAGCTTCACGGTCACCTTGGTGTTCTGTTCTCCCGCTAGCAAGTAGCGGCAGGCCTCGCGCCGGAAAGCCCGTTCCGAGGAACAGGCACGAAGCCCGAGCCGCAATTGCTTGAGCTTGTCTTCCACCGATAAGCCATCCACCTCAAGCACCTCCGAACCCGGCTTGGCGCCAAGCCCAGCGGCTTCAGAGTCGGCGTCCACAGCCACGATGAACGGCTTGCTTTGAAACAGGTCCACCGTCAGTCCCGGCCCGCTGGTGGGAAAGGCAGGCTGGTAGTTCTGCAGGCTGGAATGGGTATCTTTCAGCTCATTGACCAACTGAAACAGCAAACGGTAAAACTGATTGGCGCTGGCGGCAGGGTCGAGCCGCTCCTGGTAGCGCCGGCAAACCTCGCCCCAGTCAATGGACTTCAGCTCGAAGTCGGCATAGGTCTCATCAATGGCATGGCACAGGAAGTCGAAGTTCTCACGCTGTTCTTTGGCTGAAAGAACCCGTGTCGGAGTGAGCCCAGCCGGCGCCGAGCCGGTGGTGACATAGCCCTTGCCAACTGGCAGGCTGTTGGAGGAGGACCCTGATTTGGGCGGCTGCGTGCCTTCGTCCTGGCGCGACAAGACGAGCACCCCCGCCTCCAACTGGTAACGGAGGCCGAAGGGTTTAAGAACCTGCTCCAAAGCCTCATTGCAGGTCTTGCCCTCGATGGCCACGTTCCGCACCCACTGGGTGCAAAGCCCGTCGGTTTGGGCAAGGGATTTCTGCCAGTCATATCTCAGGCCCACCTGCTCCGCCAGGCTCTGAACAATGTCCTGCACGCTGGCTTGCTCGCTCGTATACTTTACCTTGCTTCCCAACCGGAGGTCGGCGGGACCTGCTGGCGCTTGGGCCAATGTTGTCTGCTCCAGGGCGAGCGCGGTCAACAGAAGGCCGCTGGCTGCCAAGACGAGTGTGTATTTGAGGTTCCTTTTCATTATCTGTGAAACACTTGGGGTGCAGTTTGGTTTCGGCAATAGCAAGTGATTGCCGCTCTCAGAGAACGAGACCACGGAGTCCCTGCTCGCAGACAGACGTTAACGGTCTTAAGGATCGGCCTGATTGCTTTTGATCCGTGCTTCCTTCGCCGGATACGATACTCTCTGCCAAGAAAAGTCGTTTTAGTCAGCGTGTAGCCAAACGGCTTCATGTTCGTTGCCGCCCGGCGAACGATTTTTCGAGCCAGCGAGCGTTCGCGCGATTTTCCCATGTGTCAAATCTAGCAACCGCATTATGCGACGGCCAGCTCGTTTAGTGAAACACAAATATCCAGTCCCTTCGAGCCGCGCCAGGGAGATCCAGTCGCATTTTCAAACCGGCGTTTTCACCGCATTTTCAAACCGGCGCTAACATTTTGACCACCTCTTCTGCAGGGCAAGGGCTGTCGGTTATCAATCTCGCTCCAAAACGCTTCTTCCGACAATTGTCTTTTTAATTCCAGTTTCTTTGACGGTCTAACCGTTGGATCGGTAAGCCTTGGGTCATCAATTTTTGTCGGGAGTAGGCGCTTTTCAACGAGAGGCTCAATATCGAGGAGAAACGGTTCGGGGTTTTGATGACCACAAGTATTTAACAGAACAGCCAGCGGCGGCAGGCCTCTGCGCTCACAGAATTTTTGTATGGCAAATGCCTCTTGCGCGGATACGTTTAAGGTGAGACTTCTTTTCATAATTTTCGACCATAGTAGTTTGTTTCAAGTCTTTGGCGCGTTTTTACGCAGCGTCCGGCTTTGGCGTGCCCAAAAACCGTTTCAGTAAGACCTCCGATTTTTCCCTAGCCAATCTTGCAGCATTAGATTCGTCAGCCCGCTTTTTTATTGATGACTCAGCATCGCGTTCGTCCCTGTCAATAGCCTCCATCAACGACTCAAAGGTCGGGAGCTTTGCCATGATCCGGGGTAATTTCCCATTTGGATCTTTGGCTGTGCCACCCAGAATGTCGGCGAGTTGACAAACATCAATCCCGTCCAACCTGTCGGCTATGAGGTCGCGCTGCTCCTGCGAAAGCTCGGCGGGATTTACTTCAATGGTTACGATTGATTTGGGAACGTCTATGCCTTGGCGGAATGCCGCAGCTTGATCAACTTCAAAACGAAGTTTCATTTATTTTCAATAATAATTTGTCTGTAATCGGCCGTGATTCTTTCAGCCCCGATGGCCAGTCTTGTAGAGGCAGAACAACTAAACCACAACTGAAGTTGGTTGTCAAACGGCCCTTGCCCCGGCCGTCCATCCCAAAAAGATTTTGGCGGCGGCAGGGTTTCCCCGACTTCCGGAGTGCGCCCGTCCCCGGGCGCAGCAACGTGGCAAAGCCGGCTGGCATCGGTTTGGCTAAAGCGCGTCGCCGTTCGTGCATTGCTGTGGCCGGGGACGGCCACACTCCGCCGTCTATCAAGCCGCCGACAATTCCACTTTCGCCAGGGCGGCTTGGAAGGCGCTGAGAAGTTTTTCCTTTTGCCGGACAACCGCGTCCGCCGGGGCCAGCTTTTGTTCCAAAGCCAGGCCGGATTGCGGCTCGGTGAGGCGGAGGACCCGCTTATCCTTTGCGCCCTAGCGTCTTTGCGCCTTTGCGCCTTTGCGTTAAAGCCGGTCATGAAGCCGTTCGCGTATTTCACGTCGTTCGCGGTTCCATCCGAAAGCGCCAGGGGGCTGGCGCACTCCACGACGCTTCGCGCGGTTCGCATGTCACAAGAAAACGCCTGCGTCATGGACTGCGGTGGCCCTCCACCGCTTTGTCCCTGACGATGTCGCTCCGCTGGAGCTTTGATTTGTTTGGATGACCGAGCTACAAAGATGCCAGTCCTACGGACTTTTCACGTGTTGTCACCTACGATTTTCCGGCGAGCGCTTTTCCCTGCCGGCGAATGATGTTCGCCAGCGCGCGGAGGGAATCGTTCACCGCTCCGGCATTGGGGAAGGCTTTGGCCACGTCCGGCTCCAGCACCACCACGTTCGCTCCGCGATGGTAACGCCGGAAATACTTGCCGCGCACGCCGCGCGAAAAATCGTATTCGGCCTGCATCTCCTTGCCGGCTGATTTAACGGATGCTT
>Ga0224534_1001935_pt1 | contig 10275 bp, 10 predicted proteins | sample 714E12024metaG_FD_172012 | JGI IMG/M metagenome (GOLD analysis project Ga0224534, IMG submission 172012) | Peat soil microbial communities from Stordalen Mire, Sweden - 717 E1 20-24 | ecosystem: Environmental > Terrestrial > Soil > Wetlands > Peat | place: Sweden: Norrbotten County, Stordalen...
GCGCGAACAAAAGTCCAGCTTTTTCTCGCGGAAATCGCGGAAATGTTCCGCTCCTTCTGGGTTTGCCTTGCTCCCCGACTGCAAGTCACTGTTAATGAACGACTTTACCCCGGTAGACAATTACGAAAAGTTTGGCCGCCTTCAAACCCTTTCGCCATTATTAGCCGTTTAGGCTATTCGAATGTCCCAAAATGGTCACCTTTTCGGACACAACTCTTCTTCTTGAGAGGCACGTTTCGGGATCAACTCCTTGGCCAGAAGCCGAGCAGCGGATGCTCCGGTGCTCGACTGGTGCCGAGGAGCTGATAAGACTTGTTGTGTCCCAAATGCGGGCTTTTTGGGACGGTGGAACAGCCAAAGAGGCAAAAGCTGCTCTCGGCTATTGTGAAACGAAGAAGAGGTGAAAATCCTCCTGCTCGCCTGCTGCTACCAGGAGGACGGGAGCGGGGAGAGAGTGGAACGCTTAGTCGCCCACAACGCGCAGCGGCCATGTAGTCCGGGCGGAAAAACATAAAGGGGATAGCCAGGTGGAAGATATCGGAGAGCGCGCGATGCGTCGCGCGATGTGGCGGCTCGTGCCGTTCCTTTGCCTCTGCTACTTCATCGCCTATCTCGACCGGGTGAATGCCGGCTTCGCTAAGCTACAGATGAATACAAGTCTGGGGCTGGACGATTCGATGTTCGGCCTCGGCGCCGGTATGTTCTTCATCGCCTATTTTCTGCTGGGCGTGCCGTCGAATCTGGTGCTCAACCGGGTCGGGGCACGGCGTTGGATCGCTTGCATCATGATAACTTGGGGGGCGATCTCAACTTGCTTCGCCTTCCTCCAACCGATCGGACACGCCATTGGTCTTTCCAATGAGTATACATTTTACCTGTTACGCTTTCTGCTGGGAATGGCGGAAGCGGGCTTCTTTCCAGGCGTGGTGCTTTTCCTGACGCTGTGGTTCCCCGCGGTCTACCGCGCGCGGCTCATCGGCCTGTTTACTCTGGCTGCACCGTTTTCCTCAATGCTCGGCGCACCGCTGTCCGGCGCCCTTCTGAACGTCACCGGCTCTGGACTTGCGGGGTGGCAATGGCTGTTCCTTCTCGAAGGCTTTCCGGCGATCCTGATGGCCTTTGTCGTACTGGGCTACTTGACCGACGGGCCTGACAAAGCAGCGTGGCTGCCGGCCAACGAGCGACAATGGCTGATCGCGAACCTGGACAGTGAACACCACCGGAAGGAGAGAGTGGGTCGGCCGAGCTTTTTCAAGGCGATATCGGATCCACGAATTCTCGCGCTGGCGGCAGTGTATTTCTCGCTAGGCGGCATGAGCTACGGCGTCGGCTTCTTCTTGCCAACCATCGTCAAAGGCTTTGGACTTTCAAATTTCCATACCGGTATCGTCACTGCAGTCCCATTTTTTTTCGGAGCAGCAGGCATGCTGCTGCTAACACGCCATTCCGACAAGACTGGCGAGCGCAAGGGGCATGTGGCATTTGCATTGTTCCTGACCGCCCTTGGCGCGGCGACGTCGGTGCTGTTTGACGACCCTGTGCTGAAGATCGCCTGCTTCTGCGTCAGCCAGATCGGAATCTCGTCGCTTCCGCCGCTGTTTTGGACCTTGCCGGCAAGTTTTTTGACCGGCACAGCGGCAGCGGCCGGAATTGCCGCGATCAATTCGCTAGGCAACCTGGCCAGCTTCCTTGGCCCATACATACTGGGCTATTCAAAGAACGCAACAGGTAGCTTCAGCTTCGGCCTGCTGATACTGGCCGGGGTATCTGCGATCGGAGCTCTGATCGCCCTCGCGCTGCGCCACGACAGGGCGCAGGAGGTAGCCGTCTCTTGAAGCATTATTTACCGTACGCGGCGTGCTGGCATATGGTTGGGAAAGATGGCGGTCGACTCCGGCGGGACTCGTGTTACCGCAGCGGAGCATCCATTCGTCGAGCGCGGTGCATGCCGCGCTGAGCGCTGCTGGACCGCGGACCGGAGCGCGGGATCGTACTGGCGGTCGCGGCGACGGACCACGGGCGGCGGGCGACGGAACTGGCCGCGGGCGCCGCGATGCGCGTTATGGCTACCCGACACCGCCCAGACCTGGTGCGCTCGCCGCTGGTCAACCGAGATGCGGGCGGCCGGGCGGCACGAAGAGAGCGGTGGTTAACGTTCAGCGCCCCCGTCCCCACCCAGCCGGCTGCGCCCTCAGAGTTTCTCACGGCGCCGGGTAACCGGCCAGCCCGTAACCGATGCTTCCGAAGTGTTATACTTCAATCGTCCAAGAATCGTTAACGGTTTTTTAGTGAAGACTGTTCTCGCTCTGAAAAGCGACGGCATCGTTCTGGCGATGTTCCTTCGGGCCATCGCCAAACCTTACTGAGAGGAGTGGTCATGAAAGCGAATAAGGCCCTGAAGCGACTAACCAAGATCGAGGCGTTGATGTCGGATGTGATGGAGCGATATTCAGCGAGTGCGCCCCACATACGAGAAGTGCTTCAAGATGCGAAGGCCGCTGTCACTGGGGCGAAGGAGGCTGTGAGTTTGCAAGCATCCTCCGGGACGACGAGCGCCCCAAAGAAGGCCGCTACCAAGAAGGCGGCAGTGAAAGTGCCACCAGCGAAGGCGGTAAAGAAGCACGGCACAACAAAGCAGGATTACGAAGGCTAAATTCACCGCCCGCACAAGCGTCCGTTCGATTTCCCGAGATAGAAATGAAAGTAGCGAAAGGTTCCGCCTGGGTGATGGTCAGTTCCTCGCTCAGGTTCTGATCCTAATGAAATCGCTTAGAAACAAGGCAGACGTAGCGCAGCGGCAACGCATGGCCCAGCGGGGTTGCGCATTTGTTCTTGCTGAACATGGGAAAAACCTGGATCGACTAGGGGTTGAGGCATTCGAGCCTCCAAACGGTTTTTGGGAGAAGCTAAGATCATCTCCCGGTTGTGAATCACGGCCTGCCTCGCGACGTGAAGAGAGTCTTACGGAAAACGCTTCCAAATCCAAATCCGGATTACAAAGTGGTGCGCAGGGAAGCCGGCATGGGGAGCCTCGGGCAACGAAGATTTGTCGCTATTGCCAGTTGGGAAGGAGGCCACATCGCGCGAGAGGCGAAAGCCATGCTGCCCTCGGCATGCGTTTGGCTGGATGGTCGCATCCGAAATCCCGAGTCCTACTATCAGAAGGCGATCCAGTTCGCTGTGCGATCGCACGATCCATTTCAGAAAATTGTGGGAACGTGGCTGATTCGGCGCCTCTCACCGGAATCAAATCCCATTGAGATTGACGACCTGCCGGAAGAGCGCGACGAGGAAACGCTTCTCTATGCAATGGGCTCTGAAGCCGCGAATGTTCACATGGGAAGCAAACGCCAAGCCGTCAACATTTTGAGGGACCTGCGACGCAGAGAATTAAATTGGTTGCGCTCTGCCGCCAGGGATATGGCGAAAGCCATGGAAGGCGATTGGAAGAGGTACAGGGACTCTTGAGTCCTCGAAGTCGACGCTCTGAGCGCGAAATCCCCGGAGATGGCGATAGAGCGAGATCAGCACGTAGCCGGGGTGCCGGATGGTGGTGATGACTATAGCGCGATGTTCGCGGATGGATTCGGTCAGTTCCGCATACGGCCGGATATGGTATTGCGCAACCCAGCGGGTTCCGCCCGGCTGTAGATCTAAATCTAAATCGCATCTCCGAGATCCTCCGGATGCTGAAGCCACGGCAAGAGAAAGTCATCCGTCTGTACTTCGGGCTGGGCTGCCAACGACCCCATTCGGCTTTGGGCTGTTCCTGCCCGATATGAATGCCGCGCAGAAAACTGCGCCGCTCGGGCAAACGTTTCGCCGCCCGGGCGAGCTTTCAATTTGCGAACACGCAGCCACACGCCATGGATGCACTGCCTCGATCGCCTCGCGCACGTTGCTGGAGTTCGATCGGGAAGCCATCGCCACTGGCAAAACTGATGCCATGACCGCGGGCGGTCAAATGACCGCGCGCGGACACAACGAAGAGCTACCGCCAGTAACCTTCCGAATAGACATACCCGTCATGGCGGTGCGTGTATCGGGGAGCAACCCATCTCGCACGGGCGCGTGGCGGCACTTCCCACCGACCTGCCTGCCAAGCGTAGGCGTTGCCATCCCAGCGGTGATATCCCCCAATCCAGACGTGATCCCGGCTTGGACGAAAGGTGCGATGCTCCCGAATGCTAATCGGCGGCCGAAGCCTGATAACGACCTCCGCATGAGCAGGTACCAGCCCTAGGGCAAAGCCAAACAGCACGGTAAGAACCAGTTTTCGCATTTTCTTCTCCGATGGCTGTATGAGCAGGTGTATGGCCGCCGCTGGTGGAATCCTCGACGCTCAGGTGATGTCTTCGGGAATCTTCCTAGGCTCGCGCGTGCTACTGCCGTCCAGCGGCACCCGCGCCGCATCTCGGCGCCGCTTCTCGGTGCGCCGGGGCCCGGCCTAAAACGCCGGGCGGCACGGTGACGCGAGATTCGGACTCCCTGGTCGCAGTTGGCCGCGTTTTCAAAAAACCTCAGCGCGCGCGTCTCACCAGCCGACTTCGGCCATCCGGAAGTCATCGCCCGGCGCACCTGCGCCACGGGCGCGCAGGCTGCGCGTCGCAATCCCGGTGAAGTAGCCGCTCGCCGACGTCCCTGGCGCCCGCTCCCTCCGCCCGCCCCGCATCCCCGTCCGCCCGCAGCGGTCGCGGCGACGGACCACGGGCGGCGGGCATTGTGGCGGGCCGTCCAGGAGCGGCGGGAGCTGCTGAATGCCTCAGGCGTCCACCGGCTGGGCGGCATGCAGCGGACTGAACGGAGCCGGAAGTACCTGTTCAGCGGCATCTTGGCCTGCGGACCGTGCGGAGGCAGTATCGTGATCTGCGCCGGTGGCGGAAAGCGTGGTTACGTCAAATACGGTTGCCATACCCACAAGCGAAGCGGCATGTGCGACAACAAGCTGATGATCCGCCAAGACCGCCTAGAAAGGCAGCTCCTCGCGGCCATTGAGCAGCGCCTGCCGAATCCGGCCACGAGTACGCGGTGAAACGCTGCAAGGAGGAATTGAGGAAGCGACCGGTGGAGATGGAGCGACAGGGGTCCATCAGCACGCAGGACTCCCTCCGCAAGCAGCGGCAGGACTTGACGGTGCGGCGAGCCCGGCTCATTGAGGCAGTCGAGATCGGTGGCGGTGATGTCCTTAGCATTACCCAGCGGTTGCGAGAGGTCGACCGTGAGATCACACGCCTGAACGAAGCCATCGCTGTCCACCGACCGTGAAAATGGACACCGCGGTAGACGGAGTCCGCGACCACGTTGTGAAGTCGATCATGCGGCTCGGAGAGATGCTGAAGCCCGAGGATCTGTCCCGCGCAAAAGAGGCGCTTGCTAAGCACGTAGGAAAGCTGGTTCTGACGCCCGTAGAACACGACGGGCGTCCGGTATACCAAAGTATCGGGGAGCGTCAGCGTTCAGCCGCCGGCGGATACCGGGAAGTGTCGAATGCAGTTGGTGGCCAGGGACGGAATCGAACCGCCGACGCCAGCCTTTTCAGGGCTGCGCTCTACCGACTGAGCTACCTGGCCGCCAATCGGCTATTGTAACAGACCCATGCCGCGGCCTGCCCTGCTTACCGCGTTGCGAGCGCGGCGAGTTCCTCGCCCGTGGCCTTCTCCACATCGGCGTGCAGGCTGTTGCCGTGCGCGTCCATCGTGACGATGGCCGCAAAGCCCTTCACCTTCAGGCGCCACATGGCTTCCGGAATGCCGAATTCCATCAGGTAGACGGCGGGCACGTCCTCAACCGTGCGCGCATAATACTGCGCCGCCCCGCCGATAGCATTCAGATACACCGCGCCGTACTCCTGCAGCGCCGCCAGCGTCTTGGCACCCATTCCGCCCTTGCCGATCACCGCGCGCACGCCGTAGCGCTTGATGACCTCCGCCTGGTACGGCTCTTCGCGGCTGCTGGTCGTGGGGCCGGCCGCCTTCACCACCCAGTGCTCGCCCTGCTTCAGCATTACCGGGCCGCAGTGATACAACACCGCGCCGTGCAAATCCACCGGCGGCGCGTTCTTCATCAAGTAGGCATGTACGTTGTCCCGCCCGGTGAACATTTCCCCGTTGATCAGCACCACGTCGCCTACCTTGAGCGCGCGCACGGTGGCCTCGCTCAGCGGCGCGGTCAACACCACCTCGCGTCCTGTCAGAGGGAATCCTTCGGCTTTGGCCATGCGCTCCACCGGACGGTTGGGATCGCGATACAGCCACTCAGTGATAGCGCCGTCGCTTGCATCGAGCCGCACACCCAGGCGGCGGAACGCCCAGCATTCGTACGCCACCGAGACGAAGAAGCTGGCCGGCAGCCGGTTGGCCGCCGCGATCTTGCAGCCGATCAAGGACGCCTTGCCGCCGAATCCCATCGCGCCCACGCCCAGCCGGTTGGCTTCCTCCATGATCTCGCCCTCCAGCTTCGCCAGCGCCGGGTTCGGATTCACATCGTCGAGCGTGCGAAACAGTTGGCCCTTGGCCAGCTCGTAGCCATGCGCGCGATCGCTGCCGATACACACGCCCAGCGCGCCCGGAGCGCAGCCCTGGCCTTGCGCCTGCCACACGGCGTGCAGCAGGCACTTGCGCACGCCCTCCAGGTTGCGGTCGGCGCGGCCCAGACGGTCCAGTTCGCAGGGCAGTGAATACTGGATATTTTTGTTCTCGCAGCCGCCGCCCTTCAGGATCAGCTTTACCTCGATCGAGTCCCGCTCCCACTGATCGAAGTGCATCACCGGCGTCTCGGCCCCCAGATTGTCGCCGCTGTTCTTGCCGGTGAGCGAGTCCACCGAATTCGGGCGGAGCTTGCCCAAGCGGGTCGCTTCGGCTATGGCCGCCCGGATGGCGCGCTGGATCTCCATCTGATTCACACCCACAGGCGTGTGCACCACAAATGTGGGCATGCCGGTGTCCTGGCAAATCGGCCCTTCGTCGTCCTTCGCCATGTCGATGTTCGACAGAATGATGTTGAGCGCTTGCGAGGATTGAGTGTGGGGCGTTTCGGTGCCCGCGGACAGGGACATGGCCGCGCGAACGTCGGGCGGCAGATTCGTGGATGTCTGGGTGATCAGCTCCAGAAGGCTGCTGGTGAGGAGTTCCATATCAATATCTCCGGAACTTCTATTCTATCCAAGTTCGCCGCCGATCCCTTGTGGGGCAGGCCCACGGCCGGCTGCTTACCGGACGTCCGCCCTACAACTACAGTTTCCGAATCTGTCTTTGCGCCAGCCGGCTCCACTTGGCAATCGCTCGCCTGCGGAAGCGCGGCGCCGTGCTGACGGCTTCCGCCGCCCGCGCATACGCCTCGCGCGCCTCTCCGGCCCTGCCGAGCCCTTCCAACGCCTGCCCCAAATAATAGAGACCCTCCGGGTCGTACGGCCGGCGATCGATGTATTCCGCCAGAAACCGCCGCGCATCTTCGTATTGCCGCGCGGCCAGATACACCGCGCCCAGTTCCCGCAGGATCTCGTTCTGGCTGTGTTTGTCGTTCTGGTCCGTCACCGTTTGGAAGTGGGCCACGCCATCGGCGAGCCGGCCCTGCTCGCGCGCGATGCGTCCTAATTGGAAGTGGGCGTCGGTCTCGCCCGCATCGATCGCCACTGCCTTCCGGAATCGCGCGATGGCTTCGGTGTAATGGCGCCGCTGCTGGTAGATCAATCCGAGCTGATATTGCGCCTCGCCATCGTGCGGGTTCAGCGCCGCCGCGTTCAGCATCCGGCGGAAGTTCTGGCCGCGCCGCAGGCCCGCGCCCAGATTGCCAATCTCGCTGCCGAGATAGTAATACGCGAAGAACAGGAAGAATGGCGACGCCAGCCATCCCAAAAGGAAGTGGAGCGGTCCCCACAGGAAAGAAGCCGCCACCACCGGAATCCAGGACAGGCACACCACGGCCACCGCCGTGCCGTTGCCGGTCCCGAAAACGGTGCGCACCACGAAGAACATCAGGACCAGGAAATAGAGTTGCGCCGCGGCGGCAAGAATCAGGAACACGGGCAACGGAAGCATCCAGCCTGCCAACGCCAGGGGAATGTTTGCGGCGGCCCACGCCATCGCCGTCGAGGTGAGCAGCGGTGCGTAGTCGCGCTGGAAGACGCTGCCGAGGCCGCCACCCAGACGCGCCAGCAGTCCGCTGAGCAGCAGCACGCCCGGAACGTAAGCCACCGCCAGCACCAGCAGCGGCATGTAAAAGCTGATTGTCAGCCCGGATTTATAGAACAACGAAACGGCCAGCACCGCCACGCTGGCGAAGAGGAGGCTGCCCTGATCCAGGATCGCGCTCATCGCCGCCGCCGGCTGCCAGTACACGCGCAGGAGGAGCTTGATGTTGTCGACCAACACAGCAGCATAGCAACTCGGATCGCCCTCTCGCCCAATCGCCCCCTCGCCCTCTCGCCTGTGCCATAGTGAGTCTAGTTATGGAACTTGAAACTCTCCGTTCCCCAGTCAACTTCCTGCAACACATGCTCGGGGCGTTGCCCCACGAGCGCGCGCTTCGTGAATACGAATCCTGGTGGGAAACCGAAGGCAAGCACATTTCCGAAGCGACCGACCGCGCCGGAACACCCTGGCTGCGCATGTTCGATCGCGGCGGGCGGCGCGTGGACGAGATCCTGTTCGCGCCCGAATACTGGCGCGGCCTGCGCCAGGGATACAAAGCCGGCGTGGTGTGGCGCGCCTTTGCGGACCAGTCGCTTTCGGCCAGCGCGCTGCTCGACTACATCACCTGCTTCTACGATCCGGGCTTGACCTGCCCCTATGTCATATCGCTGGCCACCGCCGTGGCGCTCGACCAGCATGGCACCGAGGCGCTGAAGGCGCGCTTCCTGCCGCCGCTCCTGCGCCGCGACGACACGGTCTGGCAGGGCGCCACCTGGATGACCGAGATCAAGGGCGGCTCCGATCTGGGCGCCAACGTCGAGACCGTCGCGCGCCCGGCCGGCGACCGCTGGCTGCTCACGGGCGACAAGTATTTCGCCAGCAACGCCGGCGCGGACTTGGCGGTGGTGGCCGCGCGGCCCGAAGGCGCGCCGCAAGGCGTCCGCGGCCTGGCTCTGTTCCTGCTGCCAAAGCGCCGCGAAGATGGCCAACTGAACTACACCATCCGCCGCCTGAAGGACAAGGTGGCCACGCGCTCGGTGCCCACGGGCGAAGTCGAATTGCGCTCGAGCGAAGCATGGCTGCTCGGGTCGCCGGACCGCGGCGTGCATCTGATTCTGGAAGTGCTGAACCTCTCGCGCGCCACCAATGCGCTCGGCAGCATGGCCATCGCGCAGCGCGCCCTGGCCGAATCCGCGGACTTCGCCGGGCAGCGCATCGCTTTCGGCAAGCCGGTCTTCGACCATCCGCTGATGCGCAAGCAGTTCGACGAACGCATCGAGACCCTGCAGGATGGCTTCGCGCTGGGCTGGGAAAGCATCCTGCGCCTGAACGAAGTGTGGCGCGAAAAGCCGCCTTATTCGGACCGCTATCATCTGTTCCGTCTGGTCGCGCACCTGGCGAAATACTGGACCTCGGACGTCGCGCCGCAAATCGCGCGCTGGGCCATGGAAGTCCACGGCGCGCTGGGCATCCTGGCGGAGTTTCCGGTGGAGCGCTGGTTCCGCGAGGCCATGGTGCTGACGATCTGGGAAGGCACTTGCCATCGCCAGATTCTGGATGGTCTGGAGGTGATGGAGCGCAAAGCCGCGCATCGGCTCTTGTTCGAGCAACTGCGCGAGGCCGCGGATCCCATCGATCTCGCGGAGATGCGCCGCCGCGTGGACGTTCATCTGGCCCTGCCGCAGGCGCAGCGCGAGGCCGGCGCCGAAGAGATGTTCCGCGCCCTGGCGATATTCACGGCTCGGACGGTCCGCCACGCCGCCGTGCCCGCTGGGGTCTGAGACATTAATGGCCGCCGATAAACGCGGATAGAACCGGGAGAGAAGGTTTCTACGACCCAAAAGGAACGGTAGAGGTCACTAAAGGTCACTAAATGACGACAGCCAAAGTGCTCATCGCGCTCGGGCTTGCTGCGCTATTTGTCCGGGCTCAGGTTTCTGAAACGTCAACCGCCTCGTCGCGCGTTATTATTGTGAAAGGAACAATCAAATCCAAGAAAGTGTGGGGGCCTCCGAACTTTGGCGAGACGCCGAAGCAAGATGCACGATCACTAGTGTCCGGTAAAGTGCTTTGCCAGATCTGAAAGGCCATTATGCTTCAGCGGGTTGCGGCGATTTTTGCCTTGCCGCGATTTGAACCGCGGCGG
>Ga0224534_1001936_pt1 | contig 10273 bp, 13 predicted proteins | sample 714E12024metaG_FD_172012 | JGI IMG/M metagenome (GOLD analysis project Ga0224534, IMG submission 172012) | Peat soil microbial communities from Stordalen Mire, Sweden - 717 E1 20-24 | ecosystem: Environmental > Terrestrial > Soil > Wetlands > Peat | place: Sweden: Norrbotten County, Stordalen...
AGAACTTGCTGGCGGTTGGCTTGGCTGTGGTTTTATTTTTCATGCCCTACCTTGTGGCAGGGCGCAAACCCCCAAGCCAACCTTTTTTTATCCCTCAACCCTCAACAAGGTTGGCCAGCAATGAAAAGCAAAATAAATGTCTTCACTGTTGTCATCAGCATTACGCTGGTGTTAATTACCGGCAATGGTTGCATTGCGATACCGATATTGTTACTTGAAGAACACAATAGAACGACACATATTACCCAAGCGTATCGCCATGGTCGTGTTATGTCAAACGAGGAAGCGCTTGAAACCATCCAATCGTGTATGGACAAAAACCATGGTTTAAATGTTGGTCTTGCTGGAAACGCTCCGGAATGGGTGATATCAGCCTACATATATGGAGTCTCAGTCGGATATTATTATCGAGAATATCTAGGGAGGAATGGCATTACTATTTATTCTCCTCCAGTTTATGGTCCTTTACTACCTGTGATAAATAGAGAACTTCATTATTCAGATATAATAAAGATCGAGGTTGCAACACATGGCATGGGTCATGATATTGGTGAATCTCGTATTCTTTTGTATGATAAAGCACACAAAAGACCAACTACCTGCTATTGTTACAACAAAGTAACTGACCAGATGTTAGATGCATTTCTTGTGCTTTGTCCAAACGTGAAGTGACCATAAAGAGGTCAGGCCTGATTGTTTCAGAGCGAGTTGCGATATTGAAAACTAAACCAGAAGAAAAAAATGAATTATGCTTGGAATATAATGACGGTTGGGACTGCCAACTTTACGTCAGCGTCCCGGTGACCGGATGAAATAAATCGGTAGGGCTGACCTGCTGGTCAGCCCAAACATCAGGGCGGCGCAGCAACGCCGCCCTGCCTAAAACAAAATAAACCAATGAAACCGCGCATCAAAAATCTATTCCTCCTGCCCGTGCTCTTCTCCTGTCTCGGCCTGATGCTTTCAGGCCCGGCGACAGCGCAGACCTTCACGACCCTGCATAACTTCACGGCACTCAAGAATTCTACCAACAACGAAGGGGTTTATCCGAAGGGCACACTGATATTATCAGGCAGCACCCTGTATGGGACGGCGATGGATGGAGGTAGTGGAGGCGAGGGCACGGTGTTCAAGGGCAATATCAATGGCACTGGTTTTACTAGTGTGGATAATTTCAATCTCACCACTGGAGGAGAAAGTCTTGGACCGTTGGCCGGAGTAATTTTATCGGGCAATACCTTGTATGGAACCACAGAGGAAGGCGGCACTTCAGCACAATTATACAATGGACCAGGCTATGGCACAGTATTCAAGGTCAACACCGATGGCACGGGTTCTGCAATTCTGTATGACTTTTCGACAACCTATACCAACAGCATTGGAGTCTACACCAACAGCGACGGAGAATATCCATATGCCGGATTGATTTTGTCTGGCAGCACACTTTATGGAACTACGGCATTTGGCGGCACAAGTGGCGATGGCACGGTATTTTCCATTAATACGAATGGCACGGGTTTTACAGTTCTGCATGAGTTTACTGGCGGCAGCGACGGGTATATTCCAACTGCCGGATTGATTTTATCTGGCAACACACTGTATGGAATTGCGCTTGGTGGCACTGCCGGCAATGGCATGGTATTTGCGCTCAACACGAACGGCACAGGTTTTACGGTTCTGCATAATTTTACCGCTGGCAGCGACGGGGCAAATCCATGTGCCGGATTGATTTTGTCTGGCAGCACACTTTATGGAACTGCGGCAGTTGGAGGCACTGCCGGCAATGGCACGGTATTTGCGCTCAACACAAACGGCACGGGTTTTACGACACTGCATAGTTTCACGGCAACCTCTGCTCCTTATTATCAATTTGGAACCAACAGCGACGGAGCATTACCACAAGCCGGATTGATTTTGTCTGGCAGCACACTTTATGGAACTGCGACATATGGCGGCACTGCTGGCGAAGGCACGATATTTGCCATCAACACGAACGGCACGGGTTTTGTAACTCTGCATAGTTTCAGCAAACCAATTAACAGCACCAACAGCGACGGAGCATTACCACAAGCCGGATTGATTTTGTCTGGCAGCACACTTTATGGAACTGCGGAAATTGGCGGCACTGCTGGCAATGGCACAGTGTTCAGTATTTCGTTGGGGTCAGTCGGCGCGCTGCAAATCACCACGGCATCATTGCCCAACGGGACAAATGGTGCGGCTTACAGCCAGACACTAGCGGCATCCGGAGGACAGACACCCTACAGTTGGACGAATAGTTCAGGCACATTACCGCCGGGATTGGCACTGACAACCAACGGCGTGATTTCCGGGACGCCAACAACTAACGGAACGAACAATTTCACCGTCAAGGTGACCGATGCATTGTCCGCGACGGCGACGCAGGCGTTGGTGCTGACGGTGTCAGCCCTCAATCTGGTTGTTAACGGCGGCTTTGAAACGGGAGATTTTACCTGTTGGACTCTGTCCGGATCAGATACCAACGACATTCGCGTTGACGACGGTTCGCTACTCGGAATCGAGCCGCACTCCGGAAACTATTTGGCAGCAGGTGGGCCGGTCGGTTCACTTAGTTTTCTTTCACAAACTCTGTCCACGACCCCAGGAATAGAATATTTGCTCTCGTTTTGGCTTGATAGCCCTGATGGCGAAACTCCAAATGAGTTTCTTGTGTCCTGGAATGGAAACACTCTCTTTGATAAACCGAACCTTCCTGCCATCGGCTGGACAAACATTCAATTCGTAGTTTCTGCCACAGGAACCAGCACGGTTCTTCAGTTCGGATTCCGGGATGACCCCAGCTTTCTTGGTCTTGATGACATCAGTGTGGTAAGTTTAACCAGCTCGCCTACTCCTGTCATTTTGTCAGCGCCAAAAATAACCGTTGGCAAAACCAATTTCACCTTTCAGCTTTCCGGTCCGGCGGGCAGCAATTATGTGCTGCAAGTTTCCACAAACCTGTTGAACTGGAATCCCGTCAGCACTTCCACCATTCCTGTTGGCGGCTCCATCAACGTGACCAACGCCATCACCAACTACAACCGCCGCTTTTACAAGGTTCACTTGCAGTAATCATCCGGCCATGTCTGTTCGTAAAAGCGCCAGTCCAATGAATTGAACAATTCTTCCGCATCGCTGTGTTTATCCCAATTTTTCCTTCATGCGGCGGAAACTTTTCTTCGCGGCGGCATCATCCGCCAATTTTCCAAAATCTGCCGCTCCTTCCACCTTCGCCTCCCGGCCCGGGCAGTTCATCCAAGATTTTCCGGCTGACCGTTTCGCCGGTTTTTTTCCCGGCCCCGGCTTCGCCCTGTCAAAATCCAGCTCGTTGGCTAGGCAAAAAACTGGCGGATGCGAGTTCTCACTTCCTGCAACTTGGTGTTTTTGATTTTGCCGGCGGCGTAGAGAATCACGCTTTGTTCCACAGTGAAGAGGCGTTGCGGACGGATGAAGCTGTCCAACGCCAGCCTGCCGCGTTCAAAATCAGCCACCGACAGCGGCACAGATTGTCCGTCGTTCCGCGATTGGCTGGTGATCTGGCAGAGAATCAAGTCGTCGCCGGGCAGGTTCGCCACGACGAGGGCGGGGCGGCGTTTGCCGGCTTGCAGGTTGGTCTGCGGGAAGGGCAGCACGACCACTTCACCGATTAGAGGCTTGCCCATGCGGCATCCTCCCCGGGGGTGTTCCATTCTTTGGCGAGGGCGGTTTCGCTCAAGAGCAGGCCGTTGAAGGATTCGTCCTCGCGCTTGAACCGGAGGAAGCGGGCGAAGTCATAGACTTCGCGCTGCAAGGGTTCCGGGAGGCTGGTGACTTCCTGTTCAATGAGTTGTTGTGTGCTCATGGACGGAATCTAGCGCGTTCGCGCGAGTGAGGCAAACGGGAAAAAGCGGGCGGCGGCGTTTGGGTTTTCCCATCGCGCCGATTTCGTTCTGCATTCTTAATTCTGCCTTCGCTTTCATGGCCCGGGCAGTGCATCAAAGATTTTCCGGCTGACCGTTTCGCCGGTTTTTTCCCCGGCCCCGGCTTCGCGCTTGTTAAAATTCATTTCACGCCTTTCTTCTTCGCAATGTATTTCACGTCATCGAGTCCTGCAAAATCGTCGTCCTGCGTCCACAGCGTCGCCTCGCTGGCGCGGGCGGTGGCATAGACAATCGAATCGGCCATCGGCAGTTTGGTTTGCAGGCTCAAGCGCGCGGCGTAAATGGCGAGCTTGGAATCCAAATCCACCACTTCACCCAGTTGCATGTGGGCAATGGCCTTCAGCGCCTGCGTCTCGCCGCGCTCGCGGGAGACCCATTTGAAAACTTCGTAAACGGCCAGCGCCGGAACGATCAATTCGTCCACGTTCTCAATCGCCCCGGCGAAGAAGCCGGAGTTTGGGCTTTCGGTGAAATACTCGATCCACCCGGATGAATCCACGACGTTCACAGGCGGTCGGGTTCGCGTTCAAAGTCGCGGTTCATGCCCTTCAAAAAGCCGCGCATCTCTTTCATCGGCTTCATAGGGACGATTTCAATCCGCCCGCCGAGCGCGAAGACTTGCAGCTTCTGGCCGGCCTTAAGTTTCAGGAAATCCCGCACGGGCTGCGGGATGACCACTTGGAATTTTGGTGACAGGGTAACGGTATTCATATCGTTATAATTTAGGTATGACAATATATTGTTCGATAGCTTGTGTCAACTGCACGAATTGATCTTCATTCCGCCTTCGCCTCCCGGCCCGGGCAGTTCATCAAAGATTTTCTGGATGACCGGGCTACGAGTTTTAAGTTTTGAATTTTAAGTTTTTAGTTCAAACGGCTCCAACTCAAAACTCAAAATTAAGAATTAACAACTTTTGCAGAACGCGGCCCCGGCTTCGCCCTTGTCAAAATTCATTTCGTAGGCGAGACTTGCCGCATGAAGAAAGAGTTCATTTTTCAAATTGAGCGGGACGAGGACGCGCTCATCGCCATTTGCCACGATCCAGAAATGGCGACGCAGGGCGGAAATCTGGATGAATTGATCGCGATGATCCGCGATTTGATCCAATGCCGGTTTGAGGCGAACGACGAGCGGCTGCACTGGCCCATCCGCCTGCACTTCGTGGACGATCCCGTTTTATCCCTCCAGCCGGCGTGAAACTGCCACGCGATCTTTCCGGCGATGAAGTCTGCCGCGCCTTGAAACGGCTGGGCTTTGAGTTTGTCCGTCAGACCGGTTCGCACCGGCATTATGTCAAGGATTCGCTGCATCCCTGTGTGCCCATGCACCGTGAAATCAAACCGAAAACCTTGCAGTCCATTTTGAAGCAGGCGGAAATCACAGTTGAAGAGCTGCTGGATAATCTTTGAAGTTCAGATGGCGTTGCCATTGCGCCCGATTCCATTATTCATTCCGCCTTCGCCTCACGGCCCGGGCAATTCATCAAGGATTTTCCGGATGACCGTTTCGCTGGTTTTTTCCCCGGCCCCGGCCATGATGGCCACGCATGGCGCAGCACGTCCATGCCGATGATCTTCATGTTTTGGGCCGGGCGCGGAACTCCGACCAGAAGGAGCTGACCACTCCCGCGCCCTTCAGAAGGGTCCGCCACCACGAAGGTTTTTCGGCAGCGGGCGCGGATTTTTTGCGCCGGAAGGACGCCAGGCCGGCAACCAGTGACGCAACCGCTGACGCAATGGAACTGATGGTTCTGGCCTGATCGGCGAGCGAGTGAACTTCGTCCTTCATCTCCTGCCATTCCTGAACCAGTTGCGCGCGGTTGAGTTCGCTTTCAGCGATCAACAATTGTTTTCGTGATTCGAGCGGGTTCATGTGAGGATTTTTTCCAGACATGCGCGGTCCTTTCGCAGTTGATCCAACGAGGCGGAAAGCGTCTGCCAGTTGCGCATCACGCCGATGAGCCGCCGGTAAAGACAAATCCCGGCGGCTCCGTAGAGGCCGGTCAATATGAGAAGGACGGCCAGGGGCGACCAGGCCCATAGCACAACCGCGATGGCCGCCGTGAGCGTCAGGCCGGCGAGCAGACCGAACGCCGCCACGCCGAGGGCCAGAAGAAAGGTGCGCAGGAGACGCTCGCGCTCCTCCTGCACTTCCACCGTCAACAGTTCGAGCCGGTTTTCCCCGATGGTCAACAGCCGGCGCGCGAAAGTTCTCGAGGTCGTGGCCAGTTGCCCGAAGCTGACGGTGGATTCTTCCATAACGTGATCAATCGCAGTTGCGGGAGCACCGGCGCGCGAGGAGAAAGCCGAGAATCGCCCCGATGCCAACGCCGATGGCGATGGCTTTATAGGGATGTTCATGCACGGCTTCGTCGGCCGCTTTGGCGCCGGCGACCGCCTTGTCGCGGACGGTGCCCGCGATTTGTTTGGCGCGTTCCAGCGCGGCGGCGAGACGCTTGCGGGCTTCCCCGACTTTTTCACCGGCCACATCGGCGGTCGCGGCCATCAACGCGCGGGCGTCTTCGGCCAGTTGTCCGATGTCATTGCTGACTGCTTGTGTTTCTTTGTTCATATCTTCTTTGTTTTTGGTTTGTTAATGTTTTTCAACGGTAAATTTGCCGCGTCGGCGAGATGGGCCGCTTCCGGCGAAGTGGCCACATGCAAAACCGAGTTTCTGCCGCCGAACGGGTTGGACACGGTTTCTTTGGCCTGCGGGTCGGGCATCCATTTGCCGTCCACCACAAGGCAATATTCGTAGGTGCCGGGAGCCAAAGCCGTTTCCTTCCACCAGTTGCCGACGCCGGAGGAATGCAGCGTCTTGGCTTCCGGCTGCCAATGGTTGAAAGTTCCAGCGATGCAAACAGTGGTGGCTGTCGGATGAGTGAATTCAAAGCGAACGGGCACGAGTTGCAGGCCGGCGCTCTGGGCGTTGTCATGGTTATGGTTGTGTTTCATGGTTGGAGATTCGTTGGGACGGTTGATTTTCGTTTTTTGAAAAATGTTCCATTTCACTTCGTCGGTATCATGCGCTCAAAAACCTTGCCGGGGCTATGGGGTGTTACCCTACCAAAGATTAATGGATCCAGCTCTGGCTGACTGGCAGGGAGGAAGTAAAAAGTCGGATGGTAATTTTCCGCCCGACCGCCGGAATTGACGCGGCGAAGATTTTGCGCAAGGCCAGGTGCGTGGGGAAAAAGGCGCCCAGCCACAGCACGCCCAGCCACAGGATGACATAAAGGTTTTGGTTGACCCAGTGTTGCGGCTGCTGGTCGTTGAAACCGTAAAGATAATTGATGTTGATGGGGACGTTGGCGCTGGCCAGATGAGCGCCAGCGGGCGGGGTAAAAAAGTAGCAGACGAGCACCAACCCCGCAGCCAGGCCGGTCCAGGCCGGCAGAGCCTTTTTGTCATAGCCCAGACGGAAAAGGAGCCAGACGAGCAGCAAGGGCAGCCAGCCATGAAAAAGCGAAAGCCCGCGCGTGAACAGCGGAAGATGCGGGTCGAACATGTAACTGGTCAGGTTCAGAAAGTGAAAACCCAGAAAGTTGGCGCCGAAATCCACGAGCCAGAGGCATTGCGGCAGCAGAATGCCCACGGCGCACATGCTGATGAGCAGCGAGCTTTCCAGCCACATGCCCATCACCGTTAGAATGAGGGCGGCATCGCAGAACCATAAAAAATTGGTCGGGCCATAGGTGTGCAAATAAACCGGAACGAAGACGGCGAGGAAGATGGTGCCGGCCACTTTGGCGGCCAGCGGAATTTTGTGCGCTGGCACGGCGACTCGTTCGCGGGCAGCGACAGGAACGGAAACGGCGAAGGTTGCGGGAGTTTCAGAGTTCATGGGCGGAATTGTTTCATAAACGCTCCTATGATGGACGGGGAAATCCTGCCGCTGCTATGGGGTATTCACCCCATGGACACAAGGAGGCCACTATCCGAAAGTTTATCGGGGCTGGCGCCTCGTCGGCCAGGGATCAAACATCCTGATGGCTGGACAAAAATTCAGGCTGTTTTGCCGGGTGTATATGAAACAAATCACTGTTCTGCTGGTGACAAACCGTCCGGTCGTTCACGAAACGCAAACCGGCCACCCCATGGCCGCCAGCGTCAAAAAAACATCATCCGTCGCGCTTGTGCCAACCCCGGAGGGTTCATGTCCATGAACTCGTTCACGCGTGCGCAACTGCTTTTGGCGGCAGGGCTGTGGCTTTTGGCCGGATCCCATTGTCTGGCCCAGATTGGCCCCGAACACCGCAATCTGCTGGAGTTGGGCCACGACAAATCGTTCGCCGACCGGGAACTGCAATGGGTATATGCCTATTATTACTGTTACAACCGGCCGGACTTCTTCTGCACGAACATGGTTTTGCGCCTAGCCATTGCCCCGGTTTATATGGACGGCGAACTTGGACTCATCCCGCATCCGGCCACGAACAGTGGCTTCCTCGACAAAATAAATTTATCGCTCAATTCACCGGTGGAAATCCCCGCCACAGACCTCAATGACACCAGTCTCAACTTTCAAAGAGACCTCCCATCAGAAAGTTTTGATGAATTACAGCCCAGGCCTGGCGATGCGCCGAAACCCGCGCTCACGGTGGCGGACCGCAAACTCAATTACGAACTCCTCGACTCGAAAAGCTTTGCCTTGAAGCTAAATTTGACACCTGTGTATCTAAATCCGGAGGCGATAATCCCAAAGAGCCTGACCCCTGGCCTCGACATCAGCATCAAATTCTAACCACATTCGCCAGGCACAAATTTTGTTTGTAGTGCGCGCCCCCAAATGATGCACTTCCCAACGCCATGAAAACTGTCTTCCGCTTTTTGCTCCAGGTCGTGTTCCGCTTCCGTGCTTGCGACTTGGACGCGTTGAAGACGCCCGGCCCGGTGCTTTTGATTCCGAATCACTGCTCCTGGATTGACTGGCTGTTTCTCTGGGTCTGCCTGGATGAGAATTGGAGGTTCGTCACTTCAAGCGTCACGGCGCAGACGAGCTGGCTGCATCGGAAAATCATGATCAACCGCTACACCCTGCCCGTTGACACCGGTTCACCTTACGCGGTCAAGCGCATGGCGGAGTTCCTCAAGGGCGGCGGGCGGCTCGTGCTCTTTGCGGAAGGCCGCCTGTCGCGCACGGGCACTTTGATGAAGCTTTTCGATGGCACCGGATTCTTGATTTTCAAAACGAAGGCGCGCGTCATCACGGCTTATCTGCGCGGCAACGAACGCCTGCCGTTTTCCCCCAATCCGGGCTGGAAAAAATGTTTTCCCAAAGTGACCGCGCATTTCAGCGCCACGCTGACTGCGCCCGATTTGGGAGACATCCGCACTGTCCGCGCGCGGACGCTGCTGACCAACTGGCTCCGCGACCAGATGGTGCGGCAGCAGTTCGAAGTCGAGATGGCTTTCGGCGCGCAGAATGTCCTCGCGGCAGTGGCGGAGACCGCTCGCGAGCATCCCGGCCAGGTAATCCTTGAAGACGCGACACAGCAGGTGCTGACCTATCGCAAGCTGATGGTCGGGGCGGAGGTGATGGCGCAAGCCTTGCGCGGCACGGTTTTGGGTGGCGAACGGGTTGGCCTGTTGTTGCCCAACGTCAACGCCACGCCGGTCGCCATCCTCGCGTTGTGGAGCCTGGGCAAAGTGCCCGCCATGCTGAACTTCTCCTCGGGCACACCCACCATGCTGGCGTGCGCGGAACTCGCCGGACTGAAACATATCGTCACATCGCGCGCCTTTCTGGAGCGCACCAAGATCAACGTGGACGATTTTGTAAAAGCAGGCATCAGCCTGATCTATCTCGAGGACGTGCGCGCCGGCATCACCGGCTCCCGGAAATTCCTCACGCTGCTCCGCCATATTTTTCTTCAGCCTTCAGCCTTCAGCCTTCAGCCTTTAGTCAGCTCCACTGCCGTGATTGTTTTCACGAGCGGCTCCGAAGGCGCGCCCAAGGGCGTTGAGTTGACGCATGGCAACCTCCTTGCCAACATCCGCCAGATGCTGGCCGTCACGGATTTGACCGACTGCGACCGCCTCTTCAATTGCCTGCCGCTGTTCCACAGTTTTGGATTCACGGTGGGCACGTTCCTGCCGCTGGTGCGCGGCATCTATGTCCTCCTCTATCCTTCGCCCTTGCATTACCGCATGGTGCCGGCGGTGCTTTACGACCGCGACTGCACGGTGTTTATCAGCACGAACACCTTCCTGAACGGCTACGCGCGCAAGGCGCATCCCTACGACTTCCGCAGCATCCGGTATCTGTTTTGCGCCGCCGAGAAGTTGCAGGAAGCCACCTCGCTCGCCTGGTCGCAGAAATACGGCGTG
>Ga0224534_1001937_pt1 | contig 10272 bp, 9 predicted proteins | sample 714E12024metaG_FD_172012 | JGI IMG/M metagenome (GOLD analysis project Ga0224534, IMG submission 172012) | Peat soil microbial communities from Stordalen Mire, Sweden - 717 E1 20-24 | ecosystem: Environmental > Terrestrial > Soil > Wetlands > Peat | place: Sweden: Norrbotten County, Stordalen...
AACTGCGACCCCAGTTGGCTGAGCGTCTTCTCGCCGCGGATCGCCTCGATCACCACCCGTGCTTTGAACTGCGGACTGTGCTGTTTTCTCGTCGTCGTCATCGACCTCTCCTTGTCAACAACTCCGTCGAAATCTTAGCTTATTGCCTGGTCTGAAATCCTGGGACCACTATACAGTCCCAGTAGCGCAGCGGATACAAGTGCAGTCCCTGGATGCCGATTCTCTGGCACGATTGCAGGGTCTTCTGGATGAAGCTTGGCGCGCCCCAGCGGAACGGCTCCAGGTTCGACAGCAAATGAATGTTGGCGATGTGCGTTGAACCGAGCTCGACCAGCGATCGATGCATGCGCAGCACCTCGCCGCGCACGTCCGTCCACGTCAGCGACTCGCCGTTCCACTTGTGCATGGTAGATGTTCTTGTAGAGCGGCAGCGCCTGGCGCATGGCGTCTTCGATGCGCGTGGCATGCGCGCGAACGATGATGGGCGGTTCCTGGGCCGTCCCCAACTCACGCATTCCGTCCTTCACGCCCGGAATGATGGTCTTAGCGAGCCACTCCGGACCGTACTCCGGAGCGAGCGCTTCGCCCAGCGTCATCATGAGTCCCACGTTCGGATAAGTTCGGATGAATTCACCGATGCAGTAGCGCGTGTACCGGCTGGTGAACTCCGTCGGCTCCTTCAGTTGATAGGGCAGACCGCGCGCCCTCGCCAGCGCATGCGAGATATGGATGTTGTAGAACGCCTGAATCACCCAGATACCGCGCCGGTCAGCCTCGGTAGCCAGCCAGAGTAGCGCATACGCACCAGTCTCAATTCTAGTCGCGTTACCCTGTTAAAGGGTCACTTCGAATGCCCGACCTTCTCACCAGGAAGAGCTTTCTCCGCATGGCGGCTGGAGCCGTCTGGGCCGCCCGCGCCGCGGAGACTTCCTCGCCTCGGGTCCTCGATCCCGAAACCTTCCGCCACTACATCGACGAGTTCAACGGCATCGCACCGGAAGACTTCGCCAACTACATCCCCGATGCCCAAGCCTGGCAATTTTTGAAAGCCAACATCCCCTTCTTCACCTGCCCCGACCACGATGTCGAACAGATCTATTACTACCGCTGGTGGACTTTCCGCAAGCACATCAAGCAGACGCCGCTCGGATTCATCGTTACCGAGTTCCTCAAACCGGTCGGCCACGCCTCCGAGTACAACGCGCTAAGCTGCGCGCTGGGCCACCACATCGCCGAAGGCCGCTGGCTGCATGACCCGCGGTTCGTCGAAGAAGACATCCACTTCTGGCTGTCGACCGGCGAAGACGGCGGCATTCGCAAAAACCTCCACCAGTTCAGCGGCTGGCTTGCGTCGGCCGTCTATGATCGCTGGCTGGTACAGGGTGACCGCGCCGCCCTCGTCGCCTGCCTGGATCCGTTGATCCTCGACTACCAGGCGTGGGAAAGCGAGCGGCTCACCAGCTCCGGCCTATTCTGGCAGCGCGACGTTTCCGACGGCATGGAAGAATCCGCCAGCGGCGGCCGCCGCGTCAGGAATATCCGGCCAAGCATCAACAGCTACATGTACGGCAATGCCGTGGCCATCGCCGCCATTGCCGCCATGGCGGGCAGAGAACCCGTTGCGCGGGAATACCGCCGGAAATCCGCCCGGCTCAAGGAGCTGGTCCAGCGCCGCTTATGGAACAGCGAGGCGCGCTTCTTTGAGACACGCGTCGAATCGGGCGAATTCGCGCCCGTGCGGGAAAATATCGGATTCACGCCGTGGTATTTCGACATGCCCGACGATCGGTCGGGCTACGAAATTGCCTGGAAGCAGTTGATGGATCCCGAAGGACTCTCCGCTCCCTTCGGGCCCACCACCGTCGAACGCCGCAGCCCACAATTCAAAATCGCCTACGAGGGCGATGACTGCCAGTGGAATGGCCCCACTTGGCCGTTCGCGACCACCATCACCTTAAAGTCGCTGGCAAACGTCCTGAACCGGTACCACCAGACCGCCATCGGCAAAGAAGATTATTTCCGAACACTCCTCCTCTATGCCGCCAGCCAGCACCGCGGCTTGGACGACGGCCGCGTGATCCCGTGGATCGATGAGGACCAGAACCCGCTCAACGGCGAGTGGCTCGCGCGCGCCAGGAAAATCCGTAAGCCCGGCTTCTTCGAACGCGGGGCTTACTATAACCACTCAGGCTATGCCGATCTCGTGATCACCGGCCTGGCCGGACTGCGGCCGCGCCCCGACAACGCGATCGAAGTGAACCCCCTCCTGCCGGAAGGCAAGTGGGATTGGTTCTGCCTGGACCGCGTACTGTATCACGGGCGGACATTAACCATCGTCTGGGACAAGGCAGGGAAGAAATTCGGCAAGGCCAAAGGCCTCGCCGTCTTGGTAGATGGAAAAGAGATCGCTCGCTCCGCCAGCCTGACGCGAGTCACGGGCCATCTCTCATGAGGCGGCCGGAACCATCCCGCACAACCCGCATCGCCCTGGCCTTGCTTGCCGGCGTCCTGTTCTACTTCACCTTGGATCTCACGCCTTGGTGGCTGGCCGCGTGGCTGGCGCCCATTCCGTTGCTGGCGGCGGCCTTTCATGCCGGGGGCCGTGAGGCGCGGCTGCTGGCCTGGCTGGCGGCAGCCATCGGCGTCAGCTCGAATTTCACCTACTACCTGAAGACCACGGGCCCGGTGGCGGCGGTGGTGGTGATCCTGTTGCAAGTTCTCTTGTGGGGATTCTTCGTCGGCAGAACGCGCGCGGCCGTCAGGGTCTGGCCAAGCTGGCCGGTGGTCTTCGTTTTTCCCGTATTGCTGGCCGCTCTCGACACGCTGGTCTCATTCTTCTCTCCCCATGGCACCTGGGGCACCTATGTCTATACGCAGATGGACGCACCGCCGGTCATCCAGATCGCGTCCGTGCTCGGCGCACCGGCCGTAGTCTTTCTGGTGGGATTGTTCTCCTCCACGGCCGCATTGGCGCTCTACCGCGGCACGCGGAGTGAGCGCCCCTGGCTCGCCTATGGATTGCCCCTGGCGCTGATCGCGGCCGGCGTGGGCTACGGCGAGATCCGCCTTCAGCGGGCGGGCGCGGCGCCCACGGTGAAAGTGGGAGTCGCTTCGATCGACGATTTCATCGGCGGGGACACGTCGCCGGAACGGGTCGAGGCCGTGTGGCGCGGTTATGAGGACTTGGTGACCGGGCTGGCCGGGCAGGGCGCCCGCATCGTGGTGCTGCCGGAGAAAATCGCGGCTCTCGCGCCGGAGGAGGCGGCTCGGCGCCAGGCGCAACTGGCATCGCTGGCCAACCGCGCCGGGGTCCACTTGGTGGCGGGCGTGCAATTGAACCGCGCCCATGGCAAAGACAACGCTTCCTGGCTGTTCAGTCCGGCGGGAGAATTGTCGGCCGAGTACCGCAAACAGCACATGGTCCCGTACCTGGAGAGCGACCTGACACCGGGAAAGGAAGAGGTGGTGCGCATCATCGACGGCGCGCCCTTCGGGCTGGCGATCTGCCGCGATCTGATCTTCACCGCTTTCGGACGGCGCTACGGGCGGCTGGGCGTTTCCGCCATGCTAGTACCCGCGTGGGACTTCTACCGCGACGCCTGGATGGCCTCGGGCGTGGCGGCGCTGCGCGGGGTAGAGAACGGGTACGCGGTGGTTCGAGCGGGTCGCGAGAGCTATCTGAACGTCAGCGACCGCTACGGACGCACGCTGGCTCGCCGGCGAAGCGCCGATCTGCCGGGCAGCAGCCTGCTGGCGGACCTGCCGCTCGCCCCGGCCGTTCCCACGCTCTACGCGCGCCACGGCGATGTCTTCGGCTGGCTGTCGGTGGTGGCGGCGGTATGGGTGGTCTTTCTTCAGCCGGCGATCTCGAAGCGCACCAAAGCGCGGCCCAGATAGATCTCGTCTCCCGCGCGGGGCTTCTACGTCGAAGTGGCCACGCCTCGGTACCCACCTACTGCCCTGAAACCGTAATTGGCACGAGATTGCCGGCGGCGTCCCAGGTGTAGGCGATGGTGCGTCCGTCGCCCAGGACGGCCTGCGTCAGCCGGTTCAACGAGCCGTAGGTGAAGGCGGCCGTGCTGTTGGCGGTGAATCCGGAACCGATGAGAGAAACCGCGGCTAGAGCTTCAGTATCCGGACGCCGGGAACCTTTTCGAAGTGGCGCAGATTCTCTGTCAGAACCGCATAGCCCTGCTCGATGGCAGCCGCAGCGACGAGGAGATCATTGAACGGCAGCACGTTTCCTTTCGCCGCCTCCTGGCCCTCGATCTGTCCCACCAGGTAACCCGTCTGGAGCGTGACGGGATGGAGGGGCACCAGGTTGACCAGCTCCTCGATATACTCGCGGCGGCGCTGGCTGACCTCCGGCGTCCTGGCGCGGTAGATCCCATGCACCAATTCGGCCACCGTGACCGGTGACAGCGAGAGCTCGATTTCTCCGTAGGCAGTTTGGATGGCTTCGACCAGTTGCGGGACGGACAGACTCTTTCGCTCAGCCGTAATGACGACGCTGGAGTCGAGCACTACTCCCAGGACGGCGGATTCCATGGCTGCTGGTGGCTGTCGATAACAGCCTTCAGGTCCTTTCCGAAGTCGGGATCGAGTGTGACCGTGGAGTTCCGTTCCTTCGCCTGCCGGAGGATCTCCGAAATGGGCCGTCCGCTCCGCTGCGGCGTACGAATAACCGCCACGGGACGATGGTCCTGCTCCACGATCACCTCGGCACCCTCCTGGACCCTGGCCAGGACGGCGTGGATATCGCGGGCGAGTTCGGCTTCCGTAATGCGGAGCGTCCCCATAGCTTCGATCATAGCGTTTATTACTCCTCGTTGTCCTCCTCGGCTTCGGCCACCAGCGCAGCGAGCAAGTCGACGGCATCCTGGCGATCTCCAGCAGGTCTTCGCGCAGCCACTAGCCCTCGTGAGCCCGCGTTTGGCGGCTAAAGATTCCAGCCGCCCGTACTGTTCTTCGGTGAGCCTGGTCCCCACCGATGGCGTTCGCGCCGTCTCAGCCGGGAGCATCCCTGCACCATGCGGGCGTACTAGCCACAGGCCCTCGTTTGGCTGCAACTTCCCGGAACGGCGTTTGAACTAAGCCGCTTGCCAGGACGCATATGCGGCCCATCTCTTTCCGGGTCGCGCGTGATACGCCCGGAGTCGGGCTGCTCCATCTCCAGAACGCGAATGGGCCCGGGGTGCCACGGGCTTACCCCAGATGACGGCAGGGGGACTTCACAGTGTTTAATGTCCGGGAAGCGTTTTCCCATACGCACGCTGTAAAATAAGAACTTACGGGACCTCATGGCCGTGGAGACTCCTCTCCCGAGTGAAATCACGAGGCTGCTGCACCGCTGGCAGGTGGGCGATCGCGAGGCGCTGGGGGCGCTCGCTTCGGCGGCTTACGGCGATCTGCGCGTCATAGCGGCTGGCTACCTCCGGCGCGAGAGATCCGGCCACACCCTTCAGGCGATTGGGCTGGTCAACGAGTTGTATCTGCGCCTGGCGCAGATACGTAGCGTGCAACTCGAAGACCGGCGGCACTTCTACGCCTTCGCCGCGCAGCTAATGCGGCTTATCCTGATCGATCATGCCCGCCAGGCGCGGGCCGGCAAGCGGCCGGGCTCGCACGCTCGCGTGCCGCTGCACGACGAGATCGCCTGGGTGGATGCCACCAGCGACGAGATGCTGGAGCTCGACGTCGCCCTCAATGAACTGGAAGCGGTGGCCGAGCGCAAAGTGCGGGTCCTCGAACTGCGCTACTTTCTGGGTTGCACCAACGAGGAAGCCGCGCAGGTGCTGGGCGTTTCGCGCCCCACCATCGATCGCGACCTGGAGTTCGCCAAAGCGTGGCTGTACCGGCGGCTGGCAGGCCGCTCGCGGTGAAACCCTCCGCGCCTGACCTGACGGCTGCCGATGATGTGAAATTCACTGTTTTCGCGCAATGGTTATGAGGACCGCGATGGCGTCGATCGAGCGGATCGAATCCCTGTTCCACCAAGCCCTGGCTCAGCCGCCGGAGCTTCGCGCCGAGTGGATCGAGGCGCAATGCCGGGACGATCCGGCGACCCTGCGGGAAGTTCTGTCCCTGGTGGAGGCGCATGACGAAATGAGGCGGGAGTCGGCGGCGACATCCTCTGAGCCAGCGCCGGTCCCCGGCGCGCAATTCGGACCATACTGCGCGGTGGAACTGATCGGCTGCGGCGGCATGAGCGCCGTGTACCGCGCGCACCGGGCCGACGGGCAGTTCGAGCAGATGGTGGCGCTCAAGATCCTGTCGGCACACCTGGCCGGTCCCGAGTTCCTGCGCCGCTTTCAGACGGAGCGGCAGCTACTGGCGACGCTGCGCCACCCGCATGTCACGCGCCTGGTGGACGGCGGGGTATCCTCGGCCGGCGACCCGTTCCTCATTACCGAGTTGATCGAAGGGCAGGCCATCGACCGCTTCTGCGACGGCGGCCGCCTGCCGGTCGCCGCCCGGCTGGAACTCCTGCTGCAGGTCTGCGACGCTGTCGACTACGCCCACCGCAACCTGATCGTGCACCGCGATCTCAAACCGGCCAACATCCTGGTGGACGCCGAGGGATCGGTGAAGCTGCTGGATTTCGGCACTGCCGGCCTGCTCGATGCCGATCGGGATACCACCCTGACGCGCGCCCGCATGTTGACGCCCCGCTATGCCAGCCCCGAGCAGATTCGCGGCGAGCGGGCCGGCATCGCCAGCGATGTCTTCTCGCTCGGCGTGGTGGCTTACGAGCTGCTGACCGGCGGGTGGCCGTTCGGCGATCCGGCCAGCGTGCTCAGTCAGATGAATCGTGCGGTAGGCAACACCGCCGCCAGCGTGCCGCACGGCGTCATCACCCCGGGCGCCGCCGAATCGCGCGCCGTGTCCGTGGAGCAGTTGCGCCGTGCGCTGAAAGGCGATCTCTCCGCCATTCTGCTGCGCGCGCTCTGCGCCGACCCAGCCCGGCGCTACGACACTGTCCGCGAACTGGCCGAAGACGTGCGCCGCTATCTCGATGGCCGGCCGGTGTCCGCACGGGGTGGCCGGTGGTTGTACCGCGCCCGCAAATTCGCAGCGCGCAATCGCTGGCGGATCGCCTTGGGCGGAGCGGCGGCCGCCGCCGTGCTCGCCGCCGGCGTCTACAGCTTCCTGGAGTATGGGCGCGACAAGCGTCGCATGGTGCAGATCCGCGAACTGAGCCGGTCCTACCTCACCGACATTTTTCGCGAGGTCTCGAACCTGCCCGGCTCCTCACGTGCCCAGATGATGATCCTCAGCCAGGCGCGCACGAATCTTCTCGCGCTTGAGGGCGACGCCCCGCACGACCCGGAGTTGCGCCGTGCTCTCGCCGACGCCTACGTACGGCTCGCCGAGGTCCAAGGTGAGCCGTTTGTCCTGAGCATCGGCGATAGCGCCGGGGCGCTGGCCAGTTATCGCAAGGCCGAGTCGCTGTCCTCCAGCACGCGCGACCGGAATCCGCAGACTACCGCAATCCTGGTCGGTTCGCGGATGGGGATCGCCGCCCTGCAGGTCCGCGCCGGCGAGTATCGCGAGGCTGCTGCAACCTTACATTCCGCGCTCGACCCCGCCCGGCAGCTCTGGCTCACGGGGCCGCCCGGCCTCGAAGTAGGCGGCCGCTCCACCGCCGCCATCTACATCCGCATGAGCATGCTGCTGGGGCACGCGTTGATGCGCGCCGCCGATGTGGATCGCAGCGCCGACGGCGTCCGGGAAGCGCTGGCGCAATTCCAGCGCACCGTCGCGATCGCCCGCGAGGCGCGCCGTCGCAATCCCGCGCTCCCCGATCTGGCCGGGCGCTACAGCCAGTACACCGGGTATGCTTTGGAGCTGCTGGCCGCCTTCACCGGCGATCCGCAGTATTATCGCCAGGGACTGGAGGCGCATCTGCGCGCGGTAGAGTCCGGCCGCGCCGAGTTCGCGCGCCTGGCCAACCCGCAGCACCAGCGCGATTACGCCGACGCGTTGGCCGGAGCTGCCTGGTGCGCCCATCTGGCCGGCGAGCACCGCGTCGCCATCGAAATGGCGGGACATGCCTTGGCGCTCATGGAGCCGGTTTCCCTGTCCGATCCGAGCAGCCTGGAGGCGCGGCACGATCTGGCCGCCGTCTACCTCCGCCTTGGCGGCTCCGAACAGGCCGCCGGTCGCGTCTCGGACGGCTTGCGGCATCTCGCCAAGGCTCGGTCGATGGTCGGCCTGCCGGAGAAGATCGGGCCGGCCGATCGGGAGACGGTGGTGCTCTACGTGGACCTCCGGGAGCAGCTTGCGCAGGCCCTGCTGAAGCGCGGGGATCGTGCCGGGGCGGCGCAGGCGCTCCGAGAGGCTGTGGCCGCCGTGCGGGCCGGCTCGAGCGTGCCGCCGTGGCGCGCCGCCGAATTCGAGCGGCAGTGGCAGGCGGCCGCCGCGGCGAACGGACGCCGATAGGAGCTGTGAAATTGTCCATGACGCAATTTTCGGCCGGCCTGCGCTATATAGGCAGGAGAAGATAAATCTCATGTCTTTTGATATGTCTTTCAACACCGCTTTTGCCCGCAAAGCCATTCTGGGCGCGGCCATCGTTTCGCTATGCCCTTCGCTCGCTCTCTCGGATGCCTTCCCGGACAAGCTGCTCGCCACCGGCAACGTGATCATTCCGGAGTCGCCCTCATCGCCCGAATCCATCACGTTTGCGACGAGCGTGGCGCTGACTGCGGGACAAACCTCCTGGGTGGCGGTTCTGCCGCAAACGTCCACTAGTGGAGCTTCCTGGCAGCAAAATCCCGACCTGGGCGAATCCGTGGACTTTTCTGGCGACGGCGTCACCTGGTCCGTCAACGGCTGGGGATCAGCGGCCTATCCCGGCGAGTTTGACGTCATCGGGTCATTAGGCAATGTCTTGTATACGGATATGGCAGCTAGCCCGTTTGAGACCGGCCACTCGTGGGAGATTGCGGGCGCCAACGAGGGTTACAACGCGTGGGCGTCCTACTTCACGCCGTCCGTTAGCGATTCGGCTACACAAATCGATGTCGTGCTGACTCAGAACGCCACCTACGATCCCTTAGCGACCGTCAACCTGTATACGTCCACGGAAAACATCGGCGCCGTGCCCGAGCCGGCTGAGGCACCTGTTTTGGGCGGCTGCCTGTTGCTGCTGGCGTTACGATCGCGCCGGCTACAGTCGATTCGGGAATGGCTGAACCGTTGAGAGGCGTTCCTCCCGTGAAGCTGGCGACCGGGCATGGCCCGGACAACAACGGAAGGAACAATGGAGAAACGGACGCCGCACTGCAAGCTTGCGGTCGCCAAGGCCATGGCCGCGGCGGGCAAAGTCCGCGTCACCGTTTCGGCCCTCGCCGGCGGAGCGGCCCTGGGGTTCGGTTTCGGAGCGATCGTCGGCGTCGTCGCGGCGCCACACGCGCGATATCGCGTATACCTACAAAGGCGAAACGACCACGATTCCGGCCTGGGGTTCAATAAGCACGTGAACGCCTCCATCGTCGATCCGGGCTTCATCGCGCGCGTCCGCAAGAAGCTCGCGCTCGACCGGCGCCCTAACCTGTTGAACGAGGTTCGGGCCGGGCAATAGCCACACCGGCGACGAGTGGTAAACGGGGACCTCTCGCGCCCCTACTGCCCTGAAACCGTAATCTGCACCAGATTGCCGGCGGCGTCCCAGGTGTAGGCGATGGTGCGTCCGTCGCCCAGGACGGCCTGCGTCAGCCGGTTCAACGAGTCGTAGGTGAAGGCGGCGGTGCTGTTGGCGGTAAATCCGGAACCGATGAGAGAAACGAGGCCGCTCGAGGCGGATTGCGCGTTGCCGGCGCCGTCGGTGGCGGTCACGCGGATCACAGCCGTGCGGCTGGGGGCGATGTCCGGCGGCACGAACCAGTTGAAGGTCTGGGTATTACCGGCCAAACCGCCGGCGATCGCCGTCGCGAAGGTCTGTCCGCCATCCGTCGAAAGCGCAATATCGTAGCTGGCAATACCGACGTTGTCGTCCGACTGCCACTGAATGCGGTAAGTGGTGTTGCCAGCGATCACTTCACCGGCTGTGGGCTTCAGCAGAGTCACCACAGGCGGCTCCGTGTCGGAGATGGTGCAGGGGTTGTAATCGTCCTGGAAGCTGGCACGATAGCTGCCCAGATTGACTCCGCTGCGGTCGCGGACCAGCAGCGTGTAAGCGCCGTCGGTCCGGATGACGTAAAGAAGGGATCCGTTCGAAGTGGTGAGCCGGTTGCCGGAGGCGTCGTACAACTCCGTGTACGGGGAGTA
>Ga0224534_1001939_pt1 | contig 10260 bp, 10 predicted proteins | sample 714E12024metaG_FD_172012 | JGI IMG/M metagenome (GOLD analysis project Ga0224534, IMG submission 172012) | Peat soil microbial communities from Stordalen Mire, Sweden - 717 E1 20-24 | ecosystem: Environmental > Terrestrial > Soil > Wetlands > Peat | place: Sweden: Norrbotten County, Stordalen...
TGTTCCCTACAATCAGGATCGAGACGATTCAAAAGGTGAAAGGAGAGAGCATCGACGGCGTCCTTGTGATTGGCTCAAAGAAATATTTTGACGGCGTTGTGAAAGATGTCATCGCAGGAAATGATACAGAAGATCGCCGGTTAGGTTATGTCGCAATGACGCGAGCAAAACACTTGCTCGTAGTAGCTCCTCCAAAAGACCACCTTGATAAATACGAGTCATTTTGGAGGGATAGAGGGTTTTGCTATGAATAGCTGAGCTTGGACAGCCTTTGTCGCACCCATTGAAATAAAATTGCCCGCATGAAAAGGAAAAATTATGCGCCGATGACGCCTTTTGAACGGCAAACGAGCCATTGCCCGTTGTATGTGGCGTGGGTGGTTTTGGACGAGGCGCGGGATTATTTCCGCACCAACTGGGTTCCCTCACCCGGCTCCAGCAATGGACACCTCATCCGTCCTGCGGACACCTTCTCCCCATCGGATGCGGAGAAGGCTGATCTGCTGGGCGAGGGGCTGGCGGACAAACTCGCGCAGCGCGCGGAGATGGTCTTTGCCAATCATCCCTTCTGGCAGCGGAAGTTTCAAAGCGCGGCCGGGCGCGAACATTTGCTGTCGGGCATGAGGCATTGGCTGGCCGGCGTGCTGGCCAAAGAGCAGCCCGCGCTGTTCCGCGCCCTGCCGGACAGTTACAAAGTCGGCGCGCCCCTGCCGCCGCAACCATTGTCCCGGCCAAAAAAGATCCGCCAGCGGAATCATCCGGCGCGGCGATTCAAGCATTTTGTCCACGGCTGCAAGTTGCTGGCGGTTTGACGCCAAAAATTCGCGCAAATAAAAAAGCGGCCTCCGTTTCCGAAGGCCGCTTGGCGTTAAATTTTGTTTCACCTCATCCGGCTTTGCCACCTTCTCCCCAAAGCGGAGAAGGCTTTATTTGCCCGGAGTCGCGGGCGGAGTCGGCGGTGTGGGCGCGGGCGCGGTGCTGTTGTCGCGCTGGGGCGGGAATTCGTCCAGCAGGAATCGCGCGCGGGCCTCGGTCACACCGGCCACCTTGCCAACTTGGGTAATGGGATACGCCAGCCGCGCGGCGTTTTGCACGGTCAGGCACATTTTGTAGAGGTCGTTCGCGCCGGAATTGCGCGCGCTGGTGATGCGCTTCTTGGTGTCGCCCGCCGTGTCGCGCACGGCGGGATCGCCTTCCAAAGTGGTGATGTAGCCGTCCAGCGCCGTGGTGTCGTCCGCCGTCCAGCCGTGTTCGGCCAGTTGCGCGGCGTAGGTCTGGCAGCCCTTGACGATGGTGTTGGCATATTGCAGTTCATGATCCAGATCATGCGGCTGGTCTTGCACGCCGACGCTGAATTCGAGGTGCAGGCGCGGGTCGCCCTTGGGAAAAGCGAGCGAGGCGGAACGGCGGGCGTCGCTCATCAGCCGCTCCATTTCGGTGTAAGCCACGGCCTCCTCCTGCGTGAGTTGAATCATCGCGCCGCCGGCGGTGCTTTGGTCGCCACCGCCTTTTTCCACAAGCGCGATTTGCGTCTCCAGCGTGGCGTCGTAACCGGCCTTGAGGCGTTTCATGACGGCGGGGCCGGCAATGGCGTCGCGCAGCGCGCCGAGCAGCCGCCCGGCCGAGCCGATGAGGGTGGCGACGGAGAAGTTAAATGTGCGTTGTTTTGTCATGGATGCGTTCCTTTCTACGTGTTGTTATTCCGGTTTTGTTTGGCGAACAATGACGGTTTACAACCAAAAGAAATCCAAGTCAAAAAGATTTATTGTGACAATTTCACGACCATAATAAATGTTGTTTATGCTGAACATTTGGGAAAGTTTTGGGGCATTGGTTGCGACGGGCATGAGAACGGCAACAGGGAGGAGCGTGGCCGTTTTTATCCCCTTCTCCTCATCAAATGGAGGAAAGGGGCATCGTGAGGAGGCTTGTCATTTCAGGCTCAAAACCCCTCACCCCAGCCCTCTCCCCGTTTGGGTGGGGAGAGGGAGTTTGCAGGAAACAAAATGAGTGCTGTTCACCGGCCTGCAAGATGGTTGCCGGCGCAAATATCCAAGCCGGTGCCGTAAGTGCTTCATTTTAGGCAAGATGCAAAACAACCTGCTTTTGCTACAGGGTCGGCTGGTCTTGCTACAGGGTTGCCGGTCACTGCTACAGGGTCGGATGCCACTGCTACAAGGTTGGCGGGCATTGCTACCAAGTCGGCTGTGGCTGCTACAAGGTTGGCGGGCATTGCTACCAAGTCGGCTGTGGCTGCTACAGGGTTGGCCGACGCTGCTACCGGGTCGGCCGTCATTGCTACGAGGTCGGATGTTCCCGCTACAGGCTCGGCAATGGCGGCTGTCAATCCGTCTGCTCCAGCTACGGACTCGGCAGGCACGGCGACTGGCGGGAATCCTTTGGCCGCTGGGTCGGCGGGCATGGCCGCTGCCGGGACAAAAACAGCAGACTGCAAATTATTCCCGGCGGCCAATCGTCGGCGTGAGGCCGAAAGTTACAACTGGATTTTGAAAGGTTGAGCGCTTATCTTGCCGGAAAAGATTTTCATGTCGCAGGAACCCAATCTGGACATTGCCGGCCTGCTCAAACAGCACGCGGGCAGGAACTACGAGCTCCAATCCGAGCACGTCAACCCGGCGAACGTCCGCGCACTCAAGACCATCGGCTTCGACCGCTGCTACGTCCGCGCCGAAGGGCCGTATCTTTGGGATGTCAAAGGGGACAAGTATCTCGACCTGCTGGGGGGCTACGGCGTGTTCGGCCTGGGCCGCAATCATCCCGATGTCCGCCGCGTGCTGATTGATTTTCTCAATGCGGATTATCCGAGCCTCGTAAAACTGGAGGCGCCACTGCTGGCCGGGCTGCTGGCGGCGGAATTGAAGAAGCGCATGCCGAACCAGCTCGACATGGTTTTCTTCACCAACTCGGGCGCGGAGGGCGTGGAAACAGCGCTGAAATACGCCCGTTGCGCGACGGGCAAGCCCACGGTGATTCATTGCAAAAAATCGTTTCACGGGCTGACCTACGGCGCGCTTTCGATCAACGGCGACGACAATTTCCGCGAGGGTTTCGGACCGTTTCTGCCGCATTGCCGGGCAATCCCATTCAACGACCTTGCGGCCTTGGAAGCCGAACTCCTGAAGGGCGACGTGGCGGCATTCGTCGTCGAACCGGTGCAGGGCAAGGGCGTGAACCTGGCCGCGCCCGGTTATTTGCTGGAGTCGCAGCGCCTCTGCCGCAAACACGGCGCGCTGTTCGTGGCCGATGAGGTGCAGTCGGGCATGGGCCGCACGGGAAAATTCCTGGCGATTGAGCACGACGGCCCGGACGTGGACCCGGACATCGTGGTTCTGGCCAAAACACTTTCGGGCGGCTTCGTCCCGGTGGGGGCGGTGCTGTGCAAAAAATGGATCCATGAAAAGGTTTTTTCCTCCATGCAACGGTCGGTGGTCCACAGCTCGACCTTCAGCCAGGGCAGCATGGCGATGGCCGCCGGGCTGGCCGCGCTCGACGTGCTGGACCGCCACCAGCTCATGGCCAACGCCACGCGCATGGGCGATTTCATCGGCAACGGTTTGCGCGCGATGCAGCCGCGTTTTGAATTCCTGAAGGAAATCCGCTGGCGCGGTTTGATGATCGGCATCGAATTCGGCCCGCCGAAATCGCTCGGCCTGAAAATGGCCTGGACGACGTGTCACACCCTGGACAAAAGCCTGTTTCCGCAGGCGGCCATCATTCCGCTGATGGACAAGCACCGCATCATCACGCAGGTCGCCGGCCACGCCATTGACGTGATCAAGCTGCTGCCGCCGCTGGTCATCAACGAGGCCGATGCGCGGTGGTTCCTCACCGCGTTCGAGGATGTGATGGTGCAAATGCACAAATTCCCCGGCCCGGCGTGGGACGTGCTCGCCAAGATCGGCAAAATGGCCCTGACCCAGCGCGCCCGGTGAAATGCAAAAGCGCAACCTTGCCGCTGGATTTCCGAAACAATGACGGCTAGAATCCTTGCCATGAATTTGGATGAAGCACAACGGCAGCGGGTCACGGCATGGGTGTTGCAGGGCGCGAAACTTTCGGAAATCCAAACGCGCCTGGCGGAGGAATTCAGCATCAAGCTCACCTACATGGAAGTCCGCTTTCTCGTGGACGATTTGAAGCTGAAGTTGAAAGACCCGGAACCGCCGAAAGTTGTCGAGCCACCGGCAGCGCCAAAAACGCCAGCCACAGCCGCCACTTTACCCGGCGACGAGGCGTCACCGCCGCCCGTTGTCGGAAAAGTTTCAGTAACTGTGGATCAAATTACCAAGCCCGGCGCAATTGTCAGCGGCAAGGTCACGTTCAGCGACGGGCAGACCGCCGACTGGTATCTGGACCAGACGGGCCGGCTTGGCGTGGTGCCGAAAAAGCAGGGCTACAAACCTTCGCAGGCCGATGTGCAGCAATTTCAACTCGCCCTGCAGCAGGAAGTCGCCAAGCTGGGATATTAAGTTTCAAGAAGTTTTAAGTTTTGAATTTTTAGTTGAAAAATGGGGGGCTTCCACAACTGCGGAACTAAAAACTCAAAATTAAAAATTCAAAACTTCCTCCAGACTTGGCACATTGAAGCCCGATGCGTGATAAATTCCGTGCCTGGGCTGAAAGCCTGCAAACCTTTTTCTTCGAAGTCATTTTTGAGGAACGCCATGATTTCAAGGCGAAAATGGCGCGCGGAATTCTCTTCGGCAGTTCAAAGCTCTACCAGGTCGGCGTCGAGATTCACCGCTGGCTGATCAACGTCCGCATCTTTCGTGACAAAACCCTGGGCGTCCAGGTCATCGCCGTCGGCAACCTCACCTGGGGCGGCACGGGCAAGACGCCGGTCGTGGAAAAATTCGCGCGCGAGCTTCAGAACGCCGGACGCAAGGTGGCCATTCTTTCGCGCGGCTACCGTTCCAAACCCGCGCCGCTGCACAGGCAGCTTTTGAACAAAATTCTCCTGCGCGAAGACCACACGCCGCCGCGCGTCGTGTCCGACGGCAAATCGCTTTTGCTCGACTCGGAAATGGCCGGTGACGAACCCTACATGCTCGCGTCGAACCTCAAGGACGTCATCGTGCTCGTGGACAAGGACCGCGTGAAGAGCGGGCGTTATGCGATTGAAAAATTCGGCTGCGACACGCTGCTGCTCGACGACGCGTTTCAATACTGGAAATTGCGCGGACGCCGGCATGATGTCGTGCTGATTGACCGCCAGCAGCCGTTCGGCAACGAGCACCTGATCCCGCGCGGCAAGCTGCGCGAGCCGCCGTCGCACCTCGCCCGCGCCCACACGATTTTCATCACCAAGAGCGACGGCAACACCGCCGAACTTCGCGGGCGCATTTCAAAATTGAATCCCGCCGCCGCCGTCATCGAATGCGTTCATCATCCGCTGTATCTCGAAGACGTGTTCACCGGCGAACGCAAGGGGCTGGATTTTCTGGCCGGCAAAAAAGTCGCGTCCTTGAGCGGCATCGCCCAGCCGGAAAGCTTCGATCAAAGCCTGGTGAAGCTCGCCGGCGAACTTGTTTATTCCAAACGCTTCGCCGACCATCACCGCTTCACCCAGCAGGAAGTCTTGAACGTCATCAACCGCGGCAAAAAACGCCAGGCCGAGGTCATCATCACCACGCAAAAGGACGCCGTGCGCTTCCCGAAAATTGACCGGCGCGACCTGCCGATTTATTTCATGCGCGTCGAAATCCAGATCATCAGCGGCGCGAACGACTTTCAGGATTGCGTCCGAAAAATCTGTTTCCGCTGATGGACACCTTGCTTTACTGGTCAGCCCGCGCGCTAGTCGCGTTCATTCAGGCGCTGCCGCTCACGCTCGTCGCCCGGCTTGGACGCGCGGGCGGCGCGCTGGCGTTCCGGCTCGACGCGCGGCACCGGCGCGTGGCCTTGCAAAACCTGGAAATGTGTTTCGGCAATGAAAAGCCGCCCGGCGAAATCCGCGCCCTCGCGAAGGAAAATTTCCGGCGGCTGGGCGAGAATTATTGCAGCGCCATCAAAACCGCCGCGATGACCCCGGCGGAAATGCGCCCGCATTTTGTCTTCACCGGCGCGGAAAAAATCCTGCCGCACGAGGCCGATGCCGGCCCGCAAAGCCGCATCGTGGCCATCGGCCATTTCGGCAACTTCGAGCTTTACGCCCGGTTCGGCCAGTTCGTGCCCGTTTTCAAATGCGCCACGACCTACCGCGCGCTCAAACAGCCGGCGCTGAACCGCCTGATGCAGTCGCTCCGCGAGCGCTCCGGCTGCCGTTTTTTCGAGCGGCGCACCGAGGGCGCTGCGTTGCGGGCCTGCTTCTCCGACACCGGGCTGCTGCTCGGCCTGCTCGCCGACCAGAGCGAAGGACGCGGCGGACTGCGCCTGCCGTTTCTCGGCCACGATTGCGCCACCTCTCCGGCGCCGGCGATTTTCGCCCTGCGCTATCATTGTCCGCTGCACACGGCCATTTGCTACCGCGTCGGGCTGGCAAAATGGGAAATCGAGGTCGGTGATGAAATTCCCACCCGTGAAAACGGGGCACCGCGTTCGACTGCCGCCATCATGCGCGACGTCAACCGCGCGTTTGAAATCGCCGTGCGCCGCGACCCGGCCAACTGGTTCTGGGTCCACCGCCGCTGGAAGGCGGCGGGCGCGAATGCGAAGATGGAAGAACTGCCATGACCAACCATCCTCCATCCTCCATCCTCCATCCGCGCAGAATTTTGGTGCGCGGAACGAACTGGCTCGGCGACGCCGTGATGACCACGCCCGCCCTGCTGCGGCTGCGTGAAAAATTCCCCGGCGCACACATCGCGCTGCTCACGCCGGATAAATTGCGCGGCCTGTGGCTCAACCATCCGGCGGTGAACGAAACGATTTCCTTCGTGTCCGGCGAAAGTGTTTTCAGCGTCGCCCGAAAGTTGCGACGGTGGGGCGAGACTCCCGGCGAGCCGGGCTTGGCGCCTCAAAATGTGGAGATGACGGCTCGCGAGGACGCGCGCCCCACCAAATTTGACCTCGCACTCATGCTGCCCAATTCGCCGCGCTCGGCAATCGAAGCCTGGCTCGCGGGAATTCCACAGCGCATTGGCTACGCGCGGCCCTGGCGGAATTTTTTTCTGACCAAAGCCGTGGCACCGCGCGCCGGCGCCGGGAAGATGCGCAAGCGATCGGTCGCGGAAATACGAATACTTGCCGACGCGACACAAAGCGGCGCAGGCTTCCAGCCTGCGTCTGAAAATAAAATTGCAGGCAAGATGCCTGCGCCACTTTCTTCCGCGCACCAGCTTCACGAGTATTTGCACCTCGCCGCCGCCTTAGGCGCGAACCCCGAACCATTGCCGCCGCAACTGTTTGTCTCTTTGGACGAGATTGAAGCGGCAAAGAAAAAGTTTGGTCTGGACAAAATTTCAAATCCGATGTTCGGCCTGAATCCCGGCGCGGAATACGGCGCGGCCAAACGCTGGCCGGTGGATAAATTCATTGCCGCCGCGAAGGAAATCCAACGGCGGACAAATTGCACCTGGATTCTGTTCGGCGGTTGGAGCGATTTGGAATTGACCAGCCGCATCGCCGCTGCGATTCACGATTCACGATTCACGCATCACGATTTGTGCGGCCAGACTTCACTCCGCGAACTCATGGCGCTCCTGGAACTCTGCCGCGTGCTGCTGACGAACGACACCGGCCCGATGCACGTCGCCGCCGCGCTCGGCACGCCGGTGGTCGCGCTGTTCGGCAGCACGTCGCCGGAATTGACCGGCCCCGGCCTGCCGGGCGACCCGCGACACCGGCTGTTGAAATCCGACGCGCCGTGTTCGCCCTGTTTTCTGCGCGAATGCCCGATTGATTTCCGCTGCATGAACGACATCACCGTCGAGCGCGTGGTGGAGGCGGTGTTGTCGGTGGTTTGAGCGAACAAGAACTGCAAGGTTTGGAGTTCCGCGTTCACGCGGCGGAATTGAGACAAGCCACCCGAACCGCCTGAAGACGGAATCCCCACCCGCAGCCGCCACAGCAAAAAATTTCAAAAACACCTCTTGACATCCGCCGCTAACTGTCATAGTGTCCTATGTCAGTAAGTTTTTATGCTCCTGCAAATTGATTTCAAGTCCGGCAAGCCGGTCTATCTGCAACTGGTGGACCAGATCCGCTACGCCGCCGCGTCGGGCGGGCTGCGCACGGGCGAGCCGCTGCCGTCCATCCGCCCGCTCGCCGAAGAATTGCGCGTCAACCGCAACACCGTTGCCAAGGCTTATGCGGAGTTGGAAAGCCAGGGCGTCATCGAGACGATCCCCGGCAAGGGCTGCTTTCTCAAGGAGAGCAATTCGCCGTTCACCAAGTCCGCGCGCCAGAAAATCCTGACCAAGGAAATTGACGAGGCGGTCGTGGCCGCGCATCACCTGCAGGTGGACCGCGACGCGTTTCTCGCGCTGGTCAAGGAGCGGCTCGACAGCTTCGAGCGCAAGGTGAAGGAAAAAAATGAACAATCTTGAAATCACATCGGCATCATCGTGCCGGCGCAGCACTGTTCGGAGTTCCGCCTTCAGGCGGTTCGGGCGAACGCTGGCCGCACGCCGCCGGAAGGCGGAACTCCAAACCAAAAAACCCGCATGAACACTGACTTGCCCATCATCGAAATCCAAAACCTCTCGCGGCGCTACGGCAAACTGGACGCCGTGAGCAAACTCTCGCTGAACGTGCGCGCCGGAAAATGCTACGGCTTTTTCGGCCGCAACGGCGCGGGCAAAACCACGACCATCAAGTGCCTGCTCAATCTGCTCCGGCCCGATGTCGGCACCGCGCGCGTGTTCGGCCTCGACCCGCGCAAGAACGAGGTCGCCGTGAAATCGCGGCTCGCCTACGTGCCGGACATAGTGGCGTTTTACCCGTGGATGACCGTGCGCGACACGCTGGAATATCTCGCCTCGTTCCGCAAACACTGGAATGAAGACATCGAAAGCGACCTGATCAGGCGTTTTCAACTCGACCCGAAACAGAAATCCAGCCACCTCTCGAAAGGCCAGCGCACGCAGCTCGCGCTCATCGGCGCGATTTGTCCGGAGCCGGAACTGCTCGTGCTCGACGAGCCGACCAGCGGCCTCGACCCGATTGTCCGCCGCGAATTCATCGAGACCGTCATCGGGGCGTATCAATCCGGCGATCCGGGCCGCCGCACGGTGTTCGTCTCCACGCACCTGATTTCCGAATTCGAGGGCTTGATTGACGAATTCACCATCATCGAGCAGGGCCGTGAATTGCTGACGATGGAAGCCGACGCCGCGCGCGATCGCTTCCGCAAAATCCAAGCCCGGTTCGCCCAGCCGCCGGCGCAATTGGATTTGTCCGGCGCGCTGAACGTGAAACAAAGCGGACGCGAAGTGGAAATTCTGACGAACGGCAACAGCGGGCAACTGCTGGAAAGATTGAAAGCGCGTTCACCGGAGGAACTGCGCTGCGAATCGCTGTCGCTGGAGGAAATTTTCGTAGCCTCGGACATTTTGAAAAAAGCAAATGCGGAACAACCATGAACAGGATTTCTTTCAACGCAGAGATGCAGAGGACGCGGAGCAACGCAGAGCCGTTCCGGGTTATCCGGTTTTTTTGCGCGACAGAAAATATTTTCTTTCTCCGCGAATCTCTGCGTTCTCCGCGTCTCTGCGTTAGCGAAGCCAACCCTTTGTCCAAACACTCATGAACCCGCTTGTCAAAAAAGAAATCCGCCTGCTGCTGCCGGGCTTTTTGATCGGCGTGGCGCTGACATTTGGCAACTTTTTTTTGGGGGACGGTCAGATTGGATTCAAGACCGTTATTGTAATCGTTTCATTTTTCGCCTGCGCGGGGATGGCGGTGTTCATTGCCCTGAATTCCTTTGGCGCGGAAATCAGTTCGGGAACTTTTTCGATGCTGCTCTCGCAGCCGGTGGAGCGCGACCGGATTTGGCGGACGAAGGCGTGGGTGCTCGCGGCAGCGCTGTTTCTCGGCGGCTGTTTGTGGTGCTACATTCTGTTTTTGCGCTTTGAGGTGTTCAAGCATCCGGACGGCTTGGGGGATTATTTGGATATATTCGTCGGCACCTGGGTGTTTTTGCCGGTGGTTTATTCCGGCGCGCTATGGACGGTGCTGCTGCTCCGGCAGGTGGCGGCGGCGTTCTGGTTCACGCTGCTGACGCCTGGCGCAGTCGCGGCGATAATCCTGGGTTTTTGGCAGGAAAAATATGCCGCCACCTGCGAACCGGCGGTGATCGTG
>Ga0224534_1001943_pt1 | contig 10249 bp, 9 predicted proteins | sample 714E12024metaG_FD_172012 | JGI IMG/M metagenome (GOLD analysis project Ga0224534, IMG submission 172012) | Peat soil microbial communities from Stordalen Mire, Sweden - 717 E1 20-24 | ecosystem: Environmental > Terrestrial > Soil > Wetlands > Peat | place: Sweden: Norrbotten County, Stordalen...
GGCTGTGCGTCGATGACGACGGGGCCGTCGCCTTTCCTCCGGTCTTTCCAGTTGCAGGCGGTGGCCTGGGGATCGAGATCGACGATGATGGAGGTCAACCCGACCTGGCGGGCGGCGACGGCGAGCGAAACCGCGAGTGTGGTCTTGCCGGTTCCGCCCTTCTGGGCGACGAGAGCAACTGTATACATGGCTAGTTTCCTCCTGTGCGAGGTTGAGGCTTTGAGAGTTGGCTACGGGGCTGGTTGGAGCATTCGAGAGTGCGCGTGAACGAGATTTGTATACATGTCTACTTGCCTGGGTTGAGCGTTTGCGCGCCCGAGAGTTTTAGACAGTGAGAGATGGAGAGAACTGGAATTCCGGAGTTTGAGACGGCGAGAGTTGGATGATCCGAGGGTCCGAGACTGTGCGACAGCGAGCGTTGCCGGATTGGCTTGAAGGCTGATTCGCTCGTTGCCTACAAGTAGAACAGTAGCGCCGAAGGGGCGGGCGGTCAACGGGGAAACGCAGCAGCCACGGCCATTGACGGGCGGCGAACGACCGAGGCTCACGGCTATAGAGTTTGCGGGTTGTTGGGTTGTCGCGGAGTAGGGTAGTAGAGAAGTCGAGAAGTAGACAAGTCACAACCGCGTGTTGAGCCGACCGCAGGTGAGGGGGAGCGTCTTGCCGGCACGTGGGTGAGATCTTCCCGCCCCGGCGAGCCCTCCGAAGAACCGGCGAGGGCGCATGTCGCGGCGATATACCGTGCCTGCCGATATACCGTGCCTGCCTGGACACCCCGGTAGAGGAAACTGCGATGTGTCAAAACCGCCGGCGGGGAATCGAACGGGCGTCCGGCTTCTCGGTAAAACGGGCTGAAGCGGGGCAGGGGTTGGGCGCGCAGGTCCGCGCGCCATCTGGGGGATGGCGCAAAGAGGGGCGGCCCGGTGGGCAGCGTTCCGGTCTCCCACTTGGCGGGGGTGGGTGCATGCCAAGGGGCGTGACGGCGTCTGGCGGGGGATGGCGCAAGGGTGCGGCCGGCGGGCAGCGTTTCGGTCCCCCTCTTGCGGGGGTAGGCGCATGCCAAGAGGCGTGACGGCGTCCTTTGCCGGCGCAGACGCTTGCCAGCCGTGGGGGCGAACCCTCCCGCCCCGGCGTCCCCCCTGGGGGAACGGGCAAGGGGGAAAACTCCGCCAGTTTTAGGACAGCTTGCGGTTAGTGCTTCAGTCCCCAGGCTTCCATTGTCATTGTGCGGAGTTCGTATACCGTTTCGAGTGTCCGTCTGCATTCGGCGATAAATTCAACATGATCGGCGATGGCGCTTTCCGTTATGTTAATGATCCGCGTCGGGGCGGTATTGGCATTGAGCATATAGGCGACCTGGTTGAGGTTTGAGCCTGGTTTTCCCAGGGCGGCGATAAGCTCACGAATAGCGTCGGCTAGCTTGGCATGGGCGGCAACGGCATGCATCAAGGCCTGATCGTTGATTGCCGGATTGCGATGGTGGGGCAGGGGCGCATCAAGCATCATTGCGAGGCATATGGCGGAAGGTGATAGCCCCACCTCGCCGGCACGGGCGACGATTTTGGCCTTTTGCTCGGGCGTGCAGTTAACCGCGATCCGCGCCGTGGTTTTGCGCTTCTGGCTGCCGCTGCCGCTCATGATGCGCATCCAGTCGGCACGATTGGGCAGGGGCGCCGGGGCGGCACGGCGCCGGTTCGCGGGGCGGGGGCGCGAAAGCCCCGCTGCGGTCGATGGGCGCACAGCCCTCGTGCAGGTCCATGGCGGCATACGCCTGGTCGATGGGGGTCCAGGGGGAGAGCGAAGTCTTCCCCGGTCTGGAGGTCCATGGAGGGCACGAAGGCTCTCCTGGTCGAGGCCGCTGCCGAAACAGCGGTCGGGTGGCCGGAGGGTGAAACGCCTCCCGGTCGGAAGTCCAGAAGGCGAAGCGCGTCTGGTCGGGTGCACGGGCCGAAGGTCCTGCTCTGGGGGATGCAACGGGGGGCGAAGCTGCCCCCTTGCCAAGATGAGAGAGCCGTCAGGCGAACGGTAGCGCGTGGAACACACGCACATCATGCGAGCGGTCCCGCGATGACTGATTCTGTCCCTTTCGGCCTGGCACTCTCAACGCAAGGCCCGCAGAACAAAACCGGAATGCATTGACGTAACCGCACCATACTATCACCCGCCTTCCCACGCAAGGGGATTCTGGCGCCCGATGTCTTAACGAAACCTCAACGGGCGTATGATTAATTATCCCCGAGCGTGCTGACCAATGACCATGCGCATCGCCACCGCCGAATGGGCGAACCCGGATGAGGTCGAGCAACGATACCTGTACCACGACGGCACGATATGGCTGGGGCGCTCCGCCAGTGAACACGAGGTTCCCCTCGGCTATACGGACGACCGCCATGTCTGCCTTGTCGCTGGATCGCGGGGCGGGAAGGGCACGACCGGGATAATCCCGGCGCTGCTGACCTGGCCCGGTTCGGTCTGCGTCGTCGACCCCAAGGGCGAAAACGCCACGATCACAGCCGCAAGACGGGGCGCGGGATCGCCCCACGCCACGGGCATGAACCAGAAGGTCAGGGTTTTAGATCCGTTCCTCTCATCCCAGGTGGACAACGCCCTGCGGGGGCGCTTCAACCCCCTCGACTCCCTCGATCCCCGGAACGAGGAAACTATCGACGAGGCCGGGCGCATCGCCGACGCCCTTGTCGTCGTCCACGAGGGCGGCACAGCCGATCCGTTCTGGGACGAGTCGGCGCGGGCGATGGTCAAGGGGCTGATCCTGCACATCCTGACAGCGCCCCGGTACGAGGCTCGCCGGAACCTGAACACCTTGCGCAAACTGGTAACGCGGGGCGACTGGGAATCCATCGATGAACTGCGGCAGGCGGGCGAGAATGATCTTCCCCCGGCGCACGGCCTGCTGTGGACGGGGCTGACGAACAACCCGGCATTCGACGGGCTGGTCGCCGGCATCGGCGATTCCTTCACCAACATGCTGCTCAATTCTCCCAAGCAGTATGAGAGCGTGCTGCAGGTCGCCAACCGGAACACGGAGTTCATCGACAGCCCCGCGATGCAGCGCCTGCTGGAGGCTTCGGACTTCCAGCTTTCGGAACTGAAAACGCGCCCCGAGGGGCTGAGCCTTTACCTGTGCCTGCCGCAACGGTACATGAGCACCCATTACCGGTGGCTGCGCATGATGATCTCCCTGACGGTCACGGAAATGGAGAAGGTGAGCGCCCGTCCGGCGGCGGGTCATCCCGTCCTGATGGTGCTCGACGAATTTGCGGGGCTGAAGCGGATGGAGGTGATCGAAAACGCCGTCGCGCAAATAGCCGGATATGGCGTAAAAATGTTCTTCGTCCTGCAAAGCCTTGAGCAGCTCAAGGGGGCGTACAAGGAGAACTGGGAAACCTTCCTCGCCAACTCCGGCCTCAAGGTGTTTTTCAACCTTGAGGACAATTTCTCGCGCGACTACGTCAGCAAACTGATCGGGGAAACCGAGGTTGTCCGCGAAGTGCGCTCGGAGAGCGAGGGCGTATCGGAATCCGAAAGCCTTTCACGCAGCACGGGGCGGTCATCGTCAACCGGCACGTCCGAATCCGAGGGAACCAACAGCTCCGTGAATTCAGGCCGGTCATGGGGCGTCAACAGCTCTGAGGGGCAGAACTTCAACTGGTCGTCGGGGCGGAACTGGACCTATGGCGGTTTCCTTGGCGGCAAGCGCTGGCAGGGCGGAAACGAGGGCAGCAGCAAGGGCCGGTCCTATACCGAGGGGAAGTCGAAGGGCTGGACCGAGGGGCGCTCCGAGGGAGTGTCGCATGGAACGTCGGAAAGCCGGACCACGGGCGTCAGCGAAACCGACGGGGTCACGCACGGCGCCTCGAAATCCAGCACGTCCGGATCGAGCGAAACCATCCAGAAGCGCGCCCTTGTCACGCCCGATGAGATAGGGCAGGTGTTCGCCCGCATCGACGACAGGGAGCGCGTGGCCTATCCCGGCCTCGCGCTGGCGGTGATTTCCGGGGCGCGGCCCGTCGTGCTGCGGCGCGTGAACTACTACGAGGATTTCCAGTTCATGGGTCTATTCGACCCGCATCCTGATCATCCGCTGATCGCGCCCCAGGTGGCGGTCGTCAATGGCAAGGACATGGGCAGGCTGGTGTTTCTTTTTGCTCAAAGCCCGGTCGGCCTGAAGCTGGCCGGGTGGGAGTGCCCGCCCGGCGAAATGGTCAAGGCGGGCGACCCGGTAGCCCTCATCACCACCAAAAAAAATACAGTCGCGGGACACCTGCGCGCGGTGAGGACGGGACGGTTCAAGGCCTTCGCCATCGAATTCACGGAAGGGCCGCTGTATCAGGTGGAGTATTACGACGCGGCGGAGCCCGAAAGCCGGTCGACGTTCGATGACCTGGTAGGCTTCGCTGAAAGGTACACCGGCTTCATACGGGAGCAAAAGCGCTCGGCGACGCTGGCGGCCGTGTTGTTCTCCGTGTTCGCGGCGCTGGCTCTGTTTATGGCGGTGATCGGGATTTCCCCGGTCTGGTGCGTTCTTGCCGGGCTGGGGTTTGCCGGCGTCGCGGCGTTCATGGTGCTTAAATCGAAGGCCGCGTCGCTAGTGCTGGCAAAATGCGGGCCGCAGGGTCAGTGATCGCGGTCGTGTTCCTGATCGTGGGATTTTCCCTGCCGGGACCTGAACTGCTGCGCCATCGTCGCGGCTTCGTTCTTGATCGCGGCGTCGCCGCGTTCTTTCCCCAGCCGCGCTGAAGCGGCCCTCCGGTCAGTCATCTGGCGCATGGGTCCGCTCGGCGTGGGGCGCAGGACCGGGGCGTCCTGACTGATCATCTTCGAGCCGGATTTCTCGGTTTCAGCGGGCGGTTTTTCCGCCTCGGTTTCCTTCTGTTTCTGGTTGTCGTTCTGCGCGCGGGCGAACTGGTCGCGCAGCGCAAGGGCGCGGTCGAGGGCCGATTCCTCGTGGTGCAGCCTCTCGACGCTCTTGGCGAACGATGTCGCGCGCTCCGGCTCCGCCATACGTGTTTAGATGATAGCGCTTCTTGCCGCGCAGCGGCCATGCTTCAGGGTGTGAGGGCGCAAGTCCCGAGCGGGCGGGCGGGTTTCAAACAAGGGAAACAGCCGGTCAGGGCTGTTTCCGCGTGCGATATCAGCTTCTGGTGTTGCGATGGCCGGTCAGTTTTTCGTATTGATCAATCAGCGTTTCATATTCCTCATTGAGCTGAGAGCCCATCATGTGGTGCCAGCCTTTTAACATTTCGATGATTTGGAGCTGGTCGGCCATCGCGTTGATTTTTTCGCGCAAGGCGGTATCTGTTGTCATGGGAATGATCTCCATGTTTGGGGTTGAAAGCGGCGGCCCCGTCAGGAGCCGCCGCCTTGTGGCTATTCATCGTCGCCGTTCCGGGCTTCGACGATTTTGGTGTGGGCAAGGTCCGCCGCCTTTGCGAGAGAGAGAAGATCCTCGGCGTTGTAGCTGTGCGATGACTTCCAGTTCCCCTCGGCATCGCGGTACCGGCGCTCGAAGGTAACGTTGTGGAAGATCCCTTTTTCTGTCTTGTTTTCCCAGATGCTGGCCGTGATCAGACCGACGCGGACTTTTCCAGCCGGGGGATTCTTCGTTTCAGCGGCTTCGCTTTTCTTCGTGTTCTTCAGAGACATTTGTAGTTTCCTTTCTTGTTCGGCCGGCGCCATTGCCAGCCTTGTGATTTCGATCAGACCTGACAAAGCCGGACCGCCCGTCACAGGGAGGGGGATCGCCCGCCCCCATCGTCTTCATGGGGGCCGCGCAGCGGTCTTGCAGCGCACGCGAAAGACGGGGAAACCCTTGCGGGCATGAGGGCCGGTTTTCAGGCAGAAATTCACAATAAAGGCTGGCAAACAGGGATACGGGCGACAGAGGAAACAATGTCACTGAACACGATGGTATGAAACGCGATGACGCGAATGGACACCGGGAGATTTCCGCAATCGTCAGGATGGCCAGCACGCCAGGGCAAGAGGGAGATGGACGGCCACGACGACACCAACGAAAGCCGGAGAAGCGCCGCTGGCAGTGAAACGCGCACTGTAACGCGGGATCAAGTCTGCAACAAAGGCAGGACACGAAGCATGCCAATGCAAGGCGGATCGGCGATGCGGCTTATCGGTCAGAAGAAGCGGGGGACAGGCGGGGGCTGAGGCCTGTCGTAATCGTCGGCGGCGCAATGATAAGGGCTCTGGATAACAACGATGTAGTCGGACATGGGCTGCCCGTCGCGGAACGTGGTCAGCGGATAGCCGTTCGGATCGAGCAGGGAAAGGTAAAGATCGCTGGGACCGGCATTGTCGATGCCCTGCTCGTGGTGAAGCCAGTATTTGACCTGCATCAGCATGCACGCTTTTTGCTTGAGGGTGTGCTGACCATCGAGCGTGATCTTCAGGCGGTCGCTCCTGACGTTTCCGACCGGCGGTTTCCTTACAAGCTGGAGCGGCATGATAAACCCCACATTACAGATTGTGATTGTTCTACTGTACAACCTTCGCGTTAATAATCCGTAAATCGCTTTCCCCTCCGTGTCTTGCCCGACAGGGCCTTTGCAGAATGTACGCTGCCCGGAGCCCTCCGGAGCCGTCAACTTCCGGCCCGCACCGAGTGACCGTGTAGTCCGTTTGACAGTCCGGCTGGCTGCCCGGCGTTCCGCTTCCTCATGAAAGGCCCCATGCCGGGGCCGCGAACAGAGGAGAAGAACGATGAAACTGATTTTAAACTGTGAGTTGCACAAACGGAGTGAAAGCGAATTGTCCGCGTTGTTCTGTACGGTATCCAAGGGTCTGGTCCGCACGAAGCGGGGATCGCCGGAGCGGCGAAACGCCCTCGCCTCGCTGGAAAATATCAGCCGGGCGCGGGTGGTCCGCATGCGGGCAAGCCCGCCTTAAGGGGCGCACCGCCCTCTAGATTTCCCGCCTCTTACCTGTCTCGGTCCCGGTCGGGGCCGGGGCGCGGCTGGCGGCGGTTGAGTTCGTCGCGTAAGCTGCGGGCCTGTTCCAGTTTTTCGGGATCGGCGGGGGCGAGGCCTTTGGCGTCGGCATCGCCCGATGACCCGGTCTTGCCGGCGGTGGCGCGCTCGAAAGCGGCCTGCAGGTCGCCTTTGGTGAATCCCATGCCGGCGGCGAGGCGGTTGAATAATCCGGCAGCTCCCGGTTTTTTGCTTCCCCCCTCGGCTTCGCCTCGTATCGGCTCTTGCGCCTTGAGGGCTTTATCGAATTCCGGTCTGAGCGCGAAGGTGCGGACGCGCAGCTTGCGGTAGCCTTCGCGCAGGGCCGCGGTGGAAGCCGAGCGGTTTTCCCGCACCTCCAGCCTGTGCAGCGCCAGGTAGTGACGGTCCATTTCCTTCAGCTCGCGCTCGTGATGGCGCAGCAGGGTTTGCGTCTGCTGCTTGTGCGTGGCTTCGCGCCTCGCGTCCGCTTTGCTCTGCACCCACGAAACGAGGCTGCCGATGCCGGTGATCCGGGTCAGGAACGCGGCCAGACCCTTCGGTTGCCTCTCCGTCCGGGATGCTTCGACGCCTTCCTTCCCGGCTGCCTGCATCTCGCGCAGCGCGCCGCGCTCGCGGAACTGGCGGGCGTATAGATCGGCGCGGTGCGCATCCAGTTCGGCGCGTCGAGCGGCCTGACGTTCGTGAAGGGCTGTATTTCTTTTTTCGATCCCCGCCGGTTCTTGCACCTCCTGGCTGCCCTTTTCCAGCGCCTTCTGCCGTTCCTGTAATTTCTGGCTGGCATAAGCCCGCGCGGATTCAACGTCGGGCTGTTGATCGAGCGGGTATCCAACGAGGCGTTCCTTGACCTCGGCGGATTTAACGCCCTCGATCTGGCGGTACAGGCTATGGATCTCGCCGTAAAGATCGATAACCACATAACGTCCAGTGTCGCCGCGGGCGAGGTAATAACCCTTGTCCTCCATGGCGCGGACGAATTCCGGGCCGGTCTTGGTGGCGGTCCAGCAGGATGCTATCTCGGCCATGCGGGCGGCCTTGGTGATGCCGGTGCGCTCCTGCTGCTGCTTTTCGCCGAGGTTTTCCTGTTGGGCGCGGCTCTGGAAGCGGTCGCGCTTGCCGTCTTTCTTCATGCCCTCCGGCAGTTTCAGCCCGTAATCTCGGGCGAATTCCCGCGCGACGCTGCGCAGTTTCAGGTGGTCGTGCGCCATCTGCACGGCTTTGGTTTTTTCAGTGTCGATGCGCGACCAGATGACGTGCGCGTGCTGGCGCAGGGTCCCGTCCTTGTCGCGTTTTTCGTGGAACACGACGGCGCGCGGCTGGCCGACCAGCTTCAGGCTGCGCTCGGTGCGGGCGATCAGATCGAAATATTGCTCGCGGGTGAGACGGCCCTGCGCCTGGTCGGGGCTTAAGGAAAGGCTGTAGATATATTTTTCGCAGCGGGTCGCGCGGGCCTCGGCGGCCCATTCGGCAAAAGCGCCCGAGAGATCCTGCGCGACCGTGCCGCGCACATCCGCGACTTCGACGACCTCGTTATCGAACGAGTTCATCAGGTGGATGGCCAGTTGTTGCCCGCCGGCGCGTTGATTGCCCTTCAGGATCATATTCGATGCTCAGGCGTTCCCTGTTAAAGCCGGGTTTACGCCATGCGCTTGTATGATGCTGATGCCATGGGCCTGGATGCTGGAGTGGTGAGCGGGCGTTTGCCATGGCCTCCACCCGGCAGGCAAAAGGGAAGGAGACAAGGGCTCAGACAGTGATCGGGAACTGGTGTTTGAAGGAAAGTGATGGCTAACTCTGCGTTCGCCGTCCAGGCCGGAAACACGTCATGCGATTGTAGGGATGCGGATGCCACAAGCCGGGAGGCAAAAGGAGTTTTCCGGCGGCTGCCACAGGCACCCTCCCGCCGAGCAACTTTTTAGAAGACACAGGCTCAAACGGTGATCGAAAGCACCGGAAGGGTCGGCCGCGTTTTCATAAATGAGCGGAACACGCCGTCCATGCAGCGAAGCGCCCATGATTCACGGCTGTATTTATATCTGGGTCTATTATTCTGTGACTCTCGTGTCGTATCCGACTCCATTAGCTTGCCCGGCCATTTTTGCCGGTGATGCCTTGGAAACAGCGGAGCCAGCACCTCCACCAGCAGCCCGGCACACATCCGCGTGCGGGCATGGATGACGGCAACGCTGATATAGCCTCCCGCCTCTAACTGGCGCAGATAGCGCTGCACGCTGCGGCTGCAACGGCCGAGCGCCTTTACCAGATAAGATACGGTGATCTCGGCTTCCCGGCCTTCGCGATTTTTCCGGTAGACGTATTCCATGATTTTACGTGCGCAGCGCCGCGCGCCGTCCGTCAGGTTGGGGTCGTCCTCGATCCGCGCGGCCATCTCCGGCACATAGGCCCCGGTATCGCGCGGCAGTGCAATCCGGGGTTTCGGTTCGGCGGGCAGGTGGCAGTGTCGGCGTGAACGCTCGCTGCGTTCGCGCAACTTTGAAGAGGCGGCATTCGGAGCGGGTATGGTTTCTATATTTATCCGCAAGCCGTCACGGTCGATACGCGCCTTCATTCGCCGTACGACATCAGCGATTGGCGGCGGTTGTCTGTTGATTTGCAGGTGCATGGTTCTCTCCTTGATTATGAGAAAACCCGCCAAATTCAGGCCGCAAAACATCACCGCAAAAAACTCTTGCGTCCGTTTCCGGTTTCTGAGAGAGTGGGGTTGTCAGACGCCCGCTCTTTCAGAGCTTCAGTTTCTAGAAGGCCCGCCACCAGGCGGGTTTTCTTTTTGTTACGTCATAGGGTTTCCTTCGAACAGTTGTGAACGCAGAAATGGCCGGACTCCGGAATCGGATGGGCCACAGAAAAAGTGTGTAGGAAGAATCGGCGCACAGCAAGCACGCGACGACGCGCCGTGCCTGACGCGGGTTCCATCGGACGGGCGAATCACGCGCGAAAGCTTGCGGCGCTTGTGAGTCGGTGTGCAGGCGATCAGTGTGGACAAAAGCAGTCTCTCCGTTCGTACAAGAGAGAGAACCGCGCCCATTCAGGCCGCACAAAACCGCCGCAAAAAACTCTTGCGTCCGCTGCCGGATTCTGCAAGAGTGGGATTGTCACATCGCTGCTCTTGCAGTTTCAGTTTCTAGAAGGCCCGCTTCGGCGGGTTTTCTCTTTTCTAGGTCATAGGATTTCCTTCAGACAGTAGTGAACACAGACGAGCCGGACCCGGAATCGGATTGGCCCTCACAGAGTATGCCTGATTATTCGTC
>Ga0224534_1001944_pt1 | contig 10244 bp, 7 predicted proteins | sample 714E12024metaG_FD_172012 | JGI IMG/M metagenome (GOLD analysis project Ga0224534, IMG submission 172012) | Peat soil microbial communities from Stordalen Mire, Sweden - 717 E1 20-24 | ecosystem: Environmental > Terrestrial > Soil > Wetlands > Peat | place: Sweden: Norrbotten County, Stordalen...
TCCGCTCTGACCCAGTTGGACCAGGGAGCCCGTCGCCAGGTTGTACACATCGGCGCGATCGGCGGCATCGACCGCGGGGGAGTTGTACTCGTAGCGCAATCCCAGCGTCAGCACCAGGTCCGGGCGGGCGCGCCAGGTGTCATTCACGAAGAAGTCATAGCTGCGGCTGCGCAGGTGCTGCGGATTGTTTTCCGTGGCTCCGCCGGTCTCCGTGAGAGCGCCGAGCAACAACTCCTCCAGCGGGTTGCCCAGCAGCAGACCCGTGAAATTGAAGAACCCGTGGGATTCGATGTCGCGGTAAGCGTTCTGTTGCAAAAGGCGGAGGTCGAATCCAAACTTCACCAGGTGCCGGCCCCGCGTCCAGGTGGCATGGTCGGCAATCTGCCAGGTGTTGGTGGTTCCGTGCTCGGGACTGGTAGGCTCATCCCCGACGGGTGAAAAGCCATTCACCGAGATCAAGGTCAATCCCCAGTCGCGCGGATTCGTCGAGAGCTCCGGAAGACCGAGCTGGCGATTGATGCTGGTCCCCTGGCCCTGCGGGAAGTCGCCGTTCGAGACTCGATTGAAGGTGAGGCGCAATTCATCGACCAGCGCCGGCGTAAAGATGTGCGTTTCGCCCAAAACGGCGTTTTGCGAGCGGCTCGGAATATGGAGGCCGTAACCCGGCACCGAGGCGTCTCCCGACGAGCCGGCGAAGGGATCGAACAAGTTGTCATCCACGAAGCTGTAGCGCGCGAGGAGATCGTCGGATGGCCTGAAGGAGTGGTCCAGGCGAACGTCGAAATGGTTCACGTTGTCGGTGAGCGGTGGCGAGGATACGAAATTCGCGCCGGCTACGTTGCGGTCGGGTTTAGGATAGAGCGCCGCAATCGCCAGCCCGATGGGGTTCAAGTAATATTGCGGAATCTTGCCGCCGGGGATGGGCTGCCCGGTAGTCGGGTCGATGGCCACCAAGCTACTTTGTGAAAAGTCGCCGGCGCGCTCGGCCAGAGTTGGCACATTGGCGACGAGCGTCTGCCCGGCCGCCATCCGCGTGCCCTCGTAATCGGCGAAGAAGAACGTCCGGTTCCTGACCAGCGGCCCGCCCAGCGTGGCGCCGAACTGGTTGCGCCGGTACTGTGGCGCCGGCTGACCGGAAGGCGCGAAGAAGTTGCTTCCATCGAGCGCGCCGTTGCGGAAGAACTCGTAGGCCGTGCCGTGGAACTGGTTGCCGCCGGAACGTGTGACTACGCCGATCTCTCCGCCCGCATTTCTGCCGAAACTGGTGTCGTAGGTGGAAGTCGCAATTTCGAACTCGCGGATGGCGTCCACGGGCGGCGTCACGCCGGCGCCGTTCAGCTTGGGATCGCCATCGTAGGCTCCGTCCAGCAGGAAGTTGTTGGCGTCCTCGCGCGCTCCGTTGACGCTGATGGAGAAGGCGCCGCGGACCGACGCCGCCGAGCCTTCGGCCGGCGGCGCGACGCCTGGCAGCAGCAGGCAGAGCTGGTAGAAATTGCGCCCATCGAGAGGCAGGCCAAGAATCTGCCGGTTGTCGATTACACCGCCCATGGCCTGCGATTCCGTCCGCACCAGCGGCGCGACGCCGGCCACCTCGATGGTTACCTTACCCGCCATGGCCAAGCCCATCTCCACGTGTACATCCTGGTTCTGATTCACCTCCATCGTCAACGTTTGAACGTATTTGAGAAAGCCCTGGTGTTCCACTTCCAGACGATACTCGCCGGGCGGGACGGCGGTAATCGTGAACTCTCCGCGAGGGTCGCTGGCCGCGCTCCTGCGCGCGCCGGTTTCCTGGCTGGTCAAGGTAACCGTTGCCGCCGGCACATGGCCGCCGCTGGGGTCTGCAATCACCCCTCGAACGGCGCTCGCGACGGTCTGGGCGTGCGCGGCTGCGAGGAAGACGAGTAGGGCGATGGTGAATCTGAAGCGGGCCATAAGGCAAGAGGCAGCCACTTCGAAACATATCACGCAGCGCTCCGGCCCCGGTAGGGGCCGGGCATGCGCGCGCCCCTACGGCGCCGGTGAGATTCTGTCCGGCCGCCACTCCCACCGTGACCGTGGCCGGAGAAAACGCCAGCGTCGTTCCGGCGCCCAAGACCTTCCTCAATCGGACATATAGCACCAAGGCGCCCGAATGACGCGCAGGCGCCAGCCCTGTGTATTACACCACTCTCAAATCTCCACAGCCTGCGACGATTTCGTGGGGCGGGCCCCCTGACCCGCGACCTGGCCCGCGACCTGGGCCGCGACCAACCCCCTGGCCGGCCTGCTCGGACACAGGAAGAGCCGGACCAGGGGGTCCGGCGCGGACGAGGGCGTCCGCCCCACATTTGGTTGGATCTGGCTTCCTGGCTGGAAATGTCCTAGTATTTTACTGGAGGTGATCCGTTGCAGGTTACGCCCGACGAATTGCGCCAGTACTACGCGTCCCTCTCCGACGAAATGCTTGCGGAGATCGATCCAGCCAATCTCACGGATGCTGCTCGCAGATGCTACGAGAGCGAGTTTGCGAAAAGAGGTCTGTCGCCAGACGCCGGGCCTCTACCAGCGGAGGAGGACGTAGAGCGGGGCTTCGAGATCGAGCCCGATTGGATGGAGTACGCCGCTTGCCCATGCTCCTTCTCGGCGGTGCCGGGCTCAGACCACGCGCACGACGCGGAGCGCGCCCGTGAGGTCTTACAGACCGCCGGGATACCCTGCCATCTCTCCGTGGCCTCGCCCGATCCGGGGGATGAGGACGTGCAGCGCTTCGACGAATACCGCGCTCTGGTTCCGGCCTCGCTCAACCTCAAAGCCATCAGCGTGCTCGACAAGGAGATCTTCAACGCGGCTCTCGAAGCCGATTGGAGAACGCACTTTGCGGAGCTATCGGATGAGGAACTCCGTGCGCTCAATCCGGAGATCATCTGCGCCGGGCTACGGGACCGGGTGGAGCGGCTGACGCGCGCCTATACCGACGAGATCGCCCGGCGAAGGCCGAAGCCAGCTTTATGAGACCGCAACCACTGGTTGTCGTGCTCCCGCTTCTCGTGGCCGCCGGCATGGCGCAAGCGCTTGCCGCCGCCGAGCCATTCCGCGATCCCAACCTGCCGCTCGAGCGAAGAGTGGACGATCTGGTCTCCCGGCTGACCCTGGATGAGAAGATCGGAATGCTGGCACAAGTCCAGCCGGCTATCCCGCGGCTGGGAATCAAGGCCTTCACCAACTGGACCGAGGGATTGCACGGTCTGGGCTGGGTCCGCGGCGGCAGCGTCACGGCCACCACCTTCCCGCAGTCCGTCGGCCTGGGGGAAACGTGGGACCCCGAGATTCTACGCCAGGCCGGGGCCGTCGAAGGCTATGAAGCCCGCGTCTATTTCAAGAAGTACGACGGCGCTCGTGTCGGCCTCGCCATCCGGGCGCCCAACGTGGACCTGGCCAGGGACCCCCGCTGGGGCCGGACCGAGGAATCCTTCGGAGAAGACCCGTACTTCGTCGGAAAAATGTCGGCCGGTCTGATCAAGGGGCTTCAGGGCGACAACCCCAGGTACCTGCTCTCGGCGTCGACCATGAAGCACTTCCTGGCCAACAGCAATGAGGATGGGCGGACAAGTTCCTCGTCCGATTTCGACGAGCGGAACCTTCGCGAATACTACCTGGTTCCGTTCCAGGTGGGCATACAGGAGGCGAATGCGCAATCGTTCATGGCGTCGTACAACGCGGTCAACAAGATTCCCGACACCGTGTCTCCGTTTATTCGGGACATCGTGGAGAAGGAATGGAAGTTCGACGGAATGGTGTGCACGGATGCCGGCTCTCTTCCCAACCTCACCCGCCAGTTCCACTATTATCCGGATCCCACGGCCGCAGTCGCGGGCTCCGTCAAAGCCGGCATTACCGTGTTTCTCGATCAGTACGCCGTGCCATTGAGAGACGCCCTGGAAAAGAAGTTGCTCAACCAAGCCGACATCGAACGCAATATCCGGGGCAACATACGGATGCGTATGCGGCTGGGCGAGTTCGATCCCGCCGAGATCGTGCCCTACAGCAACATTGCGGGGACCGAGGAACCCTGGTATGGCGAGAAGAACAAGGCGCTGGTCCGAAAAGTCACCCAGGAATCCATCGTCCTGCTCAAGAACGACGACGGTCTGCTGCCGCTCGACAAGGCCAACGTGAAATCGATCGCCGTGATCGGGCCGGCGGCTAACGACGTGTTCATCGACTGGTACTCGGGAATACCGCCTTACACGGTGACACCGCTCGAAGGCATCCGGAACAAGGTGGGGCCCGGCGTCCGGGTGCGGTACCTGGCGGATAACAGCAACAACAACAGCGCATCCAACCTGGCGGCGGAATCCGACGTCGCCATTGTCTTCGTGGGGAACAACCCGACCTGCAATGGGCCGTTCGGCCGGGGATGCCCGCCGAGCGAAGGCAAAGAGGCCGTGGACCGGAAGGCCATCGAACTGGAGCAATCGCAGACCCAACTGGTCCAGCGCGTGAAGCAGGCGAATTCCAAGACCATCGTGGTGCTGATTTCCAGCTTTCCGTACGCCATGAGCGCGGTTCAACAGACCGCCCCGGCGATTCTCCACATGGCGCACTCCAGCCAGGAGGAAGGCAACGCTTTGGCGGATGTGCTGTTCGGCGATTACAATCCGGCCGGCCGGCTGGTGGCCACGTGGGTCAAATCGCTGGACGATTTACCACCCATGATGGACTATGACATTCGCCAGGGCCGCACTTACATGTATTTCAAAGGGCAGCCGCTGTATCCTTTCGGATTCGGCCTCAGTTACACCACGTTCGAGTACTCCAACCTGCGCACATCGTCCGATTCGGTGACCGCCGCGGGCGAGGTGGGGGTCAGCGTGGACGTCAAAAACACCGGGACCCGCGCCGGCGATGAGGTGGTGCAACTGTACGTCAAGCGCCTCAATTCCGCGGTGGTGCGGCCCATCAAGGAACTGCGCGGATTCGAGCGCATCACGCTCCGGCCGAACGAGACGCGGACCGTCCGGCTGCCGCTGAAAGGGACCGATCTGACTTACTGGGATGCGGACAAGCGGAGCTTCGTGGTAGAACCTGGCAGAGTCAGTATCATGCTGGGCGCATCTTCCGCCGACGCGCGGCTCGAAAAGACCATTGAGGTGAAGGAAAAATGAAACTGAGAGTTCAATGCACGTTCGCGCTCGCATGCGCAGCGTTGATCGCGGTCCGGTGTTACGGACAAACCGCCTCGGGCATCCCGCACTTACAAAAGCAAGGGACCGCCACTCAGTTGGTTGTGGATGGCGCCCCGTTCCTGGCCGTCACGGGAGAACTGGGGAATAACACTGCTACCAGCCTCGAGAATATGCAGCCGATATGGTCCAGGCTGGTGGCGGGCAATCTGAACTGCGTGCTGGCGGCCGTGCACTGGGCGCAACTGGAGCCAGCCGAGGGCCACTACGAATTTGCCCTGGTGGATGGTCTCATCCAGGAGGCCCGGCGCAATAACCTGAAGCTGGTGTTTTTGTGGTTTGGGAGTTGGAAGAACGGCCTTTCCAGCTACGCCCCCTACTGGGTCAAGCAGGACTATAAGCGCTTCCCGCGAATTCAGGTCAAAGGCGGGAAGAGCATCGAGTTGCTCAGCGCGCTCGGCGACGCCACGCGGGACGCCGATGCGAGGGCCTACAGGGCCTTGATGCGGCACATCAAAGAGGTGGACGGCCAGCGGCATACCGTGCTCATGATGCAGGTGGAAAACGAAGTGGGCGTCCTGCGGGACTCGCGCGACCGCTCCGCGCCCGCCAACCGGGCCTTTGCGGGGCCGGTGCCGCGCGAGCTGATGAGCTACCTTCAGCAGCACAAGGATACGCTCAGCCCGGAGTTGCGCGAGGTGTGGGCCGCTAGCGGTTCCAAGACCTCCGGCACATGGGAAGAGGTTTTCGGCCCCGGCAAGCCCGATAGCATCGATATGCCGATTCAGACCAACAGCCCACCGTTGAGCCAGGAAGAATACCAGGCGGGGTGGCGGAAGCTGCACTGGCCCGTGGACGAGATCTTTATGGCCTGGAACTACGCCCGGTTTGTGGGCAAGGCGATTGAGGAGGGCAAGGCGGAATACAACATTCCCATGTACGTGAATGCCTGGCTGCAGCAGCCGAATATGGCTTGGCCCGGCACCTATCCCAGCGGCGGACCGTTGCCCCAGGTGCATGATATCTGGCGAGCCGGAGCGCCCGCGGCGGACATGCTGGCGCCGGATCTCTATCTCCAGTATTTCGACGAAGTCTGCGAGCGGTTCACACGCAACGGAAACCCGCTGTTCATTCCCGAAACCAGCGCCAACGCGGCCAATGTCATGTCTGCCTTCGGGAAGTACAACGCCATTGGGTTCTCGCCGTTTGGCATCGAGCGGTCGGTGGGGCCGGACACCGAGTTGGCCGCCGCCTATCGCGTCATCTCGCAACTGGCTCCGGCGATTGCGGCGCAGCAAGGAAAAGGGAGCATCACCGCCGTCCGCATGAACCGGGGCGATGCTCCGCTGAGCGTCAAGTTAGGAGACTACACGCTGAACCTGTCGTATACCGGCGCGGGCCGCGTTCCCATCGCGCCGGAGCCAGCCACGCCAGGTCAGCAGCGTCCGCCGGGAGCCGCCGCGCAAGGCCAGGCGCCAGCGGTGCAGGCGGCGGCGATCCTGATTGCGGCCGGGCCGGACGAATTCTACTTCGGCGCCGCAGCCGGGGGATTGCGGATCGGTTTCACCCCAAACACGCCTGGGCCCCCGATCATAGGGCTCGGCGACGTGCAGGAAGGCAAGTTCGTGGACGGCAAATGGAGCGTGGTCCGGCAGTTGGGCGGCGACGATACCGGCCAGGGCGAGATTTTGTCGCTGCGCCCCAATACGGTCCTGCGCGTGACGGTCTACCGCTACGAATAGAGAAGAGACCAGGGAGGAAGCGATGTCCAAGAAGCGGCAATCCAGGCGTGGTTTTCTGGGGGCCTCCGGATTCGGCATGGCCGGGATAGCGGCGGCGCTGGCCGATCCGCCTCAGGCGGCGGCGCAGGTGGCCGGGGTCAAACGCGGAGATCTGCCCGACCTGACCATCAAGGAAGTGAAAGTCTACGTCACCGACTTGGGGAACGTTCGCCGTCTCAACGGGACCGAGACCGGAGAAATCGTCTCCATTGTCACCAACAGCGGCCACGAGGGCAACTACACCATCGGCAACCGGAGCGTGACTCCCGGATGGCTCGAATGGGCCAAGCCGGTGCTGCCGGGCAAGAACGTCATCGACCTGTTGCCCACCATCACCGCCACCTCGGGTCTCAAAGCGACCTACGGTTTTGGCGCGGGCGCCCGAGGGGGCGGGGCCAGCGGGCGCGGGGCGGGCGGCGGGCGCGGAGCGGCGGGCGGCATGTTCGCTTTCAACGGCGGTTTCGTCAACCGCGGCGGCGGCACGTGGCCCAACTATTACACCGCCACGGCTGAGATCGCCATGTGGGACCTTCTCGGCAAGGCCGTCAATCGCCCCATTTATAAGATCCTGGGCGGCACCAAGGATCGCATCATGGCCTACGCCAGCTCGCAGCACCTGGCCGCGGTTGAGGACTACGTCCCCGATATCCTCAAGGCGAAGGAAGAGGGCTACGCGGGATACAAGATCCATCCCGGCGGCGGGCAGCACAGGGACGGCCGCCCGATTCCGCGCTACGTCGGCCACATGGAAGAAATCAGGGAATGCCGCAAGGCCGTGGGGGACGGCTTCATGCTGGCGCACGATCCGGTGCAGAACTATAACCTCTTCGAAGCGCTCAAGGTGGGGCGCTTGCTCGACGAGCTCGATTACGCCTGGTTCGAAGATCCCATCCGCACCATCGATATGGAGGGCCTGGTCCAGTTGAAGAAGTCCGTGAACACACCCCTGCACGTGGGCGAGTTCCTGTTCTCGATTGCCGATTTCGCGGAGTATATCAAGGCCGGTGCGCTCGACGTCGCCCGCCTCATCGCCGACAACGTGGGCGGCATCAGCGGCTCCATGCGCGTCGGCATGCTGGCGGATGCCTTCAACATGGAATGCACCCCTCACAACTGGGGCAATCCCATGGATCTGGCCGTGCATTTTCAGCTCGAGCTGGCGCTCCCCAACGCCTACTGGTTCGAAATGCCGCACCCCGCCAGCTACGTCGACCGGCCCTATCACAAGGACAAATTCCGTATCGACAAGGATTCGTATGTGATCGCGTCCGCGGAGCCCGGCTTGGGCTATCCCATCGATCGCGACGCTTTGGATAAGATGACGAAGAGGATCGATCGCTAGGGGACAGGCTTCGGCTGAGAACTTGGCAGGCGGAACCGCCTGCGCAGCTCTGCTCTTACGCCCTCATGTAGGGCTTCAGCAGGTCCAGCGCGGCCCGAATGGTCTTCTCACCTTCTGCGTTGAATGGCCGGCCGGCGCCGCGGCGGCCGCCGCCACCCTGGCCTTCTGCTCCGCCGCGCGAACGTGTGTTCTTGAAAACGCCGCGCGCCACCAGCACGAACTTCTGCGGCGCGCCTACAGTCTGGCTGACGCTGCCGAAACACAGCACCCGGCCGAACATATCGAAGGCCTCGCTATGCTTGCCCGCATACCACAAGTCGAACGCCTGAGCGTAGATGTCCGCCAGGTCGACGGTCGGGCAGTAGCCTTGGGCTCCCAGCATCAACTCGTTGATCATGTTCCGCACGCCGTTGCCGGTGAAAACCTTGACCCCGTCGCCGGTCCGTGCGCGGATCTCCGTGATTCGCGCCAGAGTGTCCCCGGCTTCGTCCTTAATCTGCCGGAAGGAGGGAATCTCTTTGTACATGCGAACGATGAGGTCCATGCTCATCGGGAAGGGCTGGCTCTGCACGAAGAGCGGGAGGTCGGTCGCCGTGCCGATCTGCTTGTAATAATCGAAGAGGGCGTTGTCGTCGGTGACGTTGGCCGGTGGCAGCGAACAGATGGCGTCGGCGCCGATTTTGTCCGCGTGCCTGGTATATTCGAGCACGGCAGCCATATCGGGCCCCTGGACTCCGATGGTGATGGCCGTCTTGCCGCCTTTGCCGGCTGCGACCATGGCTTCGGCTCCATCCAGACGCTCCTGTTTGGAGAGGGTGGTCCACTCACTGGCGATCTGCGGCCAGATGACGCCGTGCACGCCTCCCCGATTCAGAAACTTGATTTCCGCCGCCAGACATTCCAAGTCCAGTTGGTTGGAATCGGTGAATGGCGACGACCCGATCGGAAAGAGTCCCCGCATCGGTTTTGAACCGGGCTTGGCAGCCGCGGAGAGCCGATTGAAGGCCAGTGCGGAGGCCAATGCGCCCCCGCCCAGCACCTTCAAGAAATCGCGCCTGCCTTTGGCTTCCGGCGCGGTCGTGATCTGCCTGGGCATAGGCCTCCTTACTTCAACATCAGATCTGAATCGCAGGCGGCAACAGGCACGCGCATGCGAGCGAGGCCAGTATACCTCAGCTAACGGGCAAAGCCGCCCTCTCGTCACATGCTCTGCTCGACTCAAGGAGGGGGCGGATATGGGCACTTCCCAGGTGGTCGGGCTGCCAAGCGTCGAGCACCTGGAAGAGAACATCCGCCTGGTGAAGGCATTCCAGCCGCTGACAAGAACGGAGATGCAGCAACTCGCGCGCGCTCTTTCCACGCGCAACAAGACGCCCCTGGTCGAGTTCTTCCGCCACCACGTGGACGCCTGAGCGGCTGCCTTCGGCGGAATGGGCAGGCGCGGCGGCCAGTAGGTTGTACCGCGCCGCGAGTACTACACCGAATCAAACAGCAGCACGACGTAGTCCTTGGATTTAAGCGTGTTCTCAATGGTGGGCCAGACCTTCTGGTGCGTCTCGGAAGCCACCCATTTCTGCCTCAGCTCCTCGCTCTGGTACGTCAACTGGAAACGGTAATTGACGCCGCTGGGCGGGGCGCCCTGGATGGCCGATCGCAGCTTGCACATCTTCACATCGATATAACCCTCAAACTTCGCGGCCGCGGGTTTGAAGATGGTGTGGAAGTTGTGCAGCATCTCCTGTTCTTTGGCCGGCGCGACCGAAAGATCCACGTACAGTACGATCGGGTTCGGCGCCTGTTTCTTCGGCTCTTGGGCGCCGGCGCCACTCAGGCCGGCCGTGGCGGCCAGCATTGCCTTCAGGTACGACCGTCGCTTCATCGCTCCTCCTCGGTGTGCTACTGGTAAAGCGGCTTCTCGCCCGCTACCGCCAGCTTGATGCGGTACACACCGGTGCG
>Ga0224534_1001946_pt1 | contig 10229 bp, 13 predicted proteins | sample 714E12024metaG_FD_172012 | JGI IMG/M metagenome (GOLD analysis project Ga0224534, IMG submission 172012) | Peat soil microbial communities from Stordalen Mire, Sweden - 717 E1 20-24 | ecosystem: Environmental > Terrestrial > Soil > Wetlands > Peat | place: Sweden: Norrbotten County, Stordalen...
TCACATGGATCGTGTGGGGGCGATCAGGACGGGTCTATCAGATCAAGTCCACCTGGACGACGAGGTCACGATGGTGAGGGGACCGGACGGGATCGAACTTGCGCCGTCTCGGAACTTGGTTCACTTCAGCTACGGCGGGACTATCGACCCTGGCGCCAGTGGACGCCTGCGCTGATACTGGACACGGAAACGAGGAGGCCTTATGGAATTCGCCGATCGTGTCGATGCAGGCCGGCGTCTTGCCGCCAAGTTGGGGCCCCTGCAGGGTGAGGATCTTGTCGTGGTCGGCCTACCCCGGGGCGGGGTGCCGGTCGCGTTAGAAGTGGCAAGGGCGCTGGACGCGCCACTCGACGTCATCGTTGTCCGCAAACTGGGGGTGCCGTTCCAGCCGGAACTGGGGATGGGCGCCATCGGCGAGGGCGGCGTGCGGGTCCTGAACGCCGGCGTGGTCCGGCTGGCTCGCGTCTCGTCGGACGAACTGGCTGCGGTAGAGCAGCGGGAACGGGTCGAACTGGAGCGGCGGGCCCGGAGGTTCCGGGGTGACCGGCCCCCAGTCCGGCTCGACGGAAAGACCGTCGTCGTGGTCGACGACGGCATCGCCACCGGGTCGACCGCCAGAGCCGCCTGCCAGGTCGCCCGGGCGCAGGGAGCGTCCCGCATCGTCCTGGCCGTCCCGGTGGCGCCGCCGGATTGGACCGACCGCCTCGCAGGCGACGCCGACGAGTTCGTCTGCGTCGACACGCCGGAACCGTTCTTCGGCGTCGGGCAGTTCTATACAGACTTCTCCCAGACGACCGACGATGAGGTCACCGCATGCCTGGAGCGGGGACGCCGACGCGTTGTGGCGGTACCGACCGATGGACCTGCAGACGACCCGGCCGTACGTGACGAGGAGGTCAACGTCCAGGCCGGGCCCGTGCGGTTGGCCGGGCATCTGACCGTGCCCGAAGCGGCCGTCGAGGTGGTCGTGTTCGCCCATGGCAGCGGAAGCAGCCGCCATAGCCCCCGCAACCGTTTTGTCGCCGCCCTGCTCAACCAGGCCGGGCTCGCCACGCTGCTGTTCGACCTACTCAGCCCCGAAGAGGAACTCGACCGGGCCAACGTGTTCGACGTCGAGCTGTTGGCTCGCCGGCTGGACGAAGTCACCACTTGGTTGCGGGCTCAGCCCGAGACACGGGACCTGCCGGTGGGCTACTTCGGCGCCAGCACCGGAGCTGCAGCCGCCCTGTGGGCCGCCGCCGAGTCGCACGCCCGGATCGCCGCCGTGGTGTCCCGAGGGGGCCGACCCGACCTCGCCGGCCCGAGACTCGCCGCAGTGAGCGCTCCCACCCTGCTCATCGTGGGTGGCCGGGACCACGTCGTCATCGACCTCAATCGCCAGGCGCAGGCTCAGCTCCGCTGCGAGAACAGCCTTGCTATCGTCCCCGGCGCCACCCACCTCTTCGAGGAGTCCGGCACCCTGCAGGCCGCGGCCGAACTGGCCCGCGACTGGTTCAAAGGCCACCTGGCCGCCGGACCCGAGGAGGCGCAGGGGCCGGAACCCGGGCCGGAACGGCGGTGAGCCTTCGGATCGCCTCCGGGACCGCCAACCGAGCGCTGGCGTCGAAGGTCTCATCAGCGTTGGGTGCCGACCCCCTGGCGGGCGAGGTGGAGCGGTTCCCCGACGGTGAGCTGCGGCCTGTCGTCCATGGGGTACGCGGCGACGACGTCTTTGTCGTGCAGCCCACCGGTCCGCCGGTCAGCGACCACCTCGTCGAGCTCCTGCTCTTGATCGACGCCTGCCGGCGTGGAGGCGCCGGCCGCGTCACCGCGATCGTGCCTTACTTCGGCTATGCCCGCCAGGATCGGCGCAGCCGAGACGGGCAGGCGATCGGGGCGCGGGTGGTCGCGACGGCGGTCGCCTCCGCCGGCGCCGACCGGCTCGTCGTTGTCGACCCCCACACCGCCGGCCTCGAGGCCATGTTCGCCATCCCAGTCGAGGCGCTCACTGCGGTCCCTGCCATCGCCAACGCGCTGCTCCCCGACGTGACGCCGGATACCGTGGTTGTCGCCCCCGACCTCGGTGCGGTCAAGCTCGCCGAGCGCTACGCATCCCTGCTCGGCCTGCCGGCGGTCTTCGTTCGCAAGACCCGGGTGAACGGCACGACCGTCCGCGCCGAGGAAGTCGTGGGCCAAGTCGACGGGCGGCCGACCATCGTCGTAGACGACATGATCAGCACGGGCGGCACTATCGAAGCCACGGTCCGGCTGCTCCTGGACAACGGCGCCCGCCTCGACGTCGTGGTGGCCGCCACCCATGGTCTCTTCGCCGGAGAAGCGGTCGAACGACTTGCCCGGTTGCCTTTGCGGCGCCTGGTCGTCACCGACAGCCTGGGCGGGGTCGAGAGCCTCGCTCTGCCAGTGGAGGTGAGCTCGATCGCGCCGCTGCTGGCCTTGACGATCGGCCGGCTCCACCGCGACGAGCCCATTGACGACCTACTCGCCGGCGCCTGACGATCTGGGCGAAGGCCATCGCACCATGGGCCAGCCCGCGGCGACACCGATCGCGCCCATTGCGATAGATAGGCGTGCCATTTACTCCACAGCTCGCCAGATGCGAGCCCGATGGTAACGGCAACCCGCCTGGGTGCCAGTCCGACGTTCCTGGGCATTCAGCTCTCTCGCCAACCGAGTTCGACTGCCGCTGAGCGGAACCGAGTTCCTGCACCCCACACGTGTCGCGGCCGGCATGAAGGGTTTCCAGTCAGGACCGATCGAGACGATCGAGATCTTGGTGGCATTCACTCCGCCAGAATTCGACGACACGACATCCCAACTGCTTGGCGGCCCAGGAGAAACTCACCTCGATGCTTCCAACCGATGAGTGCGATGGCGTGAGCGGCACCGAGGGGGGCGTGCTGTCCTGCGATCCGCCTGGCGCGACCGTGCCCTCTTCGTCTGCCCAGTACGACAAAGAGGGCAACGTGTCATACGGGTCTGGCTGGACGTCGTCGGTGACATAGACATAGCCGGCTTCGCGCCTCTTGGACAAGCTGACGGCCTTCTCCATGTCGGCCTGAGTCGACGCTCCATAGATCAGGTGCCAGATCTTGAACGGATCGACCGGGTTCCACGACAGCGGGGTGTAGTGGCTGACATAGGTATCGTAAGAGCCCTCGAAGGTCACCAGCACGTCCCCGGCGTTCTCGTAACACCGGGGGACCACTCTGCCCGGGTTGATCGCTGTCATGGCCCCCGGGTGGTTGGCCTTCACGTAGGCGTTGCTCCGACTGTACAGATCGACCCAAGCGTTCGAGCCCGAGGTCGGCCCACAGGCATCTTGACCCTCGTCGAAGAAGATGCCATCGATGCCCGAACCGTAGAACGCGTACCAGGCGTTGACGTCCTGCTCGATCTGGCTCGTCCAATCTGCCTCCGACGTCGAGCCCAACCGGGTGCGCAGACCCGTGGTCCCGAAATAGCCAGTATCCACATAGCCCAGCACCTTCGTCCCCGTGGCATGCTCGCGCTGGATCACCGACGTCCAAGCCGGGTCGGGCCCATCGCCCGGACCGCTGGACACGTTGACCACCACAATACCGACCTTGCCTACAGTCGAGCCGATGAGCCGATCCCAATCCGGCCCGTCAGTCGTCGGGTCGATGTAGGAGAGGTCGCCGATCTTCTGCGTAATCGTCACCGGCGCGTGATGGGCCGTAAGAACCACAGTCACGCCCAGGATGCAAACAGCCGCAACAATGACCCCTAACAGCACACGGAAAGCCGACAACCGAGAATCGCGGATGGTTTTCCCCTTCTGCTCGACCGTGCCGGCGGCGTACCGGACTCCTGCGAGTCACGCCCACACCCGGAAGACCGTAGCCAATCCTGTAGCCTACGGCCCGGACTCAGCGAGACCTCGGGAGCTTGTCAGTCTGTGGAGTACAAAATTCGATTGCCGCTTTGACCATGCGTGATTCCTTGGGCGAGCCTCTCCGGTCGCGGCCCTCTCCTTCCTCCACAGTCTGGTCCGTCGAACCTTCGAGGTTCTCCGTGTTCATCGTCTCGACGGCATCCAGAGGGACGACGAGATCATTGTGCTCCACCACCAGCTCCAGGTACTGCGACGAGGTACGCCCCGTCCCCGGTTCACTCGGGCAACCCGAGCACGCTGGGGATTCGGGTGGTGCCACGTCAGCGGGTGCGTGGACTGGCGTGCTCATCGAATCGCTTCGATGATCTGGATGAGCTCGTCCCGTCGGTAGCCCTGGCGCCGGGAGAACTGCACCAGATCCCGAGCACGGGCGATGACCGCACTCCGCTCGGGGGCCTCACCGGAGACGGTGACTCCTCGTCCCCTTCGGAATTCGAGAAGACCCTCGTCTCGAAGCTGCCGAAGGGCGCGCAGCACGGTGTTGGAGTTCACACCTAGGACCGCAGCAAGGTCTTTCGCCGGGGGGAGTCGTTCGCCGGGACTGGCTTCACCCTCGGCAAGGGAGCGTCGAATGTCGGCGGCAACCTGTTCGAAGAGCAATGTGGAACTCTGCGAGTCGATCTTGACTGGCAACATCGTGCTACTCATACTATCACCATGAGTCTCGAATGCCTAGCCGTGACGTAGTGAAGACCCTGGAAACGCCGGCAGCTCTGTCGAGTGTCAACCCCGCCGAGGTGCTCATCAAAGAGGCACACCACCGCAAAGGCCATCGTGGAGCCGGCCTTCGGCCAGATGAAGGTCCGACAAGCGGCCGGACACCTCCGACTCCGAGGATTGGCCGGAGCCCAAGGCGAGTGGACACTCCATGTCATCTGTCACAACCTCCGCAAACTGGCCAACGCCAACGGAGTGGCACTCAGGGCCTGCTGAGGCCCATCACCCCCAATTGACCTCTCCACTCGCCATGGGGGACCACGCATCACGATCGCGAGCCGACGCCAACGCAATGCACTTTCCAATGCGGAATCAGCGATGTCGGTCACCGTCACCCGGCTGGCCCGTTCTGACCCACGCTCCTAGGCGCCAGAACGGCCAGCTCATGGTGAGTGCCCTGAGCTTCGCCGACCGTGGCGGGGATGCAATCCCAATCGACGGGGCCAGGCCGTGCCCCTTCTACGCCCCTACTTTCTTGGTCACCCCACCCAATCTGACGCAATCGGTCAAGCTGGCCGCCGGGTCCAGCTGGGGGACCCAAGGCTTCCCCGGGTGTGGTGTCCTCAGGTTCAGCCCAGTGGTCCCCGGCCCGGCCGGTCGACTCACGTGATCTCCTGGTCGCCATGATCACACCCCACTGATCCGAAGAGTCTGTACGGCCGTTGCAGTCACCCCCGGCGGAGAGGCAATCGCGTTTTCGGACACTACGGGCAGCGTTAGCATGCGGCGCATGGCCACCGAAGATCCGCGAATCGCACCGCTTCCGAGGGACGAGTGGGACGAGAGGCTTTCCCGGCTCCTCACCACGTTCCCCAGAGGTACCGAAGAACCGATGAACATCTTCACCACCCTGGCGCGGCAGCCCGAGCTCTTCCGGCGTTGGCTCGGCTTCGGTGGTGCACTTCTCTCCGGTCGCCTGCACGGACGACTCCGTGAGCTGGTGATCTTGCGCACGGCATTTCGCTTCGATGGACGCTACGAGTGGGCACATCACATTGAGCTTGGCGCGGCCCAAGGTGTCACGACATCGGAGGTGGTCGCGTTGGGCGGTGACCTGTCCGCTGTGGAGTGGGATCCGTTCGAGCTGGCGGCATTGACTGCCGTTGACGAGACAGCCGACGAAGGTGCCGTCACCGACGCCACCTGGTCGAACCTGGCCCAACGACTCGACAGCGGAGAGCTTGTCGAGTTCCTCATGCTCATTGCCCACTACATCATGCTGTCCACCGTGCTGCGCTCGCTTCGAGTGCAACTTGAGCCATCAGCGGCCGCCCTGGCCGAGGGAGTGGCCGGGGGTCCGCCGGCGTGAGTGGCCTGTTGGAAGGAAAACGGATCACCGTGGTTGGTGCGGGAACCCGACCGTCAAGCGATCCCGGTGCGCCGGTGGGCAACGGTCGTGCAATCGCTGTTCGCGCCGCGCGCGAGGGGGCCTCGGTGACCTGCGTGGACCGTGATGAGGGGGCAGCGCAAACCACCTCTCGTCAGATCACCGATGAGGGGGGGCGGGCAACCGTCGTGGTCGGCGACGTCACCACCGAGGAGGGTTGCCTCATGGCGGTGACCGAGGAGCATGGGCTGGCACCGAACGGAATCGTGCTCAATGTCGGAGCTGGATTTGGATCCGGTCTGGCCGGGACATCACCCGACGACTGGGACCGCACCTTCGAATTGAATCTGCGGGCACATTTCCTGTTGGTGCGTCGGGCGATGGTGATCTTGCCTGACGCCGGAGCGATCGTCTTCATCGGCTCGGTAGCCGGACTGCAACCCGGCACCCATGTCCCGGCCTACGACGCGTCCAAAGCGGGGCTGATCGGCCTGAACCGTCATGTGGCGTTGGAGGGCGCTCGCCGTGGCATCCGCTCCAACGTGCTTGCCCCCGGCCTCATCGATACGCCTTTGGGGCGTGAAGCCTCGGCCGGTCGGCCCTCGCGCACCCGTACGCCAGTTCCCCTCGGACGAGAGGGAACGGCATGGGAAGTCGCGGCCGCGGCGGTCTTCTTGCTTTCTGACGAGGCCAGCTACATCACCGGCCAGGTACTCGCCGTCGACGGCGGCCTCACGCTGGTCTGAGGCTTTACAGCGATCACCGTCCTGCCTTCTCGTAGTACTCCGCCTGGAGGCCTCCAAGATCCCGATCAGGCCTCTGGACTGGCGTTTCTCATCGACGTTCGGCCATCCTCCCCGTGGCCCTCTCCCTGATCTACTTCGGGCTGCGCCGGCACCGGGAAGCGGCCGAACGCAATTGGTCGTGGTGGCGAACACGCCGCGACCCTGGTCGACCACCGATGAGTGGTGAACCGGTTGGACTCATCGTTCGTCTTGGTCGGGAGGATCGACACTTGGCGTGTGCGTTTCCAAGGCGAGCTCCGAAAGCGCAGTACCGCGTCTCCGCCGATTCAATTCGAAGGATCCTACGCCAGCACGGGCTCGGACCTGTACCCCGGAAAGGGACCTACCTGGTTGCAGTTCTTACGCTTGCAGGCCCACGGCGTGCTGGCCACGGACTGCTTTGCCGTGGACACCGTGGCTCTGAGGCAGCACTTCGTGATCGAACTGTCGACGCGGGAAGCCCACATCCTCGGTGTCACCGTTCATCCGAAAGGTGACTTCGTCACTCAGGTGGCTCGCAGCCTGGTCGGTGGCCTCGTGGACAGACGTAGATCCATCACGTTCCTCATCCAGGATCGAGGCGCCAAGTTCACGGCCAGGTTCGACGAGGTGTTCCACTCCGAAGGCATCCGAGTGATCATGACGCCAGACCGATCTCCTCGAGCCGATGCCGACGCAGAGCACGGGGTGAGGATCGTTCGGACTGAATGCCTCGGCTGGATGCTCATTCTTGGCGGTGGCCGCGTAGCCAACTCGCTTCCGGGCATGGCAGCTCATGTGACTGACGATATGCAGTTGGAACCATCGGGGCGATTTGCCACAGAGAATACGCTGCCGCTTCCCCAACGGCCGACATGGTCGCCCGTTTCCGGCAAGGCGTGTCCCAAAACACGCAGTCGGCTGGCCCATCGCGACATCGAAGCACCGAGATATGTTTCCAACTCCGGGATTGGGGGACGCAATGGACATGCGGGTGTGCTTCGCCAACGCACATTCGCGCTGGCAACGGGGATCGAATGAGAACCAGATCCTCCGGTCCGATCTGGTTGACCAAGGGCAGCCGCCTGGACGAGGTCACACCCGATGAGCTTGCCGCCGTCACCAGCGTACTCAATCATTCAGCCCGACCGCATGTTCCGCTTGGAGACGTCAGCGGAGCGCTACGCTGCGGCCGCGTACGCTGACCGGTAGAACTTGCCGTCCCCCTCGAAGGCAGCCCACCCCGGGCAGGAGGCATATGGCCATCAACAGCGATGACGACCGGGCCCGTTCCGGGGCACTGAGCGGGTACGAGCGCCGCTTGCTCGGCGCTCTGTGCGACGCTCTGCTGCCCCCAGGTGGCGCCATCCCACCAGGTGCGGCGGACTTGGGTATCGCCGGGGACATAGAAGCCCTCCTCGGGAGCTTGCGCGGCCAGCCCCGCTGGTTGGTGAGGGCGATGCTGTTCGGCTTCGACCTGACTTCGTTGCTGGGGCGCCCGCCTGGGCTGTTCCACCGGCTGGACGCCGAGCGCCGGTACCGATGGGTGGAGGCCAGCCGCAGCTCCCGCTTCCGGCCGCGGCGCGAAGCCCTGGCCGGGCTCGAAGCTCTGGTACAGATCGCGTACGCCTCCCATCCACAGGTAGCGGCGCTCATAGGCTACGACGGCCAACCGCTGGTAGCCCTGGGTCCTGCCGGGCCGCCTCCGCCTGTCGACCTGCCCGTGATCAAGTACCCCGAGGTGACCGACGCCAGGATCGTCGCCGACGTGGTAGTGGTGGGATCCGGTGCGGGCGGAGCTGTCGCAGCCGACACGCTCGCTCGATCGGGACTCGACGTGGTGGTGCTGGAGGAGGGCCCGCCTATCCACCGCGCCGACATCGTGGGCCACCGGCCTGCAGAGCGCCTCTTCGAGTTCTACCGTGACGGGGGTCTGACCTTCACCGTCGGCAATCCTGTGATATCGCTCCCGATGGGCCGTGCCGTGGGGGGGACGACTGTTGTCAACTCGGGCACCTGCTTCCGCACGCCGGATGCCGTGCTGGCATCGTGGGCGGCAACGGGGATTCCCGGCGTGAGTCCCGAAGCGATGGAATCCTGGTTCGAGGCGGTGGAGGATGTTCTCGGCGTCCAGCCTGTGCCCGAGGAGGTTCTCGGCGCCAACGGCGAGGTCATGCGTCGGGGTGCCGGGCGGCTCGGGCTCTCAGGTGGCCCGATCCGCCGGAACATCAAGGGATGTCATGGCCACGGCGTGTGCGCGTTCGGCTGCCCGGTCGATGCCAAGCAGGCAATGCACCTGAGCTACCTGCCGCGTGCGGCTGCTGCGGGCGCGAGGGTGTTCTCGGGGACCAGAGTGCGCAAGATCCGGCTCGAAGCCGGGCGTGCTGCCGGTGTCGTAGCAGACGTGCTCGATCCGCAGACGGGCCGCAGACGCGGCACGCTCCATGTGGATGCCCGCGCCACGGTGCTCGCCGCAGGCGCGGCCTTCAGCCCGGTCCTCCTCGCACGCCAGCACCTTGCACGCTCCTCGCGCCAGCTCGGACGCAACCTGGTCATCCACCCCGGGGCCGGGACGACCGCCCGATTCGACGAACCCCTCAGGGCGTGGCGAGGGACGATGCAGAGCTACTACGTGGACGAGCAGCTCTCCGCTGGCGTACTGCTCGAGGCGACCTTTCCGCCGCCGGGTCTCGGCTATTCGGCAGGCTCCTTGCCCGGGTGGGGGCGCGGCAAATCGCTCTTTGCCCTCTATCCCCATATGGCCTCCTGCGGTTCGATCATCGGCGATGCCGGGGTGGGACGGGTGCGCCCGTTCGGGAGGACTGGGGTTTCCATCCGATACAACCTCACCCGTGGGGATGCAGCGAAGGTCTTGGAGGGAATAGCGATGGCGGCCGAGATCTTCTTCGCCGCGGGTGCGGCCGAGGTCTACCCGATGTTGCCGGGGCTTGGCTCCCTGCGTTCCGCTGCTGAGGTCCGATATGTGCGCGAGGGTCGTTGGCGCCCCTCGGACCTTCACCTGTCTGCCTACCACCCGATGGGCAGCGCACGGATGGGCTCCGATCCGTCGAATTCGGTGGTCGACCCCTTTGGGCACGTATGGGACGTGCCGGACCTCTTCGTGTTCGACGCCTCGGTGCTACCGTCCTCGTGCCATGTGAACCCGCAGATCACGATCATGGCGCTCGTGGCACGCATGGCAGCACGCCTGGCGGACAGCCTCTCGTGAGTGGCCCGACTCGCGGCAGGGTAGCCCGCGGCGATCCGGCCCCTGAGGCCCTCGTGGTGGTGAATCCGGCTGCCGGCGGGTCCCCCCTGGCTGTCGCCGGCAAGGTCGCAGAGCAACTGGTGTGCGAGGGCTTCGCACCGAGGCTCCTCACCACGGCACATCGAGGTGAGGCGGTCGGGGCCGTCTCCGAGGCGGTTGCGAATGATCCGGAGGGCGGACGGGGCCCTGCCCTGGTGCTGGCCGTGGGCGGAGATGGGACGGTTCGTGAAGTGGTCGAGG
>Ga0224534_1001950_pt1 | contig 10210 bp, 5 predicted proteins | sample 714E12024metaG_FD_172012 | JGI IMG/M metagenome (GOLD analysis project Ga0224534, IMG submission 172012) | Peat soil microbial communities from Stordalen Mire, Sweden - 717 E1 20-24 | ecosystem: Environmental > Terrestrial > Soil > Wetlands > Peat | place: Sweden: Norrbotten County, Stordalen...
GCATCGACGGAAGCCCGTCGAACTTCTTTTAGTCAGCTTGTTGAAACGCTAACCGACGAAGACCTGCGGCGGATTTCGGTTCCATTGGACATTGTCCTTAAATTATTCCCGAGGTGAGGTGGTTGAGCATTGGCGACAGCTATCCTTTTGGGAATCCCGGCCCGCTACATCAAGACTGCCAGGAGCGCGGTCGGAAATCGCAGCGACGTATTTGATCCATGGAGGATCAGGTTCGTCGAATCTCCCGAAAAAGAGCCCCAGATCTCACCGAGGGAAGTGAAACGTGCGCTGGCCCTCGCAAGCGAGCACTCTGACGCGCACATCCTCGGATTCTCGGCGCAGCAAAATCGGCAGGATTCCGCAAACCAGATAAAATCGTATTTTCGGTTCCGGTGGTTTGATCATGGACTTCTCAGGTTCCTGGGGAGCCCCGATCCTTCACCGTTCGTGAACCAGTTGGCTGCCGATTTGGCGGAAGAGGCCACTTGGTCGAACCGCGTAAAGCCCTCCGCTTTGGATTCACCTTTACTGGTACCTGAATGCTCTTTCGAGGTAGTCGACAGACACCGCGATTTGTGGCGGCACGTTTGCTCTTATGGAGATCCAGGCAACATAGAGGGCGCCGAGAGAGCAATTCACGCGTTTTGGAACTTTTATCGGCGAAGAATCGACTTCGAAGGCGCCAAGCAGAGCAAGTGGATCGACCGGGGAGATCGCATCTTCGATGAAGACGGGGAGCGGCACGGCATCGCGCCATTTCCCCGAGGTTGGAAGTATTCATATCAAATCGAGGACGGTTTCCACTTCGACGTTACCTGTTCCACGCAACGGCCATTCTTTGTCTTGGATGCTCTCGGTGGCCGCACCCGCGTTCATTCCGGCGCCCACATCAACTTGGACGCTCATGGGTACGTTCGTTGAACGGTCGAGGAACTGTGCCCATTTTTGTGCCCACCCCACGCATAGAGGCGTTGCCCGCGATTGCCAGTCTCGGCGTGCGAAATGCCCGGAAGCCTTTGAAGACTCGCGACATATCGCAACCCTGCGCAATACTGCGGTGCTTCCGCTAAGTCTTTGATTCCACGTTGGTTGATGGTTCGGGGCCAGGAGGTCGGTGGTTCGAATCCACTCGCCCCGGCCACTCCAACGTCAACCCTCCCCTCAGCACTGTCCCTGCCCGCCCAACTTGAACCCGGCGCGGCGAAGCGCCACCCGGCGCGCGGGGCGGTAGAGTGGTGTTGATCCCTTTCCAGAGGAGGAAGCGAATGAAGCACCTGGTCATTCTCATGGCGGGCGTTCTTCCGCTCGCGGCCGCGATCCACGGCACCGTGCACGTCGACAGCGGAGATATTTCCGGTATCCCGACATCCACGCCCGGAATCTATGTGTTCCGCGGCATTCCTTATGCGGCGCCTCCGGCCGGCAAGTTGCGCTGGAGAGCGCCGCAACCGGCCGCGAAGTGGGCCGGCGTGCGCAAAATGGATCAGTTCCAGGCGCGGTGCGTGCAGCCGGTGCGCAGCAATCCACGGGAGACCCAGGGCAGCGAGGACTGCCTCTACCTCAACGTGTGGACACCCGCGAAATCCGCCGCCGACAAGCTCCCGGTGATGGTATGGATTCACGGCGGGGGCTTCCGCGACGGCACCGGCGCCATGCTGCTTCACGACGGAGAAGAACTGGCGCGGAAGGGCGTGGTGCTGGTCACTATCAATTACCGGCTGGGAGTGCTCGGCTTTCTCGCCCATCCCGAGCTGACCGGGGAATCGGACCGCAATGCGTCGGGCAACTACGCGCTGATGGATGCCATCGCGTCGCTCCAGTGGGTGCAACGGAACATCGCGGCATTGGGAGGCGACCCGGCCAAAGTGACGATCTTCGGCCAATCCGCAGGGTCGATGGCGGTGAACTGCCTGCAAGCGTCGCCGCTGGCGAAAGGGCTGTTCCGGGCGGTGATTGGGGAGAGCGGCGCGTCCTTCAATGGCATGTTGAACAACGGGCCGCTGGCCGATGCCGAGGCCAAGGGCGTCAAGTTCGCCGAAGCGGTGGGGGCAAAATCGCTGGCGGAGCTGCGCGCCAAGCCGGCCGCGGAATTGATTGCGGCGACATTCACTGCCGGCCCGAACACCGATGGCTACGTGCTGCCCGAGCCGCCGCTGGCCCTTTTTCAGGAGGGCAAACAGAACCGCGTGCCGGCGCTGGTGGGGTCGAACTCCGACGAAGGGAGCTTGTTCGCGCGCGGCCGAATGAACGCGCAGCAGTTCGTCGAACAGGCGCATCAGAGGTTCGGCGACGCGGCCACGGAGTATCTGAAACTGTACCCGGCGGATACCGACGCCCAGGCGGCGGAATCGCGGCAGAGGTCGGCCACCGAGGAGACTATGGGGCTGAACGTGCGGCTCTGGGCGGAAGCGCAGGCGAAAGCCGGCTTCAAGGCCTACGTTTATTACTTCACGCGCATGACCCCGGGCGGACCCCCGGCAAACATTTCGGCCGATGCCCTTCACCTGGGAGCGTCTCACGGGGAAGACTTGGCATACGTGTTCAACAACATCGGCAAGACCGAAGCGCTGCGAGCGAGCGACACCTTCCGCAATGCGCAGCCGGAGGCATACGATCTGAAGCTGGCCGACGTGGTTTCGTCCTATTGGGTGAACTTCGCCAAGAACCTCGACCCCAATGGCGACGGCCTGCCCCGCTGGTCGCCTTTTGGCCCGACCCGGAGCGACCTGGTGATGGAGCTCGGCGACAAGGTCGGCATGCGGCCGCACCCGGACAACGCCGGTATCGTCTTTCTGGAGAAACATCCGTTGCAGACGTCGCGGTAATCCCTGCCGGACGTCCAAGATGAAGATCCCGAGTAGAAGGGTCGCAGGCTACAGGGAATTCGGGAGTCGACAATGAAGAGACGCTTTTCAGCCGCAGTCCCAATTTTGCTCGTGTTCGCAGGGTGCCTGATGGGGCAGCAGGCGACCATCCGCGAGGAAAAGCAGGTCATCAGAACCTATCCTTTCTCCGGCCCGGATCCGTCGCCAACACGGTCCAGCAGGGGAGGAATCGGCCAGAGAATCTATCCCTACTTTTCGTTTGACGACCTAAGCTCGACAGGCGCCGACCAGACCTGGAATGTCGTGCGGATGGAGAACCCGTACATCGAGGCGTTCGTCTTGCCGGCCGAGGGCGGCAAACTGATCGGGGCCGTTGAAAAGAGCACGAAGCAGGCATTCATCTATTACAACCACGTGCTCAAGTTCCGGAATATCTCGATGCGAGGTCCCTGGACATCGGGAGGAATCGAGCCGAACTTCGGGATTATCGGTCACGCCCCATCGACGGCGAGCCCGGTGGATTACCTCATCCGCAAGAACCCGGATGGAAGCGTGAGCTGCTTCGTGGGCAGCATGGATCTGCCGTCCCGCACTCAGTGGAGAGTCGAGTTCACCATACCGCCTGACAAGGCCTATGTGGAGGCCCGCTCGCTGTGGTACAACCCGCAGCCCCTGAACCAGTCCTATTACGTGTGGATGAATGTCGCCGAGAAAGTCGGTAAGGACCTGGAAGTCATTCTTCCGGGAAACGCGTGGATCGGGCACAACTATGCGGCCCCCAGCGAGCCATGGCCCACCGGCAGGGACGGGCGGGATCTGGCTTTCTACAAGAATCACGACGATACCGACGGCGGCAGCTTCTTCGTTCACGGCGCGCTGTCGGATTTCTCCGGCGGCTATTGGCACGATTCCGATTTCGGATACGGCCACTGGGCCCTTCACGAAGAAGTACCCGGGCAGAAGCTCTTCCGCTGGTCGCTTTCGCGCGCCGGCGGAATCTGGGAGAACCTGCTGACAGACAGCGACGGGCAGTACTTCGAGCACCAGACCGGGCGCCTTTTGGATCAGAGCGACACCGGATTCTTCGCGCCTTACTCGGCCGATCACTGGCAGGAGTTGTATTTCCCCTACAAGAAAATCGGCCCCATGGTCAAGGCGACACCATACGGAGCGCTCAACGTGCGGAGAGACGGCGATACCCTGGTCGTGAGTTTCTGCGCTCTGCAAAGGATCGACGAAAAGCTGGTAGTTCGGGCCGCGGGCAAGGAAATCTACACCGACAGGATCGTTCTCAAACCCATGGAGGTGTACGAGAAGAAGGTTCCGGCAGCGGTCAAAAAGGGCGACCTGCGGGTGGAAGTCGGCGACAAGCTTTCTTACACGGACGATCCGAACGACGGAGTTCTCGAGCGCCCCCTGACCTTCCGGAATTACGACACCGGCAGCCTCGAGGGACTTTACCAATCCGCGGAGCGCGATGACAAGGATCGTAACTACGAGTCGGCCTTGAGCAAGTACCTGGCGTGCCTGGAGCGGGAGCCGTTGCACGTGCGCGCGCTGACGCGGGTCGCCGAGATCTATTGCCGGAGAGCCGAGTACAAGAAGGGGCTGGAGTATGCGCGCAAGGCCCTGGATTACGTCATGTACGACCCCGATGCGAACTATATCTACGGGATTCTGTCGAGGCGGATGGACAACCTGGTGGATGCCAAGGAAACGCTGGGATGGGCGGCCCGGTCGATGCAATATCGCTCCAGCGGCTATAGCGAACTGGGGGGGATCTACGTCATGGAAGGCAACCTCGAACGGGCCCAGGAGTATCTGAAGCGTTCGCTCGAATACGATGCCAACAACGTCCGGACTTACGAGGTGCTGGCCACCGTCTATCGCTTGCGCAAACAACTCCGACAGGCACAGGAGACCCTGGCGAAGATTCTGGAAATCGACCCGCTGAATCACCTGGCGCGGTTCGAACAGTACCTGCTGGAGCCGGGACCGGGGACGTTGAACAACTTTAAATCCATGATCCGGAATGAACTCCCGCACGAAACCTATCTCGAGATCGCCGTCTATTACGCGAATCTGCGCCTCGATGGCGACGCGCTACGGGTACTCGAGGCGGCGCCGGACCAGGCGACGGTCCGGTACTGGCAGGCGTACCTGCTGCGGGAAAGATCTCCGGCGGAGAGCCGCAAGGCGCTGGAAAAGGCCACCGCGCTTTCGCCCTATCTCGTGTTTCCGTTCCGCGAGGAGTCGATTCCGGTATTTCAATGGGCCGCCGCGGCGCGGCCGGGCGATTGGAAGGCAACCTATTATCTGGGGTTAATCTACTGGGGTCTGCGGCGCCCAGAGGATGCCATGAAGATGTTCGAGGCGTGCGGCGACCGGCCGGATTATGCACCGGCCTATATCTCCCGCGCCTTCCTCGAAAGGGACACCAATTCCCAGAAGGCCCAGGCGGACTACGAGAGAGCGTACGCGACGGACCAGAAGGATTGGAGAACCTGGTACCACCTGGCGAGTTTCTACACCGAAAAGGGAACCCATGACAAGGCGTTGAACCTGGCCGTACAGGCCTCCCGACAGTTTCCCGATGAAGACGCCATTAAGGTCCTGCTGGCCAGAGCATATCTGAACAATGGCCGGTATCAGGACTGCAATTCCGTGCTCGCCAATGCCACCATCCTGCCGTTCGAAGGCCAGAGCGACATTCACACTCTGTTCGTCCAATGCCTGGTGAGCCAAGCCTTGGCGGATATGAAGAAGGGCCAATACAGCCAGGCGGTCGAGCGGCTGGAACGCTCGCGCGAGTATCCGGAGCGGCTAGGAACGGGCGCGCCGTCCGATCCCGATTTCAGGATTCAGGACTATCTGCTGATGTTCTGTTACCAGGAGTCGGGCACGCCGGCCAAGGCAGCGGAAGCCGGGGAGAGAATCAATGCCTATTCCTCCCGCCATTCGTTGGGGAGCTTGGACAGCCAGAAGAAGCAGGTGGACGAGTGGTATCGCACCACGTTCCGGACCCAGACGGAACTGAATGCGCTGCGGGAACTGTCGCGGCTGGCCGGCGGCCGCCGGCGCGGCGAATGAACGAGATGGCCCGCGCCGATTGAGAGTGTGCATTATGGACCGCAGAGCCTTCATCCGGACGGCGGGAGTGGCAGCGGTGGCGCAAGCCGCCCTTCAAGCCCAGGATTCGAACGCGATTCTGGTTGATCCCGAGCCTCTGTTCGAGATCTCCCCCCACCTCTATATGCAGTTCATGGAGCCTCTGGGCACGACCGACAGCTCGGTGGAGGCGGCGTGGGACTATGGCCCGGACGATTGGCGTTCCGACTTCATCGACGTGGTGAAAAATCTTGCGCCGGACGTGGTTCGCTTCGGCGGTCTCTACAGCCGTTACTACAAGTGGCGGGAGGGCGTGGGACCGGTAGCTTCCCGCCCTTGGGTTCGAAACTATGTCTGGGGCGGCAAGGAGACCAACCGCGTGGGCACGCGCGAGTTCGTCGATTTCTGCCGCCGCGTCGGCGCCGATCCGCTGTATTGCGTCAACTTCCTGAGCGACGGCGAGCAGCGCTACCGGCAAACGCCTGAAGGCGATCGCACCGGGGACCCGCGCGAAGCCGCGGATTGGGTCTCCTACGCCAACGATCCCGATAACCGCGAACGCCAGAGCCACGGCGCCATTGAACCGTATGGCATCCGGCTTTGGCAGATCGGTAACGAGACCTCCTACGGCAACCAGACCTTCACGAAGGAAGAGTCGATCGCGCGCACGGTCGAGTTCGCTAAGGCCATGAAGGAGCGGGACTCCTCGATCCGTCTGATCGGATGGGGAGACCGCCGCGGAACCTCCGAATTGTGGGCGGCAGACCTGCTGAAGCAAGCAGGCGAGTATCTGGACTTTGTTGCCATCCACATGATGGGCCAGAGCCCTCGCCGGCCGGACACGGTTTTGAAGGGACTGCGTTATCAGAGTGCCCCCGAGCGAGCCTGGCAGGAGTTGATCGAGCTGGCCGACAACGTCGAAAAGCGAGTTGCGGAGCTGGAACAGGCCATCTCCGGATTCGGGCCGCGGTTCGGCATCGCCATCACGGAAGGTCACCTGAGCCTCAGCCCCAGCAACGCGAATCCGATTCTGGCGGAGTGGCTCTCGGCGGTATACCACGCGCGCTCGCTGAACATCTACCAGCGTCATGGCGCGCGGGTGAAGATTGCCACAGCGGCCGATTTTCAGGGCAACCGGTGGACGGTGAACGCCGTGGTTCTCCAGACGCCGCGGGGAATCAGCTATCCGATGCCGGCCGGATCCATTGCGGGGCTGTTCAAAAGGTATAACGGGCGACAGGGTGTACGCGTGAAGTCCGCGCCTTCCGGGCTGGATGTCGCCGCCAGCCGGACCGGCAACAAGGTGTTCCTGCATATCGTGAATACGGAGTACAGCCGCAGCGTGGCGGCCACATTTGCAGTCGAGCGGGCCGCGGTCGCGAAGGCGGCCATCCGGTACATTGCGCCCGCGGACTTACGCCAATATGTGAACCAGGATCAGCCGGACGTGTTCAAGCCGGCCGAAACGACCCTGCCGCCCGCGGCCGTTTTCCAGTGGCGCTTCCCTCCGGGTGCTGTAGCGGCGGTTGAACTGGATTACGTTTAGAGAGTTCGATTATGCGAAAATCCGTCAGTTTCCTCTGCGCGCTCGCTTGCGCGGTTGCCTGGGGCCAGTCCGAGGCCGTCATTGAAATCGATGCCGCCAAGGTTCAACACTCGATCCCGCGCACGATTTACGGCACCTTTCTCGAGCCCATCGGCCATAGCACGTACGGAGGCCTGTGGGCGCAGGTGCTCGAGAACCCCAGCTTTGAGGACAACCTGTGGAGTGCGGCACGTATCCGCCAGATGCTGACGGAGCACCCCGAGCTGGTAGAAAGCTCCGGCCTGGGATTGCCGCTCCCCTGGCAGCCTCTCGATTCGGCGCAGGGATCGCGCTACGAGCCGCGCTGGGGCGATGCCGCCAACTCGGCCCGTTCCCTGCTCATCATGGCGCTCCCGGGAAAGCAGACGGGCGTGCGGCAGCAGGTTTATCTTCCGGTGCACCGGGTGCTTCGCTATACCGGGAGCATTTACGCAAAACCGGTGAGCGGGCCAAGAGAGATCGAAATCTCGCTGCGAAAGCGCGACCGTGCGCAGGAGATTCTCGCTAAACAAACCGTGCGGCCGGCCTCCGACGGCTGGTCGCGACTGGAATTCGCGCTCGAGATTCCCAAAGGCATGCTCGCCAGCCGGGAGGCGGCGGATTTCGCGATTGCCGTGTCGGACGAAGCCCGTGTGCTGGTGGACCAGGTGCTCCTGTTTCCCGCCGATCACGTGGATGGCATGAACCCCGAAATGATCGAAATGGCAAAGGCGCTGCGAACCCCTGTCGTCCGATTTGGCGGGAATTACACGTCGGGATACCACTGGCGGGACGGCGTCGGTCCCATCGATAAGCGCCAGACCATGCTCAACCAGGCGTGGGGCATGCCCGAATATAACCATTTCGGGACGGATGAGTTTCTGCGCTTCTGCCAGCTCATTGGCGCCGAGCCGCAGATTGCCCTCAACCTGGGCAGCGGCACGCCGGCCGAGGCCGCCGATTGGGTGAGGTATGTGAATCGAAAGTGGAGCGGCGGCTCGGGCGGGTTGTTGTGGGAACTCGGCAACGAACTTTGGGGCAATTTCCAGATCGGATACCCCACGGAGGCGCGCGTGGCCGGCCGCACCAAGGAGTTCAGCGAGGCCGTGCGCAAGGCAGATCCGCGATCCCGGCTGATCGCCACGGGCCAGGATCCCGACCACTTCGAGTCGTGGAACGCCGCACAACTGCGGAATGCGCCCGAGGCGTTGAACTATCTTTCTACCCACTTCGTGGTGCGCACGGCCGACGTCGAGAAGCCCGATCCCTCGCCGGCGTTCATCGCCCAGGCGGCGCTGGCTTTGCCGGTAGGTCTGGAGCGGCAGTTGCGCGCCATGAAGCAGCAGATCGATGGCGATCCGAAAGCGCGCGACCGTGTCAAGATCGCGTTCACCGAATGGCTATTCAGCGGGCCGGTGGCGCAAGCCCCGATGTACAACAACCTGGGTGGGGCCCTTTGCACCGCCGGATTCCTGAATACGTTGATGCGAGTTGCCGATTTCACGCCCATTTCCGATATGACGGGGCTAATCGAATTTGGGGGAATCTGGCAGAAGAACGGGCGCGTCTACGGGGTCCCGGCGTACTGGGCATTTCGCATGTACTCAACCGCCGATGCCGCCAGGCTGGTCGACACGAAGGTGCAGACGGGCCAATACGACGTTGAGCAGGGAGTGCGCCGCATCCCGGCCATTCATTCCGTGCCCTATCTGGACGTGGTGTCCGCCCTGAACGATGCCGGGACGAAGCTGACGGTCTTTTGCGTGAACCGCGCCCTGGCTGAAGAGATCCCGGCGACCGTACGGCTTTCCGGCTTCACGCCGGCGTCCGCGCGCGGGCAGCAGCTTACCGCCCCGGATCTGTATGCGGCCAACGACGACGCCCAACCGGAGGCGGTTGTTCCCGCGGCAGTGAATGTGAACGTGAGAGCGGGGGAGTTCCGCCATACCTTCCCGCCCAGGAGCGTCACTGTGATCGAGCTGAGCCGGTGATTCGGCCCGGAGGTAGAATCATGCTGATGATCGCTCAAAAGAATCCAAGGCCCGCGCGCTCTGCCGCCGCGGTCATAACCGGACTGCTGCTCGCAGCCGCTGTGCTTCCGGCCCAGACCAACGTCGTGATGCTATGGCCCAACGGCGCGCCCGGCTCCGAGGCCTGGACTCAGAAGGAGGCCGAGTACACTATGGGCAATTCCGGTCTCAAAGCCGTGCGCAACGTGGTCAAGCCCAGCATCACGGTCTATCTTCCCCCGGCTGAGACCGCCACGGGAACCTCGGTGGTCATCGCGCCGGGAGGCGCGTTCCGCATGCTCTCCTGGGACTCCGAGGGCACGGAGGTGGCCGACTGGCTCCAGCGGCACGGCGTGGCCGGCTTCGTTCTCAAGTACCGCCTCACCGACACTGGAACCGATGAGGAGTTCGCCCAATCCCAGGCCCGCGCCGCGGGACGTGGCACCGGTGGCCCCAGTCCCCAGACTCAGATTCGCGCCATGGCCGCCGCCGACGGGCTGCGTGCCATCGAAGTCGTGCGCCAGCACGCTGCTGAGTGGCGCCTCGATCCCGCCAAGGTCGGCATCATGGGCTTCTCCGCGGGCGGCTATGTAGCCGTCCAGGCAGCCCTCGATCACACCGCCGCCAACCGCCCGGCCTTCGTCGCCTCCATTTACGGCTGCTGCGAAAACGCCGCCGAAGTGAAGGTCCCCGACGACGCTCCG
>Ga0224534_1001951_pt1 | contig 10208 bp, 8 predicted proteins | sample 714E12024metaG_FD_172012 | JGI IMG/M metagenome (GOLD analysis project Ga0224534, IMG submission 172012) | Peat soil microbial communities from Stordalen Mire, Sweden - 717 E1 20-24 | ecosystem: Environmental > Terrestrial > Soil > Wetlands > Peat | place: Sweden: Norrbotten County, Stordalen...
AATGCTTCGATTCCTACGCCTTCAGGGAAATTTTAGACCAGAATATGTCGGTTTTCCTCTGCTTTTATGAGCTTTTCAGCGGTTTTTCAGGGACGACTACAATATGCCAATCAGAGTCCTGATTCCCACGCCTCTCCGTCCCTACGCCGCAAAGCAGTCTGCCGTTGAAGTGACCGCACAGACCGTGGGCGAGGCCTTGAGCAGTCTTGTCGCCCAGCATCCGGATCTGCGCAAGCAGCTATTCTCCGAAGACGGCAATCTGCGCTCCTTTGTGAATGTCTATCTGAACGATGAAGACATTCGCTATCTGAGCAAGGACGCTACCCCGGTCAAGGAGACCGACACGATTGCGATTGTGCCCTCCGTTGCAGGCGGACTTTAAGTTGGCGCGGCTCTCAACGGAAAATAATTCCAACGAACTGTAATACCGGAGACTGGCAGTGGTCCCATTGAATGAAAGTAGTTCTGCAACGCTGAGCAACGAGGAGATTCTGCGTTACTCGCGCCACCTTATCATGCCCGAAGTTACCATGGAGGGTCAAAAGAAGCTGAAGGCCGCGCGTGTGTAATGCGTTGGCACGGGCGGGCTTGGCTCGCCTCTGGCTCTCTATTTGACTGCTGCCGGCGTGGGAACTCTTGGCCTTGTTGATTTTGATGTGGTCGATTACACAAATCTGCAGCGGCAGGTGCTGCACTACACCAGCGACGTGGGCCGTCTCAAGATTGACTCGGCCATCGACAAGCTGACCGCGATCAATCCCTTTGTTCAGCTTGAACGTTTCGACACCTATCTCAACAGCCAGAACGCGCTGGAGATCTTCCGCGGCTTTGATATTATCGCCGACTGCACCGATAACTTCGCTACGCGCTACCTGGTCAACGATGCCTGCGTACTCAGTGGCAAACCCAACGTCTACGCTTCCATCTTCCGCTTCGAGGGCCAGGCCAGCATCTTCGGCGCCGAGGATGGTCCGTGCTATCGCTGCCTCTATCCTGAACCGCCGCCGCCCGGCCTGGTCCCATCCTGCGCCGAAGGCGGAGTCTTGGGCGTGCTTCCGGGATTGCTTGGTCTTATTCAAGCCACTGAAGTTATCAAGCTGATTCTAGGAGCGGGCGAACCGCTGATCGGCCGCTTGGTGCTGGTCGATGCACTGGCCATGCGCTTCCGCGAGATGCGCGTGCGCAAGAATCCAGAGTGCCCGGTCTGCGGCGCAAATCCCACGATCAAGAAACTGATCGACTACAACCAGTTCTGCGGCATTCGGGGAGAAGAAGGCGAAGCGCCCGCGGGCGCAAAGATTCCCGAGATTCAACCCGAGGAGTTCAAGCGCCGTCTGGATGCTGGTGAATCGATCTTCGTGCTCGACGTTCGCGAGCCCCACGAATACCAGATTTGCAGCATTCACGGGCACTTGATTCCGCTCGGCGACCTGCCCAAGCGCGTGCATGAACTGGATTCCAGCCGCGAAATCGTGGTGCATTGCAAGAGCGGTGCGCGCAGTGCCAAAGCCGTGGATTTTCTGCGCCAGTCAGGCTTCAAACGTGTTTCAAACCTGACGGGAGGCATTTTGGCTTGGGCCGATAAAGTAGATTCTTCGCTGCCAAAGTATTGAACAATCTGTTTGGGCGTTTTTGGGCTTATTTCTGCCGAGTCGATGAAGAGGATTGGCCTCAGATTCGGCTCGGTAGGTTATTTCCACAAGCCTCCAGCGCTGAAAGCCACGGTACTGGAGGGCTTGCCGGTCTGCAACCACTGGGGAGGCCGGCCATTATCCTTGTAAAGCACATATATTAAACGACTTGCTTCATAATAGACGGAACGCGTCACCGGCAAAATCTCTTTCGGTGGACATTCTCCCTCGGGAAGAGGTATATTCTGTTGCGGCGAGCCGCTGAACAGATACGAGCGTGTAGAGCGGAACCAGAGTAAACGTGCCCTTACAAAGAGTCTTGAAGGTGGCTTTTTCTTGAGGAAAAATCCACTTGGCGGGCTTGCTTCCGGGATACAGCTACTCTGGTTCCGCAATAGCCGACCAGAAGGTTATTATGCTGCCAGTCCGTTCCATGCCCGTTCGATGTTGTCCTTTCACGCGATGTTGTCTTTTACTGCGATGTCTTATCTTTATAGTCGTATTTGCTCTGCCAGGTGCATTGGCGGCGCAAGTGGTGCAAACAAACGATATAGTAATGTTTCAGTTGCGCGACAAGTACTTGATTGTCATTCCGGCGATGGTCAATGGCGCCGGCCCCTTCAATTTTCTGCTCGATACAGGCACGACCCGCACGGTGATCGACCCCGGTCTTGCGCGTCAGTTGCAGGCTCCGGTCATCGGCGAGAGCACGCTCACCACGGTCTCGACGGTGAGGCAAGATCATCTGGTGCAACTGCATGAAGTGCGGGTGGGCTTGGCCTCGGTTTCTGGCCTGGGAGCTGTTGTGGATAAGCTGGACGAGGAAAAACTCCTGGCGCCGGGCATTCGCGGCGTGCTGGGAGAAGATTTTCTCTCGATATTCGACATTTTAATTGACTATCAAAAACGCGTGTTGCGCTTTGACGAACCTGCTCCGGCAGGCGAGCGGTGCCGGTTAGACACGATGGGCAAATATCACGGCATCCCCACATCCAACCGCCTGCTGATCGAGACGGAGTTCATGGGAGTAAGCGGCGGAAAGGTGCAGTTGCAGTTGGATACAGGCGCCAAAACGCCGGAGTTGTTCCCCGCCAGCGATGATACTTTTTCATCCCATCCCTGGGGTGACTCGATGGCATTCAGCAGCGGCCCGAATGGAACCACCATCCATACACGCGTCACGATAAAAATAGACTCTACGTTGATCCGCGATCTGAATGTGGTTCAGTCCCGTCATGGGGTTGCCTTCGATGCGGTGGGTCTGCTGCCCGCGTCCATCTTCCACAGAATCTATATCAGCCACTCGGGTGGTTTTGTGGTGCTGAATCCCGTCGAGTAACAGTTGGGGCCAAGCCGCTCAACTCATAAGTGCGAGAAACTGAATGCCAGCCTCATCGTCAGGATGCGGCTGGCATTTTCTGATGCGAGTTAAGACTAAACCAGCCCGGGATTGCGTCCCTGCCGGAGATCCCACAAGGCGGCAAGCAGCGCATCGACCTCCTCGCAAGTGTTGTAAAGCGCGAATGTGGCGCGCAGCGTGCTTTCCACGCCGAAGCGGCGCAGGATCGGCTGTGCGCAGTGATGACCGCCGCGCACCGCGATGCCCTTGCGGTTAAGGTAGTCGCCGATCTCTTCGGTGCGGAATCCATCCATCACGAAGGAAAGTACGCCAGCCTTTTCTTTCGCCGTGCCGATGATGTGCAATCCTGGAATCTGCTGTAACGCCGCGGTGGCATAGGTTAAAAGCATATGCTCGTGGCGCGAGACATTATGAATGCCGACGCGATCCAGATAATCGATCGCCGCGCCCAAACCAACCGCGTCGGCGATACTGCCCGTACCGGCTTCAAATCGCTGCGGAGGCGGCTGATAAAGCGTCTTCTCGAAGGTGACGTCCTGGATCATGTTGCCGCCGCCCTGCCACGGGGGCATGTTATCCAGCACCCCGGACTTTCCATAAACCGCGCCGATGCCGGTCGGCGCGAAGACCTTGTGTCCGGAAAAGACGTAAAAGTCGCAGTTGATGGCCTGCACATCGACACGCATGTGCGCTACGGCCTGCGCGCCGTCCACCAGCACGCGGGCGCCATGACGGTGAGCGGCCTCGACCATCTCCGTCACTGGCAGAATGGTGCCCAGCGCATTCGAGACGTGCGCAATCGAGACTAGGCGAGTCTTCGGCCCCAGCAGCTTCTCATACTCGTCAAGCAGCACCTGGCCGGAGTCATCCACCGGCGCAACGCGCAGTATGGCTCCTTTTTCCGCGCACAGCATCTGCCAGGGGACGATGTTGGCGTGATGCTCGAGCCAGGTAATGACGATCTCATCGTCCTTCTGAATGTTGCGGCGGCCCCAGCTCTGCGCCACCAGGTTGATTCCCTCCGTGGCTCCGCGGACAAAGACAATCTCGCGCGCGGCTCCGGCATTGAGGAAGCGGCGCGTCTTCTCTCGCGCCGACTCGTAGGCGTCGGTCGAGCGCGCGGCCAACTCATGCGCGGCGCGATGCACGTTGGAGTTTTCGTGCTCGTAGAAGTAAGTCAGGCGGTCGATGACCGGCTGCGGCTTCTGCGTTGTCGCTCCATTATCCAGCCAGATCAGCGGGTGTCCGTTGACTTGCTCGCGCAGAATCGGAAAATCGCAGCGAATCGCCTCCACATCGAATGAGTAGGTAGAGAGGCCGAGATCGTCCAGCAACTCGGGCTGACCTGCTCCTGGAGTTACTACCGGCACATCTGCTGAATAGATGGACCGTGGCTGGCTCTGCGGGTCATAAGTGGACGGCGCACGAAAATCCAGCGCGTGCGCAGTGGTTCCGGGAGCTTGCGGTACGTTCAGATCGAGCGGATCGGCAAACGGAAAGCTGCTCGCCGAGTTGGTTTCCGCGCGAGGCGACTTATCCGGTACGCCGGCGGCCGGAACAGGACCAGGAATCTTGGGTGGATTCGAAAATAGCGGCCGGGCCTCTTCAAGAAAAGAAAAAGCCGGGATGGCCGAGGAATCGGCTACGCCCAAAGCGCCAGGAACTGTTGGCGACGGAGGTTGCAGAGACTGAGCAGCCTGCGCGGGCTGAAGATCGGTAAACAGCGTCGCAGGAATCGCCGCAAATCCCTCGTAGGTGGGCACGGCGCTGCCAAACGATTGTGAAGGAGTATTCTGCGCCGCAGGCTCTGCATCGGGCTCAACAAAGAGTGGCCGCGCATCTTGCAAAAATGCAAATGCCGGCCCCGCCGTGGGAGCAATTCCGCCCGCTGATCCCCTGCCCGGAAGCGTTGAAACCGGCGCGGTTGGAGCGGCCGGGCGCAGGTCCGGCGCAATGCTTCTATCCGGCGTGGCAACGAAGGGTCCAGGCTGGGCATCGGCCGCACTGGCCAGCAGTCCCGAAGCCGCACCTGGAACCGCGGGCGCAGTGGGGCTGGGCACGGCGGCATAGGGATTCCCGCTGAAAGCGGAGTTAGGCGGCAACACCGCCGCCGCCGCGCTTGCCACAGGCTGCTGAAGCGCTTCGGGCAACGCATTGAAGAGCTCGTTGGCCATGCGCGCCAGCTCGGCCGGAGCGGGAAGGCCCGGAGTTAGCCCTTCGCTCGCGTGCAATGGCGTTGCCCAGTTAGCTGTCTCCGGAAGCTCTGCCGAGAGCGGCAAATGCTCACTTGTACTCATGGTATTGACCCACGTCTACATCTTCGAGCAGGGCAATTGCATCGTCTGTCAGCACGGCCGCCGAGCAGTACAGCGAGACCAGGTAAGAGGCAAGCGACCTCTGATCGATTCCCATGAAGCGAACCGACAAGCCCGGGCTCTGCTCTCCGGGAAGTCCCGGCTGGAAGAGGCCCACCACGCCCTGTTTCTTTTCACCGACGCGCACGAGCAGAATCCTGGACCTCTGGTCCTTGTTTCGGATGGCGATCTTGTCGGTGGGAATCAGCGGAACTCCGCGCCAAGTCACGAATGGCGTTCCGAACAGAGTTACCGTGGGCGGTGGCACGCCGCGGCGGGTGCATTCCCGTCCAAAGGCGGCAATGCTGCGCGGATGCGCCAGAAAGAACGAAGGCTCCTTCCACACCTTGGTCAATAACTCATCCAGATCGTCCGGCGTGGGCGCGCCCTTGCGCGTCTTGATCTTCTGCTCTTCGGAGACATTATTCAGCAGCCCGTAATCGGCATTGTTGAGCAACTCGCTCTCCTGCTTTTCCTTGACGCTCTCGATCAGCAGCCGCAACTGCTCGCGAACCTGATCGTAGGGATTGCTGAGAAGGTCGGAGACGCGGGTATGAACATTGAGAATCGCATTGATGCTGCTCAGCCGGTATTCCCGCGGCTTGTCATGATATTCGACAAATGTGGGGGCCAGTGTTGACTCGTCTGAGTGGTCGCAGGTCGACTCGATGATCTTGCTCTCATCCACCTTGTTGAGCCTGAAGGTTCCCGCCTCCAGCGGTTTCCAGTCCAGGAAGCGAACCAGCCAGCGCGGCGTGATGGCCCCGAACTGCGGAGCGGTCTTGGTAACATTTGCAAGTTGAAATGCTGCTTCCTCGCGCAATGAAGCGCGAATCACTTCTTCTGCCACGGGTTGCCTCCTTCGGGATCAATTAAGACGGGTGAATGGTGGCCCCATAAATTTCAGTTTGCGTGGGGATAAGTAGAAGAGCGAAGATGATCCTCGCGGACAGCTGCGAGCCCGCGCCAGCGCGCCAGCGGCGACGCTGACGCTTCGAACTTATTGTGGGCAGCTTCACGTGATGGTCAGTACTTGCGAACGCTCCGATCGACGCGATCCGACCAGGCGTGAATTCCACCCGTCAGGTTCCACACATGGCTGAACCCCGCATTCTGAAGAACCTGTGCAGCCTTTACACCCCGCTGTCCCATCTTGCAAATGGTGACAATCTGCAGGTTTGCGTCGAGTTCATTGATCCGTTTCGGCAACTCGGGGAGCGGAATCAGTTGCCCGCCAATGTTGGAGATCTCGTACTCGTTTTCATCCCGCACATCGAGCAGAAAAAGGTTCTCGCCGGCATCCAGCCGCTGTTTCAGTTCTTCGACACGGATTTCAGGAACGCCCATCGTTTTCTCCCTTGCAGAATTCGTTTTGGCGACTGCCCGATTTGCCGCACCCGCCTCAATTTCGACCCAAAATAGAAAACCCACCTGCCAGTTCAATCTCTGGCGGTGGGTTCAAAAGAGGTGGCGGCTTGTAAGTTACTCTAGCCCAGCCATTTCCTCACGCCAGAATGCATATGCGCGCAACACATCGCAGCGCAACAACAAACTCCGGCGTTCATGGGGCTAAAAGTACTCACGAAAGAAATGTAGCACACGTACGCCTGGGAGACAAGAAGAAATGTGGGCATTGGCACAATGAGCATCTGCACGGACGGAGAATCTGAAACTGGAATTCTGCTTCACGAATACTGGTGGCTTTCGATCCGGGAATTGTTTGATTTTCGCCGATGTATCCGTAGTAAATGCGATTTTCCAGTTTGATATTTCATCAAACTGTCCTATACTCTCTCACATGAGTAAGTCGCTCCATGCCGCCCGGCATTTTGCCTGTTGTTGCTGTTGCCGCTAGCAACAGCCTCTCACTGCGACTGAAAATCCACTCTGCTCTGGCAATGCTTTGAAGATAACTGTTTGTCTCCCGGTACATCGAGGGCATGCACGCTCTTCGCGCCTTGCTGCTGCTGAGGAGTACTTCCGCCGCACGACCATTCCTTTCAATCCAGAGTTCATTCAGGAGAATACTTCCATGCGCATTTCTGCACCTGTTTTACCTTCGCCAGTGTTCAAGAGCCGGTGGCTGCTGATTGCCCTGCTCGCCGCCCTTTCCTTTGCCGCAACCGCCGCGCAGGCGCAGAACCTGAGCTTTGAGGGGCCGACCGGCATTCTGGTCACGCCGTTGGCGTCGGTCTCCCCCTCCCCGGCCAATGGCGTTGGACACCCCGCCATCGCCTACCACATACTGGTCGGCGGGCCGGTGCTCGGCGTCTTCAATACCGTTTCGCTTACCGAAGGCTTCGCCAAGCGCTTCGAGGCTGGCTACACGCGCGAAGACCACTCGGCAGGCGATACGGCCGGCCTGAGCCCGCTGTGGACCAATGGCATCAACATCATTCACGGCAAGGCCAACATCGTGCCCGAGAATGCCTTCAAGACCAAGTGGGTTCCTGCGATCTCCGTCGGCGGCATTCTGCGCACCAACGACAGCAACGTATTCGACGGAACCAATGGGCAAACCAAGACCAACGGCGACCTTTACCTGGTCGCCACCAAGGTCATCACGCAGATCGACAAGAAGGTCCCGGTGCTGATCAACGCGGGCGTGCGCGGTACCAATTCCTCGTTGTGGGGCCTGGGCGGCAACGCTCCCAACTTCACGGCGGGCGGCTTTGGCGCGCTGGCCTTTGTCATCACAGGCCCCGGCAAGAGCACCATCATCCTGGCCTCGGAGGCCATCCAGCAGCCGCGGACCATCAAGACGACCAACAAATTCGGCGTCAGCTCCGGAGCCTTCGACATTCCCCCCACGGTGGACTATGCCGTGCGCGTCGTTCCTTCACCCAAGCACAAACTCAACCTGGACTTCGGCATTCTTCAGGCGGCGGGCAGGATCGCCCCCGGTGTGAACCTGCAGGCCCGCACCACCGAGGCCATCGGCGTTTCGTACGGATTCTAAGAATAACAGCGACAAGCTTCCATCTATCAGGTCTCTGACTGCTTATGGTTGTAACTGTGCGGGTGCCCCATCCTTGCGTGGTATTTGCTTTTGCAGCAAGAGTGGGAAAGTACAGAATTACGCACTCAGAGACCTGGTTCCCAAATGTGGGTCTTCGGCAAAACCAATTGGTCAAACCGGAGACAAGAGCCGGGAGCGGCGGCTATAGCATATTCAGAATTGGTGCGGGCCGATAGCACGCACTCAAGTGCCTCTTTCCACAAGAAAGAGCCACCCCTGATGCAACATAAATCAAAAGCTTTTTATTTTGTTCTTTCGGACACTTGCAGGTTTTGTCTGCTTGTCCTACGGGTGAACCCCTTGCGGGGACGGACTTCAGCCCATCCCCTTCAAGACAAAGCGGAACGGTTCCTTTCCAGCTTACACTGCAATGGCTTCAGTGGGCAGCGCCAGCGCCTTCTGGCGGAGCGATTCAAACAGGGGCGAGGAGAGATAGCGCTCGCCGAAGTCCGGCAGAACAGCGACAATCAGCTTGCCCGCGTTCTCCGGCCGCGCGGCCACCTTCAGCGCCGCCGCCACCGCCGCGCCCGAGCTGATGCCCACAAACAAGCCCTCTTTCAGCGGCAGTTCGCGCGCGGCGTTGATGGCTTCATCGTTGGTGATCTGAATGATCTCATCGACCAGGCTGGTGTCCAGCACACCGGGGATGAATCCTGGCCCGATGCCCTGAATCTTGTGCGGTCCGGGCTTGCCGCCGGAGAGCACCGGGCTGTCGGTGGGCTCGACGGCGATAGCCTTGAAGGAGGGCTTCAGCGGCTTGATGTAGCGGGCCACGCCGGTGATGGTGCCGCCGGTGCCGGTGCCACTGATGAGGATGTCCACCTTGCCGTCGGTGTCGTTCCAGATCTCCGGGCCAGTGGTGGCCTGGTGAATGGCCGGGTTGGCGGGGTTATTGAACTGCTGCGGGATGAAACCGTTGGGGGTCTTGGCTAGAATCTCCTCGGCCTTGGCCACGGCGCCCTTCATGCCGCTGGGGCCGGGGGTGAGCACGATCTCGGCGCCGAAGGCCAACAGGATCACCCGGCGTTCCAAGCTCATCGTCTCCGGCATGGTGAGGATCAGCCGGTAGCCCTTGACGGCGGCCACAAAGGCCAGCGCGATGCCGGTGTTGCCGCTGGTCGGCTCAATCAGCACAGTCTTGCCAGGGGTGATCTTGCCAGCCTTCTCGGCGGCCTCGATCAGCGCCAGGCCGATGCGGTCTTTTACGCTGGCCACCGGGTTCTGGCTCTCCAGCTTGACCAGTACGGTCGCAGGTAGCCCCGCTGCCAGCTTGTTCAGTCGCACCAACGGGGTATTACCAATGATTTCAGTTACATCTGCGGCAATTTTCGCCATGATGATCTCCTCTTTCCGGGATACAGTCCCAGCAGTTCTCAAATTTTTTGGGTGATGGTCAAGCTGTCAGGCAGTAAAGACGGCGCGCGAATGGGGCACACGTCTGTATCGCTGTTGGCACCAGGGCGGTGTTAGCGACATCGGGGCATAGGAGAAGAATAGTACCGAAGCGCGGCCGGTGGCAAGCGAAAACTCGCTTCCCTTGTCAAGATGAGTCTCAACTTTCCGCAAACGGGGTTCAGGCTCAGGTGCGATTTTTGTCCAGGAGGCATTTGGAAACCGAGCCATAAAGACCAACGGCCGAGCTGCGAATACCGGCACATGAGCCGCTAAGGCGAGCCTGGAGGCGGGCGCAAGGGCCATGGAAATGGCAGCGTGTAATATGTGCCACTATGCGGTACAGGAGCCTTGTTTTGGGCTTGTAGGCCGATTCCAGAGGATTAAAAGCCCTTTGGGGGCTCTCGAAAGCCGCTGCCGGAAGATAAAAATTCCATAATGCAAGAAATCCT
>Ga0224534_1001954_pt1 | contig 10195 bp, 11 predicted proteins | sample 714E12024metaG_FD_172012 | JGI IMG/M metagenome (GOLD analysis project Ga0224534, IMG submission 172012) | Peat soil microbial communities from Stordalen Mire, Sweden - 717 E1 20-24 | ecosystem: Environmental > Terrestrial > Soil > Wetlands > Peat | place: Sweden: Norrbotten County, Stordalen...
GATGGGACCGGAGGCATGAAACGCCGTTTGCCGACGACGAGGTAGGGGGAATCGGTGTTGGTGGCGATGAGCCTCCCGCCGCTCACCGAAGAGACGAAGCGCCACAGTCCGACAGAAGCCCATCCCGGCATGGCGCTCGCTGCCGCAAAGGCGGCTCTGATCGCTGAGATCGCGTAACGGGCCGGTTCGGTGAAGGGCGCGATCGCGTCACCACCGAGCTCGACGCAAAGCGCCGCGAACGAGACGCCGATGCGCAACGCCCGGTCCGAGAACCGCCTCAGCCAACTGCGCGCCGTCGCATGAAAGACATCGGCGCGTGCTGCCGCCGGTCGCACGCCGCCCGGACCGTCGACCACTTCTTCAAGCACGGTGCCGATCGTCTCGACCACATCGAGACGACCGGCGAGCACGAAACAAGGCAGCAGGACGTGGGTAACCGCACAACGACCGCAGCGCAGTCTCGGCACGAATATCTGGTGACACAGACCGGCCTCGCGGACAGGACGACGGTATCCCGACCAGAACGTCATCGGCAGCGAGCACGACGGACAATCCGGCCGGGGAAACTCGACGTCTCGCCCAGCAGCCACGTAGGCGTCGACGGACAACGGACAGGGCCATACGATGGACATGGGCGTTACACCGCCTTGGACCCCTCCCGACTTCAGCGGCCAAACTGCGCGGGAGGGGTCCCTCGCGTTCAGGAACGCCTCATCCTCGCGAGATCGTCGGCGCGTCGGCCAATGCAAGCGTCGTCAAAGAGCGCGGCCGAGAGCCGCGCCTACATGCTCAGGAAGTCAGGCCGTCAACAGAGCGCAACGCGAAGTCTGGCATTGGGGTGAAGAAGAGACCTCCTGGGAAGCCTACGGCAGCGGCTATCCCGAGTTCACCGAGTACCGGTTCGCGCCTTCCTGGCCGCGACTTGTCGGCGCTTATGTCCCTTTCTCCGCCCGCGTAGGTGTCTTGACTGGATGGCAAGTGACAAGCCACGACGGCGTTGGCTCCGACCCTGCGATCCAGATCGCATGCGACCTGGCTCTCAATCTCCTGGAACTCGACTCCGAGCGTCGCCAAGGACCTATTCGCCACATGACGACGCCCGCACCCATCCCCGCTGCGCTCAGCCTCACCGAAGTCGCTGAGTTCCTACTCCACCTGTGGCCCATCACCGACGTCGCCGCTGGGTTGGCCCCGGAGCTGCTCCCTCCGGGCAACTACGGCCATGGCCAAGTGGCCGCCTGGATTCAGGTGCGCAACGTCCAGCTCGAACGAGTAATAGACCTCAGGTCGCTCAAACGGCTGCCTGAGAGCAGTGACGCACCAGACGGTTCGACCGCCGGACTGTGGCCCTTGGTCACCGCGAAAGGTCACTCCGATCCACGCGACCTAATCGCCGACATGCTCCTGGACTTGATGGAACGGTCCGGTTACCGGCATCTTGACGATCTTCTGAGCGGCTTTCGCGATGGCACGGACCACCTTTAGAAGAGAGCCTCCTGTCGCACATCGGGATGGAGTTCGGGTACTTCTGCTCCCGTGGCCTCTTGCCACCATGCCGCGAAAATGCGGCGATGACAGGACGCCCCCGGCTTTCCTAAATCCTCGAAGCACAGGAGCGCTAGGCGGTCGTTGCTCGCATCGTCACAACAACGCTGGAGCAGAGCCCGGATCGCTTCCACGCCAAGGTCGTCGAGACGTGCCCGGTATATCTCCTCGAAGACATCCATAGGCAGCCCCAACATGGACCGCGTCGGAGCTAGTGCACGCAGATTGCCAGCCAGCGCATATCCCAATGGCCAGCGTGGATTGCCCACCGTGATCCCAATCGGAACACGCCCGGACCGCAGGATGATATCTTTTGCGGCGTACCTGGATGTTGCTAGATCCACAAGCCTCTCCTCTGGTCGAGAACTGGCCGACCGTTCAGAAGATTGGTGTCTGAAAGAATCATAGCATCCGGCTACATACGGCATAAGTGATCGGTCTCTCTGTGCCCGACATATCAGCAATGTAGACCACCGCCTCGCCCTGTGCTTGCTTATAGAAGGTGACCTCTGCTGTTCGCCCCTTAGAGGGCTCTCAACTCGTCCTAGAGGCTTTAGACGGCCTCTCGTGTAGGTATGTTGCGGTCGAGGCGCACGAGCGGTTATGTGGGGCTGGCGAGCGAGGTCTGATTCCAGTGTCCGGCGTGCAGTGTGCCTCGGCCCCGCTTTATCGGGTGTGGTCCTAACATGGGCTCGTGAGAGAGCAACCGACGCTGGCAGACCTGAAGGCACGCGCAGAGCGCGGTCGGCGAATCCTCGGGACGGCGTCAGTTGACGAGAACCACGACCCGCAGGTAGCCGGTGCGGACGGCATCGAAGACCTGGATGGTTCCGCCGAAGTCGCCTCTGTCAAACCGGAGACCGATCGGCTCGGGGACTAGCTCTCCCAACCTGTCGAAAAGCTCCGTCTCATCGGCGTCCAAAAACCTCGACGGATCGGCGTCCTGCGCGTCGCAGATACGCAGCGACTCGCTCACGAGTGCCTCATATTCGGTAGACCACTCATTGAAGTCCATGGCAAGCGGTGAAGAACCGAGTCGGCAGGGCGCGAACGCGGCCAGGTAGTCAGCCTTGCCCCTTGACTCCCCGTCGTTCTCACCTGGTTCTGACAAGGCAAAAAGCTGGGCGAGGGAACGGCCACCGTAACGGGCCGGGTTGTAGCGATGGTTTCGCAGCGACCCCGCGGCGTCCGCCGCCCTGGTTAGTTGCACCCACTCGTTCATGACGCCCTCTACGTCAGCCATCCCAACGACCGTTCTCCCGATCATCGGTGCCAGCTCCTCCGCAAGGACATCTGGCCCGACGCCACGAGGCGCCACCACGGTCCACCCGGACCGGATTCGTTCGCGCTCGGATGGAGCGAGTTGGCGGAACCAGTCGAACTCACCTGACGTGTCGGACTTCTTCGGTCGGCGCAAGCCTGAAAGCTTGTGCAGCGTCCGCGAGGCAGACGTGGCGAGCGACTCGGCAGCGGCGATGTCAGCCTGTGAGATCTTGACCGGTTGGTCGTCGGTTCTTCTCACTCGGGCAAGGCGGCCAGTCCGGTCTGCCCACTCGCGGACCAGCGGCCAGTGCCAAACGGGGGTGTTCGACACGGTCGCCAGTGGCTCCGGCAACAGACCGCGGGCGCGCCACATCGAGACAGTGTTCGATTTGACCCCGAGCCGAGAGGCGATCTCCTGGGGCCCCACGAGGTCGAGCAACTGAGTCAGCGCCATCGTGCGCGGACTCTCACGAGCACACCGGGAGCGGGCCCCCGAGCGTGTCGGTCACTTCAGATCTGCTTGCAGCGTGTCGCCATCGACGTAGGCGGCGCCAGCTTGCGCAGCACACAAGGGTGAACAGCCCACCGACCGTGTCCAGGAGCCGCCCGGAACGAAGAAACCGTCCCCGCCTATCTGAGCACCGCACCGGCAGTAGCCGAGTTGCTCGTGATCGTCGTGGAGCGGGCGAACTCGATCCAGGATCTTCAAGGCCAGCTCGTCGCTGGTGGCGCGGGCGCAGAATACGAAGTCGGCTCCGAAATGGATCTCTCGGGCGCCGTATTCCGGATCTGGGACAAGGTCGGGGGCGCGGTACGTCTTAAGATCCTGCGTAGGGTCGAAGTCGGCTCCAGCGAACTCGTCCGCGAGAGCCTTGACGGCCTTCTCTGTCGGCCCATCGGTCCAAGAGATGTCGATCGAGGCTCCACCTGCGTAGACGTCGCTGCGAACGCTGAACTTGACCCCCGAGAATGTTCGCTTCAGCGCCTGGCGCAAGAGCTTCGCCGTGTCTGCGCAGCTCAGATGCTCAGTTCCCGCGCCCACCGTGTCCTTCTCCTCTTGCTGTGAGTTTAGCTCCCATAATCATATTAGTCCTGGTCACAGCCTATGTCCAGAGGAAATGTGAGCTATTCTCACACTTGACGGCGGTATTCGTGGTCGAGGTGTCCGGGGCCGCTGCTAGAGCGCCCTCGCGCCCTCGCGCCCTCGCGTCACGCGAAGTTCGCACTTTCGCGTCTGCGACCTGGGCGTTTGCATCTGAGCAGGCTTCACGTCGCATGGTGACGCCAAACGTGCTACTTAGAAACGCGCCCGGATTTGTGCTGTGGCTGGCCTGATTCGGGCTCAAAGTTAAGCGACGGCTGTGGACGCTCGCCCACACGGCCTCGATGTGGCCGCTCGGACACTTTGCCCTGGTCACAGGTTCGGCGGCTCTGGCTGGCTGGCTTGCTGGCGGCCAATCCGAACGCTAGAGCTACGCTACGCCGTAGCATCAGCCCGAAAAGCGCGGCGCCTCACCCCGAATCCGTAATCCGGCTGTCAACCTTGGCGAGCTTCCCGCGAGATGTGAGTGATACGCGAGATCTGAGTATTTCGAGTATCCTTGACGGCGATGGACGCCAACGACACAAGGCAGGCTGTCTTTCGACTTGCTCACGAGCATCCTGACTGGCTCCCTGTGCTTCGAGCCGCTTGTACCCAGGCTCGCCAGACCGAGCGAACTTGCGGCGAGTTCGCTGGCAGGTGGGTCTTGCAGGAACTCGCCAAGGAGACTGGCCACGCTGAGTGGAGACCGGGACTCCGTCTCCTTTCCAGCTACGGACTGATTGAGAAGACGGACTCAGCAGACGGAGGCAGGCGCGCCTACTACGGGATGCCCAATCGAGAATCGGTGGAGCAAGCACTCGCAGACTTGGAACTGCTCGGCGAGATGCCCATGGCGGGCTTCACCGACAAGCTGGGCGCCCAAGTCGCCGACATGGCGAAGATCCCCATCGCTGGCATCGCAGAGCAGCTGGGCGCCCAAGTCGCCGACATGGCGAAGATCCCCATCGCTGGCATCGCAGAGCAGGTGAACGCCAACCTCGCCCAGCTCTACAAGCTTCCCTTCACCGGGCTGGCAGAGCAGGTGAACGCGAACCTCGCCCAGCTCTACAAGCTACCCATCGCAGGTTGGTCCGAGCAGGTGAACGCGAACCTCGCCCAGCTCTACAAGCTACCCATCGCAGGTTGGTCCGAGCAGTTGAACGCCGACCTCGCCCAGTTCTACAAGCTTCCCTTCACCGGGCTGGCAGAGCAGGTGAACGCGAACCTCGCCCAGCTCGCCAGCCTCCGCATCACCGATTTAGCGGGCCAGCTAACTACTGCAATCCAAGTCTCCAGCGACGTTGCCGCCAACGCCACGTCCGGAGAGTCGCTCACAGATCACTCCGCCGACGGCCTTCCCGGCAAAGTGACGCCGGAACTCGTGACCGCGATAGCGCGCCTCGTGATCGTCCTTGCCCTCCTCCAGTACCTGATACACCTAGTCCTGGTCGCGGCATCTACTGCTGGCGTCTCGGCCGAACATGCCACCGTTGCTCTTGCCGCCATCGCGGTCCACCTCTACGACCAGAATCACGCGTTTCTGGGAGACTCGGCGCACTTCGTCAAGTTCGTAGGGAGTCTCCTGGGCGTCGTGGCGTTCGTCCAGTCTCGCAAGTCCACTGGCCGAATCCTTGCCGCAGTTGAGCACCTCGATGCCGACCGACAGAGGGACGGTCGATTCGAGCCGACCCCGGCTTCTTTAGACCCTCCGGGCCAGGTCGATTAGGGCGACTGGCTAAAACCAGGCAGCCCGCTTCGATCGGTCACAGCGCCTATGCACTAGCGGTCCGTCGCCCAAATGCGCTGGTGGTCCCTCGATGCCTATCGTTCGCGTCCTCCGAGTCATTTCGGCCAGTTCTTAGCAACTCGGACCGGACTTGTGGGGCTGCCAGTTGCCGATGAGCTTGAGTTGCCCTTTTGCGGCTACTTCGACCAGCACAGCGTGTTGACAGTCACCTGGCGCACCGAAGACATTCCCGTCGACGACCGCCGTGCCGTTCGGGAAGACCGCGACCCCGCCGTCTGCAAAGGACTGCCTCCCGGGGAGCAGCCCGCGTAGCGAGTAGTTGAAGAGCAGGTGACCACTGGTCGGCCAGTGCGCAGTGGCTGAGTACCGGACGAGCGAGAAGCTACCGGCGTCAACGACCGAGCCCGGCGGACCCGCCGCCAAGGCATCGGGTGGTTCCAAGCGAAGAAAGCCGATGGTGTGCAGCCGCCCGCCGGGACGAAGCGCGAAGACAGTATAGGGGTCGGTACCACCGATGTAGAGACTGCCTGCACGATCGAACGCGATCGCGCTTGGACCCGGCTCGCGATCCTCTGGGTATAGCGGGTCGGCGCCGAGGAAGCTCGCCGGAACGAGCTTCAGGTAGAGCCGACCATCCTGCAGGACCGCGACGTCGCTCGGGCATCCGAGTGCCAGGTAAAGGCGGTCGGTCGGAGAGACCGCGATTCCCGGCGATCCGACGGCCACGTGGGTCGCGATCGTGCCGTTCGTGAGTTTGCAGATGCCCGGGTTTTGGCCATTGCCAGCGACCGTGGTGATCACGCCCGAGGGAGAGACGGCGCGCACCCGGTTGCCCCCCGAGAGGTACAGGGTGCCGTCGGGCGCCAGTGCCAGCGCCCCCACATCGTCCAGCTCAGCACGCGTCGCCAAGCCTCCATCGCCAGACTCGCCGACGACCCCGTTGCCAGCGACGACACGCATGTTGCCGTTGGGATCGCGTAACAGGACCTGATGCCGCGACGTGTCATAGATGTAGAGCCCACCATCGGGTGCCGCCACCATCGCGCCTGGCTCGACGAGGCTCAGGCTACGCACCTTCGACGACGAAGCACCGGCGTGGGGCATGACGAGTGTGAGCAAGCTGACGAAAACACCCATCCCGGCCCAAGGGCGGAACCTACGCACAGCCTGATTATCGCGTGCCCTGAGGGCCTGTTTGAGCGCGGCACACACCAGCGCTTCGGATGCCCTGACTAGGCAGAATCCTGCACCGATGATCGTCGACGTTGTCTGCATCCTGGTCATCCGCGGCATCGGAGTGGCGGTCTATCCCGTGTGCAAGAAACTCATCGGCGCGTAGCCGTCTAATCGCTCAGGATGCTCTAGAGGAAGGAAACCCAGCCCGGAGCGAGATCGCAGCACAGGAGTGAGCGTGGAGGCTGGAGCCTGCCTTTAAGTCTGAGGGGCGGAACCAGATTGTCGGCTCATCGTGGCGGGACGCCGCCCCGAACTTCACGCCTACCTCCTCGTCGCGCTGGTTCAGTTCCACGACGCGCCCGGTACGTCCGGCGAACCGAGCGGGCTGGAAATCTTGTGAGCTGGGAGTTTCGGGTAAGGACACGTGATTAGGCGAGCGACACCCTGACTACTGCTTGTTCTCAGAGTCCCAAGGAACGCTCAACCGGCTTATGCTCGGATTCGATGGTCAGCACGCGCCAAGGCCACGGCTCGTCTCAGCAGACTTTCGTTCTCGTTGACACAAGTGTCTGGCGGTCGCAGCCCCTTCTCCGCACCCCGCTCGGTGATGCGCTCATCTACTACGTGCGTCGGACGGACTCGAAGATTGCATTGCCAGAGGTCGTCGAACTGGAGGTCACCAAGCAGTTTCTCCGCTCGGTGAGAGAGGCACGATCGCTGGCCGATAACAGCTTCAGGACACTTCAACAAGTAATGGGTCAGATGCCAGAGTTCAAGCTTCCGAACGATAACGAGGTACGTGAGGCCATCAAGCAACGCCTAGATGACCTTGTCGACATTATCGAGCGGGTCCCGTTCACCCTCGAACACGCACGTGGCGCCCTTCAACGCGTGATCGACGAGACGCCGCCGAACTCGCCGAAGAACCAGCAGTTCAAGGACTCGGCTATCTGGGAGGCAGCCCGTGAGTTGGCGGGTCGTAGACCAGTCCTCTTCGTCACGGACGACAAGGGATTCTTCGAGGCTCGTGACCCCACTAAGGGAGTCGCCCGCATCCTGCGAGAGGAAATCGACGGTGGCGTCGACATCAGGGTGTTCTATGGGCTCCTTGCCTGTCTAGAGGCCGTCCACGGTGCTGCGCCCAAGCTCGATCGCGATGCCGTTGCCAAACAACTCGATGAGATTCTGAGGACGGAAGTGAACACGTATCTCGCACGGGACGGGTGGGTAGCAACCGACCCAGCAGCGATGGATTTAGACGTTTTCGCAACGGAACGTCCGTCGCAAGTAACCCTTTCGCTCAGAGCCGACTACCCGTTGGGTGACCTTCTGCCGGATGAGAATCGAATGGCACCCTCGGCCATCGTGCAGGCAACGGCCACATATGACCTCAAGACGAATAAGGTTGCCGGAGTCACCCTTGACGTGCTCAACACCGAGTGGACCGATGTCGGTGGCGAACGTCGCAGCTCCGCGATCGTGTTTGCCCGTGCTGCCATCGTCGTCGGCGTTGCCGTCAACGCAAGTGGTTCTTTCTAAACGGGTGTTCGTCGACCGACTTGGGCGGTCGCGCCCGGTTAGGGCACTGAACGACTCACAACTGGTTCCTGCCAGCGGGCCGCAGTACCGGAGGCGTAGGGACCTCGCGACAAGGCGCTCCAGGCACCAGTAGCACCGTCCCGAATCACTATCGCCGCTTTCCGCCTGGCGCGATTAGCGCATCAGTGACGGCGCCCTGGATCAGCCCTTTTGAGGACGACGGTTCGGATAGTTCGAGATTCGGCGAGCTGCACGGCGAGGGTTGACGCACGTTCGCGCCGGGTTGTGCACCACCCAGAACTCGTATTTGGAGTAGGGGGACGAGCGTTGCGCGGGTCAGGGTGAATCTCGATCCAGCCAGACGCAGGCCGCCGTCGGCAGCGTCGTGGACGAGCGGCACTCGTTGTCCGGTTTCAGGACGCGGCGATGGCCACGGTCACTGCCGAAGTCAGCCACAGAGGCGCCGAAAGCTGGGGCCGTTTTCAATCTGTGAGCTGGGCCGGAGGCGCGACGTTGGCCATGGACCACGCCGGATGACTGCCCAAGCCCCGGTCATGCGGTCCGCCGCAGAACGCTCGCAGGTCGGCGTTTGGTGCGCCCGACGGAGTCGTGCTCGCGGTGTCAAACCCGCACGCCGTATCGGTACTCCTTCGGCTATTAGTCCAGCTCAGCAGATACGACCGGGAAACTCACTCTGGCCCAGAACTCGCCGAACGATGCAGCTCGGTGGTACAGGCGCGAGCGAGAATGTTGCTCGTTTTCCGGGTCCGGAGGCGCAGATGGCCATGGTCACGGCCGAAGTCAGCCACAGACGCGCTGAAAGGCTGGGCCGTTTTCAGGCTGCGACCTGGGCTTGAGGCGCGAACATTCGCTGTGTACAGCGCCGAATGACCGCCTGAGCCCGCGGCAAGCGGCGGGAGCACAGCCTCTCTAGGTGAACATTTAGGCTCACTCGGCTGCGTGGCCCACGCGCCAAAGTTTGGCTGGACTGCGCTCGGTGACAACCTGGGCCCAACGCATGATCCTCCCAGGTCAGCAGACAAAACCGGTGAAGCTGACCACGCCTCGGGATCTTCAGCGTGATGCTGTTTCGATGCTGTAGCGGTGCTGTCGGCTCTTCAAGCTGAGAGCGGGACCGTGCCTAGTCAGATTCCATACTTCGGCAGTCAACCTCCGGGTAGCTCGCCGGAAACGAGCGGAGGCTGGCTACGAGACGGGTTTTCCCAGGTCAGCAGGCGCAAATGTGAAGTTCACTGCGGCCCGATTCGGCAGGGTCTACAACGATGCGGCCCTGGCGCCACGCGGAAGGTGAGCGCGGCACGGTGTGACAGCCCGCCAGCAGCTCGTTGTAGCGGCTTCAGAGGACACCTCCTGTGGGTGTAAAGGGCCTCCCCATCGAAACGCACGAGCGGGCCCGTGCGCCTGGGCAGCGAATCTGAGCCCGAACCTTCGCACTGACTCTTGTGCAGTCGCCGAAGCCGGTCTTATCGCTCGTAGTTGGCTCGCGGGAACGGACGGGAGGTTGGAGAATCAGGTTGTTTCGGGGGCGCGAAGTACCCCCTACCTACTCCCAATCAACTATGGGAGGGGTGGGAGGAGTAGGTCAGTCCCCGATCGCGGCCCTCTGACCTGGACCTCGACCCCGCAGGCTGGTCGGATTCCAGCCTGCGCCGCAGACCCTCCATTGCTTGGAGCCACTCCCAGATCTGGTTCCAATCGAAACTGGTTGGGGGTGCCAGCTCGGAACACGAACTCACAACTGCCAGGCGCTGAGCAGCTCCGCGGCATCGAGGACAAGGTCGGCTCGGACACCTGAGGCGGCACCGCGCGGCGCGACGGCG
>Ga0224534_1001955_pt1 | contig 10195 bp, 7 predicted proteins | sample 714E12024metaG_FD_172012 | JGI IMG/M metagenome (GOLD analysis project Ga0224534, IMG submission 172012) | Peat soil microbial communities from Stordalen Mire, Sweden - 717 E1 20-24 | ecosystem: Environmental > Terrestrial > Soil > Wetlands > Peat | place: Sweden: Norrbotten County, Stordalen...
GCGCGTCCAGATCCAGCTCGGCAGCCTTCTTGTCGTGCGTGTCGAGAGAGTACGTCGCATACATCACCTGGGTCAGCGTGTTGAGCGCGCGGCCATGTGCACTCGCCCGCACCATCCGCGCGAATACGTCGCACGGGATCGGCTCACCGGTCTGATAGTGCTTCGCAAAGGTGCGCACGAGCTCCGGATTCTCGAAGAACTCCTCCAGCATCTGCGACGGAACCTCGACAAAATCGCCCTCGGTCGTGATGCCCGACTGCCCGGCCCAGCGCTGCCGCCCGCCCAGCACCTCGTGCATCAGGTGGCCGAACTCGTGGAAGTAGGTCACCACATCGGAGTACTGCATCAATCCCGCGTCGTCATTTGCCGGATGCTCGCGGTCTCTCTTGGGCTGCGGGAAGTTGCACACCAGCGACGCCTCCGGCAGCTGCTGCCCCAGCACGCCCCCCACCAGCGAGCACTCACTAAACCACTTACTCTTGCCCGCGCGTGGATGCATGTCCAGATAGATCCGGCCGACCGCCGCTCCAAACTCCTTCGAAGCTGCGTCATTATCGACAATATCGAACACCCTCACGGCCGCATCCCAAACCGTCGCGCCCTCTACCCGCACGAACTTCACGCCAAACAGCTTGCCCGCCGTGGCCAGGATTCCCGCTTCCACCTGCTCGTAGGGAAAGTAGGGCCGCACGCTCTGCGAGTCGAAGTCGTACATCGCGCGGCGGAACTGCTCCTCCCAATACCGCGCATCGCTCAGCGTGAGCGGGAGCACCTCGGGATTGCGCCCGCGCACAAACGCCTCAAGCTCCGCGAACTCGAGCTGCGCCGTCTCCCGCGCGGCGGCCTCGACCTCGCCCAGAAACCGTCGCATATTCTCCGCCGACCCCATCATCTGGTCGACCGTCGCAAGATCCGCCCAGCTGCGAAAACCGAGCAGCCCAGCCATCTCCTCACGATCTGCGAGCAGCTCCAGCAGCACCTGCTTGTTCGCCGGATAGCCGCGGTCGTTGTACGCCAGATACATCCGGCGCCGCAACTGCGGGCTCACCGCATAGCTCATCACCGGCGTCATCTCCGGCGGATCGGTGGTGAGCACGACGGGCCCATCCGCCTCCAGCTTCAGGCCAGGCTCCTGGATGCCATGCTCCTGGATGCCATGCTCCGTGACCTCAGGCTGCACCGAAACCGTCCGCACCCCGTGCCGCGCCAGGTAATCGTGCGGCAGCCCGAACAGCTCATCCACATTCTCGATGGGGATCTTCCGCACATCATCCTGTACCGTGCGGCTGAAGCTCATGCTGAGCTCGGTCATCCGATCGGCTAACGCGCGAATCCGCTTCCGCGTCGGTTCGTCCTTGTCCACGCCGGACAGCCGGTAGAGCAGCAGCGTGCGCTCGATGTAGTACTGGGTCGCTGCATCCGCGCCGCTTCCATCCACCGCAACCAACGCCTGGTACACGTCACGGTTCAAACTCAGCGCGACACTCGCTGCGCCAATCACCTGCGAGAGCTCCTGCGCCGCATCGCGCACATCGGCCAGCGGATGCACCATGAACATCATGCCGCCCTGACTCCCCGCCATGCGCAGATGCCAGGAGGCACGGTCGTACGGCACCAGCGTGTTCTCTACCGTCCGCGCGCCCTCCACCGCCAGCAGCTCGGCAATCTTTGCGCGCGAGGCAGCCAGATGTTCCTCCACCCATGCTCTTGCATCGTCGCCACCGGTCAGCCCAGACCAAATATGAAGCTGGTCCTTCTCGCCGCTCAACGCCACGCTCCCCTTCATGCTCGTCGCCACATCCTGAACCGGCTGCGTCATCTCGTCCCCACTTTCTACTTAAAACTTTACGTGGAATTACCCGCTCGCGCAGCGCCGTTGCCCTGGTTCTCCTACAATGGAAGAATCATGCGCTTTCTCATCGCCCTGCTCGCTATCGCCGGAATCTTCGACTCCTGCCTCGCTCTGCGCATCCACTACCAGGACCCCGCGGCCGCGCCACCCTGCGCCGTCACCGAGAAGTTTGACTGCGGCACCGTCAACCACTCGCGCTACGCCGACTTCCCGCCCCGCACCTTCGACGACGCCGTCAATTCCAAGGGCATCCACATCCCCGTCGCCATCCTCGGGATTATCGGCTACGCGTTCATCGCGATCCTCGCACTCACCAAGCAGTATTGGCTCACCCTGCAAGCCTCCGAGATTGGCTTCGCCCTTGCCGCCTTTCTTTCCTACCTGGAGGCCTACGTCCTCGAAAAGTGGTGTATTTACTGCCTCTATTCAATGTGCATCATCTCGGCGATTGTGCTGCTGACCATCGTCACCCTGGTGATGAACCACCTGCGCAATCGCAAGGCCTCCGTCATTCTCTACCCCTAAAGCCGCTACAATCTCCGCATGTGGCCCAAGCTGACGCAGTTGCTCGAATTCGCCCCGCACCTTGCGCGGCTCATCCCCATGGCCGACCGATTCCTGCAATCCAAGACCGCCAGCGAGGAGGCGGCGCGGAACGCAATGGAGCAGATGGCCGAAGATCTTCGCGGAGACCTCGGCAAGGTCGCGGCTTCACACGCCGGCATCTACCGCCAGCTCAATGACCAGAGCGAAAAGCTCTCCACCATCTCCGCCGACGTGCACGCCGCCCGGCTTTCGACCGATTCCCTCGAAGTACGCATCGCGCGCCTCGATAAGCAGCTCTCCAGGGTCTGGCTCTCGCTGGCTGTAGCGCTCCTGCTGCTCGTCGCGGTCTGCATTCTCTCGGGCCTCATCCTCGTTCATCTGCACCAGGTCATCCGCTCTTCCTAGCTCGATCATGCCCGTGCTCCACCGCACCTCCAGAACAGCCCGCCTTGCCCAACGTCTGCGCCTTTGCTGCGCAGCCATCGCCGCGCACCGACGCGTCTACGCCACGATCTTCGCCCTCTGCCTCGCGCTCCTGGCCGCTATCCTCTGGCCCTTCGCCATCGAGGACCTGCAGTCCTTCGCCGTTCTGGAGCGCGTCGCCAATAACTCCGTCTCCAAACCACTGAGCTGGCTCGTCGACGACCCGGTCGCCACCACGGAGTTCACTCTCTCACTCCCCAGTGGCCCCATCCGTGCGCGCCTCTACACCCCGATTCACCATCCCCATGCGCCCGCGCTCATCCTCCTCCACGGCGTTCACAATCTCGGCATCGACGAGCCCCGCCTAGTCGCCTTCGCCTCCGCGATGTCCTCGTGCGGCCTGCGCGTCCTGACCCCCGAACTGCCCGACATCAAGGACTACCACGTTAGCGCCAACTCGATCGACACCATCGGCAATGCCGCCGCGTGGCTCTCCGCGCAGCAGGACCACCGCCCCGTCGGCGTCATCGGCCTCAGCTTCTCCGGCAGCCTCGCGCTGCTCGCCGCCGCGGAGCCCCAGTTCCGCCCCTCCATCGGGTTCGTCGTCGCCATTGGCTCCGGGGACGAGATGTCCCGCGTCGCCAACTACTACATCACCGGCGAAGATCTCCGCCCCAACGGCACCGAAGAGCGTCTGCCGCCGCATGAGTACGGCGCTCTCGTGCTCGAGTATGAGAGCCTCGAAGACTTCGTCCCCGCGCCCGACCTCGCCGCTGTGCGTTTAGTTCTGCGCGACCATCTCTACGAAGATGTTCCCGCGGAGCGCGCCGCACTCGCCAAGCTCACGCCCGCGCAGGCCGCCGAGGCCAAACAGCTGATGGACACCAACTCGCCCATCACGCGCCGCAAGCTTGCCGAGGTCGACGCCCGCCACGTCCAGAGCATGGCCGACATCAGCCCGCATGGCCATCTCGCGGACCTCACCACACCCGTTTACCTCCTCCACGGCGAGGGCGACAACATCATCCCCTCAGCCGAGATGGAGTGGCTGAAGACCGAACTCCCCAGCAAAACGCTCAAGGCCTCGTTGATCTCACCCGTAATCTCCCACGTGGATCTCGAAGGGAAGGAACCTACCTTCATCGACCAATGGCGTCTGGTCCACTTCTTCGCGCTCATCCTCCACGCAGCCGAGGCGCGCTGAGCCAACTACCATGAAAGGTGAACCATGTCCCTCATCACCCTCTCCGACATTCACGCCGCCCAGACTCGCATCGCACCCGCCGCCGTCCGGACGCCGCTCGTCCGCCTCACGCGCGCGCGCCTGCGCGTGGCAGGCTTTCCGGAACTCTCCGAAAACGCTCCCGACATCTACCTCAAGGACGAGTCCGCGCAACCCATCGGCAGCTTCAAACTGCGCGGCGCCTACAACAAGATCGCGCAACTCTCGCCCGAGGAGCTGAAGCGCGGCGTCATCACTTACTCTTCCGGCAACCACGCGCAGGGCGTGGCCTACGCGGCTCGTGCGCTCGGTTCCAAGGCCGTCATCGTGATGCCCTCGAACGCTCCGCAGATCAAGCGTGATGCGACCCTCGCCCTCGGCGCTGAGATCGTCACCGTCGGCAGCGCCAGCTCCGAGCGCAAACTCCGCGCCGAAGAGCTCGCCGCCGCCCACGGTTACACCATCATCCCGCCCTACGACGACCCCGCCATCATCGCCGGCCAGGCCACCTGCGGCATTGAGATTCTTGAGCAGCTTCCCGGCGTCGAGCTGGTTCTCTCGCCTGTCTCCGGCGGTGGCCTGCTATCGGGCGTCGCCAGCGCCATCAAGCTCGTGTCGGAAGCTGCAGGCCGCACGCCGCCGCAGGTCTGGGGCTGCGAGCCCGAGCTCGCAGCCGACGCGCACGAATCCTTCCGCACCCGCACCCTCGTCGAGTGGCCCGCCGCCAAGACCACGCGCACAATCTGCGACGGCCTCCGCACCCAGTCCCTCGGCGCGCTGAACTTCGAGCACATCCTCCGCTTCGTCAACGGCATCGTCACGGTCACCGAGGACGAGATCCGCACGGCCACGCGACTCTTCCTGGAAGCCACCAAGATCGTCGCCGAACCATCCGGCGCCGTCACCCTCGCCGCCGCTCTCTTTCATGGGCACGAACTCCCGCGCGCGCAGAAGGTCGTCGCTATCGTCTCGGGCGGCAACCTCGACCCCGCCCTCCGCGCCGAACTCCAGAACGAACCCGCTGCAATCGCCGTCTCCTGATCTATACGAGGGCGCGCTCAAGCGCGTCATCGAGTACTTTCCGGACCCGCCAGTAGCCGGTCGGACCGCGAGTATTTAGAATTGCCCTATGCCTTCTCTGCTCAAAGTGTTGATTTTGGCCGTCGTTCAGGGCCTTGCCGAACTTTTACCGGTCTCCAGCTCCGCGCACGTCGTCGTCGCCGAAAAGCTGCTCGGGCTCGATCCCTCCTCGCCAGAGATGACCCTCATCCTGGTCATGCTGCATACGGGCACGATCTTTGCCGTGATCGTCTACTTCTGGTCGCAGTGGCGTCTCGCATACTTCACCAACGCGCACGCGCTGAAGCGCTTCGTGGTGCGGGCAGCGTGGGCGACGGTGCTCACCGGCGTCGTCGGTTACCCAATCATTGAGATCATCGAACACACAGCGTTCAAGGGCCACTCCAAGGGCGAGATTGAGATGCTGTTCTCGCGGCTGGATCTGATCGCTCCGGCGCTGCTGGCTGCGGGGCTGCTGATCCTGTTCGCGGGGTTGAGGCAGAGGGCTGCGGCGCGGCGCGGCGCTGAGACGGCGCGGCCCGACTATGAGCGCTCGATCGTACTCACGGGCGACAACGTGACCTTCTCGCAGGCTGGGTGGATGGGCGCAATCCAGGGACTGTGCATTCCCTTCCGCGGCTTCTCGCGCTCGGGTGCGACGATCTCCGTGGGCCTGCTGATGAGCGCGGCACGGCAGCGCGCGGAACGCTTCAGCTTTGCGCTGGCGGTGATCATTACACCGCTTGCGATTGCGCGCGAGGCGGAGCGGCTGCTCAAGGCCTCCCACGCCGCTGCCCTCTCTGGGCAGTCGCTGAATCTGCACGCCAGCGTTCTCGCGGCACTGCTGGGGATGGTGTTTTCGTTCTTTGCGGGCCTGGCTGCGCTGCGCTGGCTGAGTTCGTGGCTCGAGCACGGACGCTGGTACCTCTTCGGCATCTACTGCCTCGTCGCGAGCTGCGCGGTCTTCTACCTCCACCACCTCGGCTACTAGCGTACTCAGAGCCGCGCAGCCCTTCGAGTTCAATAGAGCCAGCAAGGGTGTAGACCGACCGAAGCCCGGATGCAACGGGAGAGCGGCTATATAGCCGCTCTCCCGTTGCATTCGCCATAATGCCGTTTACTTCGTCGCCAGCGCATCGCGCTGGGCCCGCACATAATCATGCGAGGCCAGCACATGCGACTGCTGCTCGGAGAGCAGTTCCCGAACCGGCAGAGGGAGTTCATGCTTCAACGCATTCCCATACGCGTCTTTCGCCTCATCCTCCGCCTTCTCCGCGGTCTCGAGCAGCGCATGATCGCCCCCGCCGAGCTTGGCCTTCAGGTCGCCCCAAGCGCGACGAGCCGCGCCTGCAACCGTGCCCGACTCCTTCACGTCGGCCATACCCGCGCGGTGCAGCTCATTCTCGAGCTCAGCGCGAAAGTTCGCCCGCTTGAGACTCTCGGCCAGAAAGTAGCGCTTGAGCGTCTCATCCTTCAGGTGGTCGCCAATATCGACGAAACCCTTCTGCCCATCCTCGAGGGTCTTAATTACGTCGAGGAGAACGAGCTCCATCGCCCGGTTCTTTTCCGATCCGTCCAATGTGTTGATTGACATAAGTTCCTTCCCTGGCCAAAGCCATCTATCTATCTCTCTCTGCGGGGGTGGGGTCTGCCGGCTGGTTGCGATTCTCCTTCACCGGCGGCAAGCGGAAGAAATCGCGAAAATCCCGCGCCCCCACCACCACGCTCCAGGCTCGCCGCAGTACGCGCCGACCTGTTCACCCAACTAGATGCACAAAGCTCCTGCCCGCGTTGACCGACGTTGCAAAATCGGGGGCTGACGACCCTGCGCGAGACAGTGGGGCCCGTCACCACTCTGGTTCCACCTCGCGACACCGCGCACCGCACACCCCGCTATGGAACAATGAACTTGCTCTGGTTGTTCGGTCTTTCGCAGCTCCACGCCCGCGCCGCACGGCTTGCAGCGAAAGGCCTGATCGCGTCCATATCCCTTATGAAGCCCCAGAGAATCGTCTATTCGCCAACCCGCAGCCGCCGTCTCAACGAGATGTTCGGCCTGATCGTGCTGGTTGCCGCCGGCCTCCTTCTCCTCGCCCTCATCAGCTACACGCCCTCCGACCCGTCGTTCAACACTGTTGGCGGCGGAGCGGGCACGCATCCCGCGCATAACTGGACCGGCCTGGTCGGAGCCTACACCGCAGATCTGCTGCTGCAGACGCTCGGGATCGCCATCTTCTTCGTTCCCCTGGCGCTGCTGCGCATCGGCGTCTCGTGGATGCGCTCGCGCCGCGTCGGCTCCGCCACCGCCAAAGTCACCGGGATATTGCTATGGCTGACCTTCGCGCCGGCAATGATCGCCCTTCTCCCGGGCCACGCACTTTGGCGCCACTCCGTGCCCATCTCCGGCGTCGAAGGCGGCATCCTCGCCGGCGGCCTTATCCACTTCGTCAACTACCCCGGCGCGGTAATTATCTGCGGCCTGATGGTTGCACTCTCGCTCTACCTCACGACCACGTTCCTTTTGGCAACCGCGCGCATCTGGTTCACCTCGCACTTCGGCTTTGTCCGCAACCTGAGCGAGCGCTACGCAGCCTGGCAGAGCCGGCGCCGCGGCACATCTGCCGACGAGCCCGATGACGCCTTCGCTTCAAAGCGGGAGATCGCAGCCGCCAAGGCCAGCAGCCAGGCTGCGTCCTCCAGCGAGGACGCCGTTGCGCACAACAGTTCCCTGCTCTCCAGCCTGTTCGGCTGGTTTGGCCGTCGCAAGCGCGGGCACGACGACGAATGCCACGTGGCCTCGGGCAATATGCCTGGCCTCGACGACGAACCGGCCTCCGTCTGGCAGACGATGCCACGGACTGTAGTCGACGCCGTTCCTGTCACCGGCCTCCATCTCGCTACCGCGGCGGCTGCACCGTTCGCCGCGCAACTGGCAGCCGCGGCCGCTCCGCTGCACAGCATGCTGCCCAACGCCGAGCTCCCCTTCGCCGATTCAGAAGCCTCGGCCCAGGTGGATGCAGAAGACGACGGCTGGCTCGATGCGCCCGAGCGCCATGCATCACCACCGATTTTTTCCACGCCAAGAAGTTCGCATGTAGCCATGCCCGAGCCACCGCCCGCGCGCATCCCGGCACCAAGGCCCGTGCCCACAGCCGAGCTGCCACCGATGCCCTCGCCCATGCAGGACATCGCCGCCCAGAACATCGCCTTCGGCAAGCGCGCCGACGCCGACATGCGCGCCGTCACCATCGCACCCAAATCCGTCCGCGGCTACAAGCTGCCGCCCAGCTCGCTACTCTATCGCTCTGAGGAGCATGCGCAGGTACGGGAGAACGAACTCCGCGATGAGGCTCGCGTACTGGTCGAGAAATGCGCCGAGTTCGGCGTCGACGGAAACGTCGAACAGATCAACCCCGGCCCGGTCGTTACGACCTTCGAATTCCGCCCGGACGCGGGCGTGAAGTACTCCCGCGTCACCGGACTCGCCGACGACCTGTGCCTCGCCATGGCCGCCGAATCCATCCTCATCGAACGCATGCCCGGCAAATCCACTGTCGGCATCCAGGTCCCGAACCACGAGCGCGAAACCATCTGGCTCCGCGACGTCGTCGAGTGCGAGACCTTCGCGCAGAGCAAGAGCAAGCTTGCGGTTGCCCTGGGAAAAGACATCAGCGGCCGCATTGTCATCGGCGATCTCGCCAGCATGCCCCACATCCTTATCGCCGGCTCCACAGGCTCGGGTAAATCCGTGGCGATCAACGCGATGATCATGAGCGTGCTCTTCAAGTCCACGCCCGAACAGGTCCGCATGATCCTCGTCGACCCCAAGCGGGTCGAGCTTGGCATGTACGAGGGCATTCCGCATCTCTTCACGCCGATCATCACCGAGGCCAAGCTCGCAGCCAACGCCCTGCGCAATGCTGTGCGCGAGATGGAGCGCCGCCTCAAGCTGCTCGCTGCCAACCATGTTCGGAACATCGACCAGTTCAACAAGCTCTTCGATAACGGCAGCGACTATCTTTTCGAGGACGTCAACCAGGAGCCGCTGCCCTACATCATCATCATCATCGACGAACTCGCCGATCTCATGATGCTCGATCGCGCCAACGTTGAAGAGTCCATCACCCGGCTCGCGCAGATGGCCCGCGCCGTTGGTATCCATCTCGTGCTCGCGACGCAGCGCCCCTCGGTCGACGTCATTACCGGCCTCATCAAGGCCAATGTGCCAACGCGCATGAGCTTCCGCCTCGCCACCAAGGTCGACTCCCGCACCATTATCGACTCCAATGGCGCCGAAAGCCTGCTGGGCCGTGGCGATATGCTCTTCCTTCCGCCCGGAACCTCACGCCTGCAGCGTGTGCATGCACCGTTTGTCACCGAAAAGGAGATCGCCGCCGTCACCGCGTTCTGGAAGGCACAGGGCGAGGCCGAGTACGTTCACGGCTTCCTCGAAGGCCCCAAGGACGAGAAGAGCAGCGAGGGCGGCAGCGCCAACGACGGGGACGAGAACGATGCGCTGTTTGACGATGCCGTCCGCCTCGTCTTCGAGTTTGGCAAGGCCTCGACATCGCTCCTGCAGCGCCGCCTGCGCATCGGCTATGGCCGCGCCGCACACCTGATCGACATGATGGAACGCGACGGCCTCGTCGGTCCCGCGGATGGATCGAAGCCGCGCGAGATCCTCAAGCAGCCCGGATACTTCGCTGAGGTCGACGCCGCCATACGCTAGCGGTGCAGGACTCGCCGTAGCCGAACTGTGTGCTGCTCAGAACGTTGAAGCCTGCAACGAACGCCAAGCGCCCTGGCGCGCTGCCGCGAACGATCACCGTCTCCGCTGCCGGAGCCAAATCCAGCCGCGCCACGCGTATACCCCCAGGTTGGCCGCACAGACTGCGACCCCGCATACCGCGACAATCCAATATGGCAGATTTGGATAGACCAGCGAGTCGAGACAGTTCAGAAGATAACTGCCGTGGCTCGGCTGCAGACCGGCCCTGCCCTCGAGGTACTGCTCCGCGAAGGTCAGCGGGCAGGGCCACGGGCCGACCTCGACCACGATTCCCCACACCAGCGCCAGCAGATGGAGTGCGGTC
>Ga0224534_1001956_pt1 | contig 10191 bp, 7 predicted proteins | sample 714E12024metaG_FD_172012 | JGI IMG/M metagenome (GOLD analysis project Ga0224534, IMG submission 172012) | Peat soil microbial communities from Stordalen Mire, Sweden - 717 E1 20-24 | ecosystem: Environmental > Terrestrial > Soil > Wetlands > Peat | place: Sweden: Norrbotten County, Stordalen...
CAGCTGGGCAGTACGCGAATTCGTCGATATGAGTGCGTCCGCATCGCCGTGGCACTCGAGGCGATCAACGCCGACCTCGAGCACGACCCGAAAGGAGCCTTCTGGCCGGGGAGGTGCTACGTGAGGCCCGCATGGACTCGGGCGGTCCTGACAGTTCAGTGCGTCCTGACCGTTAGCGTGCTTGCGAGAGGCCTGTCGGTAGCTGGTCGGCGGTCCCATTGACATCATGGAATGCTGCTGAGATGACTGCGGACCGAATCCTGGACCTGGTGGGCCGCCCTGGCGGGCCCCTGGCCGACGCTTCCCTCTGGCATCTCGAGGTGATCGATACCGGGCCGCTCACGCCCAACCTGCATCGGCTGGTCCTGACCGCTTCCGGTCTCGGCGATCTCCGCTACAGAGCAGGCCAGGACCTAATGCTGCGAGTGCCACAACCCGGCGAACGGCTGGTAAACCGTCGCTACACCATCCGCAAGCTCGATCCAGCAATACCCGCGGTCACCCTCGACGTGTCCTTGCACGGCGCGGGACCCGGGACGGACTGGGCACGTGCTGCCCAGGTCGGCAGCCGCATCGACGCTATCGGGCCACGCGGCAAGATCACCTTGCGCGACGACGCTGACTGGCACCTCTTCGTCGGCGACGAGACGGGACTGCCCGGTGCCCTGGCGATGATCGAGGCCCTGGCGCCCGGATCCATTGCGATTGCCCTGCTCGAGATCGACTCCCCCGCTGACGAGCAGCAGCCCGAGACCAACCAGACACAACGGTTGGACGTCCGTTGGCTACACCGGCTCGGGCGTTCGGTGCCGGGTGATCCCTCGCTTGTACTCGAGGCCGTTGCCGCTGCGGATTTCCCCGCCGGGCACGGTCATGTCTATGTGGCGGCGGAGACCCGAGTCGTGCGCGCCACCCAACGGGCATTGAGTGAACGGGGTCTCGATGCAGATCAGATCTCAGCCAAGGCGTATTGGCGACGGGGCCTGCCCAACGCCGAACAGGGAGAGCCGGTTCGCGAGGACTGAGGTCAACATGGCGGAGGCTCTTCGCTTCGCAACCGTGAAGGACCGGTTCTCGCAGCTGGTCGACCGCGTCCACCGTCAATACAACCAGATCACCGTCACTCAGTTGCAATGAGGAAGCCGTCGTCGTGCTCATTTGCCGACTACGCCACCGACGTCCGGACGCGGAGATGCATTCATGCCCGGTGCTTCGGCTCGCGACGAACGATCTGATGTCATGAAGGAGCGCAGCGCCGCTCCTGCGCGCCCGGGCCCAGTGGTGCGGTCTCGGCCGCCGACTGGAGGTAGGGGCCCATGACCGACGCAGCGGTTCAGAGCGCCGCGCGAACCATCGGAGTCGACCGGTAAGAGGCGCGACAGAACGCGCGACCGTTAACCCGATGGCCCTGAAACTGAGAGCGCAAATTTTCGGCGTTAGGCATCTGTACGACTAGCCCAGAACGCGCGCCCGAATACGCGCCGGAGCGCGTCCCCTAGGTGCCGTACCGGGGCAGTCGCGAATAGAACGACGCACCGAATGGCGATGTCTCGAGGACTATCTGTCGCGACCGAACGACGGGACCGTGCAGTGCCACAGCCCATCTTTCACCGCTGGCTTGACTTTGGAGAAGCTCCAGGTGGAGAGCTTGGCTGGGGTTCTCGGCACCCACACCTTATGTCCGTGTCCACCGGCTCGAGTACCTCGGATTTTCCATGAGCCGGTAGTGACAGCGAAAATGGGCTGTGACTCTGTCATTCCTTCACCTGGCGTTCGCGCGGAGCCTGTGCCAGCGTCTCAGAGGGGATGACGAAACCGATCTGACGGTCGAGATCGTCACGTTACGCATTTCAGCATGTCCCCGAGCGACCGGACGCCGCCCGTCCCCAGCACCCATCGGGAGTACCTCATGACCAGCCCCATCACCCACGAGCAACTCGACACGCTCTTCGCACCTAAGTCGGTCGCTTTGATCGGCGCCAGCGACAAATCGTTGTTCTCGTGGAACGCCTTCGGCGTGATGCAGCGCTTTGGATGGGGGGATCGCATGTACCTGGTCAATCCGAACAAGCCGCAGGTGCACGGCACCACGACCTATGCCTCCTGCGCCGATGTACCCGGCGGGTTCGACTGCGCCTTTATCATGCTCCCGCAAGAGCTGGTGCCTCAGGCGATTGACGACGCCGCGGCGGTCGGTGCGCGGGGGGCCATCGTGCTCACCTCGGGGTACGCCGAGGTCGATGACGCCGGCGCCGCGGCGCAGCACGCTCTGACTGAGCAGTGTCGGCGGCACGGCATGATCCTGCTCGGTCCCAACATGCTTGGTTTCGCTCACGTGGGCTCTGGCATCGCGGTATGTGCCTTGGAAGGTCAGCCCTCCACTCCGGGAAAGCTCGCCTTGATCTCCCAAAGCGGCGGTCTGGCCAGCATGCTCACGCGGTTCGCCAGCAGTAACGGAATCACGTTCAGCTACACGGTCACCACGGGCAACGAGGGGATGGTCAGCGCCGAGGACGTCTTGGACTACGTGCTAGACGACCCGCAGACCACCGCGGTGGCAGTGTTTGCTGAGACGATCCGCAATCGCGAGCTGTTCCTCCGCGCGGCACGCAAAGCCGCTCGGCTCGGCAAGGCCATCGTGATGCTGAAAGCCGGCACCAGTGAACTCTCAGCCCGCACAGCGGTGGCTCACACCGGTGCGCTGGTCGGCAATGACTCCGTGATTGACGCTGTGCTCCGCCAGGAAGGCGTTATTCGCGTCGACCACATGGAAGAGCTGTTGATCACCGGTCATCTGGCCGCGAACACCGGGCCGTGGATGCGGCCAGGCATCGCCGTGGCGGCGATGTCTGGAGGAGCGTGCGACATCGTCGCCGACCGCGCGGAAGAGCTCGGCCTGCCCATTCCGCAGCTCGATCCGGCCACCGAGAACAAACTGCGGGGGGTGATCTCGGCCCTCGGGCAAGCTCAGAACCCTCTCGACGTCACCGGGGCAGGGGTCATCGACCGCACGCTGCTGGGCAGGATCACCGCCATCTTGGCAACAGACCCTCAGGTGGGATTCGTTGCCGTCATTGGTCGTGGCCCGGACGAGTCTTTGCCGGGCGTCGGGCAGGCGCTGGCCGAGGCAGCCGTACCCGGCGCGCTGATCGCTATCGTCTCCCAGGACCTGCCCGGGAGCACCGCCGAGGCCATTGCCGCCGCAGGTCTCTTCTACCTGCCAAGCACCCGCGATGCCATCATCGCCATGGCCAAGGTCTCACAATGGTCGACCCGCCTCCCACAGCTGCAGCAAAGAGCGAATTCAGATCCTCCTACCACTGCGTCGCTCTCAGCGGATTTGCATCCTGGGAACGCGATGTCAGAGTACGAGGTGCGCCAGTTGTTGCAGCTTGCCGGTGTTCCGGTCGCTCCGGCCGCATTAGCGAGAACCGCTGCTGAAGCCATTGCCGCTGCCAACGATTTCGGGGGACCCGTCGCTCTCAAGATTGTCTCTGCGACGATCGAGCACAAGAGCGACATCGGTGGCGTAGTCCTCGATGTGAGCGGCGTCGAGGAGGTCGCCGCGGCTTTCCACAAGGTGTTCACCTGCGCGGACAACCTCGAACCTGCAAATCGGGTCGACGGCGTCCTGGTCAGCCCGATGCGTTCGGGTGGCATCGAGCTGCTCGCCGGTGTTGCCCGCGACCCTGACTGGGGACTCGTGCTTGCAGTCGGGCTGGGCGGTCTCTTCGTCGAGGTCCTGGACGACGCCGCTCTGCTGCGCCTACCGGCTGCCCGCGATGAAATTCGCCGTGGCCTGGAGAGCCTACGGGGCGCCTCCATACTGCAGGGTGCCCGCGGACGCCCACCCGCCAATCTCGATCGCGTCACCGACGCGATTGCCGCGATCGCCGACCTCGCTCTGGCTCTCGGTGACGACCTAAGCGCGCTCGAGGTGAACCCCCTGTACGTCAACGGCAGCGTCGTCGAAGCCCTAGACGGACTCGTTAACTGGAGAACCCGATAACCGTGCAACCCGTACAGTCCGAAAAGTCGGGTCCACCTCTCACGCGGCAAGTTCGTACTCGTGGATGAGGCCCTCGAGCCTGTCTGATCTTCGCCGTTGCTTCGCATCGGGATGTGGGGTCGCCGCTGGTCGGTCGCGCATAAGTAATGCCGTGTGAGAGAGGTCAGTTCGTCATGTGGCGCGGGATGCACCGTTCGGTAACGAACCTTCCCAGGCTGTCGCATGAATCCTTCTCGCTCAAGCAACGGCCAGTTTGGGAGGTCATTTCCGTCATGACGAGCCGATTCAGGACCGTAGACGGCAATGTGGTGGACGAACGTGCATTCGCGCAGCGCGCGAACTGATTCATGCAACAGCCACTTCCCGCGTGATACTGCTCATACGCTGTTCCGACAGGCTTCAATCTGGAGTCACGCAACCCGGCATTCCTGCACACTCCCCAATCGTCGCGCGACCGGCACATAATTGTCGTTCCCGGGCAGGGCTCATCCGGCAACCTCAAGAACATCGGCATGCCATCGTTCTGGCCTGCGCCTGCTAGGAGGGTCCGATGATCCCATTCGACCCAAAGCCGCGTACGTAGTCCACGGCGAAGAGTGCACCAGTTCCTGAGCTTGAACAGCTTGCTGGAGAGAACCCAGACGGTGAAATTGAAGTTCTCGGAATATCAAGTGGAGATGACCACGTCGGGAAACGGACCTGAAATTCCAGCTCATGGGGAGATGGCCCGCACCAAACCCAGTCGACTTCGACGATTGCTTGAGGCAACTCACCCGAAGGCGACAGCACAATCGGATGTGTTGGAGATGGCCAGTCCGGGGCACGATGATAGGTCGACTCGGTTTGGGCAAGTGACACTCCGTTATCGCCCAACACGGTGACTGTCGGCTGGCCTGACAGCGAGCATGCCTCGCTCACCGTGTTTGACAGCTTGATCGCTCCCAGTTCTGTGCCAGTCGCATTGAAGGCGACCGTTCCCGTGAGCTGGTTCGGTGTACAGGCGGCTGTTGTGACGGGGCCGGTTGTCGTCGATGGGTTGGGTGAAGTGACCGAAGTTGAGCTTGTTGACAACGAGCGGGATGTCGATGACTTAGATGGGGATGCACACGCACCACAGAGGATGACCATTGCTGCAGGAACTGAGAGACGACCGAAATACCAAAGCCTTGCAATCGAGCAATGACGAGGATCTCTGTGGCGAAACACCTGGTCCCTGGGCATCCTTCTCGCCCTCCCGGTGACCAAGTCTTAACAGATCTTAAGCCATTCGATATTGATTCAATGGTAACGAAGTGGACTAGGCGGGAAGTGCCGATGCCGGTAACCCGGCGTTCAGGCAGGACCGCTCGCTATCAGCGGCCCCGGAGCGATACTGCTCGTCCCAGCGCTAAGCGAGGCCGCACTCCTCCCCGGCAGTAGCGGATGGTCTGGCACGTTGGTTGGCCACAGCGGAGCAGGTGATATCGGTCGACTATTGCAGGCGCGGCAGAAGCCGTTGCGGTTTACGTCGAAAGCCGACATGCCCATTCTGCCCACCGTCTCGGCGTTGCCGGCCATCGTCGACGTCGTGGGCGACGCCGCCGAGGTGCTGGTGGACGGCGGGATCCGGAGCGGCCTCGACGTGGTGAAGGCGCTGGCCCTGGGCGCCCGGGCCTGCCTCGTCGGTCGCCCGTGGGCCTACGCGGTGGCCGCCCGGGGGGAGGGCGGGGTGGCCCACATCCTCCGGATCCTCCGCCAGGAGATGGAGGTGGCCATGGGGCTCACCGAGGTCACCGACGTGTCGGCACTGAACCGGTCGGCCCTGGTCGACGACCGGGTGGGATACCTTCACAACCCATGAGCCAGCAGCCTCCGCCCACCCCGCCGTCCGAACTCTTCTCGGTGACCGGCAAGACCGTGGTGGTGACCGGGGGCACCCGGGGCATCGGCCACATGATCGCCGCCGGGTTCGTGGCCGGCGGGGCCACCGTCATCGTGTCGTCGCGGAAGGCCGGGGCGGTCGACGCCACCGTCGCCGAGCTGTCCGAGCTCGGGGAGTGCCGGGGCGTCCCCGCCGACCTCTCCACCGAGAAGGGTGCCCGGGGGCTGGCCGAGGCGGTCGCCGCCGGGAACGACCACGTCGACGTGCTCGTCAACAACGCCGGCGCCACCTGGGGCGCCCCGCTGGAGGAGCACGACTCCGCCTCGTGGAACCGGGTCCTCGACCTCAACGTCCAGGGCGTCTTCCACACCACCAAGTACTTCCTGCCCCTCCTGCGAGCCCGGGCCACGGCCGACGACTCCTCCCGGGTCGTCAACATCGGTTCCATCGACGCATTCCACGTGCCCATCCTCGAGTCGTACTCGTACTCCTCGTCCAAGGCCGCCGTCCATCAGCTCACCCGGCACCTGGCCAGGCACCTGGCACCCGACATCACCGTGAACGCCATCGCCCCGGGGCCGTTCGAGTCCAAGATGATGGCTGCCACCCTCGAGGCCTTCGGGGAGCAGATCGCCTCCTCCGCCCCGCTCAAGCGCATCGGGCGACCCGACGACATGGCCGGGACCGCCATCTTCCTGGCCTCGCGGGCCGGCGCCTACCTCACCGGGGCGATCATCCCGGTGGACGGCGGCATCGCCACGGTGGGCTGACCCCTCGGTCCCGCCCTCGCCGGGACCCGGCGCGTCCGGTAGCGTCCCTGCCGGTTCCTGTCCACCGGGCTGGGGCGCAAGACTGACCGGTATCGCTCCAGTTGATGGAGCTGCGCGAACAGCGCGGCGTGACCCAGGCGCAACTCGCAGACGATACAGGCATCAACCAGAGCGAGATCAGCCGGATCGAGCGCGGTGCGGCAAACCCCACCGAGAAAACGCTCCGGCGTATCGTTGAGGCTCTCGACGCCGAAATCCGTATCGTCGCGAAGGCGACAGCCTAAGTGTCCTTACGGCGACGCAGCTGCGAAGGGCCGGGGAACTGTTAGTCGACTGGTTCGAACGCTGTTCTCTGAGCGCGACAGGCATGTGGCTTTTGGGTGACCCGAAACGAGCCGTTCGCGAGCCCTGTCCTAGTTTTTGTCCTAGTTTTGGACGTCTTCTGGGATCGTCGGGTGTCGTGGAGCGTCGTGGGACACCAACATCGTCCCAAGTCAGGTCGTCTTTCGTCGTCCCACGCCATCTCGTCCGACGACCTTTTGCGCTTTTCGAGACCGTCCGATTCGTCCGCTCTCGCACTCCTCCACCGGGGCCTTGTGCTTTTGGCAGCGCCTGGGCGACCTTGGCCAAGAACCCAGAAGGGCCATTCTTGCATCGTCAGAGCACCCGACGGATGGGCAATCGTTGAGAAGCGGTGTCAGGGGCTCGGCTCAGCGGCGGTCGGAGAAGAAGGCTTTGAGCAAGTCTGACGCCTCGTCGGCGAGGACGCCGCCCGTTACGGGCAGTTCGTGGCTCAGGCGGGGATCGTTACACAACTGGTAGACAGAACCGCACGCGCCCACCTTCGGGTCGACCGCCCCGAACACGATTCGCCCGAGACGCGAGGCAACCGCAGCACCGGCGCACATGGGGCAAGGTTCGAGCGTCACGACCAGCGTCGCCATGTTGAGCCTCCATGAACCCATGGCCCATGCGGCATCGCGCAGGGCGAGGATCTCGGCGTGAGCGGTCGGGTCGTGCCGCAGCTCACGTTCGTTGTGGCGGGAGGCAACGACCGTGCCCTCTGATACCACGACGGCTCCCACTGGCACGTCGCCGTGCGCGGCCGCAGCGCGGGCCTGGTCCAGCGCCCTTCGCATGGCGGCCTCGTCGTCGAGCACCTGCGGCTCTGGTACCCCGAAGCTTGTCAACCCAGACATGACACTGGTGCCAGACGTGCCGGCATGAGCGCGCCAGCTACCAATCCACCACCCCTTCCTGCGTTGCGCGGAGGAGGTGGGATTTGAACCCACGGTGAGTTGCCCCACACACGATTTCCAGTCGTGCCGATTCGTCCGCTCTCGCACTCCTCCGAGGGCCGCCCGGGCGCGGCAGCAGGGAGGCTATCGTCTTCCGGGCGTCGGCCGATGCTCGGTGCGGCGGCCGGGTCCTGCGCAACGGGCGCCCGTGAACCGAGTCAGGGCCGGAAGGCAGCAGCTCTCAGCGGGTACGTTCGTGTGCCGCAGCAAATCTGGCCGCCGCACCGGACACCGGCCACCTCGGACCGCAACGCCCCGCCAGTAGGCTGCGCCCGTGACGCCCCCCGGTGGCACGGAGCCAGCCCTCTATCTGTCCCTCTATCGTCGTTTTCGCCCGCAGCGCTTCGACGAAGTGCTCGGGCAGCAGCACGTGACCCTGGCCCTACGCAACGCAGTTCGTGATGGCCGGATGGGTCACGCGTATCTCTTCAGCGGTCCCCGAGGCACTGGTAAGACTTCCACGGCGCGCATCTTGGCCAAGGCGCTCGACTGCGCCGCTGCTCGCGAAGGCGAGCCATGTGGGGAGTGCGACTCGTGCGTGGAGATTGCGCGGGGGACTTCCATGGACGTGCACGAGCTCGACGCCGCTTCCAACAACGGGGTGGACGCCATGCGTGACCTGGTGGCCCACTCCGCGTTGGGGACACCGGGCCGCTGGAAGGTGTACATCGTCGACGAGGTTCACATGCTGTCAACTGCCGCGTCGAACGCACTGCTGAAGACCCTCGAGGAACCTCCGGGCCACGTCGTGTTCGTCCTCGCCACCACCGACGCCCAGAAGGTTCTCCCCACGATCCGTAGCCGCACCCAGCACTTCGAGTTCCGTCTACTCGGACCCGAGGTCCTGGCTGGTTTGTTGCGCCGGGTACGGGAGGAAGCCGAGCTCGACCTGGGCGAGGAAGCCCTGGACAGCGCGGTGCGTCGCGGGCGTGGCTCGGCCCGCGACGCGTTGTCTGCTCTCGACCAGGTCGCGGCCGGCGGCACGGTTGGCGACGAGATCGTCGTTCTCGCCGAGATCGCCGGTGCCCTCGCCGTACGTGATGCCGGGGGAGTGCTGGTCGGCGTGGCGGAAGCGTGCGACGCAGGTCACGACGTTCAGCGCCTTGCGGGTGAACTGGCGGACTACTTGCGTCAGGGCTTCTTGGCGATGCTCTCCCCGGGGCTCGTTTCGATGGTGGGCGAGGAGCGAGCTCATGTGGAGGACACGGCCCGGCGCATGGGGCTCCCGGCCGTGGTCCGGGCGATGGAGGCTCTCGGGCGCGCCCTGGTCGACATGCGCGACACGCCGGATCCGCGAGTGCACCTTGAGGCGACGTTGATTCGCTTGGCGCATCCCGAAGCGGACGATTCGACGTCGGCGCTCCTCGAGCGAGTGGAGCGACTCGAGCGTGCTCTGGCATCGGGGCTCGTCGCGCCTAGCTCTGCGACGTCCACCGTCGAGTCCCCGGGTGCTTCACCGGCGGCTCCTTCACCCCCACGAGAGCGAAGTCGCAGCTCCAGCGAGCTTGTTGAGGAAATGAACGTTGCGGCGCACGAGGCTGCTGTTGATGCCACGAGTGGCGGAAGAGAAGAAGGGAGCGCTGGGGGCGAAAAGTCTCAAGCCGGCGGCCCCGAGTTGGCACGCCGGGCTCTCGGGGCGTTGCGTGGGCAGGCCGGGAAAGTCGGCGAGCGAGGTGCCCTCAGCCCTGACGAGACAGCGTCGTCGAAGGGCGAGGGGCAGCCGACTGTCACCGCGACCCTGCCTTCGCGCGACGAGCTGGTGCAGGCGTGGGGGGACGGGCTGCTCGCGTCTCTTCCTGGACGCGCGCGGGCGCGTTTTCGGGTGGGCCGTTTCGTCGCGACGGAGGACGGCACCGCTGTGTTCGCCCTCCCCAACGAGACGCATCGCTCCTACTGCGAGGAAGTCTGCGCCGAGGTCGAGTCGGTTCTGGCCGCGCGCTTCGGCACCGCAGTCCCGCTTCGACTGGTGGTCGACGAGGACACCACCGAAGAGCTCGCACAACGTGTCTCGACTGGGACGTCGCGTGTTGACGTCGCGGCCCGGAAGATGAAGAGCTCCAAGGGCGCGCGATCCGCGACGCCAGGTTCGAGCTTGCCGGCGGCGACCGGAGGCGCATCGAGGCAGGTTGGTGCGAGCGGCGAGGAAGACCACGAAGACGCCGACACCGAAGCCGATCTCTTCGACCCGGCGGTGCTCGAAGCGGAGACGGAGCCGGCCGGAGCGGGCCCCAGCCCCGAAGAACGGATCAAGCT
>Ga0224534_1001957_pt1 | contig 10187 bp, 5 predicted proteins | sample 714E12024metaG_FD_172012 | JGI IMG/M metagenome (GOLD analysis project Ga0224534, IMG submission 172012) | Peat soil microbial communities from Stordalen Mire, Sweden - 717 E1 20-24 | ecosystem: Environmental > Terrestrial > Soil > Wetlands > Peat | place: Sweden: Norrbotten County, Stordalen...
CGCAAGGCAAACTGCCGGGCATCGCGAATTACATGATCGGCGCCAAGCGGACCACCAACATTCCCACGTTTGCGAAGATCCGCTCACACAACGTGTATCCGGGGATCGACCTGGTTTACTACGGCACGCAAGGACAGCTCGAATACGACTTTGTGGTGGCTCCGGGCGCCGATCCGTCCAGGATTCGCATGACGTTCGCGGGCGCGACACCGGCGGTGGACGCATCGGGCGACCTGGTGCTGCCCCTGGGTGGCCACGATATCCGTTTTCGCAAGCCGGTGCTGTATCAGGACATCGACGGCGTTCGCCAGCCGGTGAGCGGCAGATTCACGATCGCGGCCAGGAGCCATGAAGTCGCTTTCAAGCTCGATTCCTATGACCGCGGCCGCGAACTCGTGATCGACCCCGTGCTGGCGTATTCAAGCTACTTCGGAGGGCCGACGTATACTTCACAGATCCTGGCCATGGCGTTGAACGCGGCGGGCGACATCTATCTCACCGGATGGACGCTCGACCCCGCGTTCCCGACGACCCCAGGCGTCTTCGAGCCGACGTGCCCCTATTTCCCGTCGAGCATTGTCGGGGGGGTCGGGGGGACTAATGCCTACAACTGCAAATTCGGTGCTTACGAGAGCGGGTCGAATGGCGCGTTTGTCTCCAAGATCAGCGCCGACGGGCAGACCCTGCTCTATTCCACGTTCCTGGGCGGAGCTGCTACGGGGACCAATGCTGGCAATATTCAAATCGGCAACGATTACGGCACAGGCATCGCGGTGGATTCGGGCGACAACGCCTGGGTGGTCGGCACCACCGGTTCGAACAGCTTCCCCATCACGCCTTCGACTGCATTCCAACCCTACTGCGATCCGGGCTATACGCCCGTTTTGGTGAGTTCCTGCGGCCCAGCAATCTATGGCGATTTTCTGGTGCAGCTCAACCCCACGGGGACCACGGAGCTCTACGGTACATTCCTGAACGGCTCGGGCGGCTCGGAGGGCAACACTTATATCGCGCTCGACGGGTCAGGCAACATCTATGTCGCGGGAACGGTATACACGAACCCCGGGGGCTTTTCGGAGGTCGTCCCGTTTCCCACCACGGCATCCGCGTACCAGGCCACCAGGCTGGGGACCAACTTTTCACCTTTCGTCACTGAATTTGCTCCCGGCGGGAGGACCTTGATTTATTCCACATTGTTCGGCGGCCCGAACGGGGGCGCCTTTACGGTTACCGACGGTTTGGCTGTGAGCGGTGGAAAGATATATATCGGCGGCCAGACCAACGACCCTCAACTTCCGACGACCCTCGGCGCTTTATCGAGCACCTGCGTCCGGAACCAGCCCGGCGACCAGACGTGCAACGGCAATGCTTCGCAGGGCTTCGTCGCGGAGTTCGATCCGACCAAATCCGGCGCCGCGTCGCTGGTGTTTTCCACCTACTTGAATGGATCGGTCTCGGCGCATGGCGACGAGCGTTCGCAGGTATTCGCGCTGACGGCGGATACGGCGGGCAACGTGTACGCCGGCGGGTTCACAACGTATTCCGCGGCAGACGGCTTCCCGGCAACGGTAGGAGCATTGCAGCCGACCTGTTTCCTCAAGTTCAACAGCGAATGTTTCACAAACTTTGTGACCAAGCTCAGTCAGACAGGGAGCCTGGTGTGGTCCACTTTCTACGGCTCGCCGAGCGGAGCAAACGGTGGGAATAACAACGGCGTAGTGGCGATCGCAGTGGACTCCTCGGAGAATGTGTACATCACGGGAGGCGCGGACGCGCAGGGCGATATTCCGCTCAACAACACCCTCCAGGCGTATACCAGCGGCGTCGCGTTTGTCACGGAACTGAACAGCAGCGGTTCCCAGGTGCTGTTCGGCACCTTCTACGGCGGCGGGGCCGACATATATCCCACCACCTTGGCTCTGGACTCGTCAAACAACATCTATTTCGCCGGCTACACGGCAAACAACCTTCCCCTGGTGAATGCGCTCCAGAGGACCAACGCCGGCGGGAGCAATCAAGGATTCTTCGCCAAGATCGCGGTGACTACTCCGCAGACCATCACCTTCGGTCCGCTTTCGAATGTGACGTACGGAGCCGCGCCGTTCAATGTCAGCGCGACCGCCACTTCGTCGCTGACCGTGAGCTTCACCCCGCTTACGCCATCCACTTGCACCGTTTCGGGCACGCTGGTGACGATCGTCCAGGGCGGGGCATGCACCATTCAGGCGACGCAGGCGGGCAATGGAACCTATAGCCCTGCGCCTCCGGTGAACCAGAGGTTCCAGATTCTGCCGGCGACTCCGATCATCACTTGGTTCACGCCGGGCGACATTCTGTTCGGCGGGGCGCTCGGCACATCGCAGCTCAATGCCACGATCAACGCGCCGGGGACGCTGGTTTATACGCCTCCCGCGGGCACCGTGCTGTCGCCGGGCTTGGCCCAGACCTTGAGCGTGGCCTTCACGCCCACCAATCCGGCGAATTACAACTCAACCACTCAAACGACGCAGATCAATGTGATTCAAGGGGGAGGGGGGACGCCCGCCAATCTGGTTGTGACGGCAGTTCTGTCCACGGTTCATGCTACCACTCCGCCGAGTGTGTGGGTGACCTACACGGTGGCCAATACGGGAGGCAGCCCTGCGCTGGACGTCCTGTTCACCAGTTTGACGCTGGGAGGCGGTGGTCCCTACGCGCCATTTCCTCTCATCGTGGGCACGGGGACGATTCCGGCCGGAGGTCAGGCGACGCTTGCGCTGATCTCGTTCGAATCCGTGGGGCCGTCGGGGACGCGGACTGTGTTGGGTTTCGCGGGAACGTATAACGGCGCCAAGACAGGAATCGCATTCGGCGGGAATATTCGAGTGACTCAACCTTAACGGAGGAATTTATGAACAGAACCTTTTACTCATTGCTTCTTGCCGCGGCGCTTACGGGCGCCGCAACGGCGGACCCGATCACGTTGACGCTCCAGAACAACGATCTTTCCACTGCGCCGGGCGGCAGCGTGACGTTCCTGGCCACAGCCATCAACAACGACATGTCGTTTCTGGTGAATCTCAACGAGGATTCCTACTGGGTGGATCCCCCGCTGACCCTGGACGACTCCGCCTTTCTGTACACCTGGCCCTTGTACTTGACCGCGAACGAGACGCTTGGACCGGAAGCTCTGTTCGCGGTCGATGTGCCGCTGGGAACGACACCAGGGGATTATCTCGGGTCGTTCGGCATTCTGGGCGGATCGGGCGTAGATGACTATAACCTGCTCGCAACCGCGGGCTTCACCGTGACGGTTACGCCGGCGTCATCGGTGCCGGAGCCAGGGACATTCGTCATGCTGGGCGGGGAACTGGTCGGGCTGGGGTTGTGGGTGCGCAGGCGGCCTGCCAGTCGAGGTCCATCCGTTTCGTAACCGCGCGGAAGGCGGGTTGTTTTGCATTTTGGCGAACATGGGAGTGCAGCATAAGGTCGGGGGCGGCATAGCAGGGAAAAGTCCTCCAACCAGGTAAGCTCTTTCGCTCCGACGGAGTTTTCCGCCGGATTGCGCCGGTACGAATCAGGGTGTCTTTTGCTCGCCGTCCGCGCGGAGCCCCCGGGTTTAGAGTTATTCTGGGGGTTTGCCAGACGGTGCGCAAGGGGAAATCACGCTATTACTGGGACGCTGGGAGCAGGGCGAGCCCGGCGCGGTGGAATCGCTCGCGCCGCTGGTCTACGATCAGTTGCGCGCCATCGCCGAAGCCTTGCTTCGCAACGAACGGCCGGACCATACGCTGCAGGCAACGGCGATCGTCAACGAAGTGTTTATGGATCTGCTGCGCGTGCGGCGGCTGGCTATCAATGATCGCGCCCACTTCTTCACCTTTGCCGCGCAACTCACGCGCCGCGTGCTGATTGATTCCGCGCGCAAGGCCAAAGCGGAAAAGCGCGGCGCCGGATGGACGCGCATTCCGCTGGATGCGGAACTCGTCTGGCTGTCCAATAGGGGCGCCGAGTCGCTCGATCTCTCCGCCGCTCTCAACGAACTCGAGAAGCTCGATGCATCCAAAACACGCGCCGTCGAGCTGCATTACTTTCTGGGCTGCACGATCGAGGAGACTGCCGACATCCTGCAGGTCTCAACAAGTACGGTCGATCGCAGCCTCCGTTTTTCCCTGGCGTGGCTGCAGGGACGTCTTCGCCGAGCGTGATCCACGATGTTCCCGTAAACAGATACCATGACCGCGAAGGAGATTGATCGCTTCCGCCGGACCGAAGCTCTCTTCCACGCCGCGCTGGAGCAGCCGTCAGCCGCTCAGCGGGACAGGTGGCTGCGAGATCAATGCGCCGGCGCCGAGGACCTACTGGCGTCCGTTCGCCACCTGCTCGAAGATCATGAGGAGGTGAGCTGTGCCGTGCTGCCTCCGGCCGAGCCGCTGCCGCAGTTCGGCATGTGGAAGGCCATCCGACTGCTCGGCCGCGGCGGCATGGGCGTGGTCTACCTGGCTGAGCGCTCCGATGGCGTATTCCGCATGACGGCTGCCGTCAAAGTGGTGCCGCTGGCTCTCGCGTCGCTCGGTATCGAGGAGCGCTTCCGCCGGGAACGGCAGTTTCTGGCCAGCCTGGAACACCCGAAAATCGCGCGCCTGATCGACGGCGGCGTCACCAAAGCGGGTCTTCCCTATCTGGTGATGGAGTTCGTTGACGGCCTCGCCATGGATCGCTATTGCGACACCCAAAAGCTGGATTCGCGAGCGCGAATCGGCCTGATGCGGCAGGTGCTGGAGGCGCTAAGCTATGTCCACGGCTGCCAGGTGATCCATCGCGATCTCAAGCCCTCGAATATTCTGGTGGACGGCGCGGGCAATGCAAAGCTGCTGGACTTCGGCACGGCGCGGCTGGTGGAGGCGGGCGGCGACGCGGCCATCACCAAGACGGGCGTCTTCGCGTTCACGCCGGAATGCGCGAGTCCGGAGCAGATGCAAGGCAAGCCGTTGACGTTCTCTACGGACATCTACTCCGCCGGAGTGCTGTTGTACCGATTGCTGACGGGACACACTCCAGAGCGCGGCCCCACCGGGCTGGATAAACCGCTCGACGCCATTCTCCACAAGGCGCTACGCGAGAATCCGCAAGAGCGCTACGCCTCGGCGGAGGAGATGGACGCCGATCTGGCGCGCTATCTGGAAGGCGAGCCGGTGCGGGCACGACGTCCGTGGAAGCTGAAGTGGATGGCCGGAGTAGCCGCGGGGATGGCCCTCACCGTTGCCGGGTGGCTCCTCCATAAGCCGCTCATCCCTCCGCCGCCATCCATCGCTGTGTTGCCCTTCGCCAATGTCGGAGGCAATCCCGCCAACCAGTACTTCACCGACGGGCTGACCGGCGAAATCACCGATGCCCTCACCCATCTCAAGGGACTGCGGGTGATCGCCAGATCCTCGGCGTTTCAGTTTCGGGGCGGAGAGAACGATCTCCGCACGATCGGCCGGCAACTGAACGTGACGCACGTATTGGAAGGCAGCGTTGAGCGATCGGGCGGCCGGGTGAAGATCGTAGCACGGCTGGATCGGGTATCGGACTTCTCCGAGATCTGGTCGAACACATACGAACGGCAGAGTTCCGAGCTGTTTTCGCTGCAGTCGGACATCGCGGCGGGAGTCGCGGCGAAGCTGGGCACCTCGGTCGGCGTCACCCGTCCGGCCAGGCACGTCGTCCAGGACGCGGAGGCTCGGGACGCCTACATGCGCGGGGTCTACGAAATGGAGCATTTCAGTCCGGAGTCATTCGACCGTGCCGAGGCGGACCTCAAACATGCGATCGATCGCGATCCGCAATATGCTCAGGCGTACGAGCGTTTAGGAGGGGTGGAGTTGAATCGAGCGAATGTCACACTCTCCGGAACCCTGCCCGGAACAGACCGCGCGAATATCGAAAAGTTGTGGCGCAAGACGCTGGAATTGGACCCGGAACGGGGAGAGCCGCGAGCCATGCTGGCGTCGTTTGCGATGCAGAACGATTGGGATTGGGGAAAGGCCGAGAAGGAGTATCGTGCCGCCTTGGCCAACGGTCCGGACGCATTAGCCGAGCAGGCTTTCGCGTTGCTGCTGATTTTTCAGGGTCGCTTCCAGGAGGCGGAGCCACACCTGCAATCGGCGCAGACCGTGAACCCATTTTCGACCGGGCAAATCACGAATCTGGCTTTGGCGAGGGACATTGAGGGCCGGTTTGAAGAAGCGCGAAGCGAGTACCAGAGGGCGCTGACCCTCCACCCCGACGCGCTGATGCCGCGTGTCCTGCGCGACTACGTTGACATTGAGCTCGGCAGGGAGCAGGACTCCCTCGCGGATCTGAAGAAACTGGAGCTTCTCTACCCTCCCGCGTTGATTTTCGAGGCGATGGCCCTGGCACGCGCCGGAAGGAGGGATGAAGCTCTCAAGATGGTCCGACTCCTGGAGGAGAGACCCATCAACCAAAGCCTTCCGCGGGACTGGTTCGCATTGGTGTACGCATTCCTGGGAGATGAGGCCAATACGGTTCAGTACCTGGAAAGGTCAGCGGATCGCCGGGAATACCAAGCCATGTATATGGGGGTCGAGCCGGTCTTCGCGTTCCTGCGAAATGATCCCCGTTTCCGTGCGCTGAAGAAGCGCATGGGCCTGAACAGGCAGTGATTTCCCGCGCGCGGTTGCGGGCTGTTCTGATTGTCGCCTGCTGGAGGAGACAACATTTGATTTCCCTTTAAGCAGAGTGCCAATAGGGGATTGTGAGAACTTCACCGCCCAGTCAACTCGCCCAGTCAACTCGCCGAGCCGAGACGTCACTATTAATCAGGCCACTGGTTGGTAGACATCGTCAGCCCGGAAGGCGCGATTTCATGGGCTTCCGATGCCTGCGGCGTCCAGCTACTTGTGGCCTGATTAATACCAGCTACGGTAACCCAACTGGCCAAGGGCTACGCCGTTGATATCCCTGCGGGATATGGAAGTCAGGAGCCGGGAGCCAGAAGGGCCCGTGAATGACTGAATCGAATGGACTTATTAACACAACGAGAACAACATTCTCGTTTCTCGCCGGATAACTGACTAAGTACTCCATTTCCGAAAGTGGGCAACGTATTTCGGTGACGCGGGGCAGTTCCCTTAGCTGCGGCGGAACCCTCGGTCCGCTCCGACTGGACGGCGTGAGACGCCGCCGCAGGCCGAGCGCCTGCCCCACCTTCAGGCACGTCGAATACGCGACTGTACTTAAGAATACACGACTGTACTTAAAGAAATGGAGTATTAAGCTACTACGCTCTTCCGGACTAAACAAGAATCAGAAAACCGTGTATAATACCTTTACGCGTACTGGGTAATCTCGTCCGTTACGCCGGAATTCAACCGGAAACATTAACAAAGAGGCCACACTATGCCGCTCGATCAACAGCAACTGAATCCCGAACTCCTGCAATGGCTGGCTTCGCGCCAGAGCACGCTCAAAATTGTCAAGACAACCACGACGCCCAGCGGCCAGACTTTGGACTGGGTCCCGATCGAAAGTCAGGTCGCCGCGGCGGTAAAACTTGCATCCGCTCCGCCGACCACATTGTTGCCGGTTCGCACCGAAGATGCGCAACGGCCGGTAAAGCTGGTCGGCTTCGAGCTTGACGACCCGAAAGTCGAGCGCGGCCCCGCCGGCACGGTTCCGATCCTGCGGCCCGATCTATCGCGCTTGACCAAGACGGTCGCGTTGAAAGACTTCCATTTGAAACAGGGCGGGGCGCTGGTCAACAAGGATCGCCCCAACAAACAACCGGGCGACCCCACCCCAGCGGGCTATTTCCACGATACCGACAGCCAAAGCGGCACATTCTACGGCTGGGAGGGGAACCTGAATGTGTGGGACCCCAGCATCAACAATCCGGCGGGCCCTGGCGACGATCACTCAATCCTGCAAGTCTGGCTACAGAATTACGACAAGCCGCGGCTTCATTCGGTGGAGGGTGGCTGGACGGTCGATCAATCCCTGAACGGCGATACCAATCCCCATCTCTTCACCTACTACACCAACAACGGCTACACCTCAAACGGTAACAACCAGGGCGGCTACAACGCGCTGGTCACCGGCTGGGTGCAGTACAGCCCCACTTACTACCCTGGCATTTTGCTGACTCCGGTCAGCAGCTGGGGCGGCGCGCAATACGAAATCTCGATGAAGTGGCAGCTCTATAAGGAGCCGAACACCGGCGTGCTCAATTGGTGGCTTGCCGTGAATGGCAATTGGATCGGCTACTACCCGGCCAGCCTGTTCAGCGGCGGTCTCGAGAATAAGGTCGAGTGGATCGGTTCCGGGGGCGAGGTCGATTCCTCTCTGGCGAACCCGGCACAGACCAAGGACCAGATGGGCAGCGGCTGGCAGGCGGCGGCCGGCTGGACTAAGGCCGCCTATCTGCGAAATCTGCGCACGCAATCGGCCCTGAACGGGACGATGGCGAACAACAGCGGCGTCGCGACGACCGACATCGCGACGTCGAGCGGCAGCGATCCGTACACAATCCAGATGCAAATGAACAGCGGCGGCTCATGGGGCAGCTATTTCTATGTCGGCGGCCCGACGCCGGCGGCTACGACTTTCAACCAGATCACCTTCAACATCCTCACCGGCGGCGACGATCTTCGCGGCGACAGCTCGGCAACGGCTACCGTCAAAATCGGCGGCGGTTCGCAGACCTTCACCCTGAAGGCGCAAAGCGATCCCGGATGGGGAAATAATTCGGATCATGTGAAGACGTTCACGATCGCGGGGCCGGCCCAGCCGCCATCGGCGTTCGGCAATGTCACGTTCACCCTGACATCGCACAATTCGTTTCCGGAGACGGACGACAACTGGAACATCCAGAGCGTCACGATCACGTTGAACGGCCCGGGCGGATCGGCGACGCTGCTGACGCGAAGCGGCAACCCGTTCGCGCGGCTTACCGGAAGCAGTCCGAGCGTGACGGTGTAACCGGACCTACGGCGCGCCCGAATCTTCCCCAGGATCATCGTCCCGTCGGGATTGATGGCGTGCTTGATCCGCCGCATCAGCGACAGTTCAAGCGCGGCGCGGTAATGCGCGCTAAGAAGCAGTCCGCTAACCAGCCCGATATGGAGGTCGATTTCTGGTTCCGTTCGCAGGGAACATTACACTACTAGAAGCGAAGACGATCTTAGACTCCTCAAAGCGGTTCTCCTTCTGCTTGTGGATCTCCCTCACGGGCCCTTCCGTGATCGGATCGCCACTCCCGAGGTAATCGGCCACCAAGTCGAACGCCTTGCGGTAGTTGACAACCTCCTTGGCATCATCGGCGCCAACGCCGGGCGGTTTCTCTCCAGCGAGCAATCGCTGCGACTGGTCGAGAGTGAGGTGCGTCCCTTCGATGTGCGTGGTGTGGTGGGCCTCGAGCACCAGCGCACGCTGCTGCATCCCCGCGATCCACTCCTCGGAGAGCTGGGCCGCATCGAGAAAGCCGCGGGCGCGCTCAATGCGTGTCAGGCTGCCTGCGATGACGTTCGTGATTCGGAACTGGGGGTTCATGGCCGCCGGCGTCCTCGTACCTGACCATTATGGCTCTGCCAACTCCCTTGCCGCGCGTTTCCCTAGCCAATGGCGCAACGCAGTCTGCTGCTTGCCGGCATCGGCCAACTTCTGCTGGATGCGCCGTGTCAGTTCGTTCTGGCGCTCCGGTGCGACGAACGTGCAGTGGCTCGTCGTTTCGAGGCTTCACGGCGACTTTGGTCTGCAGAACCTGTTTCTGGCCCTGCACGGGTCGAATCTCCGAGCGCCGAGTTTGAAGGACGCTTCACCCAGGGAGGAGTTCCTCGTTTGGCATCGAAACCAGGTGTTCCGCGCTGTGGCGCGCGACCTGTCGTAGAGCCGTCCTTGGCGACTGCACGTGTTGGGGGATGTTTTGGTGGACCTGGTGAGATTCGAACTCACGACCTCTTCCATGCCATGGAAGCGCGCTCCCAACTGCGCCACAGGCCCACATCATCCTCAAGGCTCCCGGCCACCCCGGTCGAGAACGACCTTCCGCTATCGGACGCGCTCCCAACTGCGCCACAGGCCCACATCATCCTCAAGGCCCCCGGCCACCCCGGTCGAGAACGACCTTCCGCTATCGGACGCGCTCCCAACTGCGCCACAGGCCCACATCATCCTCAAGGCCCCGGCCACCCCGGTCGAGAACGACC